>Ga0172382_10009858_pt1 | contig 12931 bp, 8 predicted proteins | sample Leawel138RmetaG_FD_122245 | JGI IMG/M metagenome (GOLD analysis project Ga0172382, IMG submission 122245) | Leachate microbial communities from a municipal landfill in Southern Ontario, Canada - Leachate well 138R metaG | ecosystem: Engineered > Solid waste > Landfill > Unclassified | place...
CTTTGCTTTGCTTTTCTGGTTTGGAAACAGAGTAAGGTAGAGGAATTGCGGGTACGTTGGCAGGCATTTGCTGAAATTAATCTAAATGAAATCCGTATTGCCGAAGGGAAGCCCAATATTTACGATCACGGCCATATTTACCAGGATCCGGCGCACCCCTATTCTGATGATCTGGATATTTATGGGCAAGGTTCCATATATGAAAGGATCAATCGGGCAGCGACCCGGCAAGGTAAAGATCGGTTGGCAGCCTATTTAAATGCTCCGGCGAGTTCGGAGAATCCGAGCTTAGCGGATGGCGATTTATCCACTCTTCAACTCATTGAGATGCGTCAAAAGACAGTTGTTGAATTGGCTGCGGATCGGGATTGGTGCCAACAGTTCCAAGTCGATTTATTTCATGCAAAACAAGATGACCGGGATCTCAAAAATGCGCTAAGTCACTACGTTTCCGGAAAACAAAAGGAGTTTGGGAATAAATTATTGTCCATTTATATACGTTTGGCGCCCTATTTAGTGCTGGGGATTTTCGCAGTCTCCTATTGGGTTCCATTTCTTTTTAAATTTGGAATTTGGCTGGCAATTGCCCACCTTTTGTTCAGCCTGGGTTATGCGGCACGCGTCAGTCAAATCGGTGGTAAGTTCGACAAGATAAGTGCCTTGTTGAGGACGGTAGGAAAAGCTGTGGGAAGCATCGAGGATAAGGACTGGAACAGTCCATTGATGGTAAAGCTGGCCGAACGTATCCGCTCCGGAGGAGTTTCTGGCCAGCAGGTTTCCTTGTCTATTCGCCAGTTGGCGGCATTGCTGGAGAAACTGGATTATCGACTGAATATGCTCGTAGGCGCGCTCATGAACATGGTGTTTTTATGGGATTTTCGACAGGTGATGGCCTTGCAGGAATGGCAAAAAGCACATGGCGATGAAGTGCTGGAAGCCTTGGATGTGATCGGGGAAACCGAAGCATTGATGAGTTTGGCGGTGCTTGCAATCAACCATCTCAGCTGGAGTTTTCCGGAGGTTCATGCCGCCTCTGATCGGCAGCTGGAATTTCAGGAAATGAAACATCCACTTCTGGCCCAAGACTTTGCCATTGCCAATAATTACTCCAAATCGGACCATAGGATTGCTTTGATCACCGGCTCCAATATGGCGGGCAAAAGCACATTTTTGAGAACGGTGGGTGTTAATACCGTGCTTGCCCTTGCCGGAGCGCCCGTATGTGCAAAAGCCATGCAGGTGTCGGTCATGCACTTGATCACTTATATGCGGATCAAGGACTCCTTGCAAGAGAGCACTTCTACCTTTAAGGCGGAGTTGGATAGAATGAAAATGCTCCTGCAGACCGTTCAGACGCAACCTGCTTCCTATTTTCTGATAGATGAAATGCTGCGGGGGACCAATTCGGTGGATAAGTTCAAAGGGTCGAAAGCGATTATAGAACGACTTATACAGGCCGATGCGACCGGAATGGTGGCTACCCATGACCTGCAGTTATCCAAATTGGAAGAGGCGCACCCAGGCGTGATCCGCAATTATCATTTTGATATTCAGGTGGTCGAAGGGGAAATGCTGTTCGATTATAAGTTAAAGCAGGGAGAATGCAAGGTGTTCAATGCTTCATTGCTACTTAAGGGAATCGGGATTGATGTAGACCGGGTTTAGGGTTATTCACCGCTGCGTCCTGACTTCCACTGCTGGCTGAATGGTTTTTTGGCCACCTGGGGAAGAGCCCTTTTCTCTCCCCATTTTTTTCGGAAAAAGAAGCGGATAAGGAAGTTTTTGGTTTTGGAACCAAAGAAATCCAGCCTCTTTCTTTTTTGGGTCGTAGCCGTAAAAATCTTCCACAACATTTTTTCTGTAGTGGGCATCAATCCAGCCTGTGCAGCATCCCTGCGGTTGAGTAATAACATACGGCTGATGTCTATGCGCACCGGACAGACCTCAGTACATTTCCCGCAAAGGGTAGAGGCTTCGCTGAGATGTTTGAATTTTTTCATTCCCTCGGTATGGGGAGTGATGAGTGATCCGATCGGCCCACTATAAGTAGTGCCATAACTGTGCCCGCCAATATTCTGATATACAGGACACACATTGAGGCAAGCGCCGCAACGAATGCAGTACAGCCCCTGTCTTTGCTCTGGATTGGCCAATAAATTGGTCCGGCCATTGTCCAGTAGGATTACATACATCTCTTCCGGACCATCCGTTTCACCGGGCTGCCGGGGGCCGCTGATCACCGAGTTGTAGGCTGTCAGATCCTGACCTGTTCCATGTGTGGACAGTAAAGGCCAAAATAGATCTAAATCATTGAGGGAAGGGATGATTTTCTCAATCCCGGCAATAGCAATATGCACTTTTGGAAATGCCGTCCCCAATCGGATATTCCCTTCATTTTCCGTGAGGGCAATGCTGCCCGTTTCGGCAATCAGATAATTGGCACCGGTAATCACAGCATCCGCAGTCATAAACTGGTCACGGAGCAATTCCCTGGCTTTCATGGTGATGGTCTCCGCATCTGCATCTTCCGGGGTACCGAAGCGTTCGTGAAAAATGGCAGCTATATCTTCCCGCTGGAGATGCATTGCGGGGGTGACAATATGATAGGGTTTTTGCCCGAGTAACTGGACGATAAACTCGCCCAGATCACTTTCCACCGGCCGGACGTTTTTTTTCTCCAGAAATTCGTTGAGACCGATTTCTTCGGTCACCATGGACTTGGATTTGACGATAGTCCGGGCACCGGCCTGACTCAAAATGGATGCGATTTCCTTCAAGGCCTCTTCAGCATCATTGGCCCATAGGACTTTGATCTTTTTTTTGAGGGCATTGGATTCAAACTCCGGAAGCAATTTGTCCAGATTTTCCATGCTTCTCCATTTGATCAGATGGGCTTTGCGCTTTGCATTTTCCAAATTACGAAACGTAGCCAGACTGGAAGACATTGCCTCTGAGTATTGCGCAATATTATGGTTCATGATCTGGCGGTGCCGCAAATCTGCGGTTTTAACCTTACTGTCCTTCAAAAATTGTTGTGCGTAAGTTCCAGCCATTTTCAACCTTATTTATTGCTCAATTTTTAGGGTTCAATTTTCTTTTTTGACGGTCAATGCCAATTCATCCAATTGTTCCTGCGATATAGTAGAAGGAGTGTTGATCATTACGTCTCTACCGGAATTGTTTTTGGGGAAAGCGATCACATCCCTGATGCTGTCCAGGCCGGCAAAAATAGAAACCAGTCGATCAAATCCAAGGGCAATCCCGCCATGGGGAGGAGCACCATAAGTGAATGCATCCATCAGAAAGCCAAATTGCTTTTGGGCTTCTTCCAGAGAAAAACCCAGATGCTGAAACATCAAGGCTTGTAATTCCTGATCATGGATACGGATCGATCCGCCCCCAATCTCACTTCCATTGATGACCAGGTCATAAGCATTGGCTCTAACCTCAGCGGGCCTGGAATCCAACATATGAATATCTTCGGGTTTTGGGGAGGTAAAGGGGTGGTGCATGGCATGGTATCTTCCACTTTCTTCATCCCACTCCAGTAAAGGGAAGTCCACCACCCATAATGGTGCAAACTTATTTTTATCCCGCAATCCGAGTTCGCTACCGAGGTGAAGGCGGAGTTCATTCAGTTGCTTTCTGGTCTTATCTGCCTCTCCTGCCATGACCAGCATCAAATCCCCTGGTTTTGCTTCTGCCGCCCCGGCCCACGCCGCTAATTGTTCTTCATTGTAAAACTTATCCACCGATGATTTGAGGGTGCCATCTTCATTGTACCGAAGGTAAACCAATCCGGTAGCTCCAATCTGTGGACGCTTGACAAAGTCAGTCAGCGCATCCAGTTGTTTGCGGGTAAAGCTAGCACAACCCTCAGCCTTGATGCCCACAACCAATTCCGCCTGGTCAAAAACCGGGAATCCGGCACCTTTCAGCACCTCGTTCAGCTCCACAAACCCCATCCCAAAACGCAAATCTGGTTTATCCGAGCCATACAGCCGCATGGCATCTGCGTATTGCATTCGTGGCACCTCCCCAAGATCTATACCCTTGACTTCCTGGAATAAATGTTTGACCAGCCCTTCAAAGGTATTCAGGATGTCCTCCTGCTCCACAAAGGCCATTTCGCAATCCACTTGAGTGAATTCCGGTTGCCGGTCGGCGCGAAGGTCTTCATCCCTAAAGCATTTGACAATCTGGAAATACCGGTCAAAGCCCGAAACCATCAGCAATTGCTTAAAGGTTTGGGGTGATTGGGGCAATGCATAAAATTCCCCCGTATTCATTCGGCTGGGCACCACAAAATCGCGTGCTCCTTCGGGCGTGGATTTGATCAATACCGGTGTTTCCACCTCCAGAAAACTCAACCCGTCCAGATAACGCCGGATTTCCTGAGCCAGGCGGTGCCGCAAAATCAAATTATTCCTTACCGGATTGCGGCGCAGATCCAGATACCTATATTTCATCCGCAGGTCATCCCCACCGTCTGTTTCATCTTCGATAGTGAAAGGGGGGAGTTTGGAAGCATTCAGCACCTCCAGGTCGTTTACTTTTATTTCGATCTCACCGGTAGGTATTTTGGGGTTTTTGCTGGTTCGCTCTATCACGGTGCCATTGACCTTGATCACATACTCTCTTCCCAGGTCCCTTGCCTGCCTTCTTAGGGATTCGTTATCGTTTTCATCAAAGGTCAGTTGAGTGATGCCGTATCGATCTCTGACATCGATAAAAGTCATTCCACCCAAATCTCTGGATTTTTGAACCCAGCCACTCAATACTACCTCTTTTCCAATGTCTGACAAACGTAATTCTCCGCAAGTATGTGTTCTATGCATATTTTTTGAAATCAAATTTATTCATTTTGCGCAAAAATACGAAAATTATCTGCTGACCGCACGATTAGCATAGTTTTTGAATTTCGTTACTTAAATACCATTCCGAATATCGCTCTGACACCTTATTATGATATCATTATTTCTTCATAACTCACTAATAAACAGAATTATAGCCATTTTTCTCCGTAAAAAATAGGGATGTGGAAAACTTTTTAGTGGGGGAAAGTGGGGGAAAGTGGGAAAATTAACTACTTTTACTACCTAAATTCGATTTGAACGTAAATAATGGATCAACTCACAGGGGAATTTGAATGTAAACTGGACGCCAAAGGCAGGATGGTTCTTCCGGCAGCTCTCAAAAGGCAATTGCCTGATGTGGAGCAGGAAGGACTGATCGTGAACCGTGGTCTGGACAAGCATTTAGTTTTCTACACCAAAGCGGAGTGGGCCAAAATTACCAAGCGATTGAGCAAGCTCAACCGTTACAAAGCCAAGAATCGCCAGTTCATCCGGACCTTTACCAGGGGGCATACCGAACTTTCTTTGGATGCGGCCGGAAGGGTTCTTTTTCCAAAAACCCTGTTGGAATATGCTGGTATTGCTTCGGAAGTAGTGTTGCTCTGCCAGTTTGATCAAATCGAAATCTGGGCAAAAGAAACTTATGTGAAATTGTGGGATGCAGATGCGGATGACGGATTTGCAGCTCTTGCCGAAGAAGTCATGGGGGGAATGGATTTGGATGATGAAGAATAACAGCTTAAACAATTATAATGCAGACCAACACGTACCATATTCCAGTCATGCTTCCAGAATGTATGGAAGCGTTGGCCATCAGGCCCGACGGGATATATGTGGACGTAACCTTCGGTGGTGGGGGTCATTCTCGGGAAATCTTGTCAAGGTTAGGGCCTCAGGGAAAATTGTTCGCCTTCGACCAGGATCCTGATGCGCTTCAGAACGCATTGGATGACCACCGTTTTACCTTGATTCATCAGAATTTTCAGTTTTTGAAAAACAACTTGCGATTGCATGGTGTAAGAGAAGTAGATGGTATCCTGGCGGATTTGGGAGTTTCCTCGCATCAGATTGACGATGCTTCAAGGGGCTTTTCCATTCGTTTTGATGCAGAGCTGGATATGCGGATGGATCAGTCCAGAACTCTGGATGCAGCAACATTGCTCAATACATACAGCGAAGAAGATCTCCACCGGATCTTCGGTATGTATGGAGAGTTGCGCAATGCAAAAACACTGGCCAAAACTATTGTTGCGGCCAGAAACCGCGAGCCGATCCGATCGGTACAGCAATTGAAGGATATTGTGAAGGATTTGGTGCCTCGCTTGAAATCCAATAAATATCATGCCCAGTTATTTCAGGCGATCCGAATAGAAGTAAACCAGGAAATGGAAGCGCTGATGGGGCTATTGCAACAGAGTGTCGAAGTATTGAAGCCCGGCGGAAGGCTTGTGGTCATGTCTTACCATTCGCTGGAAGATAGGCTGGTCAAAAACTTTATGTTAAAGGGAAAATTTAGTGGTGAGGTGGAAAAGGATTTTTATGGCAATGAAATAAAACCATTGTCCGTAATGGGCCGAAAGCCAATTGAAGCCAGTGAAGAGGAAATCACCATGAACGGTAGGGCAAGGAGCGCAAAACTGAGGGTAGCGGTAAAAAATTGAAGGCAACAAAGATTTGATTATGGCGAAAAACTCGTATAGAAAAAAGGCACTAAGCGAGGAGCAGATCGAAGAGCTGCAAGATGCGGTCAGTGAGAAGGAGGAGGTGACCCGCAATTTTTTCAGGAGCATGTTGTCCTCGGAATACTTGGCTTCCAGCAATTTCATGAGGTTCATGCCTTTCATTGCTTTTGTCGGGTTTCTGGCTATAGTATATATCGCTAACAGGCATTTTGCCGAAAGGACAGTCAGGCAAATTGATCGGACCAGCCGGGAAGTAAAGGAGTTGAACTGGGATTATAAATCACTGTCGGCAGAATTGATGAAAATGTCCACTCAGACCGAAGTTGCAAAAAAAGCTGAGGTATTGGGGTTGAAGGAACGCAAGACGCCACCGATGAAAATTGTGGTTGAGAATAGTAAAAAATAGTAGTTTTAAAGGGGAATATGAATATCAGGACAGACATACTCAGGAGAAGCTACCTTGCATTCGGACTTATTGTGCTGTTTGCATTAGCAGTACTGGTTCAAATGTTTAGGGTACAATATAGTGAGGGAGATCGCTGGCGGGCCATGGCAGATAGTCTATCTACCCGTTATATTGATGTGGAAGCTGTCCGGGGCAACATTTATTCCAGCGACGGAAGTTTATTGGCCTCCTCCATTCCTGAATATGATCTCCGCATGGATCTTTATGCTCCGGGCATAGTAGATGATGAAGTGTTTGAGAGTAAAGTGGATTCACTTGCTATCCGGTTAGCTTCTTTTTTCGGTGATAAGTCCTCTACACAATATGTAGCTGCATTGCGAGATGCCCGGAAAAAGGGTAATCGCTATTTTTTGATTAAAAGAAATGTCGGCCATCAGGAATTGAAGGCCATTCGGGAGTTCCCCATATTTAATTTGGGTAGATATAAAGGGGGATTAATCGCGGAACGCAAGAATAAGCGTATTCTCCCCTTCAAAAATCTGGCTGCCAGGACCATCGGTTATAAGATTGATCAAGAAAATGTACACGTAGGCCTGGAAGGAGCGTACTCAGACTATATTGACGGAACCAATGGCAAAAGGCTGGTGCAGCGAATCGCAGGAGGAGTGTGGATGCCTGTAAATGCCGAAGAAGAGGTGGTGCCTATTGACGGCTCGGACATCATTGCAACCATAGATGTCAATTTGCAGGATATGGCACAGCGTGCGCTGGAAAAGCAGCTGATCGAAAGTGATGCAGATAATGGATGTGTTATTTTGATGGAGGTGGCAACAGGTGAAATCAAAGCGGTGGCCAATTTTACAAAAGATACTGATGGCGTTTATAGGGAGAAATTCAATTATGCGATCGCCCAAAGTGCAGAACCGGGCTCCACGTTCAAATTGGCTTCCTTTTTGGTGGCACTGGAAGACGGGGTCATCGATACCAATACCATGATCGAAACAGGAAATGGCACTTATCAGGTACACCGTCATACCATTCGGGACACCAGGGCTTATGGGACGATCACGGCAAAACATGCATTCGAGGTTTCGTCCAATACGGCTATTACCAAAATAATCAATACGCATTATCGCGAAAATCCTGCTGCCTTTACAAAGAAACTCCATGCTTTGGGATTGAATGACCCCTTGGGCTTACAGATTCCAGGAGAAGGAAATCCGCTGATCAAAACCCCGGACAGCAAGTCCTGGAGCGGATTGTCCTTACCACAAATGGCTTATGGATATGAATTGAAAATGACGCCCCTGCAGATGCTGACTCTCTACAACGCAGTGGCCAATGATGGCGTCATGGTCGCCCCTCTTTTTGTTAAAGAAATTAGGCATCTGGGCAATACCGTACAGCTTTTCACCCCCAGGGTGCTGAAAAACCGGATTGCTTCTCCAAAAACCGTCTCCAAATTGCAGGCTATGCTTGAAGGCGTCGTCACCAACGGCACCGGGAAAAAGATGGAGAATCCAAACTATACAATTGCAGGAAAAACAGGTACTGCCCAAATGGCTGATGGGGCTGCCGGCTACCGAAACCGCAAGTATCAATCCTCTTTTGCGGGTTATTTCCCGGCAGAAAATCCCAAATATTCCATGATTGTCGTGATCCAGAATCCCAAAAACGGGTATTACGGAGCTTCTATTGCCGGTCCGGTTTTCCGGGAATTGGCGGATATGGTTTTTGCCAATGACCTGCAGATGCACGACAGTTTCTCCAAACTTCAAATTGCTGCATTGCAGGTAAAAAACGACAAAAATATCCGTACGGATAATGAACCTGCAACCATGACATTTGCCCGGCATCAACAGCAATTGGAAACCGAAAACAGTTATTTACAGCAAAATATGGTCAGACCAAAAGGCATTGTGCCGGATGTTAAAAGTATGAATTTGGCTGACGCTGTATATACTTTGGAGAATGCAGGATATAGAGTTGGGGTGAGGGGCAAGGGAAAGGTGGTTTTGCAGTCCATCGTCCAGGGATCCGAAGCGAATGAAGGGACATTGATCACAATTACATTGCAATGAAGAAATTGAAGGACATATTGCATGGTATTCCGGTGACTGAGCTTGTCGGCAATCTTGATGTTGTGATCACCCAAATATCCTTCGACTCCAGGAATGTCGTGGAAGGCAGTGTGTTTGTCGCAGTCACCGGCACCCAGACGGATGGAAACCGCTTTATAGGGAATGCGATTGAGGCCGGTGCGAGTGCTGTTATGTGCGAGCAACTTCCCGATCAACTTGAAGATACAATTACCTATGTATTAGTAAGTGATACTGCTTTTGCCCTTGGGGTGCTTGCAGCTAATTATTTTGAAAATCCCTCCAAACAATTGAGGTTGGTGGGGGTGACCGGAACCAATGGGAAGACTACAGTCGCAACCCTATTGTACCAATTGTTTAGTGAACTGGGCTATGCATGTGGGTTGTTATCCACTGTGGAAAATAGGGTCGCCGAAAAGATAGTGCAGGCCACACACACCACCCCGGATCCCGTACAGTTGAATGCTTTGATCCGGGAAATGGTCGATCAGGGTTGTGATTATTGCTTTATGGAAGTCAGTTCCCACGCCATTGTGCAGCAAAGAATTGCAGGATTGGTTTTTGCGGGAGGCATTTTCACAAACATTACCCATGATCACCTGGATTTCCATCATTCATTTGTCAATTACGTCAAGGCCAAGCAGACTTTTTTTGATGGTTTGGACAAATTTGCCTTTGCCTTATATAATATTGATGACAGAAACGGTGCCATTATGGTACAAAATTCCTTTGCTCACAAGAAATCATATGGAATAAAGAATATTGCTGACTTCAAAACCAAGGTTTTGGAAACGCATTTTGAAGGAACCTTGCTTCAAATTGAAGGACAGGAAGTTTGGGTCAATCAAGTAGGGGAGTTCAATGCTTATAATCTGTTGGCGGTTTATGGGGCCGCTGTACTGTTGGAGCAGGAAACCATCAAAGTACTGACTGCAATGTCCAGGTTAAAGGGTGCAGAAGGACGTTTTGATGTGCAAATTTCTGATCAGGGAGTTATCGGTATTGTGGACTATGCCCATACGCCTGACGCCGTAAAGAATGTACTCGAAACCATCGCCCGTCTGCGGAGAGGGGATGAGCAGGTAATCACGGTGTTGGGATGTGGTGGAGATCGGGATAAAACCAAGCGGCCCGAAATGGCAGCAGTAGCCATAAGAAATAGCAATAAATTGATCATCACTTCGGACAATCCGAGAACCGAGGACCCCTCAGCCATTATACGTGATATGGAGGCTGGTATCCCCTTGGCCAGCAAGAAACATGTGTTTTCCATTACGGACCGCAAGGAAGCCATTCGGGCAGCCTGCCATTTGGCTCAGGCAGGAGATGTGGTGCTGGTTGCAGGCAAGGGCCATGAAAAATATCAGGAAATTAATGGTGAGAAATTGCCGTTTGACGACAAGGAAGTATTGAGACAAACATTCACCGAACAATAGATAAATTATGTTATATCACCTCTATAACTGGATCGAACAATACAACCATATACCTGGAGCAGGAGTGTTTCAATACATTTCCTTCCGGACGGCTATGGCGGTGATTGTCTCTCTTCTCATTACAACCGTTTTCGGCAAGCAATTGATCAATGTGCTAAAACGTAAACAGGTGGGTGAGACCATTAGAGATTTGGGCCTGGAGGGAGAAAAAGAGAAAGAAGGCACACCCACCATGGGGGGGCTGATTATTATTGCAGGGATTCTCGTGCCCACACTATTGTTTGCCAAACTGGACAATATTTATGTGCAAATCATGATTGTTACCACGATTTGGATGGGGGCCATCGGCTTTACTGATGATTATATCAAAGTATTTCGCAAAAATAAAAAAGGTCTGGCGGGGAAATTTAAGGTGATTGGACAGGTAGGGTTAGGGATCCTGATTGCTTTTACCATGTATTTTCATCCGGATATTTTAGTTCGCAAACAGATACAGCAAGTGGAAACGGCTGGACCAACGGTGAAGGCACATGTGGAGGAATCGAGTGGTACCTTATATTATACCGAAGATGTTAAATCCACCAAAACCAATATTCCATTTTTCAAAAACAATGAACTGGATTATTCCAAAGTGCTGGGAGCATTTGGGGGAAATAGCGAAGGGCTCACCTTTATTGTTTTTCTGATCGTAGTGGTGTTTATCGTTACTGCGGTGTCGAATGGTGCGAACATCACCGATGGGATAGACGGCCTGGCAACGGGGACTTCTGCCATCATTGGGGGAACTTTGGCGATACTCGCTTACGTGTCCGGTAACGTGATTTTCTCAGATTACCTCAATATTCTCTACATCCCAGATTCTGGGGAATTGGTGATTTTTGCCGGAGCGTTTGTAGGTGCATGTACCGGGTTTTTATGGTACAATTCTTTCCCGGCACAAGTATTTATGGGAGATACTGGAAGTTTGGCCATTGGGGGCATCATAGCTGCCTTCGCTATCTTGATCCGCAAGGAATTGTTGATCCCTATTCTCTGCGGAGTATTCCTGGTAGAAAATCTATCCGTCATCATCCAGGTTTCTTATTTTAAATATACCCGCAAACGTTTTGGGGAGGGAAAGAGAGTCTATTTGATGTCCCCCCTGCATCATCATTATCAGAAAAAGGGATATCATGAAGCAAAAATTGTCACAAGATTTATGATCGTAGGAGTGATTTTGGCCATCTTGACCATTGTCACCCTCAAAACAAGATAAAAAGCAAAAGCGAAAGCAACAAAAAGTAGAAAGCAACTAATGAAAAATCGGTCACCATATCCATATCCCCAAAAGGGAAAACTTCTCATCCTCGGAGCAGGAGAAAGTGGAGTGGGTGCCGCTATTCTCGGTCAGCAGAAGGGCTTTGACGTATTGGTGTCGGATTCAGGCAAGATTTCCGACCATTATAAGGAAGAGTTGGATTCCCTTCAAGTAGCTTTTGAAGAGGGACAACACTCCGATAAAGCCCTGGAGGACGTCAGTCTGGTTGTCAAAAGTCCTGGCATTCCACCCACTGCAGCAGTTGTGCAGCGCCTGAAGGAACGGCAGATACCTATTATTGGAGAAATAGAATTTGCAGCCCAGTACACCGATGCCAAATTAATTGCGATAACGGGTTCTAACGGAAAGACAACCACGGCGAGGCTTACTTGGTATATTTTGCAGAATGATGGATTGAATGTGGGATTGGCAGGAAATATAGGTGCAAGTTTTGCCAAACAGGTAGCGCTGGAGAAGCATGATTATTATGTTTTGGAGATCAGCAGTTTTATGCTGGATGATATGAAGTACTTCCATGCCGATGTAGCTGTATTGCTCAATATAACCCCGGATCATCTGGATCGGTATGCTTATGATATGAACAATTATGTGGACTCCAAGTTTGGAATTGTACGTAACCAGACTGATGAGGACTTGTTTGTTTATTGCCTGGATGATGGGGAAATAAACAAGGGTATGGAAAGGCACCCGATAAAGGCAAAAAAATTGCCATTCAGCCTTAATGAAAAAAATATTCCCGGAGCCTATGTGGAGAACGGGGTATTGACTATTGATATATTAGATAACGACGTTTTTACTATGAATATTTACGATTTGTCATTAGCGGGGAAGCACAATGTTTACAATAACATGGCTTCAGGATTGATTGCGAAAGCCCAGGAACTAAGAAATGCTACCATGAAGGAGAGTATGGGTTCCTATCAGAACATACCCCACCGGCTGGAATTTGTCAGCTGCATAGCAGGAGTGAATTACATCAACGATTCCAAAGCCACCAATGTCAATTCGGTATGGTACGCGCTGGAAAGTTTTGCTCCAGACATTGTTTTGATTATGGGTGGAGTCGATAAAGGTAATGATTATGGGATGATCAGGGAGCTGGTGCGGGAAAAGGTCAAAGCGATCGTTTGCATA
>Ga0172382_10009859_pt1 | contig 12929 bp, 15 predicted proteins | sample Leawel138RmetaG_FD_122245 | JGI IMG/M metagenome (GOLD analysis project Ga0172382, IMG submission 122245) | Leachate microbial communities from a municipal landfill in Southern Ontario, Canada - Leachate well 138R metaG | ecosystem: Engineered > Solid waste > Landfill > Unclassified | place...
TACTAACATATGAACCATAACGCCCCAGTACATATCCAAAATGAAGTACGAATATAATGATTAAAAATACTTGAATAATGATACTCAGTAAATAGAATGTTCTTCTATAGGGCATCATCATGCACTTGGTGTGTCTGTATCAAAGTAAGGTGCTGCAACTGCTGCTAAGAATGCACCAATCATTGGACCGACAATAAATATCCATAATTCTTCGATTGCACGACCACCTTGGAATAAGGCTGGGAAAATCGAACGAATTGGGTTAAGCCCTGCATTTGTTATGGGTCCTGCAAAATAGATTAATGCAGTTAAAGTTAAACCAATAATTAAACCAGCAACATTTTTTAAATTAGGTTCTTTAGTCACTCTTAAAATTACAAACACAAATAAGAATGTACCAACAACTTCAACTAAGACACCTAAAAGTAATACCAGTAAACCTGTTTGACCACCAAAATCACCGTTAATCATGTTTGCACCTAAATTAGATAGATCACCTACAAAAGGTACCAAACAAAGAACCGCAATTAGTGAGCCAAGTAACTGGAATAATGCATAAAACATAAAGTCTTTCCAAGATAATCTTTTAGTTAATGCCATTCCAAATGATACGGCTGTATTAAAGTGTCCACCAGATGTGGCACCCAAAGCGTAAATCATTGACATTAATATTAAACCGAATGCCAATGCAATACTTGAAAGTTCTAAATTGAGTACAACGGCAGTAGAACCAACGAGTACAAGTGCAAACGCACCAATAAATTCTGCCAGATATGCTTTATAATTCATTTTTATATACAACTCCTTATGTGCTTATTATTTTTTCATTAAATACATTATATCAAAATATATAATATTTAATTCATGTTATAATCAAGGTGGTGAAAATATGATAAAAATTATAGGTGCTGGATTAGCCGGTAGCGAAGCTGCCTTTTATTTAGCAAACAAAGGATATAAAGTAAAACTCTATGAAATGAGACCAGTTAAACAAACCCCTGCACATGTGACAAGTCATTTTGCTGAACTGGTTTGTTCAAACTCATTTAGATCTAATGATCCATTAAATGCAGTGGGTCTTTTAAAAGTGGAAATGCTTCATTTTGACTCACTAATACTTAAAGCTGCTGAAATCTTTAAAGTACCAGCTGGCAGTAGCTTGGCTGTGGATAGAACATTATTTTCTGAATATGTAACAAATCAAGTTAAAGCACATGAAAACATTGAAGTCATCCATGAAGAAGTCACAAATCTAGAACCTGATGAATATACTATTATTGCAGCAGGTCCACTGGCATCAGATCAGTTGTCCAAAGAAATTCAAGACAAATTACATTTGGAAAGTTTAAATTTCTTTGATGCGGTTGCACCAATCATTGATGCAAAATCCATTAATATGGATATTGCATACTTAAAATCAAGATATGATAAAGACGAGGCAGCATATATTAACTGTCCAATGAATAAACAAGAATACCTAAACTTCTATAAAGCTTTAATGACTGCAGAATCTGTGGCACCTAAAGACTTTGAAAATAATGTCTTTGAAGGCTGTATGCCTGTAGAGGATATGGGTAAACGGGGTATTGATACATTACGCTTTGGTCCACTCAAACCAGTTGGTTTAACCAAGCCTAATGGTGAAAAACCATACGCAGTTGTACAACTGCGACAAGATGATCTTAATAAGACAATGTATAATATGGTAGGTTTTCAAACACATATGAAGTGGGGCGACCAAAAGCGCGTCATTCAAATGATTCCAGGACTAGAAAAAGCAGAAATCTTACGCTATGGTGTTATTCATAAAAATACATATTTAGAATCACCCAAACATTTGAATAATGCCTTTCAAGTTCGAACGATCCCCAAATGGTTTTTTGCAGGACAAATTAGTGGGGTAGAAGGGTATATAGAATCTGCAGCATCAGGCTTAAGTGTTGCGATTAATTTAGATAACTTACTCACTAAAGGTATGATACGTCCATTACCGGTTGATACAATGATGGGTGCAATGGCACGCTATATTTCAAACTATCATCAGTACTTTGTACCGATGAATGCAAATTTCGGTTTATTTGATGCCATTGAAGCAAAAAAAACAGAACGTAAACAACTTTATTTAGAACGTTCAATGAAAGCCTTAAAAGATTATATTATAGGAGGCCTATAATATGGATCTGATTGCTTTATATAAAGATTATTTAATTGTTGAAAAGAACTATAGTGAACATACAGCTATTAGCTATATAAATGATATTAAAGGATTTGAAAGTTTCTTAATAAACGAAGGGTTTGCTAAAGATTTATTAGGCGCGAATCGTCCAAGACTGGCTAGAAACTATATATCTTATTTAGATAACCAAGACTTAAAGAAGAAAACAATATCTAGAAAACTATCAAGTCTTAAAAGCTTCTATAATTATTTAGTATTTAAAGACTATATAGATATCAATATATTTAGTGATATTAAAGCACCTAAAGTACCTAAAAATCTACCACATATCATCGATGATGAAGCTATTAAATATTTATTTGATTCAATTGATACATCAACACCCTTAGGGTATAGAAACTTACTCATTTTAGATTTGTTATATAGTTGTGGGTTTAGAGCAAGTGAACTCATAGGTTTAGAAATAAAAGATATTTATTTATCGAGTGGTCAAATATTAGTACATGGTAAGGGTAATAAAGATAGATACATCATTTTACATGATACTTTAATTGAGGAAATTAAGCATTACTTATCATTTGTTAGAGTCACTCTTTTGTCAAAAGGTGACAATACCAATGAAAAGAAACTGTTTATCAATTATAAGGGTGGTCCACTAACTGTTAGAGGACTTCGAGTGATTTTAAACCAAATTATTAAAGACAGTGGCGAAACCTATGCGATACATCCACATATGTTACGTCATGCATTTGCAACCACCATGCTCAATCATGGTGCTGATTTAAGGGTTGTTCAAGAACTACTTGGTCATGAACATTTAAAATCTACTCAAATTTATACACATGTTTCTAAAGAACAACTTAAAGAAAAATATATAAAGATGCATCCAAGGAATAAGCACAATGATAAAAATAAGTGACATCATCATAGAAGATGGTACAAACAATTTAAGCATTGACAAAGCACGTACAACCATACGTGCAGTTATTTATAAAAATAAGCAGCTATTAATGGTCTACGCACATCAGTTTAAAGACTACACCTTTCCAGGTGGTGGTATGAAAAAAGATGAAGATCATATGTTGGCACTTAAAAGAGAGATTAAAGAAGAGTTGGGTGCGAATCAAGTATTGAATATAAAACCACTTGGGTATATAGAAGAAAAACGTTATGGGCTCTCACAAAAACCAACCGTATACTTACAAACATCTTATTACTATTTTGCTGATGTTGAAGAGTTTGGCGAACAATCATTAGCAGAAAGAGAAAAAGAACATGGTGTTGAACCGGTTTGGATAGCTATTGATGAAGCAATCGCAATAAATAAAAAATCAATAGAGACATATAATCATAAACGCGGTATGAAAACTGTACTGCCAAGAGAGATGGCTGTACTAAATTATTTAAAAGAATATTTTAAGGAGTAGAAACGATGAGAAAATTTGAAGTTGTAACATCTTTTATGGATGCAAATATTAATTTACCAAAGCGTGCAACGAAACATAGTGCAGGTTATGATATTGAAAGTGCAAAGGACTATGTCATCAATCCAGGTGAAATTAAAATGATTGATACTGGTATTAAAGTATGCATGAATGATAATGAAGCCTTAATGATTTATCCAAGATCATCATTAGGTATAAAAAAAGGTTTAACAATGTCCAATGCTGTTGGTATTATAGATAAAGATTACTACAATAATCCCAATAATGAAGGCCACATAATGATTCCATTATTTAATTTTAGTCAAGAAAAAGCTTTAATTCAAAAGGGTGAACGTATTGCACAAGGTATCTTTCAAACATACTTAACAACAAGTGATGATACAGTACAAATAGAACGTACCGGTGGCTTTGGTAGTTCAGGAAAGTAGCGAATTGTAAATAATTATGTTATTTAGCAAAAAAGTGATGTAAAAGTTATAAAACTTTATTGCAAAACATGTCCCTTTATGGTATATTAAGAAGGCTGTTAAATACACATGTAACATGTTTCTTATGTCAGGTGCTATGAATCTCATAGTGGCAGAAGGTAAAAGTGTTACAGAGGAAGAAAACTAAAAATCGAAAGGAAGTATATTAAATGGCAGTAGTATCAATGAAACAATTATTAGAATCAGGTGTACATTTTGGACACCAAACAAGAAGATGGAATCCTAAAATGGCTCCATACATCTTTACATCACGTAAAGATATTCACATTATCGATTTAAAGCGTACAGCTGTAGAAATCGAAAAAGCTTATGCAGCTTTATATGAAATTGCAAAAGATGGCGGTACAGTATTATTTGTCGGTACTAAAAAGCAAGCAGCTGAAGCAATTAGAGAAGAAGCTATCCGTGCAGGTCAATTCTTTGTTGACCATAGATGGTTAGGTGGAACTTTAACAAACTTCAAAACAATTAGAAAACGTATTAAATTATTACATGATCTATACGCAGCTGAAGCAGATGGCACATGGGCAAAATTACCTAAAAAAGAAGTTTTAGGTTTAACAAGACAACGTGCAAAACTTGAAAGATTCTTAGGTGGTATTAAAGATATGCAACGTATACCACAAGCGTTATTCGTTGTTGATCCAAGAACTGAAGAAATTGCAGTTTTAGAAGCACGTAAATTAGGTATACCAGTATTTGGTATTGTAGATACAAACTGTGATCCTGATTTAGTAGATTACATTATTCCTGCAAACGACGATGCAATCCGTGCAGTTAAATTATTGACATGGGTTATGGCAAATGCAGTTGTTGAAGCAAAAGGTGGCGTTGTTGAGAAATATGAAGACGAAGAAGAAGCACCTTTTGAACAAAATGACTCAAGAAAATCTAGTCCAAAACCAAGACAACCACGTCCTGATCAAAGACCTAGAACAGATAAAGTTGCACCTAAAGCAGAAGTTAAACCTGAAGTAAAACCAGAAGTTAAAGCAGAAGCTAAACCAGAAGTTAAAGTAGCTGAAAAAGCTGCACCTGCAAAAGAAGCAGAAAAACCAAGTGAAGACTTATCCGCTTTGAAAGTTGCTGAGTTAAAAGAATTAGCAAAAGCAAAGGGAATTGAAAATTACTCTAAATTAAAAAAAGCTGAATTAGTTGAAGCTTTAAGCAAGTAATATGACAAAGGGGATGAATATTTCATCCCTTTCTTTTATAAAGAATTAAAATATAGTATAATAAAAACGATAAACTAGTTAAGGAGAATTATATAAAATGACAATTACAGCAGCAATGGTAAAAGAACTTAGACAAAAAACCGGTGCAGGTATGTTAGACTGCAAAAAAGCTTTAGAAGAAACAAATGGTGATATTGAAGCAGCAGCGACACTCTTAAGAGAAAAAGGGATGGCTAAGGCAGCTAAGAAAGCGGATAGAATTGCCGCTGAAGGTTTAACTTCAATTGAAGTTAAAGATAATGAAGCAGTATTATTTGAATTAAATTCAGAAACAGACTTCGTTGCTAAGAATAACCAATTTATTGAGTTAATTGATGCATTAGGTCAATTATTCATGAATTCAGATGTAACAAATGCTGAAGATGCATTAAAATTAAAGGATGCATCTGGTAAAACAGTTGATGAAGTAATCTTAGGTGCAACAGCTAAAATTGGAGAAAAGATTTCTTTAAGACGTTTAATACGTGTAACTAAAGAAACAAACCAAGGTTTTGGAGCTTACAAACATATGGGTGGACGTATTTCAGTGTTAACTGTATTAGATAAACCAAATGATGAGTTAGCTAAAGACTTAGCAATGCATATTACAGTGTTTAACCCACAATTCTTAAGTAGAAAAGATGTTGATCAATCAACCATCGAAACAGAAACTAAAGTTTTATCTGAACAAATTGCTAATGATGAATCATTACAAGGTAAACCAGAAAAGATTTTAAATGGTATTTTACAAGGACGTTTAAATAAGACTTTACAAGAAATAGTATTACTTGATCAAGGTTTTGTAAAAGATCCATCTGTTACAGTAGCAAATCACTTAAAAGCAGCAAACAACAGTATTCTAGGTTATGTACGTTTAGAAGTTGGTGAAGGTATCGAGAAAAAAGTTGATGACTTTGCAGCTGAAGTTATGGCACAAGTAAACAAATAATAATCTTTTAAAAAGGGGTTGAATATTATGTATCAACGAGTCATTTTAAAAATATCTGGAGAAGCATTAAAGGGTGATGGCCAGTATGGCATTGATCCAAAAACCGTTAAAAAGATTGCGCAAGAAATAAAAAGTGTTAGAAATGCAGGTATAGAAGTAGCTGTAGTTGTTGGTGCTGGTAATTTATGGCGTGGTAAAACCGGTGAAGAACTAGGTATGGACCGTGCACAAGCTGATTATATGGGCATGCTCGGTACGATCATGAATGGGTTATCTCTACAAGATGCACTCGAAGCAATAGACATCCCAACACGTGTAATGACTGCACTACAAATTGCAGCTGTTGCTGAACCTTACATTCGAAGACGTGCTTTAAGACACTTTGAAAAGGGGCGTGTAGTTGTTTTAGCTGGTGGTACAGGTTCCCCGTATTTTTCAACTGACACAACTGCCGCACTACGTGCAGCAGAATTACATAGTGACGTCATCTTAATGGCCAAAAATGGTGTAGATGGTGTCTATGATAAAGACCCAAATAAACATAAAGATGCTGTACTTCTAAGACAGGTATCACACCAAGAAGTACTTGAGAAAAATTTACAAATAATGGATTCAACCGCAGCAAGTCTTTGTAAGGATAATCATATTGAGATACTCGTCTTTGATATGAACATCCCTGGTAACATATTAAAGGCTGCTAAGGGTGAAGCCATTGGTACAATTGTAAAGAATGGAGTAAACATATGAACGAACAAGCAGATATGATTTTATTAGAAATCGAAGAAAAAATGGAAAAAAGTTTAGAATCTTTAGGACGTGAATATGCAGCAGTGCGTACAGGACGTGCAAACCCAAATATTTTAGACCGTGTAATGGTAAGTTACTATGGCGTGGATACACCACTTAAACAAGTGGCATCTATTTCAGTACCAGAAGCGCAACAACTTTATATTAAACCCTTTGATAAATCTATTTTAAAAGATATTGAATTTGCGATTAACACCTCAAATTTAGAATTACCTCCAAGAAATGATGGCACAGGTATTCGTTTAGTACTACCTGCACTTACAGGTGAAAGACGTCGTGCACTCGTTAAAGATGTTGAAAAGATGGCTGAAGCTGGTAAAGTAGCAATCCGTCATATTCGTAGAGATGGTAATGAACACGTTAAAAAATTAGGTTTAACTGAAGATGATGAAAAAGGATACTTAGAGGATGTTCAAGTTTTAACAGATACATTTGTTAAAAAAATTGATGAATTAACTAAGGAAAAATCCGAAGAACTTTTAGATTATTAATAAAATGATCACCAATAATGATATTGGTGGTTTTTTTATCATTAGATTTGGTATAATAAAGAAAAAGGAGAAATAACATGAAAGCATTTGATTCACTTTCTCAAATTGTAAAACTGATATTACAGTTTTTCTTCGGGTGGCTTATTTCAGGGCTATACAGATTAATTAAGGGTATTCAAGAGGGCAATCTTGTAACGATTATTGTTGGTTTACTTGCATTATTCACAGGTATTGGGAATGTTATCTTCTGGGTTGTTGACTTTGTCACAATTTTATTAAGTAATAAGATCACGGTTTTGGTCTAGATTTAAATTATTAATAAAACTGCAAGCCAATATGACTTGCAGTTTTTATTTAGGCTTGTAACGCTGTAGATAAAGTATTATAATAATATTAAATACACATAAAGGAGCTTTAATATGACATTTGTAAAATGGATGGATGAACTACCATATATTACTAAAGTATTATTTTGTTTACCTTTTTTAGATATATTATGGGCAGTTTATAGAATCATCAAAGGTGCTGAACTGAAAAATACAGGTTTACTTGTTGTTGGTATCTTATGGATAGTTTTAGGTGGATGGGCATTATGGATTGTTGACCTCGTCACGACACTCATGTTAGGTAAACCAGTTTTAACGGATCCACTCTAATATTTGATGGCATACTTCATATAATGAGTATGCTTTTTTCTTTGTGGTATAATTATATATAATTATTTTTGGAATTTAATCGAATATCAAAAACGAATCAAAGAAAGGATTTTTGTGGTCACTGATGGTGAGCACATGAGGGCTTGCAAGATGAAGGTAGAAGGATTTAAGTATCATGGTACAAATAAAGCATATTATGCATATTATAAAGATGGAAAATGGGATGAAGGGAAATTAGATTCATCCATTCATTTTGAAATTTCAGCAATGGCTGTAGCACTTCAATATGGTCAATCAGTTTTTGAGGGTTTAAAAGCATATCGTACAAAGGATAATCGTATTTTGTTATTTAGACCAGAGGCAAATGCTAAAAGGTTACAGGGTAGTTGTGAGCGTTTATTAATGCCTAAAGTACCAGTAAATATGTTTTTAGATGCTGTAAAAAAAATTGTTGATGAAAACCGCGATTTGGTACCTAGTTATGAATCCGGTGGCACTTTATATATAAGGCCTTTTGTAATTGGTACAGAAACAGTGATGGGTGTACGTCCAGCGAATGAATTTTTATTTTGCATTGTTGCAACACCTGTAGGTAGTTATTTTAAAGATGGATTCAATCCAATTAACTTAACAACCACACCATATGATCGCGCTGCTCCAAATGGCTTAGGTCATGTAAAGTCTGGTGCAAACTATGCAGCTAGTTTATATCCTAAGCAATTAGCTAAACAACAAGGGTTTGATGATTGTTTATATTTAGATCCTAAAACACATACAAGAATTGATGAAACTGGTGCGACCAATATTATTGCGATTAAGGGCAATCAATTCATTACACCACAATCAACATCAATATTACCAAGTATAACCAATAATAGTTTGCAAACCATTGCATCAAAGATGTTACATATGGATGTTATTTCTAGAGCCATTGAAGTCAAAGAGTTAAATAACTTTGATGAAGTTGGTGCATGTGGTACGGCAGCAGTTATTACACCGATTGCCACAATTTTCGATAATGGTACAACTTATGAATTCAAATCCTATGAAAAATTACACAAATTATATGAAATGCTTCAAAGTATTCAATTTGGTGATATAAAAGAAGAGTTTGGTTGGGTCATTGAAGTTTAGTTTGTTATAATAAAGTGTACTTGAAAGGAATCATTCATGAATATAAAAAATCTGCCTAAACATGTTGCTATTATATTGGATGGTAATGGTCGATGGGCAAAAAGATTACATCTACCTAGATCTACTGGTCACTATCAGGGTGGCTTTAATGTTGCTAGAATAGCAAACCATGCCAGTAAGCGTGGTATTGAAGAATTAACAATTTATGCTTTTTCAACAGAAAATTGGAAAAGACCTAAAGATGAAGTTGATTATTTAATGACAAAACCAATTGAAGTTGTCCATGCAAATAAAGAAAAAATATTTGAAGCAAATATACGTATCCAATTTAAAGGCAGACGTGATCGGTTTTCAAAAGAACTATTGGCATTAATGGAAGAACTTGAATCAACAACAAAAGTTTTTGATGGAATGATTTTAAATGTTTGTGTCGACTACGGCAGTTATGATGAAATTGTTACAGCGTTTAAAAATCTAGAGACTTTAGATGAAAAAAGTGTTTGTCAAAAACTGATGATACCTCGACCTGTGGATTTCTTAATTCGTACAGGTGGTGAACAAAGATTATCAAATTTCTTGTTGTGGCAAGCAGCCTATGCAGAACTATATTTTACTAAGAAGTATTGGCCTGCATTTAAAGAAAGACATTTTGATAAAGCATTAAAAGAGTTTTCAAAAAGACATAGACGTTTTGGAGGGCTATAATCATATGAGAAAAAGAATTGTAACCGCACTTATTTTAGGATTAGCCTTAATACCAATTACTGTATTAAATTACCCATTATGGATGTTTAATATATTCCAAGTCGTTATGATGTTGTTTGTTATCTTTGGCGCACTTGAATTAATTCACATGTATGAAAAGGAAAAACCAATAAAACCAGTTGTTCAAGTTGTAGTGATTGTATTATCACTACTTACATACTTGAATGTTGGTGGTATGATTGAACCTTTAAATCCGCAAGTACTACCTGGTTTACTTTTAATTACGTTAAATTTAAACCCGGTGATAATTATTTCGTTTGTAACGGTGATATTACTTAGTCTATTAGTATTTATTGATGATTTTAGTGGACCTGATTTAGGGAAAGCATTTACGATTATTAATTATGTTGGACTTGGTGCAGCATCAATTACAATTTTACGTTACTTAGGTGTACGTTTCATTGTCTATGTCGCACTCATTTCAATGGTTACTGATATCTTTGCATACTTCTTTGGGATTGCTTTTGGTAAACATAAAATGGTACCAAGAATTTCACCTAAAAAATCTTGGGAAGGTGCAATAGCAGGTACAATTTTTGGTACCCTAATTGCAGCAACCTTTGCAATATTTTATGGTGTTATATTTAGTCCTGAAGGTTTCTTAGGTGATGTATTTAACCCTGAAGGGTATCGCACTATTTTTGATAACTTCACAAGTATTGGTAATGAACCATTATTTATTCAGGCATTAATCATTATTCCTATTACTTTACTAGGTTCTATTTCGGCACAAATTGGAGATCTAGTCGCTTCCAAATTGAAACGCAATTATGATATTAAAGACTTTGGAAATATTTTTCCTGGTCATGGTGGGGTTTTAGACAGATTTGATTCAATTATATATATAGGCATTATATTTTTAGGTATATTTATTTTAATTAAACAGTTTTACCCGATGTAGACACTATTAAGGAGTAACATAGCTTATGGACTTTTCACAACTATTTGGTTTATTATTTAACGTTTTAACATTTTTAATTGTTTTAACAGTCATTATCTCTATACATGAATTGGGACACTTTCTTTTTGCTAAAAGAGCCGGTATATTAATTCATGAGTTTTCAATTGGGATGGGACCTCAAGTATTCGCAAAGAAAAAAGGTGACACCAAATATGCATTGCGTGCAATACCACTAGGTGGTTATGTTGCGATGAGTGGTGAAAACGGTGATTATGCTCTGATTTCTAAAGGTTCTGTTGTTGGTATTTGCTTAAATGAGATTGGTTTAGTTACGCGTATTTTACTTGATCAAAATCAAAAGAAGCCTTTGGTTGTTGGTGAAGTGGTTGACTTTGATCTTTACGGTGAAAATTTAAGTGAGCTATTTATTGAACTTAAAACATCAGATGGACAAGTTACCAGATATCAAGTAACGCGTGATGCAAAATACTATTATGGTAAAGCTAAAGAATTACAGATTACACCAGAAGAATCATCTTTTGCATCTAAAACAATTTGGGAACGCTTCTTAGTCTTATTTATGGGACCAATGATGAACTTTATATTGGCACTCCTATTATTTATTATAGTCGCTGCCGTACAAGGAAAACCAAGCGAGGACAATATTGTACATGAATCATCTAATCCAGGCTTAATAGCTGGGGATATGATTGTCAATATAGATGGTGTAGATGTTGAAAATATTCATGATATACGTACCATTAGTGAACAATTAAATTCACATGTTGTACCAGTTGTTGTTATTCGTAATGGTATGGAAGAATCTATTAACTTATATGTAACAGTTGTTTTACAAAATCTTGGCTTAGTTAATGATACAACAGACCCCTTAAAAGATGGCGCTTTTATTGCCGGTTTGGGCGGTAAAGCAAATAGTGCCGGATTAAATATAGGGGATGAAATTACTGCTATTAATGGTACTCCAATTAGTTCTTGGTCAGATATTATTCCAATTGCTAGAAACTATAATGATACCAGTATTACAATCAATGTCTTACGTGATGGTGAAGCTTTAACATTTACATATGATGTATTACCTCAAGAAACACTTGAAAAATTAGGACATGAGAGTGTTGCAATACGTTTTGGTTTCCAATCGGGTTCTGAATTTGATTTGCTTTATACATTATATAATCCGTTCCAAAGATTTGGAAATTCAGTCACTGAAATGGTCTTTACCATTGGTATGCTATTTAGTCCAACCAGTGGTGTGGGCGTATCTGATCTTGCTGGTCCTGTTGGTATCTTTAGTTTGGTATCCAATGCTGCCGCTGGTGGGTTTATTAATTTATTAGCATTTGTTGCATTTTTATCAGTCAATATTGGACTGATGAATTTGCTACCAATACCAGCACTTGATGGGGGACGCTTAATTTTCTTAGGTTATGAGGCAGTAACCAAAAAGAAGATACCTACAAAAGTAGAAGGTATAATGAATAATGCATTCTTTATATTATTATTAATGCTATTTGTTTTCGTAACATGGAATGACATTTTAAGAATTTTTACATAATTCAAATATAGACTTTAAAGGGCCATTTAATCAAAAAGTGGCCCTTTTTTATTAAGAAAGTGTAAATTACTGAAAGTTTTTACATTTAATTTATTTTCTCACTAATTTTCCAAATAAAAGGTTGACTTATTTTGTGTATATGATAGAATAAGAAAGGTCCACTTCTTTGGAAGCAATAATCTAATCGTTATCTAAAGATAAAACTTAATCGACAACAAAATATAAAAAGTTGTTGACAAGGTTATTTTATAATGATAGAATGATTAAGCGCTCAAACGAAGAGACGCAAAAATGAGTCTTTGAAAACTGAATGATGATGAACAAGAGAAA
>Ga0172382_10009861_pt1 | contig 12928 bp, 16 predicted proteins | sample Leawel138RmetaG_FD_122245 | JGI IMG/M metagenome (GOLD analysis project Ga0172382, IMG submission 122245) | Leachate microbial communities from a municipal landfill in Southern Ontario, Canada - Leachate well 138R metaG | ecosystem: Engineered > Solid waste > Landfill > Unclassified | place...
CGCAGGGAGAGCCCGGGGACGACGCTTGAAACCCTGATCCCGGATTTCAAGGGACAATGGGATAATCTGGAGCGGGTGCTGGAAGTGCGTCCCGAAGTGGTTTCACACAACCTGGAGACCGTCAGAAGATTGACACGGGAAGTACGGATTCAAGCAAAATACGATCGAAGCCTGGAATGTTTACGGCGCATTTCTGAATATGGCTTGCGTACCAAGTCTGGCATCATGTTGGGTTTTGGAGAAACAGAAGAGGATGTGGTGGAAGCCATGCAGGATCTTTATGACGTAGGAGTACATGTACTGACCTTGGGCCAATATTTGCAACCAACAAAAGCGCATCATCCGGTGATTGAATGGATCACTCCCCAACAATTTAAACGTTATCAGGAAATTGGTATGGAAATGGGATTCAAGTATGTGGAAAGCGGTCCGCTGGTAAGATCGTCTTACCATGCTGAGAAACACCTGTTCGATATGTAATCGTCCTGTGATTCAAAGAATCCACTAAACTTTCTAAGAGGACTTGCAAAATTCTAAGAAGACCTGCAGAGTTCTAAGAAGACCTACATAGTTCTAAGAAGATTTACAGAATTTTCCAAATACCCCCAAGGGTAACTTTGGTCCAGATGTAGCCTGAAGATACAATTCTCCGATTTCCAGTTGTTGAGCGAGAGGATAGGCGGCCTTGATCAGGTTTTCCACAATCACTGATGAAAATCCCAAAGAATACGTGTTGAGGATCAGAAAATGCTCCTGAGGATCCAAAAGCTGTACTACATCCTGCATCATTTCCATAATATGATCTTCCAACTTCCATTTTTCTCCCTTTGGCCCATGACCGTATGCCGGTGGATCCAGGATGATCCCATGGTATTTATTGCCTCTTTTCAATTCCCGCTTTACAAACTTTAAGGCATCTTCCACTACCCACCTTATGTCAGAAAGACCCGAAATTTCTTGGTTTTCGTTGGCCCAGGTTACCACTTGTTTGATGGAGTCCACATGTGTCACATCGGCCCCCGCAGCACGAGCCACCAGTGAGGCCCCGCCCGTATAGGCAAAGAGATTTAAAACCCTTGGTTTTTCCACGGAAAAGGACCGCACTTTTTCAGTAATGTAATCCCAATTGACAGCTTGCTCTGGAAAAATACCTAAGTGCTTGAAAGCAGTCAGCCCAAGTCGGAAACGGATTTCAACTTCCTCATTTTTATACTGGACCTGCCACCTGTCTGCTTGTCTGGGGTTTTTGCGAATCCATTCGCCAGTAGTCGCCGACCTTCCCCTAAACCTAATATGGTGCTTTTTGCCCCATTCCGCTTCGGGCAATGCCTTGGGCCATACCGCCTGAGGTTCTGGCCGGATCAAGATCACATCTCCAAAACGTTCCAATTTTTCAAAATCACCGCAATCGATGAGTTCGTAATCCTTCCAGTATTTTGGGGTAAGTAGCTGTATGCTTTCCAATTTATTTCGTATTGAGAAGGCAAAGCTAAGGATTCACCAGGATTTTTTCCTATTTTCGACATTCAAAATCCAAATTACACAAAGCTTTATGCTCGATTACCTCATTCAGACCCCAGTTGCCAGCGTCATTTTTGTTTTTACCATCGTGACCAGCATTTATGCGTTTTCCAACCATGACCTCATGGCCAAATTTATGTTGCACCCCTACAACGTGCATCGCGGGCGGGGTGTTTACACCATACTAACCAGTGGAATGGTGCATCGGGACTGGGGGCATCTGCTTTTCAACATGCTTACCTTCTTTTTCTTTGGATTTTCCCTGGAAGCTATATTGGCCGGAGTCAGCGCATGGGGTCACCTGCAATTTGCACTAATTTATATTTTGGGGTTGGTGTTGAGCGATGTCACCACTATTGTCAAACAAAAGGACAATATATATTATCGAAGCCTCGGGGCCTCGGGCGCCATTTGTGCCATCCTATTCTCCTACATCCTTTTTCAGCCCAAAGCGATGTTGGGAATTTTCATGATTATTCCTATGCCCGCCTGGTTGTTTGGGATCCTTTTTCTATTCTATTGTGCCTGGGCGGCCAAAAATGCCCGTGACAGTATCAACCATGATGCGCACTTTTATGGAGCCATTGTGGGGATCGTAGTCACACTAATCCTGCATCCCTGGGTTTTCCAGCATTTTTTGGGTCAGTTTTTTTAAAAATTATTTTGAAAGATAGGTTTGCCTGCCTATATTTGCCGTCCTGAAAATCGCTTAATGATTCTTTTTGCTGATTTTTGGATTAAGACTTTTTGGCCCGTTCGTCTAGGGGTTAGGACGCCAGATTTTCATTCTGGAAACAGGGGTTCGATTCCCCTACGGGCTACACATCTTGAAGTCAAAACATACAAAAGCCTGCAAATTAAACGTTTGTAGGCTTTTCGTGTTTTACAACAATCCTAAATTGGGAATGGATAACAAATGGAAACGAAAAAGGTAATTCAGAATACGGTGAAATTGAATAAGCACTATGAGTAACGACAGACACACTATTCAAATTATAGAATTTTCTGAGGAACTGTCTGAGCCAATAAAGACGCTTAATTACGAGTGGCTTGAAAAATATTTTTGTGTAGAAGAAGGTGATGTAGTATCTCTTTCCAACCCAAAAAAACATATAATAGACAAAGGCGGACATATTTATTATGCAAAACTCAATGACGAAATTGTTGGGACAGCTACATTATTAAAGAAGAGTGAAACTATTTACGAGTTGTGTAAAATGGCTGTCAGCGACAAAGCTCAGGGACAGGGTATTGGGACAATATTACTTGAACATTGCTTGAATGTTGCCAAACAAGAACAAATACCGACACTTATTTTATACTCAAACACAATTTTGCAATCGGCAATTCACTTGTATAGAAAATACGGCTTTGAAGAAGTTGAATTAGAAAGCGGACTTTATGAAAGAGCAAATATCAAAATGGAGAGACATGGCTATGGATAATTTGCGGAAAGTGTCTGGAAATGAAAATTCAGGATATAAAAAAGGTGCATTAGGTTTTGTAATTAAAAGTCAATTCTCCTAAGACAACACACGGACGACAAAAGCCCGTGTCGGTAACATCGGTTTACCTTCGGCATTACTCCGTGGATACGTCAGCGATGGGCTTGGGATCAGATTCAAAATCTGTGGACTGGCTAAAATCCCCAAATTCATGCAAATTTGGGGATTTTGTTTTCGCGAAAACACTGCTTCCGAGAAATGAATTCATTTCTCGGAAGTCATGAAACCTATGAAAGGAGTGGTTTTAAAAAAATATAAATTAACACAAGATTGGCAAAATTATTTGCTTAGTCCACAGGTTTTGAAGCTGATCCCTTGTTGTTAGCTGCTATCTTTTACAATGAGAACCGCCTTGAAATAGTGAAGCCCCAGCGGAACTCCCCTTTTGTCCACGAAGATGTGGTTTCGGGGATATACTGCATCTCTTGAATGGCAGTGGCATTCGTAAAATTGAGATTGAACACATGGCCGCCGGTTTCGATTTCCAGTCCCAGTCCCAGCGGATTGTATAACGCCGTGATGGCATTTTCGTACCTTTCTTTACTTGCCGCCGACCGGAAAGGCAGGAAATAATCCATCACAAGCGCCATACGTCTGCTTACTTTCAACCGCCCGCCGATTCCCAGGGCGAACAGATCTTTTTTGTCATCATAATAAGCCGTTGTGTTTCTTCGAATGTAGGTGGGATGCAGGGCCAAAGAAAAATTTGATCCAAATTTATGTGCAATAATGAGCTGCCCCACTATATTTAAGCGGTCCGAAAACTGCCGATAAGAGGTTGATTCATTATCATTTTCGGTGTCAGCCCGTACGCCCGGGATGGTCAGGCTGCCATAAGCAGTCACCGAAAATGGAATTTTTCCGTCCGTAGTTTGTCGCAGTAGGCGATATTTTGCGTTGAGATCATACAGTTGTGACACTCGTGTTGCACCCTTGGATCGGGCAATGCCCACATTGAAATGATCAGATATTCCGTAGTCAAAGCCTATACGGATGTCTGTAGCATTGTCCAGACCGAAAAAACTGGCAGCCCCACCCCGTGTACCCGCAATATCGCCGAAGCGATGATCAACTTTAAAATCAAGCTCACGTTTATGGATTGTTTCAGTGGACTGACTATTGATGATGCGTGTGGTTTTGAAAAGGGCCTCCACATATTCGTGGCGATAAGCTGCGCTATCTTCGGCAATGACCATTTCAAGATCTATTTGGGCCATCGACGGAGTGGAGCCCGCCAAAAGCCCGAAGAACAAAATCGAAATAATAAGTTGCCTGGTTTGGCAGGATAAAACTGTGGGGGTGCTCATTTTTTATTTTGACTGATAGGTTGCCGATACGTTTACTTCCACTACTTCTGCAATATTTCTTGTCACTACACGCGGTATTTTGATTTGATGGTCAGCAAGTTTCACGTTGAAGGTGGTTTGTGCGGTGATCCGATCTTCTTTCACATCCAGTTCCACTTGAGAGGTATAGCGTTGCTTTATCCCATGTATTTCCAAATCTCCCGTCACCGTAACCCGGTGTCTGCCCACCTGGTTCAAGTCTATCATATTGATGATTTTTCCGGTGAATGTAGCATAGGGGTATTTGTCGCTTTCCATGTAGTTCTCATTGAAGTGTTGCTGCATGAGTCTTCTTTTGAATTCGAAGGACTTAATGGGTACTTTGAACGCCACTTCATTCGTTACTATATTCAGCGCAGATGACGCACGGCTGCTGCTTGCTGTGATGTCTTCCAAAAGGGCACTTGAAAAAAAGGAAATGCGACTTTGTCTATCCACCAAAATATCCTGCGCCATCAGGGGATGGCACAGGATTATCAAAAAAAAAGACAAATAACATGTTTTCATTGGTGTGACCTGCATTATTAAATGACGCATTTCGGCTTCAGTTTTGAGGGGCACCCTTATCAATCCATGCTTTTAGCAGCTGTAGTTGTTGCGCTGAAAGGGGGGCGTCCTGGGGCATTATTCTCGTTACTACAACCGCATTATTGATTCGGTCAATATTGCTCACTACTGATGAATATCCGGAAAACGTCCACAACACAACCCCTTCTCCACTACCTGTATGGCATTGGCTACACCGTGACTGTAAAAGACCACCGACGAAGTTAGTATAGGTCACATTGCCGACCGTTACCTGATCTCCACCGTTTCCACCACTTCCGGGAGGGTCTGGTGCCGGGCTATCTTTTCCGCAGGTTGAAACCATTAAACCGATGGTGCACAATAAAATAGGGAGCCAAATCTGTTTCTTTTTCATATCGCTGTTAATTCGTTATATTGTTGTTATTCGCTATATTTGAATTACGATACCAGACGGAAAATGGTTGCCTGCATAAAAAAATAATATTCCCAGGCAACCCTTTTTCAAGCGCATTCGTATTCGTAGTATAACATAAGGAGAATCGATTGCCGACCACTGATGAAGAAGTAGTCCACGGGTATATTGCTGGCTGCCTGAAGCACGATAAGGAAAGTCAATATGCCTTATTTAAGCATTTGCATAGCTTTGCTGTGGGGATATGTCGGCGCTATGCCCACAATTCAGACGAAGCCTCAGATATATTAAGTGAAAGTTTCTTGAAAATATTTAATAGTATCGGTCAGTACGACACCACAAGACCGTTTAAATCATGGGCGGGCAGGATCATCACCAATACTGCCATTGATTATTACCGGGCAAGCCTCCGATTCGCATCGTATGAGACGTTGGACGGAAATGAAAACATTGGTAATGCAGCTGAAATTTACGGCAAATTGGCCTATGATGATTTAGTGGGTCTGATCAGGAAATTGACTCCCGCCTACCGAGTTGTATTTAATCTCTACGCCATCGATGGGTATCACCACCATGAAATTGCGGAAATACTGGGAATAAGTATTGGTACATCCAAGGCAAACCTCCATAAGGCCCGCAAAAAACTGCAAGAGATGCTGGACGAATATGGAGAAGTGCCAAGGTGGGTGAAAAGCAGAACAGCAGCAGGTAAATGAAGAAAAAGGAAGAGCCATGCAAGACAAACATCCTATCGATAATTTTTTTAAACAGGGCCTTAGCGATCCGGAAATCCCTTTTGATGAAAGGGATTGGGAGGCATTGACCCAAAAAGCAAAAGCTCAGAAAAAGCGCAAACTTCCGCTGGTTATCTGGCTAAGTGGTGGGATAGCCGCATCGTTGGCTATCGCAAGTCTATTGCTGTTCCAACTCCGGACATCCCCCCAGCAGGAAGCCACCCATCTCACTGGCACCGAACTTCCGCATGATGTTGTGGAAGGCCAGCGTCAACAAACGCAAGCGACGGAGGACGGCAGGGAGGAAAACATAGGGACAATCCACTTATCCCATCAATATAAATCGAATGAGAATCCTCAAACCGTAACAACGATTGTCATTCCCGATGAAGACATGCCGATAAGCAAATCGTACCCTGCAATCCTTTCACGGGTTGAAAGCCTCAAACCGATTATTCAGCCATTACATATAGCGAACATTGGCAACATGCGGTCACACAGCTTTTTGGAAACTGCGTCGAGTGATGTCCACACATCGGACAAAACGGTATCCGCAGTCAATGATAACCGCAACACAGGATGGACGCTTAGCATAGTCGCGGCACCTGATCTTTCCGGTACACAAGTGATGGATGGCAGGCTCAGCGGAAATATTGGGGTCACCGCCACCTATCACTTCACTAAAAGAATAAGCATAACCAGTGGCGTTTTATATGCCAAAAAGCGCTACCAAACCGCATTCAGCAATTACCAGTCAGGAGATGAATGGCCCAAATACAGCATACGCCCCAATCTGGTGGACGCAGACTGCCGGGTATTAGATATTCCGCTTTCTGTCAATTATACCCTTTTGCAGGGTGCTCGCAGTTCGTGGATAGTGACGGGGGGATTGTCAAGCTATCTTATGCTGAGCGAATCATACTCATTCTCTTATCTGCAAAATGAGCCCACTTACTCCCAGGGATATACTTTACACAACGAAAACAGGCACCTGCTTGGGGTGGCCAACATCGGTATCGGCTACCAGCGAAAGCTCAACCCTTATCTCAGTATTACGGTGCAGCCCTTTGTGAAGGCCCCCTTAAGTGGCATAGGGCAGGGAAATGTCAGGCTATATTCTACAGGTGTAACCCTCTCAGTCGATTTTGATCCGTCACGCCGTCGGTAATATAATTCGTTTTTTTTAACTTTACCCTGGCCCATCGCAGTTGATAAAAATGCAGGGCACCTGGTGTGCTATGAAGGCTGCCAAACTGAATAATTTAAATCGAAAATTATGAAATCAATTTACCACGTTTTTTGGACCGGCGTTTTGTTCCTTGCAAGTTGCTCCAACGCCTCACTGCCAGATGATCCAATTCCTGATCACGAAGCTTTTACTATTTATTCCAATCATGTTGAAGAAGAAAGGACAATAAACGTTTGGACACCGACAGGCTACAATACGGGTACTGATTCATTGCCGGTTATGTATATGGCAGACGGTGGAATACAAGAGGATTTCCCACATATTGCAAACACATTAGCCAAGCTCATAGATGAGAATAAAATCGAACCGCTCATTCTTGTTGGTATTGAAAACACACAGAGGAGGAGGGACTTAACAGGTTTTACCGAAGTGGAAAAAGACAAAGAAGTAGCACCTGTAGTCGGTGGCTCAGCGAATTTCAGAGCATTTATAGAAGATGAGTTGTTCCCTGCGATCAATAAAAAATATAGGACAACAAATGAAAAAAGCATTATAGGCGAATCTTTATCAGGGCTTTTTGTAATGGAAACTTTTTTTCTGACACCCGAAATGTTTGACAATTATATCGCTTTCGACCCTTCTTTATGGTGGAATGAGCATTATTTGGTAAGAACGGCGGCGGAACATTTAGCGGAATTTCCAACGAAGAAGGTACGCTTATGGTTTGCAGGGTCAAACACCGAAGATATTTCGCCCTACACAAAAGACTTAGCACACATTTTCAGTGCCGAAAACTTGCCGGGCTTAGAATGGGATTATTCCGATGAACCGAATGAAAAGCACAGCACTATTTTCAGGGCGACAAAGGAAAAGGCAATAATTTGGACACTAAATACAAATAAATAAAGTGCTGTTGTCCCGGTGTAGAGATTAAACCCGGCGTAGAGACTACAAAGTGTGATAGGCAGGATTTCACCTTTTTTGATTGAATTTTGGCAAAAATTTATTGAAATTCAATAAATTCGTTTTATATTTGCTGTGGAAATCAAAATTCATCAATAATGACTAAAACCAATAACCTCGTATTCAAAGGCCTCCGGGTGGTGGCATGGATCATTTTTGTGGGCTTATGCATCAATGCAGGGGCGTTGATTGTCAATTTTGCTGTCAGCCTTATCAGCCCCGAATTCATTCCGAATCTGTACGAAAAGCTGGATTTATCAGCAGTACGCCAACAGCATCAATTCGGTTTTTATGCCATATACAACTTTATCCTGCTCATTGCCATTCTCAAAGCCGTACTGTTTTACATAGTCGTAATATTGATGACCAAGCTGGATTTATCCAAGCCCTTCAATCCATTTGTAGCGAATAAAATTAAGAAAATCAGTTATATTACGCTTTCTATCGGATTTATTAGTTATCTCGTTGAAGAAATGGTAGAGAAATTTATACAAACCGGCACTAATTTGAATGAGTATTGGGATGGAAGTACTGCATATATTTTAATGGGGGCTGTGATTTATATTATTGCAGTAATTTTCAGAAAGGGAATTGAAATCCAGAATGAAGTTGATTTAACTATCTGATATAATGGCAATTGTAGTAAATTTGGATGTGGTCATGGCTCAGCGTAAAATGTCGCTTAATGAGCTTTCGGAAAAGGTGGGATTGACCCTTTCTAACCTTTCTATATTAAAAACAGGAAAGGCAAAGGCCGTTCGGTTCAGTACATTAGAAGCGATCTGTAAGGTGTTGAATTGTCAGCCCGGCGATATTCTTGAATATGTTAGTGATACTTAGGGCTACATTTATGATAATGGCGGAATATTGACAACACAATTTCTGTTGAATTTTTGCTGAATTTCTATTGAATTTTTGCTGGAAATAATCGAAATTATTGGTAAATTTGAATGAAAGGAACTATACCTAATATTTAAGTTAATATTTACTAAACGATTATGGGAAAATTTGAAATTACCAAAAGGAAGAACGGAGAGTTTCAGTTCAACCTAAAAGCAGGAAACGGTCAGGTTATTTTGACTAGTGAAGGTTATACTACAAAGCCTAATTGTATTAACGGTATCGAATCCGTTCAGAAAAATTCGCAGGAGGAAACCAGGTTTGAGCGGAAAACAGCCTCTAACGGAAAAGCCTATTTCAACCTTAAGGCTACCAACGGTCAAATAATTGGTTCAAGTCAGATGTATGCCGGTGAAAGTGGTCGGGACAATGGGATCAGATCCGTCATGGAAAATGCGCCGGATGCCACTGTCGAAGACCTTACCGTTTAGGTTTCAGGGCTATTCCCATCAAGAGACTGCCTCAGTTATTTCAGAGGCAGTCTTTTTTCGTTTTGACCCATTCCGTTTAAAACATAGCATGAACCCTCACCAACATTGTGGGCTCCTTAAAAACCTTCACAATACTCCTGATATCCTCTTTCGGCAAAAGCAAAATCCGAGAAATGAATGCAAAACCCGGATTTGGTGTTGCGCAAAATTCAAAGTTTAATTTTATTTCCGCCAAAACCCTTAACTTTGTAGCCGGGAACAAACGGAAATAACAGATGAAATTACCTATTGTCGCTTATGGTGACCCTGTACTGAAAAGAAAAGCTGTGGAGATTGAGGAAAACTATCCGGATCTGAATAAGTTGATTGGAGATATGTTTGAGACCATGTATAGTGCCAGGGGCGTGGGCCTGGCTGCGCCACAAGTGGGCCTTTCAATTCGTCTGTTTGTGGTGGATGCAAGTCCGTATGCTGAGGATGAAGAGGGGCTGGAGAATTTCAAAAAGGTATTTATCAACCCCATTATGGTGGAAGAAAAGGGTGAAAGCTGGAACTTCAATGAAGGATGTTTGAGTATTCCTGAAGTCCGCGAAGATATCATGCGTCAGGAATCGATACGTATAAATTATCTGGATGAAAACTGGGTGGAGCATGAGGAGGAGTTTAGTGGACTTGCGGCAAGGGTGATTCAACATGAATATGACCATATAGAAGGGAAGCTATTTACGGATAAGTTGAGTCCGCTACGCAGGGCAATGCTCAAAAGCCGTCTGGATTCAATTTCCAAAGGACAAGTTCATGTCGATTACAAGATGCGGTTCCCGGCATTGAAGAAGAAGCGTTGAAGAAATAATAAACGTTTAGTTGAGGAGATAATAAACGTTTAGGAGATTCGTTTTTTATCCCCCGATGACCGGCAATGAAAGTTTAAAACGAACTGCCGTCACCCGAATCAGTACCACCAAAAATGCACTTGCAAAAGTATTGATGTTGTGTTCTACTCCCATTCTGTGGAGCAGGACAAATTGAATAGCTCCGGCAAGACAAGCTGTTGCATAAATTTCCCGGCGGAATATTAGTGGAGTTTCATTCATCAGCGTATCCCTTGTCACACCTCCCATGACGGCTGAAAACATGCCCAGCACCACGGCTGCAATTCCCGTGCTTTCAAAGTTCAACGACTTATCCACCCCCACTACGGTAAAAAATCCTATCCCCAATGCGTCAAAGAGGAAAAGAGTTTTGGCAAGGTGGAACAGCCCTTTGTTGAGTATGATGGCAATCAACACCCCAAATAGTATGGCCAGCAAGTAATTGGCATCGTCCACCCACACAGGTCTGGTATTGAGAAAAATATCCCGCAGGCTTCCTCCTCCGATAGCGGTAACAAATCCGGTAAAAGTGGCGCCGAAAACATCGATATTGTGTCTCATGGCGGCCATTGCCCCAGAAATGGCGAAGACCATTGTACCCATCAGGTCTATATAATAGATCAGTTCCATACTTTCCGGGTCTAAATTATGTATTATTTTTTAGCATTCCAGCATTTCAGGCGCCATTCTAAAGGAGCTGTGCTTTTTTCGCCTTGTCTTTTAATAGGTTAACTTTTTATGCAAAATATTATGGGGGTAATGCTTGTGGGAATTGGGAATGTTTGCTATCTTTGCAACCCGCTTGCGAGAGGCGGAAAATCATTGAAAAAATAATTTTAAAATTAATTTTGCGAAGTTGGAAAATGTTTCTACCTTTGCAGTCCCAAACAAAACGGGTTCTGGTATCAGGTCTTGAGTTTGTTTGGAAATATGCGGCCGGCGAGGCGACCTTGCTGGCTTTTTAATGAGAAAATGTTTTTATTGGTTTTTGGTTTTATGACCAGGTGACCATAAATATATCAGACATTAGCGTGAGCGGATGTTGTAAAGTTCTTTGACAGTATAAAAGAGAAGTTGATGTAGCGTAGCGGGAGTTTGTCTTGTTTTATAATGGGGTTTACTTCGGTTACACAATTATTAACGAGCCAGATAACCATCATTTGGGTAACATAGCATTAAATAATTGAATTTGATTCTAATTACTTTGATGGATTATTTATAATAATCAATTTATTGAGTTTTTAGGGTCAGTGATTCAGATGATTCATTTTACAATGGAGAGTTTGATCCTGGCTCAGGATGAACGCTAGCGGCAGGCCTAATACATGCAAGTCGAACGGGATCCATTGGGAGCTTGCTCCTGATGGTGAGAGTGGCGCACGGGTGCGTAACGCGTGAGCAACCTACCCTTGTCAGGGGGATAGCCCGGCGAAAGTCGGATTAACACCGCATGACATTACGAGATGGCATCATTTTGTAATCAAATATTTATAGGACAGGGATGGGCTCGCGTGACATTAGCTGGTTGGTAAGGTAACGGCTTACCAAGGCTACGATGTCTAGGGGCTCTGAGAGGAGAATCCCCCACACTGGTACTGAGACACGGACCAGACTCCTACGGGAGGCAGCAGTAAGGAATATTGGTCAATGGACGCAAGTCTGAACCAGCCATGCCGCGTGCAGGAAGACGGCCCTACGGGTTGTAAACTGCTTTTGTACGGGAACAAACCCCTCTACGTGTAGAGGGCTGAGTGTACTGTAAGAATAAGGATCGGCTAACTCCGTGCCAGCAGCCGCGGTAATACGGAGGATCCAAGCGTTATCCGGATTTATTGGGTTTAAAGGGTGCGTAGGCGGCCCATTAAGTCAGGGGTGAAATACGGCAGCTCAACTGTCGCAGTGCCTTTGATACTGATGGGCTTGAATGCGGATGAGGTAGGCGGAATGAGACAAGTAGCGGTGAAATGCATAGATATGTCTCAGAACTCCGATTGCGAAGGCAGCTTACTAAGTCGTGATTGACGCTGATGCACGAAAGCGTGGGGATCAAACAGGATTAGATACCCTGGTAGTCCACGCCCTAAACGATGATAACTCGATGTCGGCGATATACCGTCGGTGTCTTAGCGAAAGCGTTAAGTTATCCACCTGGGGAGTACGCCCGCAAGGGTGAAACTCAAAGGAATTGACGGGGGCCCGCACAAGCGGAGGAGCATGTGGTTTAATTCGATGATACGCGAGGAACCTTACCCGGGCTTGAAAGTTAGCGACGGTAGCAGAGACGCTACTTCCCTTCGGGGCGCGAAACTAGGTGCTGCATGGCTGTCGTCAGCTCGTGCCGTGAGGTGTTGGGTTAAGTCCCGCAACGAGCGCAACCCCTATGTTTAGTTGCCAGCATGTAATGGTGGGGACTCTAAACAGACTGCCCGCGCAAGCGGTGAGGAAGGTGGGGACGACGTCAAGTCATCATGGCCCTTACGTCCGGGGCTACACACGTGCTACAATGGTCGGTACAGCGGGCAGCTAC
>Ga0172382_10009862_pt1 | contig 12928 bp, 12 predicted proteins | sample Leawel138RmetaG_FD_122245 | JGI IMG/M metagenome (GOLD analysis project Ga0172382, IMG submission 122245) | Leachate microbial communities from a municipal landfill in Southern Ontario, Canada - Leachate well 138R metaG | ecosystem: Engineered > Solid waste > Landfill > Unclassified | place...
GCCAATGGCGACGGCGGTATTGATGAGTACGCCCAATACATTGACACGGGCGATGTCGCCGATACGACGCACGCCCTGGATCACCGCCATCTGGCCACCACTGAGGGCCCCCAGCAGCAGGGTCGCACCCAGTACGGCGATGGCGAGACCGTGCCCCGACTCCCCAAATATCCATTCACTGAGCCAGGGCGCCAGGGCTGCGGATGCCAGCCATCCCGCCAACCCGGTGATCCAGCAGGCACGCTTCAACACCAGGATTGTACGGGCCATGGCCTGTTGATCCTCACCGTGGGCCTGGGCCACTTCCCGCACGCCGCTACTGGCAATGCCAAGCCCGGTTACGGTCCCCACCATGCCCACCGCCGAGGTGTACAGGCTAATCAATCCCACCCCGGATGGACCGAGTAGCACGGCCACGACTTTTACCCGAACCAACCCAATCAGGTAATTGATTGCCGAGGCGCCCCCCATGATGGATGAGGAGCGGAGAATCTGGCGATAGCTGTTGCTGGCGTTGTCCAGGCTCATGGCTGGAAGTTCAGGATGGCAGACACCACTCGGTCGACATTGCCAAAACCAAGGTGTGGACCCATGGGCAGGCTGAGAATGTCGTTGGCTATCTTGGATGCGAGGGGAAATGCCTCGGCGGCGAATCCCGCGCCGCCATAGGCCTGTTGTCTGTGGGGCGGTATAGGGTAGTGAATCAGCGAGCCGATATTGGCATCGGCAAGATGACGCTGCAATGCATCCCTGCGCCGATGCCGGACTGTGTACAGATGCCAGGCTGGTGTGGCCCAATCCGGCACAAAGGGCAGCACCAGGTCGCTGCCTGCCAGGCTGGCTGCGTAATGCCCGGCAATGGCGCGACGGCGTTCGTTCCAGTCATCGAGATGACCGAGCTTTACCCGCAACACCGCGGCCTGTATCGGATCGAGGCGGCTGTTGAAGCCCTGGACCTCGTTCATATATTTTTCCCGGGAGCCGTAGTTGCGCAGCACACGGATGCTGTCGGCAATGTCGTCCCTCTGGGTGGTGACTGCGCCGCCATCGCCGAGGGCGCCAAGATTCTTGCCGGGATAAAAACTCCAGGCCACCGCATCGCCGTGGCTACCAATGGGTTTGCCCTTGTAGCGGGCGCCATGGGCCTGGGCGGCATCCTCCAGTATCTGAAGGCCGTGGGCACGGGCGATGGCGATGATGGGGTCGAGATCCGCTGGCTGGCCGTACAGGTGAACCGGCAGTATCACCTTGGTGCGAGGCGTGATGGCCGCCTCCATGAGCGCGGGGTCGATGTTATGGGTTTGTTCATCGGGCTCCACCGGCACTGGCGTGGCGCCGCATTGGCTGACGGCGAGCCAGGTGGCGATATAGGTGTTGCTGGGCACTATCACTTCGTCCCCGGGGCCAACGCCCATGGCAACAAGGGCGAGGCGCAGCGCGTCCAAGCCGTTGCCAACCCCCACAGCGTGGCGGGCCTGGCAATAATCGGCGTACTCAACCTCGAATGCTTCCACCTCCGGGCCACCTATATACCAGCCTGAGCCGGCAACCCGCAGCAACGCCTCATCGATTTCCGATTGGAGTTCCAGATAGGCCTCTTTGAGGTCCAGAAAGGGAATCATCGGTGAATGGTCGCCAGATTAATGAATTCTTCGTAGTCCCGGATGTAATCGGCACTGTCATAGTAGTGGGACGCAAACACGAGGAGTATCGCATCGGCGGAGTATTTATACTGTATTCCCCAAACCATGGGAGGGATATGCAGGCCGATATCCGGTTGATCGAGCAGAAACTCCTGGCGATTCAAACCATCGTCGGCGACCACGGAGCAACTGCCGCGCACGCAAAGCAGGAACTGTGCACATTCTCGATGGGCATGCTCTCCCCTTGTCTCTATGCTAGGCACGTCGAACACCATGAAATATCGTTTAACGGTAAAAGGAATGCTGCGCTCGAACTCGCCGACAGTCAGAGAACCTCGAATATCGGATACCCTTGGGAGTCGATGCAGCGTAACCCCTCTTACGGCGGTTGGCGCAACACCAACATCGTCCGCCAGCGGAAAGCGCCCTGCAGTACTATTGAGTGGAGCATCGACATAGCCAATAATTTTCGCGGGATTTCCCACGACAACAGCGTTGGGGGGAACCGACCTGGTCACAACGGCACCAGCGCCGACCATGGCGTTACTGCCAACTGTTACCCCGGGGAGGATCACAGACCCCGCGCCAACCGAGGCCCCATCGTGAATAACTGTTTTCAGAAATTCTTCGGGATATTTACGACTTCGAGGGAAGCGATCATTGGCAAACGACACGTTTGGCCCTATGAAAACATCATCCCCAATCCGTAGACCGTCCCATAGCTGAACACCATTTTTCACGGTGACTCTGTCACCGATGACCACATCGTTTTCGATAAAGCACTGGGCGCAAATATTGCAGTCGGCACCGATCAGGGCGCCGGGCAGCACAACGACAAACTGCCAGATACGGGTGCCTTCGCCAATATGGGTACTCTGAACGTCGGCGAGGCGATGAATATGAGTGGTCATTGTGCCATTAACTCCGGCGGTGGCGGGATTGCGCGGATTGAGGTCTAAGGCGCGAAGATCTTGAGCGGGTGCGGCTCATCGCCGGGTATTGCCCAATCCCATGGATTCAAGGTCCTTCTTCAACCTTTGAATTTCCGCTTCCAGGGCTTCGTACTCACGGATCTTTCCGGCGAGAAAGCGCATGGCGAGGCGCGCCTTGGCCTCGAGACCACCAGGGGTAAGCAGATAGGCGTCGCCCATTTTATTTCTGCTGTTCTTGAAATTGTTGGCCTTGATCCAGCCCTTCTCCAACAGGGCCTTGAGGCAGTAGTTGGCCTTGCCAAGACTGACACCCAGGGCACTGGCCATTTCCCGCTGGGTGATGCGGGGGTTCTCCACGATCAGGCGCAGGACCTGGTAATGAATATGATCCGATGATGCCGGCATGACTCTGGCTAAGGGGTTTGCCTATCTTGTTTGATTGACCACCTGGCACGCTACCGCCCTGCCCTGTTGCAGACATCGTGGCGACTGGGCCTAGCGGGCCATCTGTTCAATCGTTGAACACTTGGATTCTACGGAGCCTGGGTGAAGGCTTCAATGCAGTTGGGTGGCGTTCACCGACCGCCCGGTGCCAAGTTGTGGATGCTCAGATCGATAGCTTTCTGGGCGCCAAGGAGCTTGACGAGCACAGTGACTCTGTCTGTGGAGCGCGCAAGGTGAAAAACCCCCGCCAACCCCGCCAGCGGCCCGCCCACTATGGTCAACGGGTCCCCGGGCCGGAACGGTTGGGGCGGCGCGTCGCCCTCCCCCAGTTTCGCCTCGGCGGTGTGGAGTTGCTCAATGATGGCGTCGGCAACGGGCAGGGGCTCCGTGCCCTGGCGCACCAGATCGAGCACCCCGGGGGTCGAACGGATCGGCGCCATGGCCTGGTGGGCGGCGTCCACGGCGATGAACAGGTAGCCCGGGAACAGCACCTCCCGCACCCGCTGCCAGCGCCCGGCCTTGCGCCTGTCGAGCCAGGTGTGGGGCAGATAGACGGCAAAACCCTGGTTTTCGAGATTGGCGCGGGCGCGGCCCTCCTGGCGGGGCTTGGTGCGCACCGCGTACCAGCGGGGGCCGGACTGGTGACGGGGCTGCGGGTGGCGGGCGGCCTGGGTCATGGCGTATCGGCGTCCAGGCGGGTCATGCGCAGCACCAGGCGGATGTCGGCGCCGCCAAGTTCCAGGGCGCGCTCCCGGGCGAGATGCCATTCGTCGTCCCGTTCCCCCACCAGGGTCTTGTATTCGGCGACGAGGGCCCAGGTGCTGGCGTGGGCGGGGCGCAGGCGGAGCGCCTCGCGGAGCATGGCGAGGGCCTCGCGATAGTGGCCGTTGAGGGCATCGGGGTCGTTGCCCGCCAGGGCGTAACCCTTCCAGCCCCGGATCTGGGCGGCGAGGGTCAGGGCGTCGGGATCGGCCCGCCAGTGGCGGAGGGAAGCCTGGATGGCGGCTTCGGCCCGCAGGACGTCGTCCGGCGAGGGGGGCGCCTCCCCGGCATTCCAGCCGCTGGCGAGTTTCTTGGCGCGAAAGTGGTCGAGGTCGGCGAGGCCGACACGCACGGCGAACAGCGCCGCCAGCAGGAGGAGCGCCCCGGCGGCGACGATGGCAGCCCTAGTGGCCGGCGACGGCGTCGACATGGTCGCTGCTCGCGAACTGGTGGGCCACCAGTTGCCGGGGGTTGCCGAAAGCCAGGGCCTCGGCCGTCTCCTCCCCCACCAGGCGGGCGATGATGCGCCGCGCCTCGGCCATGGCCGGCGGGCGGGTGCTGGTGTTGTGGGCATCGCTGGCCAGGTAGCTCACCTGCCCTTCCCGGAGGAAATACTCGGCGGCCTGGCGCGCGCCTTCGCCGAAACGGCCGGTGAGGGAGGCGCCGGTGAGCTGGGCGAGGCAGCCCTGGTCGATGAAGGGGGCCAGTTTGCGGGGGTCCTGGATGATCTCCCGGTTGCGCTCGGGGTGGGCGATCAGGGGGCGGATACCGTTGCGCAGCAGCCAGGCCACCAGTTTGTCGGTGCCGGGGAGGATGTGGCTGTGGGGGAATTCCAGCAACATCACCTTGCTGCCCTCACTGTCGCCGAGGAACGGTATGAGGCCCTCCTCCAGCTGGCGGAATATCTGATCGGAAAGGCGCACCTCGGCGGCAAAACCGAGTTCGAGGGCAATGCCCTCCCGGGCCAGGGCGGCGCGCAGGGCGTTGGTGGCAGCGGCGATCCCCTGGGCGCTGTTGTCCCAGCGGCCCGGCTGGATATGGGGGGTAAGCACCGCCCGGGTGATGCCGTCCGCCACCGCCATGCGGGCCATGGCAAGGGATTGCGCCAGGTCCGGGGAGCCGTCGTCGATGCCGGGCAGCAGGTGGCAGTGGATATCGATCACAGCGGGTATCCCGGGGTGCCGGCGTCCAACCTAGCGGCGCAGGGACGCTTCGTCGTCCGCCGTGTAATAGGCATCGTAGCCATAGGTTCCCGTTCCATAGTATTTGCTGGCCTTCTCGTTATCGAAACGGTTGAGGATCACCCCCGCCACGGCGGTGTTGCTGGCGGCGATTCGCTCCAGCCCGCGCCGCGCCACGGTGGCGGAGGTGGAGTCGGCCCCGACGATGTAGATGATGGTGTCGGCGTAGGTGGCGAGGATCAGGGCATCGCTCACCGCCTGGACTGGCGCGGAGTCGATGATGATGCGGTCGTAGCGCTCGCCGAGGGTGTCGAGGGCCTCGCGGAAACGGCGGGAGCTGAGCATCTCCAGGGGATTGGTGGGAATCAGCCCGGCGGGCATCACATAGAGCCCGTGCTCGCCGAAAGGCACGATGCACTCGTCCAGTTCGGCGCTGCCGGCCACGTAGTTGGAGAGCCCCGGGTGCTTGGCGGGCAGGCCACATTTTTGCGCCAGGGTGGGGCGCCTGAGGTCCGCCCCCACCACCAGGGTCTTTTCCATATGGGCGAAGGAGGCGCCGAGATTCAGGGAGACGGCGGATTTGCCCTCCCCCGGCAGGGACGAGGTCACCACGATGATCTTGTGGGGGTTGTCGAGGCCGCTCAGCACCACCGCCGTGCGAATGGTGCGCACCGCCTCGGCATAGGTGCTCTGGTGGTTCTCCCAGTAGGATTCGAAATGGCCATCCGCGTCGGCCTTTTCCAGCGGCAGGGTGCCGAGCAGCTTGGCACGGAGCTTGTTGGCGACGTCCTCGGGGATCTTCACGGTGTTGTCGAGGATGCCGAGCAGCACCGCCACTCCCGCCCCCACCAGCAGGCCGCCGAACAGACCCGCGAGGGTAATCATGCGCTTGTCGGGGCTGACGGGCGCGCCGGGCACCCGGGCGGCATCCACCACCCGGGCGTTGGCCTTTTCGAAGCCGCCGGCCTGGCTGGTTTCCTTCATGCGGGTGAAGAACAGGTCGTAGAGCTGGCGGTTGGTATCCACTTCCCGCTGGAGCTCCTGCAGTTCGAACTCCTTGCGGTTGACCTCCCGGTATTCCGACTTGGCGATTTCGAGCTGTTCCTTGAGGGATTCCTCGGTGCGCAGGGCCAGCTGGTACTCGGCGTCGATGCCGGCGATCACCTTGTTCACTTCCGCCGAGAGATCGTCCTGGATGCTGGTGAGCTCGGAGTTGGCGGCGATCATGCGGGGGTGCTTGACACCGTAGCGGCGCCCCAGCTCGTTGACCTTGCGCTGGGCGTCCGCCTGCATCTGGCGCAGGGCGCTGATCAGTTCGTGGCGCTGCACGGCGGGGATGGTGAGGTACTGGGCGGTGGTGGCGCGGCCGAGGCGATCGAGCTCCTGGCGGATGTTCTGGGCGTTGACACGTTTTTCCCGGGCCTCGTTGTAGCGCTGGGTGAGGTCGGAGATCTGGGTGGCGCCGAGGGTGGTGATGCCCTCCATGTCCACGAGTTTTTCCCGCTCGGTGTATTCCTGGAGGCGCTGCTCCGCCAGTTGCAGGTTCTGCTTGAGGTCGCCGAGGCGGTCGGTGAGCCACTCGCTGGCCTTGCGGGTGGCCCCGAGGCGGGCGTCGAGGTAGCTTTCGATGTACTGATCCGCCAGGGTGTTGATGACCTGGGCGGCGAATTCCGGGTCGGTGGAGCGATAGGTGATGGTGACGATCTGGCTGTCGCTGACCGGGGATACCTTGATGCCAGCGGCGATCATCGCCGCGAGGCCGGCGATATGGCGCGCCTCCCGCTCCTCGGGGGAGAGGCTCGCCTTGCCCTGATCGCCTGCGTGGCCCGCGGGGGTGAGAAAGCCGAGGTCAAGCCAGCCGGGCTGCCACCAGGGGCGCGCCGCCTGCCCGGCCTCGGGCATGGGAAAGCGCGGATCCCTGTGCAGTTCGAGATGTCGCACCACCCGCTCGGCGAGGCTCTGGGAGCGCAGCAGCTCGAACTGGGTCTGGCGGTATTCGTACCCCCGGTAACCGGTGGAGTAGACATCCTGAATGGAGACGATATTGGCGTCTTCCGACTCGATCAGCAGGGTCGCGCTGGCCTGATAGACGGGCGGCAGGGAGCTGGCGTAGAAGAACGCGATGATGGCGGCGAGCAGCCCGAGGGCGAGGATCGGCCACTTGTGGCGGTACAGGGACAGCAGCATCTGGCCGATGTCGAGCTGGGTGGCGCGGGTGCCGTCCTGGTCCTGCCACAGGGCCGCGAGGGGGTTGTTCATGGGCGTCCGACCGGGGCTTGGCGCGGAGTGCTCCCGCTGGTCATCGCCGGTCCCGTACCGTGAATTTGATTAAGCCGCATGGGGAATCCACTCAAAAAAAGCTTTCTTCCACGGTGATGGTATCACCGGGCTTGACGTCGTAGCCGAGGTCCACCCGGTGCCGCTTGGCGCTGGGGTCGTTGTCGTGCACCACATAGATCTTCGACTGGGAGGCCCGCTCGGTGAAACCCTCGGCGAGGGAGATGGCCTGGCGCAGGCGCAAACCGGGCTGATAGGGATAGCTGCCGGGCTTTTTCACCTCGCCGCTGATGAAGAAGGGCCGGTAGGCGACGATGCTCACCGAAATCTTGGGGTCGATCAGGTAATCGGGCTTGAGCCCGGCCAGCAAGAGGGCATCCATCTGGGCGAGGGTGAGGCCCTTGACGGTGAGCTCCCCCAGGAAGGGGTAGGACACCTTGCCGGACTCCCCCACCAGCACCGACTCGAAACTGAGGTCAGGCTCGCCAAACACATGGATGCGGATGACATCGCCGGCACCCAGGGTGTACTGGTCGTCCGGCCCCGGCACCTGGTCCTCGGCCTGGACGAATCCGAGCCCCAGAGCCAGCCACAGCAGCACGGCCCCCAGCAGGGCATTGGCGATCGGCTGATGGCGCTGCACCTGTCGCCCCATGACTGGCTTAGAACTCCACGGCGGTCTTGATGAACAGGACATTGCGCTCGTAGTTCACCAGTTGGAAGTTGGAGTCGTTCTCCCCATAGGCATAACCCGCGCTCAGGTTCAGCCAGTTGTTGGGCTCGTAGAACAGCTCGGCGTGCCAGAAGGTCTGGTCGTCGCTGCGGGTGCTGTCCTCGTAGCGGTCCTCCGACAGGCCGAATTGCAGCTTGGAAGAGACGCGGCCACTCCAGGCGTGGTTCCAGGTGAGCATGTGCCTCTTGACGTTGATGAAGCGGCCGGTGCCGTAGGTTTCGAGGGATTCCCGGCCAGTGTTGAGGATCCACTCGGAGTAACTGAGGGGCCGCCATTCCAGCTCCACCTCCCAGTGGCCGTCCGACGAGGAGAAGCCGTCGTAGTCCCGCTCGCTCTGGCCAACCTTGATCTCCCCCCGGGTCTTGGCGGAGAGCTCCCAGCCGATACCCACCAGGTAGTAGTCCTCGTCGCTGTCGAGGTCGATGGGCTGGCCGAGGCCGTCGAGCGGGGTGTTGTCGTAGCGCACCGCCAGATTGCGGTACTCCGCCAGCAGGTCGGTGCGGGCGCCGACCCGGTAGCGCAGCAGCGCCCCCAGCTGGGTGGCGTCGTAGTCCCGGGTGTCATCCACATAGCTGGAATCGAACGACAGGATATTGTGCTCGGCGTTGAGCTCCATCCGCGCCCGGGCGGAGGGAGCGCCGATAAAGTAGGTGGCGGCGAATTCGGTGGCGTCGTAGTCGTCGGGGCCATCCACCAGGGCATTGGCCTCCTCGCTGAAGCCGGTGCCCCGCTGCTCGGTGAGCAGCTGGTGCTTGAGGGTGGCGGTCAAGGCCTGGCGGCTGGTGAAGCGGTGGTTCATGTCGGCGGAGAATTCGTGGTCGTCGTAGCTGTCGGCGCTGGAATCGAAGTACTCCGCCTTGTTGAGGCGGTAGCCGAGCTGGTAGCTGTTGCCCTTGTTGACGAAGGTGGCCCGGATGAACGGAGATGCCTCGAGAATCAAGGAACTGGTTTCACGGGTTTCGGCGCGATAGATATTGTCGTCGTGGCGCAACTCGGCATCGAGGCCATAGGTGAAACCGGAGCCCCCCTCCTGGGCCTCGGCGAGGGCGCTGATGCCCGTGATGGTGGTGGCAATCCATAGCGACAGGGTGGTTTTACGGTAGAGGCTCATCCCGGAACTCGTCTTGTTGATTGATGAAATACCTTGGCATGGTAGGGAGTTACCCCCGGGTTTTCTAGCGAAAAATGACAATTCGGGCGGTTTTTTGCCGGTCATGGCGCGCGCCTCCCCTCAGGTGTCAGGCTGGCGAAGGCCAGGGCGAAAATCACGCACAGCGTCATGCTGTTGGCGGGAATCTGCAGGTTGAAGTCGATGGTGGAATGGAGCAGCACCCACACCAGCACCATCACCACCGCAAAGCCCACGCCACGCTGCAACCGCGAGTGGTCGGGCCGCTGCAGGGCCAGGGCCCGGCGCAGCACCAACAGGCAAAACAGGCCCAGCACCACCAGCATCGCCAGGCCCATGTCGGCGGCGATTTCGAGGTAATCGTTGTGGGCGTGGCGGTAGCGGCCCCACACCGCCGGATCCTTGTAGTAGGTGGACACGCTGTGGTAGCTGCCGCCGCCGCTGCCGGTGAGGGGGAAGTCCCTGAGGATATGGGCGCTGCCCGCCTGTACATCGAGGCGGTAGGCGGTGTCCGGGGCGGCGGTTTCGAGCCGCTCCACCAGCCGCTCGAAGCCAAACCACTGGCCGAGGATCAGGGCGTCCACCAGGAACAGGCTGCCCACCAGCAGCACCAGCTTGGGGGAAAAGCGCCGCCCCAGGTACATGGCCAGCAGGCCGGCAACGGCCAGGGCGCTGAAAAACGCCACGTTGCCCATGCGGGAGCGGGTGAGCACCAGGGCAATGACCATGATGGCCAGCAGCAGGCGCAGAATCACCTTGGTGGACAACATGGCCCTCAGCACCCGGCGGGCCGTATCCCGCCAGTTGCCGAGGGTCTCCCTGGACAGCTGGGACAGCAGCAGCCCGGTGCCGGCGGCGAGGCACATCACCAGGTAGCCCGCCAGGTGGTTGCGATTGACAAAGGTACCGGTGGCAAGGCCCCTTCCAGCGTACTTTTCCACCAGAAACCCCCACTCGAGGCCGGTGAGCACCATCAGGGTGCCGTAGATCGCCTGGAAGCTGCCGCTGGTCACCAGGGTCCACAGCAATAGCCTCCCCCGCCGCGGGGAATTCACCAGCACAAGCACCAGGGCGAAGGCACTCCAGCAGACGAGGCCGGCGAGGAGGTAGAGACGGGTTTCGGCGACATCGAGGCTCAGGGGAATCCACTGCCCGGGAGCCAGCAGCGCGGCGGCGTGAAGATACTCTGCCCGCGGGGAGAGCAGCGCCACCCACTCCCTCGGTAACGGCAGGGTTTGCAGCAGTGCCCAGAGGGGCATCAGGGCGAGCAATACCAGGGGCCAGCGGGCGCGGGGGAGCACCCTGGGCGGGATGCCGACCCTGCCGGCAAACGCCAGCACCAGCCAACAGGCCAGCAGCAGCGCCATGGCGGCGGCGAGCAGGGCTAGGGCCCAGGGGCGATTGGAGGCGAACGGCAGCGGCGCCCACACCAGCAGGGCCAGCAGGAGGGCAAACAGCGGGCGGTCGATCGGCCGAGAGGGTGCCCGTTGAATCCCGATGGCGGATTGCCCCTGGGCGCCCTCGCCTTTTGCCACCGCCGATGGGCGGCGGATGCTGGACTGGCGCACCGACATGGGTGCCCCTTTACTGGCTCAGGCTGATATCGTCGTCATCGTCCTCGACCGGGGGCGGCACCGCGCCGCCCCCCGCCGCGCCGCCGTCCGCGCCGGCGTCACCGCCCTCGGCAAAGGCTTGGCTGGCGTTGTTGCGCTCGTCCACCAGCAGGTCGCAGCCGCCGCTGTCGAAATTGGCGAGGGTCTCGGTGACCCGCGCCTCCACCGCGTTGCGGGACTGCTCGGTGGCCCCCTCCACCGCCTTTTTGGCCACCGCCTCGGCGAAGGTGGGTTCCTCGGCGAGGCAGACGCCGGCGTGGGCGTAGGCCACCGCAAGGCCGATGCTGTCGGCATTGGCCACCGTGTAGGCGGTGGCGGCGTCAAGTTCCAGGCCGCTGTTTACCAACTCGACGATGATCTGCTCGGCGGTGCGTTTGTCGGCCTGGAGACTGGCGAACAGGGCCGCAGTGTCGGTGCCCTCCCCCTGGGCCAGGGTCTGTCCGGCGAAAACCGGCAGGCTGATGGCGACGAACAAGGTTGCAAGTTTCATGGGTGACCCCTCGTGAAGCGGTGTGTATTCGATGCCCCGCCGCAATGGCCGGTGCATCCCGTGGCCGGGCGGCGGTGCCGCGCCGGCCTTGTCGCTATGTCAACTATAACGCTTGACCAGTCCCTTGACCCAGCCGAGCAAGGCCTCCTGGCGGGGGAAGAGCGCCGGGAAACGCTCCGCCACCCGGGCGGCGATTTCCGCCACCGTCAACTGGCCGTCGAACAACGCGAGGACCAGGGCCGCCGCCTCGCCTTTGGCGTTGCATTGGGGGCGGTAGGCGTCGCTCTCCCGCCGCAGGCGCTGCGGGTCCCGGGGGCCGGACAGGAAGGTGGACATGCGCTGGCTCCGCTGGCCATGGCGGGTGGTCCAGGTCCAGTCCCCCCGCTCCGGGCGGTGCAGGCCAAAGGCCAGGGTTTCCCCGGCGGCCACTTCCAGGGGGTCGGCGAGGGGCAGGAATACCTGGCGCCAGTGGGTCCGGGGGGCGCTTGGCGCGGTGCTGAGCCATTGCTCCCCGAGCCCCATGTCGAACCAGCCCAGCCAGCCGTGGCAGAGGCCTCCCTCGGTAACGGTGATCGTCAGCTCTTCCCGGCAGGCGGTGGAGGTCTCGGTGTAAAAGTCCATGGGGCGGAAATGGGCCGGGTCCGCCAGGGGGCTGTGCTCGATATCGTTGAAATAGTCGTAGTGCAGGGTGTTGACCAGGTAGTCCCTAAGGCGCGGGTAAGCCACCGTCACGGCACCGGCGCTCGCCGTGCGGAACTCTTCAATGGCGCTCTGATAGAACCCGGGGCAGCTCACCGGCTGGACCGCCATCCGCGCCCGATCCGGGATCAGGCGCCCGCCGGGGGCGAGAAAGCGGTCCCGGGCGTGGAACAGACTCGGCAGCAGGTCTTCGGTGAGCAAGAAGTTGCCGGTGAAGACCGAAATGATCACATCCACCGGATCGAGATCGGGCAGATCCTCGACCCTGGCTTGGTGGAAGTGGCAATCGGCGAGCCCCTCGGCGGCGGCCATCTGACGGGGAACCTCGAGAATGTCCTCGGGTTCGACGAAGTGCACGGCGGCGCCCCGCCGGGCGGCCATGAAGCCCAACATGCCGAGGCCCGCGCCGAGGTCCATCACCCGATCTCCAGGGCGGACCTGGGCGCTGATGGCGTCGCCGTAGTGCTGGTTGCGCTGGGCATCGCTGTTCATCCGTAGATGGTGGGTGAGGCTGGCGTATATCACGGCCTCGGACTACCTGCGTTCAAATAATGGGAATCAGCAAGGCAGACGCCACAGGTCCAGGCCTTCATCAATAGAGCGTAAAGCACTGGAGGCAACAGGTGTTCAGCCAGGGCAATTTGGATGGGCCATGAATTGTGGCAAGCAGGTCATGCCACTCATACTGCCAGCGTCGCTTTCAGCTGAACCGCTGCCACTCTGGGTAAGCTCCGCCACCTGCCCAAAGCGGGTGAGCTTGGGGGTCGAATAGGGTCGGCGACCCTCGCGGATTTGAACTGTCATGGGATTATCCCTGCAAGGTGGATTGGGATCGGCTGGCGAACCATTGCCGTGTATCGCTACTGTCAAAGACTAGCGAAGTGGCCCCCGCTGTCAATCGGATTCGCCCGCGCGGCGCTTTGTGGCGCCGGGCGGTAGGCCATCGAGCCATTGGAGCCAGCCGGCCCAGGTGATGTAGTCGTACAGGCGCCGGGAGGCCGCCGGGTCGCCCTCGCGGTAACCCC
>Ga0172382_10009863_pt1 | contig 12928 bp, 9 predicted proteins | sample Leawel138RmetaG_FD_122245 | JGI IMG/M metagenome (GOLD analysis project Ga0172382, IMG submission 122245) | Leachate microbial communities from a municipal landfill in Southern Ontario, Canada - Leachate well 138R metaG | ecosystem: Engineered > Solid waste > Landfill > Unclassified | place...
ACTTCGTCCACGAGCACCCGGATCGTCTGACCGATGCGTCTGCGGTTGTGCTCGAGGGAAATAGCGCACTGGAGCTGCATAATTTCGTCCCTGCGACGCTCCTTTTCGGCTTCCGGTATCTGCGGAGCCATGAGCGCAGCCGGCGTTCCCTCTTCCTGCGAATAGGCAAACACGCCCAATCGCTCGAATTTCATCGATTCGACAAACGATTTTACATCATCGAATTCCTCTTCTGTTTCTCCGGGGAATCCGACGATCAGCGTCGTGCGAATCGCGATATCCGGAATTTGTTTACGTAATTTATTTATGGTAGACTTGATGGACGCTCGCGTCGAAAGGCGATTCATGCGCTGCAAAATGGAGTCGCACGAATGCTGGAGCGGGATATCGATGTACTTGCAGATTTTAGGCTCGGTGCGGATCGTGTCGATCAGCTCATCGGTGATGCCCTCTTCGTAGCAGTACATCAGCCGGACCCACTCAATCCCCTCAATTTTCACCAGCGCCTGGAGCAGCCGTACGAGATGTCCGGTTCCCCGCAGATCCTGACCGTAGGCCGCCACGTCCTGCGCGACGAGTACGAGTTCTTTGCAGCCGCGACCTGCGAGCCGGCCGGCTTCCTGCAGAATGGACTCTGCGGGGCGGCTTCGGTATGGACCGCGGATGGCCGGTATGCTGCAGTAGCTGCAGGCGTTGCTGCAGCCTTCCGCAATTTTAATCGGCGCCGTGTGGATCAGCGCACCCGCACCCGAACTTCTGGGACCGATGGAGTCATCCCATCCATGAAACTCCTTCGAGCCGTTCGGTTCGTACGGTCCTGCAAATACCCGTTGCCCCTGCGGGGACGCTTCGATGAGCGTGGGCAGCATGCGGTAATCGTTGACTCCGAGAAAGTACTCGGCCTCCGGAATGAGGTCGGACAGTTCGTCGCCATAGCGCTGAGAGAGACAACCGGTGACGATGAGTCTCTGCTCGCTGCGCTTCCCAACGGCAAAATCCAGGATGGCGTCGACAGATTCCTGCTTCGCATCCCGGATAAATCCGCACGTATTGACCAGAATGACATCGGCTGCGTCCGGATCTCCGGTTATCGTGTGACCGCTTTCTTCCAGCAGCCCCGCAACACATTCGCTGTCCACCGTATTTTTATCGCAACCGAGCGTTCGGATGTAGATGTTCAATCGCATCACCCTTTCAATCTCTGTCCTGCGCCATGCTGTCGTACTGAAGATACTGGTCGGCAGACATCAGAACTTTTCGCGGGCGCGACCCGTCCGCGGGCCCCACGATTCCCCGCTCTTCCATCATGTCCACCAGGCGGGCGGCCCGGTTATAGCCGATGCGGAATCTCCGCTGCAGCATGGAGACCGAAGCGTGTTCGCCCTGAACGACCAGGTCGATTGCGTCGGCGAGCAGCTCGTCGTCGTCGTCTTCATCGCGGACACTGCCCGGTCCGACCCGTTCGATGGCCGCAATCACCTCTTTGTCGTAGTCCTGCTTCTCCGCATTCTTTTCCATAAAGCTGATGACGCTTCGAATTTCCGAATTGGAGACAAAGCAACCCTGCACGCGAATCGGTTTTCCTAGCCCCTGCGGACTGAAGAGCATGTCTCCCTTTCCGACCAGCTTTTCGGCGCCGCCCATGTCCAGGATGGTCCTGGAGTCGAACTGAGACGCGACGGCAAAGGCGATTCTCGAAGGGATATTGGCTTTGATGACGCCGGTGATGACGTCGACGGAGGGTCTCTGCGTTGCGACGATGAGGTGCATGCCGGCCGCCCGGGCCATCTGCGCCAGCCTGCAGATCGATTCTTCGACCTGGGAGGGAGCGACCATCATCAGATCGGCCAGCTCGTCGATGACGATGACGATCTGCGGCAACACATGTTCCTCTTCGCCCTTCGAGCGCATCGATTCGTTGTAATATTCGAGATCGCGCACGCCCTCTTCGGCGAATTTTTTGTAGCGCGACGTCATCTCGCTTACCGCCCAGAGCAGCGAAGAAGCCGCTTTGGCCGGCTCGGTGACGACCGGTACGAGCAGGTGCGGAATCCCGTTATAGTTACCGAGTTCAACCACCTTGGGGTCGATCAAAAGCAGCTTGACCTCCTCCGGCCTGGCCCGGTACAGCAGACTTATAATCAGCGTGTTGATGAATACGGACTTCCCTGAACCGGTCGCTCCGGCGATGAGGAGGTGCGGCATGTCCTTCAGGTCGGTGACGACGCTGTCGCCGGCGATGCTCTTGCCGACGGCGACTGCAATCCTGGAAGAGTGCGAACGGAATTCGTCCGAATCGATGAGCTCCCGCAGCACGACACGTCGAATGACTTCGTTTTCCACTTCGATGCCGATGGCCGCCTTGCCGGGGATCGGAGCTTCAATCCGTATGCTTTTCGCTTTCAGGTTCAAGGCAATGTCGTCGGCGAGGCGGACGATGCTCGCCACTTTAACTCCGGCGCTGGGTTGAATTTCAAAGCGCGTGACCGTCGGACCCTTGACGACATCCGACACGCTGGCGCTCACGCCGAAGCTGTGCAGCGTTTCCTCCAGGAGAGTCGCCTTGCTCTGCATCGAGGAATCCTCGTCGCTGCTCTTGATCCGTTCCGGCTTTTTGAGCAGCTCTACCGGCGGGAAATGATACGTCTGCTCGACGGAAGCGTCCGTTGCTGGAATGTCCGGAGCAAGATCCGGTTCCGGTGAAGGTGCCGATGACCGTCCGTCCAGTCCATATCCTTTCGCCGGCTTATCTGAACTGCTGCCAAACAGCGTATCGTCGGTGACATATTCCAGAATTTTCTTTTTGCGAGCCGATACTTCGTCCTCCACCTGAAGCGTGGCCGGCGGAATCGGCACAAACACCGCTGCAGGCGGCTCGTCGGCCTTCATAAGTTCCGGATGTCGAGGCGATTCAAGCGGTATCTGGGACACCGTTGTCTCTTCCGTTTCGGTCTGCTTCGCTCGCTCAGCTGCTTCCTTGACCCGTTTCGCCCGTTCGATTTCGGCTTCTACGCGGCGTTGCTCCGCCGTGCGATCGCTTTTCTCGATGATGGAACGGTTGATGGCGAGCTGATCCTCTTTGACCTGCCTGGACGCCAGGCGGCGAATTCGCCACTGGTCGAAAAACGTTGCTACCGGGGTATCCACGATAAACAGCAGCGCTATAAAGATACCCGCGACCGATAGAATATACATCCCTTCCCGCCCGAAATATTTAATCAGAATCGAGGCAGGGAGGACGCCGAGCACACCGCCGCTGTCCGATCCCGCGACGTACACCTCTTTGAGGAGAGCCAGCGACAGCGGTTCGTAAGCAATTGGATATAGCGAAGCATTGATAGCGCTTATGAATAAAAAAAGGAGCACGAGAAAGAGAATCGAACGCGTCGTAATGTACGAAGCGCGGCGGACAAAAACGAGCACTCCGTACAATATAAGGTAGTACGACAGCGCGTATGCAATCCTCCCGAAACCGCCAAACAGTAGACTTTGTACGAAGCCACCGATTTGCCCGGTCGCCTGCGTCTGCAGGCTGACTGCAAAAAACGTACCCAAAGCGATGAGCACGATCGCCCAGATCTCGTCGTGGAGCCTCTTTTTCTTCTCCAGCACTTCCTGAGTCTCGCGCTCCTTTGATCGGATTGTTTCCTTCTCCGTCTTTCTGCCGCTCGCCTTTGCAGAAGAAGCCGTTTTGGCAGCCGCGCCCTTTTTCTTATCCGGCATTGCGATTCCTCCAGAGCCCACGGGCCGCAACACGTTACAAGGCCTCAAAATGGACAAGGTTATGTTATCACAGTTCAGCGCACACTGCAATTACGGCCTGTTCCAAAATTTTACACTGCCGCGGCCCTACACGTGTCGTAAGCGAGACCTTCGTACGGCTTTTCCTTGTCTTTCGATCGATAATGCGTGTATAATATCGTTTAATCGTTGATGCATGCACATTATTTTGCGCAGGAGGTGGCGTACATGAAACGTAAACCAAACATCGCCGTCGTCGGAGCAACCGGGCTGGTCGGCTCCACATTCCTAGAGGTTCTGGAGCAGAGAAACTTCCCTGTTGGAACGCTCTACGCTATGGCTAGCGCCAAATCCGCCGGAAAAAAAATCACGTACCGCGGAAGCGAAGTGACGGTCGAAGAATTGAATGAACGCTCCTTCGACAAGGATATCGACATCGCTCTGTTTTCTGCAGGCGGTGCCCTGTCGACCCGCTATGCACCCGTTGCGGCAGCCGCAGGCTGCATTGTGGTGGACAACAGTAGCGCATGGCGCATGGATCCGGACGTACCCCTCGTCGTACCCGAAGTCAACCCGCACGCCGTAAAAAAAGCGGTCAGGGGAATCATCGCAAACCCGAACTGCTCCACCATCCAGGCGGTTCTCCCCCTCAAGGTGCTGCACGATGCCTATCGCATCCGCCGCATCGTCTACTCGACTTATCAGTCGGTATCCGGTGCAGGCATCAAGGGCCTGAGAGATCTCGAACAGGGGCTTGCCGGCAACGATCTGTGCGAAGCTTTTCCGCATCCCATCGCCGGTAACTGCATCCCGCACATCGATGCGTTTCTCAAAAACGGTTACACAAAAGAAGAAATGAAAATGATCGACGAGACAAAAAAAATCCTGGCGGATGACTCGATTCGAATTACGGCGACGACCGTGCGCGTACCTGTGCAAGCCGCTCACAGCGAATCGATCAATGTCGAGTTCGAAAAGCCGTTCGTTCTGGACGAAGCCAAGGCGTTGCTTGCGGCAGCGCCCGGCATCGAAGTCATCGATGATCCGCAGCAAAACTGTTATCCGCTCGCGCGGGATGCCGCAGGCACCGACAGTGTGTACGTCGGACGGATCCGCCGGGATGACAGCCTTGCAAGCGGGCTCAACTTTTGGTGTGTCGCCGATAACATCCGCAAGGGAGCGGCTACAAATTCCGTGCAAATCGCCGAACTGCTTATCAAGTAAGCATTTATCGTATATAATGGATACAAGTTGTCCCACTGCCTGGGACAGGAGCCGCACGTCGGTAGAAATTTGATCGGGAGGGATTCAATATGAAGAGAGCGGACGAAGGATTAGGATTCATCATGAAGTACGAAAATGTCGCCTGGTACGAGGACGGGAAAGTCCGCATACTGGACCGGCGCATTTATCCCATCCGGATCGAGTACGTCGTGTGCGAAAAACACGAGGATGTTGCCCGGGCGATCGCCGATATGGTCACTCAGAGCGGCGGCCCCTACGCGGCGGCCGGGATGGGCATGGTTCTGGCCTGCTACGAATCCGAAGGTCAGAAAGAACAGGAACGAATCGCTTTTCTCGAAAAGGCTGCCTACACGCTTTCCCACGCGCGACCCACGACGTCGGCAAAAATGCAAAAGTTCACCGGCAGCGTACTCGACGCAGCAAAACAAGCCATGCAGCGCGGAGACAATGTCGTCGATGCCGCACTGGAGCAGGCCATCAGCGATTTAAATGACCGCTACAACCGGTACGAACCTGTCGGACAGATCATCGCTTCGCTCATACCCAAAAACGGAACCATCCTCACCCAGTGCTGGGCGGAAACCGACATCGCCATGACGCTCCGGGCCTGCCGGAACATGGGGAACGAAATCAAAGTCATCTGCGCAGAGACCAGACCCTACTTCCAGGGAGCGCGCCTCACGGCGAGCTGTGCGTACGATATGGGCTTCGACGTGACGGTCATCAGCGACAACATGCCCGCCTATACGATGAAGATGAAGCCGATCGACCTGTTTACCTCTGCAGCGGACGTCATCAGCTGTGACGGATACGTCGTCAACAAAATCGGGACGTTTCAGATCGCTCTGGCGGCCAAGTACTGGGGTGTGCCCTACTATGCCACCGGGAATCCAAACGAAGCGCATCCCACGATCGATACGGTCGTCATCGAGGAACGCGATCCGGAACTGACGCTGCACGCGATGGACATCAAGCTGACGCTGGACGGCGTCAAGGGGTATTATCCGGCGTTCGACATCACGCCGCCCGAACTGATTACCGGCATCGCGACCGTAAAAGGCCTCATGAAGCCGACCGAACTGGCCGCGTTCTTTAAGTGACAGGAGGAATTGCCCATGTATACCTCAACCACCATTATCCCCTATACCGTGAGCATGCTGCCCGACTTTTTTGCACCGGACGCAACGCTCGTCGCCGAAGAGATCGGAGACGGAAACATCAACTACGTCTATCGCATCAAGGATACGGATAGCGGAAAATCGATCATCGTCAAGCATGCCGAAAACGAACTGCGCATCTATAAAGCCCGGTTTGTGGGCACGGAGCGCAACCGGATTGAATACGAAGTGCTGGAGCTGCAGAGAAAGCTGGCACCGGATTACATTCCCGAGCTGTATCTGTACGATGAAGAGAACAAGAATATCTTCATGGAGGACATGCAGGGATACGAGAATATGCGCTATGAGCTGTGCGAGCATAAAATTTTTCCGCACGTCGCCGGACACCTTGCGGATTTTTGCGCCCGCGTCTACATGAACACGACCGATATGGTCGTCGGGGCGATGGAAAAGAAGGAGCTCGTCAAGCGCTATACAAACGTCTATCCGTGCGAAATTACGGAACGCCACGTGCTCACCGAGCCGTACCAGGACCTGGACGAAAACGGCGTCTGCCCCGAAAATGACGCTTTTATGCGAAAGATGATCTACGAAAATGCGGAGCTCCACGCGCGTGTGGGTGTTCTTAAAGATCGCTTTCAGACAAAGGCACAGGCGCTGATCCACGGCGATTTGCACACGGGTTCGATTTTTGTGACCCCGGAGAGAACCTGTATCCTGGATCCGGAGTTTGCATTTTACGGACCTGTCGGATACGACACCGGCAACGTGATCGCCAATTTGATTTTCGCTTATGCAAATGCCTGTGTCACCATGGAGGACGGAAGCGAAAAGACCATCTATATCGACTGGCTTCTGCATACAATCGAAGAGTTTACGGATGAGTTTCGTAAAAGAGCCATCGCCGTTTTAAAGGAGAATTCAACAGATCTGATGATGCAATCCGATTTGTTTTTCGATTTATATCTGGACGATATTGCGCTGGATGCAGCGGGATACGCCGGCACCGAACTCATCCGGCGCACCGTAGGCAGCTCCGGTGTGCGGGATATCGCAGGAATCAAAAACGAAAGCGCCAAAGCGCGCGCGGAGAAAATCTGCCTGGATGCCGGAATCCTTTTTATCATGGAGTCAGAACGCTTCCGGAACGGTAAAGATTACACGGACGCTTTAAAACTTCTGTGATTACAGCGCTTCGATCGCCCGCTCTACTTGTGCTTTAAGCTCGGCTTCTGTGCCGGAATTGTCCAGGACCACATCGGCCCTGGACATTTTTTCTTCTTCGCTCATCTGAAGCTTCATGCGGGCGAGCACTTCCTGCTTGCGGCTGCGGTCCCGCTTGACGACGCGCTTGAGGCGTATCTGCTGAGGGGCCGTTACGAGCCACACCGAATCCGTGTACCGGTCCCAGCCGGCTTCGTACAGCATGGGCACGTCGAAAAAGCAGACATCGATGTCGCCGGACAGTTTCAAGCGGTTGAAGAATTCCATGGCGCGTACGAGGATAGCGGTCTGCACGAGCTCGTTGAGCCTGCGCGTCCCCTGCTGGGATTCAAACGCCAGATCTGCCAGTTTCGACCGGTCCAGCGTCCCGTCCTCCTTGATGATCTCGATGCCGAATTCGCGCACGAGCAAGCGTAAAAGCGGCGTGCCTTTCTTGCTTACCTCGCGCGAGAGTTCATCCGCATCGACGACCGTGTATCCTCTTTCGCGCAGCATCGACGTCACGGTGCTTTTTCCGGAACCGATCCCGCCCGTAATACCTATGATTCTCATGTAGCCTCCTATTTGAGCATGTACCAGTTATCGCCCTCGTTCAGAGAGACATCCATGGCCACCGAAAGCTCTGCAGCCTGTTTCATGCAATCCTCCAGCAGTGCTTTGACGCGCCCGGATTCGCTTTTGTGCGCCTCGATGATCAGTTCGTCGTGCACCTGAAGGATGAGCCTGGACCGGGGACACTCGCGCCCCAGCGCCTCCGATACGCGGATCATCGCCAGCTTGATGATATCGGCCGCCGTGCCCTGGATGGGCGTATTCATGGCCAGGCGTTCGCCCTGCTGACGCACGGCGAATGCGGCCGCCTGGATTTCCGGTATCGGGCGCTTGCGGCCAAACAGCGTCTCCACATAGCCTTTTTCTTTTCCCTGCAGGATCATAGCGTCCATAAACTGCTTAACCCGGTCGTGCTTTTCGAAGTAACCGCGGATGTATTCCTCGGCCTGCGCCCGACTGATTTCGAGCTCGTTGGACAGCCGGAAGCTGCCCATGCCGTATATGATGCCGAAGTTGATCGCTTTTGCATCGGAGCGCATCTTGTCGGTTACGAGGTCTTCGCCGACGCCGAAGATGCGCGAGGCGGTCTGACGGTGGACATCGGCCCCCGCATTGAATCCTTCGATCAGAGCCGGATCTTCCGACATGTGCGCCAGCACGCGAAGTTCGATCTGCGAATAGTCCGCACCGATCAGCACGTAGTCATCGCTCTGCGCCACAAAGACCTTGCGAAGCTGACGGCCCGGCTCCTGGCGCACAGGGATGTTCTGCAGATTCGGCTCGGTGCAGCTGATCCTTCCGGTCGCAGCGACGGTCTGCTGGAAGTGTGCATGAATTTTCCCGCCCGGGTCGATCAGCGGGAGCAAGCCTTCCACATAGGTGCTGTTGAGTTTTGCAAGCGTCCGGTACTCCAGCACCTTCGCCACAATCTCGTAGTCGGGTGCCAGTTTTTCCAGTATTTCAGCTCCCGTAGCGTAGCCCCTCTTCGTCGGCTTGGCGCCGGGCAGATTCAGCTTTTCGAACAGCACCAGACCCAGCTGCTGAGGCGAATTGATGTTGAATGTCTCGCCAGCGAGTTCATAGATTTCGGTTTCCAGAACAGCGATGCTTTCTTTGAGCGCATCGCCGAACTCGCTCAGAGCCGCGCGGTCCACCGCCATGCCGCTCGCCTCCATTTCGGCCAGTATCCTGCACAGCGGGAATTCAATTTCGCGCAGCACGAATCCCAGATCCTGCTGATCGATGCGCTCGGCCTGGATACCCGCCAGCTTCGCAAGCAGCGTCAGTTTCTCGGCAGAGGCTTCCAGGCTGCGCGAATCCGAAGATCCAAACAGATCCAACTGCTTTTCTCCGCCGGTCGCCTCGTCGTAATTCCAGTGAAATGTTTCGAACAGAAGCGTGCCCAGCTCCGGCGCCCGCTTGTTCGGCGCGAGCACATAGTACGCCAGAGCGCAGTCGAACTCCGTCACCATATTCGACGTGTCCACACCGTTCATCATGAGCGCATAATAGAATCGCTGCAGGTGGTGCCCCGTGCACGCAAGACGCTTTCCGGACAGTGTTTCTCTCAGGATTTCAGGAAGCTCCGGGATTCCCTGTATGCAGACCGCTTCTCCGTCCACGAGCCACTCCATCCCCAGGAGCACCGGCACATCCGTGTGATTGTCGTCACTCTGCACTTCCAGCACTACGGATTCACCGTCTGCTAACGCATCCAGCCAGGATCTGATCTCCCCGGCTTCCTCCAGACCGCGGACCGGAGTGTCGGTCGATCGATGTTCCTCTTCGTTAGCGCTTAAAGACCCGGAAGAGTCGGCCGCGGATTCCGCCGATCTCTTTGCATCCTGTTCCATCAAGCGCTTTAGATGCGTGCGGAATTCGAGCCGGGTATACAGTTCGATCAGCTCTCCGGTATCCGGAGGTTGCACCCTGCACTCCTCCAGATCCATCTCCATGGGCACTTCCGTAAAAATGGTGGCGAGTCTCTTGCTCATCACGGCGAGCGTCTCGTTTTCCCGAATCCGCTCCCGGAGCTTCGGGCTGTCGATTTCATCGAGATGCTCCAGCATATTCTCGATGCTGCCGAACTGTCGCACGAGCTTGAGCGCCGTCTTTTCCCCGACACCCGGCACACCCGGGATATTGTCGGACGGGTCACCCCGCAGTCCCATATAGTCGATGTACTGCAGGCGGTCAAAGCCGAACTCGTCGCGCATGGCTGCGGCGTCGTATTCGGCGAACTCGGAAATACCCTTCTTAGTGATGATGACGGTCGTGTTCCCACCGGCGAGCTGAAGCGCATCCTTATCGCCCGTAATCACATAGGACTCAAACTGCTTATCTTCGGCGAGCTGTACGGCCGTGCCGATGATATCGTCCGCTTCGTAGCCGTCGATTTCGCACATGCGGATGTTCATCGCCTGCAGCACGTCTTTGAGCAGCGGCATCTGCATGGCAAGCTCGGGCGGCATTTTGGGACGGCCAGCTTTATAGGCATCGAACTCCTGATGCCGGAACGTCGGTCCTTTTTTGTCCCAGGCGACGAGCAGGTGCGTCGGCTCGTATTGGGATTGAATCTTCTGGAGCATGCTCAGAAATCCGTAGATGCCCTGCGTGTAGATTCCTTCCTCTGTAATCATCGGTCGCTGAATTGCGTAATAAGCTCTGTACAGAAGGCTCGTCCCGTCTATGACGACTATTCGCTCTCTATCCACGTAAAACTCCTGACGTATTGGGACAATGGCTCGCTCGAACCGCAGTCGTCGCCGGTGGGCGCGCATTCGAGAGCCGAAGGTTCATCATTCGGATAAAAGTATACCACAAACGTATAGCTTCCGTCGTCCTCTGCAATCTGTTCGATCAAATTGTACCCGTACCCTCTGTCGGCTGCCATGATATCGTTATAAAAATCGGGATTCTGCAGGGCGCGCACAAACGGGTTCGGAAGCGATTCCAGGCAGTACACGCTGTCGGATATATCTGTAATATCCAGCGATTTTTCCAGCGATTTTTCCAGCGATTTTTGCACAAAGAGCGCTTCGTTCGAAAGCATCGACGAAAAGGCGATGATCAGCACCGCTGCCGCTGCGCCGAATCGCTTTCTTTGCGAGGCACGCTTCCGCTGGTGAGCCGATGCCCAGATGTGCTCGACATACCGGTCCGTCAGCTCCGGCGCGGCAGGCGCAGACAAGCTTCGCATAACGCGGTCGATCTGCTCAAGCTCGCTCGCTGTCTCTATTTGGTTGTTAGAATGATCTCTGTCCATATCCGCCCCGTTTTCTCTCGCACTGTTTAGACGAAAAACTCAGGGTTCTGTTCCATGAGAATATCCCGCAGAGCCTGCTTAGCGCGATGAATTCGCGACTTGACCGTCCCGGGAGAAATGAGCAGGATTCGCGCGATTTCCTCATAGGAAAACTGCTCGTACTCCCGAAGAATAAGCACATCCCGATGATCTTTTGCCATGCAGGCCATGGCGCGCTTCAGCATCCGCTGTCTTTCGCTCTGCAGCGCAGCCGCTTCGGGTGCCTCGTCGGACCTCGTGTCTTCGATGCCGGCCTGCTCGACCAGAGCTTCTGCCGCCTCGCCGCCGACGGTGCGGTCTTTTTTTTGTTTCCGCAGCGCATCGTAGCAGCAGTTGATGACGATTCGAATCAGCCAGGTTTCAAACCGGCTTTGGTGTGCAAACGTATGAAGCCTGGTAAACAGCTTGATGTAGGCTTCCTGCAGCGCATCGGATGCATCCTGCTCGTTTCGCATGTAGCGAAAAGCCACAGCATACGCTTTGCTGTGGCAGGGGCGCACAAGCTCCGAAAACGCATCGGAGCTTCCGGAAAGCGCTTGCTCGATCAGTTGTTTCTCCCGCTCCCCGTTTGCCATATTACTCGAGAGACCTGTCCTTCGTAAAGTCAGAGGAGCACGGCAGGCCGTATGCCGGCCGGGCTTTCCGCACAGCATTACCGACCGCGCGCGCAACCGCCATCCGGGCGAGTACTCCACACGCAAGCGGATCGGCCTCCAGTTCCCCGAGCGCCATCGCAAACACCGTATCGCCGTCGAATGCCGTATGGACCGGCCGGATTGCATCCGAATATCCGTTTTGAGCGATCTGCGCCAGCTTTGTCGCCTCCGGCTTTGTGAGCCTGGCATTCGTGATGACGCATCCGATCGTCGTGTTTCCGGAAAAGACATTTTTTTGATCGTCCTGGTTTTCCAGAATCAGCCGGTTTGTATCGTCGAAGCCGTCGCATGTTTCGTTCAATACGCCGGCGATCATCTCCATCGTATCGCTGTCATACACATCGCCCATGGCGTTGACAGCGACGATTGCACCGACGGTCAGGCGGCCCAGACGATAAGCGCAGCACCCGATACCCGATTTCATCATGCGTGCAGGACCCATGTATTTGCCGACTGTAGCTCCGGTGCCGGCACCGGCATTCCCCTGCAAAAACTCGTCCTGACGAAACGCCGCCGCACAGGCCTCGTACCCCATGGAAGCATCCGGCCGGACGCTCCCGTCACCGACCGCAAGATCATACAGCGATGCGCCGCACACGATCGGCACGACGTAGGAACCGGTATCGAAGCCGATGCCCTTCTCTTCCAGAAAATTCATCACACCGCCCGCTGCGTCCAGGCCGTAGGCGCTGCCGCCGGACAGAAGAATGCCGAATACTGTGTCCACCATGTTGACAGGCTGGAGCAGGTCAGTCTCGCGGGTGGCCGGCGCCGCGCCCCGGACATCCACACCGCCGATTGCACCGTCCGGTGCAATGATGACGGTGCAGCCCGTACCTGCTTCTTCATCCTGTGCATGCCCGATCCGCACAGCTCCGACGCTGCCGATATCGATCGACTCAAGACCTTTCATCACCTGCCAGCTCCTTCTCCACTCTCGAAATAATAGCCCGGGCGCGCTGCGATTCTTCCGGGATGTCGTCCTCAAGAAGCGGCGCAAGCGACGCGCGCTTCTCTTCTGAGCTCATAAATTGTACGTTGACCAAAATGTTGATTCTGGCGCTTGAAAGAGCCGCCAGCGCACAGGC
>Ga0172382_10009864_pt1 | contig 12927 bp, 11 predicted proteins | sample Leawel138RmetaG_FD_122245 | JGI IMG/M metagenome (GOLD analysis project Ga0172382, IMG submission 122245) | Leachate microbial communities from a municipal landfill in Southern Ontario, Canada - Leachate well 138R metaG | ecosystem: Engineered > Solid waste > Landfill > Unclassified | place...
CTGCGGTGATATTGATCCTGCCCAACCTCACCCGGCTGTTCGGCTGAGGTACGCGGCGGGAAGTCAGCACGAGGACTCCGCCATGCGCCTGTTACCCCTCCTTCTCACCCTTTCGCTGAGCCTGCCGGCTGTGGCCGGCGAAATCGACCGCCCGGCCGCAGTCCAGGCCTTGCAGATGCCGGACACGCTGTTGATCGACGTGCGCAGCAGCGAGGAATTTGCCGAAGGCTCGATCCCGGGCGCCATCAACATCGAGGAATCCGCGCTGGCCGCCAGCATCGCCGAGGTTGCGCCCGACAAGGACACCACCGTGGTGCTCTACTGCCGCAGCGGACGCCGCTCATCGGTGGCGCAGGACGAACTGCAGGCGCTGGGCTATCGCAACATCATCAATGGCGGCGGCTACGAAGATTTGCTGCCGCTGCTGCCGCTCGACTGATTCGCCACGCAGCGCCCGTTCGCCGCACCCGCCTCCCGCGCCAAAGGGAACTTCTCGGCGACAGGGGCTACTGAAAACCGTAGCCCTTTGCCCGCGCGCCATCCGGTGCGCGCTGTCGCCGTGGAGGATTCGAATCAATGAAGTGGGACGTTCTGCTGGACGAAACCCTGTGGGTCAACATTGCCATCGTCGCTGCCATCACCGTGGTCAGCTACGTACTGCTGCGCGCCATCCTGAAACTGGTCACCAACCGCCTGAAGCGCCTGCTCAACGGTTCGCGCAGCGGCTTTTCCGGGATCGCCGCGCAGATGCTGGAGAACACCAGCAGTCTGCTGATTCTCGCCTTCTCACTGCTGATCGGCCTGAAGGTGGTGGATCTGCCCGAGCGCTGGGAATCGGCGATGTCCCACGGCTGGTTCGTCGCCCTCGCGTTCCAGATCGCCCTGTGGCTGGATACTGCGGTGCGCCTGTGGATGGAGAGCCTGACCCGCGACGGCAAGGCGCGCAATCCGGTGACCACCACCATCATCGGCATCATGCTGCGCCTGGTGGTGTGGACCATGATGCTGTTGTCGATCCTCGCCAACCTGGGCGTGAACATCACGGCGATGGTCGCCAGCCTCGGCGTCGGCGGCATCGCCATCGCGCTGGCCGTACAAACGCTGCTCAGCGACATCTTCGCCTCGCTGTCGATCGGCATCGACAAGCCGTTCGAGATCGGCGACTTCGTGGTGTTCGGCGAGGTGGCCGGCACCATCGAGCACATCGGCCTGAAGACCACGCGCATCCGCAGCCTGAGCGGCGAGCAGGTGGTGTGCGCCAATGCCGACCTGCTCAAGCAGATCCTGCACAACTACAAGCGCATGAACACCCGCCGCATCGTCTTCAAGTTCGGCATCTCCTACAGGACACCGTCGGCCAAGGTTCGCGAGGTGAGCGCGCTGGTGCGGCGCATCATCGAGGGGTTGGAGAACGTCAAGTTCGACCGCGCGCACTTCCTCTCCTTCGACGAAAGCCAGCTGACGTTCGAGGTCGTCTACATCATGCAGACGTCCGACTACAACAAGTACATGGACGTGCAGCAGGAGATCAATCTCGCGCTCCTCGACGGTCTGAAGGAGCTGGAAGTGGATTTCGCCCACCCGACCCGCCGGATCGAATTCATCGGCGGCAGCTTCCCGGAACTGAGCGTTGCCGGGCTCGCAGCCGGGCACGCGGACGCAAGCCCGACGCGCGAGCAGGCCGGGCCGCGGCTGGCGCCCGGCCGCTGAGGCCGGCGGCTCAGCCGCGGTGCATCGCCCGGTTCGCATCCACCAGCTGCTGCACCACTGCCGGATCGGCCAGCGTCGAGGTATCGCCCAGGCTGTCGTAGTCCTGCGTGGCGATCTTGCGCAGCAGGCGGCGCATGATCTTGCCCGAGCGCGTCTTCGGCAACCCGGGCGCCCACTGGATCGTGTCCGGCACCGCAATCGGGCCGATCTGCCGGCGCACCCACTGCTGCAGCTCCTGACGCAACCGGTCGCTCGGCTCGACGCCTGCCACCAAGGTCACAAAGACGTAGATGCCCTGCCCCTTGAGCGCATGCGGCACCCCCACCACCGCTGCCTCGGCGACGTTCGGGTGAGCGACCAGGGCGCTCTCGATTTCCGCCGTACCCATGCGATGGCCGGAGACGTTGAGCACGTCATCCACCCGCCCGGTGATCCAGTAGTAGCCATCCTCGTCGCGCCGCGCCCCGTCGCCGGTGAAGTACATGCCGCGGAAGGTCTTGAAGTAGGTGTCGACGAAACGGTCGTGATCCTTGTAGATGGTGCGCATCTGGCCCGGCCAGGAATCGAGGATCACCAGATTGCCCTCCGCCGGCCCCTCCAGCAGGTTGCCGAGATTGTCCACCAGCCCCGCCACCACGCCGAAGAACGGCCGCGTCGCCGAGCCGGGTTTGAGCGCGGTGGCGCCCGGCAATGGGCTGATGAGGATGCCGCCGGTCTCGGTCTGCCACCAGGTATCGACAATCGGGCAGCGCGACTGGCCGACCGTCTCGTAGTACCAGTGCCAGGCCTCGGGGTTGATCGGCTCACCGACGCTGCCGAGCAGGCGCAGGCTGGAACCGTCGGCACCCCGCACCGCCGCGTCGCCCTCGGCCATCATCGCGCGGATCGCCGTTGGCGCCGTGTAGAGGATGTTGACCTTGTGCTTGTCGATGATCTGCGCGATGCGGGTGACGTCTGGGTGATTCGGCACGCCCTCATACATCAGCGTGGTCGCGCCGTTGGCCAGCGGGCCGTAGATCAGGTAGCTGTGCCCGGTGATCCAGCCGATATCGGCGGTGCACCAGTAGATTTCGCCGGGCCGATAGTCGAACACCCGCTCGTGAGTCAGCGCGGCGTACAGCAGGTAGCCGCCGCAGGTGTGCAGCACGCCCTTGGGTTTGCCGGTGGAACCGGAGGTATAGAGGATGAACAGCGGCTCCTCGGCGCCCATCTCCTTCGGCGCGCAGACTTCGCCGGCCACCCGCATGAGGTCGTCGTAGCTGATGTCGCGATGCTTGTGCCAGCGGATATCGGCGCCGGTCCGGCGTACCACGATGATCTTCTGCACGCAGCCGGTCTGCGGGTTGGTCAGCGCCTCGTCGACGTTCTCCTTCAGCGGCACGGCCTTGCCGCCGCGCAAACCTTCGTCGGCGGTGATCACCACTTTCGACTGGCCGTCGATGATGCGCCCCGCCAGCGCCTCCGGCGAAAAGCCACCGAACACCACCGAGTGGATCGCGCCGATGCGCGCGCAGGCCAGCATCGCCACGGCCGCCTCGGGAATCATCGGCATGTAGAGGGTCACCACGTCGCCCCGATGCACATCCTGGCCACGCAGGGCGTTGGCGAACTTGCTGACTTCGCGGTGCAGCTCACGGTAGGTGATCTCGCGGTGTTCGGAAGGGTCATCGCCCTCCCAGATGATCGCCACCTGATCGCCGCGCTCGTCCAGATGGCGATCCAGGCAGTTGGCCGCGACGTTGAGCGTGCCGTCGGCGAACCATTTGATATCAACATGGTGATCGTCGAAGGAGGTGCGTTTGACCTCGGTGAACGGCTTGATCCAGTCCAGCCGTGCGGCCTGCTCGCGCCAGAAGCCGTCGGGATTGATGACCGATTGCTGGTACAGCGCCTTGTAGGTGGCTTCGTCGGTCAGCGTGTGGGCGGCCGCCTCGGGCCGTACGGGATAGAGTGACGCAGCATTCATGGGGAATTACCTCATGTCGGTCCGGTAACGCTTCATCAAGTTGTGCAAACCCTGTCCTACAGGCGAACCCTACGAACCCGAGTGACTGGCGGGACTGCGCGTACGCAATCCTGGCAAGCCGACAACCAAACGCCTGACGACATGTTCGCCGCACACCGACCGCACACGGTGGCGGATGACTAGAGGATAGACAGTGGATCGGCCGCGCATTTCCCCGCGCTCGACGGGAGAACGCCGCCGACAGGCGCAATCACCCCACCGTACGCGGCGGCGTGGCGTGCGCGGGCGGTCGCGGCGTCTGTCGGAACTGCCGGCGGCGAGACGACTTTTGCGAGGCAAAAAAAAAGGGCGACCCCATTCAGGACCGCCCGTCCAACCAGTTAACCGGTTAGCACACACTTAATATCGGATCACGCAGATTCGATGCCGGCCATTGTGCGGCGCCGCTGGAGCGACGGACACTGCACGTTGGTCTAACAGACCATCGTCACCCTTTGCCTCAGCTCTCGCGGTTCGCCGCGCGAGCCGCTTCGATCAGATCCTTGCCGATCTCGTCCTCATACTTCTTCCAGGCCGGCTGCACCGCCTCGCGCCAGCGGGCACGCTGCTCGTCGGTCAGCACCAAGATCTCGCTCTTGCCCGAGTCGATGACGCCCTGCTTGGCCTTCTCGTTCAGCGCCTCGGCCTGGCGGTTCACCTCCACGGTGACCTCGTCGATGATGGTTTCCAGCTCGCCACGCACCTCCGCGGGCAGGCTGTTCCAGAACTGGGTGTTGGTGATCAACAGGTAGTTGCCGATGCCGTGGCCGGACTCGGTGATGTACTTCTGCACCTCGTGGTACTTCTGGCTGTAGATGTTCGACCAGGGATTGTCCTGGGCATTGACCACGCCGGTCTGCAGGCCTTGGTAGATCTCAGCGAAGGCCATCTTGCGCGGCACCGCCCGCAGGGCGGTGTACTGGGCGGCCTGCAGATCCGAAGGCTGTACGCGGAATTTCAGCCCGCGGGCGTCGGCCGGCTCGCGCAGCGGCTTGTTGGCGGTGAAGTGGCGCATGCCGTTGAGCCAGTAGGCCAGGCCGGTGATGCCCTTGTCCTCCATGGATTTGAGCATGGCGCGGCCCTTGTCCGACTGCTGGAAGCGCTGCGCCGCGGCCATGTCGTCGAACAGGAACATCAGGTCGAACAGCTGCAGCTGCTTGGTGTACTGCTCGAGCTTCGACGGTGCCGGCGCCAGCAGCTGCACCTCGTTCATCAGCAGTGCTTCCATCTCCTTGCCGTCGCCGTACAGCGAGGAGTTGGCGAACACCTGCACTTCCACCTGGCCGGGCAGGCGCTCTTCCACGAGCTTCTTGAACATCAGCGCGCCCTCACCCTTCGGCGTGCTGTCGGCGGTGATATGGGAGAACTTGATCAGGATCGGATCGGCCTGGGCGCCGAGGACGCTAAACAGCGCCGAAGCGGCGAGCAGACGGGTGATGCCACGGGTGAGTCGTGCCATGAAGAGCTCCGTTTTGTAGTTGTGTGAGCCATGCAGCTGGTCCGACTCTACCCCGCTGCCCCCTCGGGCTGAATTGCTAATTGGCCAAGCGCGACTTCGCGTTTGGCGAAGGCCGTGACGCGATCGCGCCGCCGAACGGCTTCGTTCAGGCCTGGCCTTCGCGAAGCGTGAGGTGCTCGAGCATCTGCCGGGCAGTCACCGACAGGCTTTCCAGATTGCGCACGCCGAGCTTCAGTTCACGCCGCGCCCAGACATCGGTCAGCGGCACCATCGCCACGTCCAGCGCCGGCAGGTAGTTGCGCACCACCTGCTCGGGCAGCACGCCGATGCCCATGCCGGTGTGGATCATCCGGCAGATCGCCTCGAAGCTGCGTACCTGGATGCGCAGGCGCAGCGGCATGCCCATCTGCTGTGCCGACTGCTGCAGCAGGGCATGCAGTGAGGCGTCCTGCTGCAGGCCAATGAAGTCGAAGCCTGCCGCCTCGCGCAGTGCAATGCATTCGCGGCCGGCCAGCGGATGCTCGCGTGGCGTGACCAGCACCAGCCGATCCTCGCGGTAGGGAAACACCTGCAGGTCCTCGGCCGGCATGTGCCCGGCGAAGATGCCGATATCGGTCAGCCCCTCGCGCAGGGCGCGCAGGGTGTCACTGCTGACGCGCTCCTCCAGGTCGATCTTCACTTCCGGGTGCTGGCGAGCGAAGGCGCTCAGGTCTTCGGGCAGGAACTCGATCACTGCCGAGGTGTTGGCGTGGATGCGCACATGGCCCTTCACGCCCTGGCTGAACTCGCTGAGGTCAGCGTCCAGCTGCTGCAGGTTGTCCAGCAGGTTGCGCGCGTGGTGCAGCAGCGCGTGGCCGGCCGGCGTCAACTCGACGCCCTTGGGCTGGCGATAGAGCAGGCTGACGCCGAGCTGCCCTTCCAGATCGCTGACGCGCTTGCTCACTGCAGCCAGCGCCAGATGCTCGCGCTCGGCAGCGCGGGTCAGGCTACGGGTCTCGGCGATGGCGACGAACAGCCGAAGGGTGACGAAATCGATGCGGCGCATGGGCAAGCTTCCGTATTCGCGGGTGACGAAGCATGCACCTATTCCCGCCGCTATTCCACGGCCCCACGTCTCCCGGCTTCGTGTAGCGCGAAGCCATGCTTGGCCAACGACCAATTGTCCGCTGCCGATGGGTCGGTCATGCTCGGCACCATGAATCAACCGGCACAGGTGTCGTGATGAGCGAACAGACAGACAAGAACCTGCCGCTGCAGGGCCTCAAGGTGATCGAGATGGGCCAACTGATCGCCGGCCCTTTCGCCAGCAAGCTGCTCGGCGAATTCGGCGCCGATGTGATCAAGATCGAGCCGCCCAGGGTCGGCGACCCGTTGCGCAAGTGGCGCAAGCTCAAGGACGGCACCTCGCTCTGGTGGCATGTGCAGTCGCGCAACAAGCGCTCGGTGACGCTGGATCTCAAGGCCGCGGAAGGCCAGGAAATCGTCCGCCAGCTGGTGGCCGAAGCCGACATTCTGGTGGAGAACTTCCGCCCCGGCACGCTGGAAGAATGGGGCCTGGGCTGGGATGAGCTGTCGAAGCTGAACCCTCGGCTGATCATGCTGCGCATCTCCGGATACGGCCAGACCGGCCCCTATCGTGACCTGCCTGGCTTCGGTGTGATCGGCGAAGCCATGGGCGGTCTGCGCCACCTGTCCGGCTATCCCGGCCAGCCGCCGGTGCGGGTCGGTGTCAGCATCGGCGATTCGCTGTCGTCGCTGTATGGCGTGATCGGTGTATTGCTCGCCCTGCAGGAGCGCAACCGAAGCGGCCAGGGCCAGGAGATCGACGTGGCGCTGTACGAGTCGGTGTTCGCCATGATGGAAAGCCTTGTGCCCGAATACGACGCCTTCGGCTATGTACGCGAGCCGGCTGGCAGTGCCCTGCCCGGCATCACGCCGTCCAATTCCTATTTGTGCAACGACGGCGCCTACGTGCTGATCGCCGGCAATGGCGACAGCATCTACAAGCGCCTGATGACCCTGATGGGCCGCCAGGACCTTGCCGATGATCCGCGCTTCGCCCACAACGACGGCCGCGCCCAGCACGCCGAGCTGATCGATGCCGCCATTGGCGAATGGACCATCCAGCACAGCCGCGACGAGGTGATCGAAGCACTCAAGGGCGCCCGCGTGCCGGCCGGCTATCCCTACACCGCCGCCGATATCGTCAAGGACCCGCACTACCTGGCGCGGCAGATGATCGAGCAGGTGCAGACCTTCGCCGGCCCGCTCAAGGTACCGGGCGTGCTGCCCAAGCTGTCGCGCACGCCAGGGCGCATCGGCGAAGGCGGCCCGCAACTGGGCGAGCACACCGACGATGTGCTGGCCGGCCTCGGCCTCACCGATGAACAACGCCAGGGCCTGCGCGAACGCGGGATCATCTGACACTGCCCGTGGGATGGATGACGCTTTTCATTCCCACCTCCGCAAGGGTGGATGGGTGGAGCGTCATCCACCCTACGCCCATACGTAGGGTGGACAACGCAAAGCTTGTCCACCGCCGAGCCAGCCGAAAAGGTGGATGGATGAAGCGCCATCCCCCCTACGAAACCCCGGGATTCACTTATGAAAAAGCGCCTGTATATCCAGGAAGTCGCCACCCGCGACGGCTTCCAGATCGAAGCGAACTTCGTGCCGACCGAAGCCAAGATCGCCCTGATCGACCGCCTCTCGCAAACCGGGCTGGCGAAGATCGAGGTCACCTCCTTCACCTCGCCCAAGGCCATCCCCAACCTGCGCGACGCCGAAGAGGTGATGCGCGGCATCCGTCGCGTGGAGGGCGTCGAGTACACCGTGCTGGTACCCAACGTGAAGGGCTGCGAGCGTGCGCTGGCCTGCGGGGTGGACGAGATCAACCTGGTGATGTCAGCCAGCGACACCCACGGTCTGGCCAACCTGCGCATGACGCCCGAACAATCGCTGGCACAGTTCCGCGAAATCATCGAAGTCACTCGCGGCAGTAGCGTGTTCATCAACGCCTCGCTATCGACCACCTTCGGCTGCCCCTTCGAGGGCGACGTGCCGGAGCGGCGCATCTATGAGCTGGTGCAACGCCTGCTGGAGATCGGCGTGCAGGGCATCACCCTCTGCGACACCACCGGCATGGCCGACCCGGCGCAGGTCGAGCGCATCTGCCGTGAAGCGCTGCACAGCTGGCCGGAAGCCGTGTTCACTGCGCATTTCCACAACACCCGCGGCATGGGCCTGGCCAACGCGCTGGCAGCGCTGAACGCCGGCATCGACCGCTTCGACGCCTCCCTCGGCGGACTCGGCGGCTGCCCTTACGCGCCAGGCGCCAGCGGCAACATCTGCACCGAAGATCTCGTGCATATGTTCCAGCGCATGGGCCTGAACACCGGCGTCGATCTCGACCGCCTGCTGCAATGCGCTGCCGACCTGCCCCAACTGGTCGGCCACGACGTGCCGGGCGCCGTGCTCAAGGCCGGCAAGGCCGATCGCCGTTACCCGAAACCGAAGTGGATGGAGGAAGCCGGCGTTTGAGCCCGTGTGGAGCGGCGGACGGACGGTGTGGCGCAGGTTTTATCCCGTCCCAGCGAACGAGTCGAGCGATTTCAGCGCGTCGTTATACGCCGCCTTTCCGTGACATATATTCATCATACTGTTCTGTAAGAACAAAGACGTAATCACAAATAGCAACTGCAAACGCAAGTATATCTTTCGCATCTTCCTTGGTTGTGTCGTACCCGGTTGCGTGGGCACCAAGATTCCTCTCTATTCGGAGAGCGTCAGCCCAGTTCCAGATTTTTTCGTCGATATCGCCTTGCGCTTTCATTTTCCCCAAGCCTTTAGCTATTGTTTTTGCACCTGTTTTAACCTTGCAAATGCTTTCAATAGCTTTTCCACACATCACAGCTGTTGCTGAGTAAACACCGGCCTTAAAACATTTCTGTGCGTCTTGGAGCGCTTTTCTTACTTCTTTGGGTATTGCCTGATGCAGACTGTCTTTGTTTGGTTCAGGCCAGCATCTAGTGGCTGAATGAAAATTCCAGCGCCCATATTCGTCAGGCTCTAATTCGGAAAAACCCAAAAGGGTAGATTCACATTTTTGACATTCCAACAAGACATACTTACGAGCTTCGCCATAATCATCCGGGCCATACCCTTTCTCACCTAATTCCTTGGCATCCACAACTGCATTGCAATGATTGCACTCTACTAGCACGTACTGACTCCGAGCGGTGTGTAACGTTTGTGGGAACGACATTAGCCGATCCCAGCGACCGAATGAGCGACATGAACCAAATTTCAGGCCTTGCCTGCAGTTAATATTGTGAGCGCAAAACCTTACCGATATGCTCCATTGAATTAACTATGTTGCCTGTGGCAATTTGCAGATGCTCCTCAGCTTCCATTGGGCTGGTAGCAAATAGAGAATTGCATAGCTCGCTATTAACTAATTTCAAATTGTCTCGAAGCTCATCATCGGCGATGCGCTCAATTAATATAACAAGCCTTCGCCGTGCTAAGCGTTGGCCGTTACTAACATCTTCGCTTAGCAGATTTCCCTTCCATGCTTTGCCTGCCTGATGTGCTCTTACATCTTCCAGATGGCCTTGAGTGATTAGGCGCATTAGGTCATGAATTACATCTTGTAATTCAATAAGTGTTTCCCTTTGAAATGCGCGCCTTCTCTCTTCTTTCTCCTGCTCTACCGCTTGCTTGTGCAGCCAAGATGAATTTCGAGTTGAAAGTATCGTAGTTATCATGCTAGCCAGCGCGCCAACAACGGTGCCAACAAATCCCCAAAGTGCAGCCTCCATGGAAACCTCCTTGCAGCCTAACGTTTGGTTAAGGGCGGGCTTTAGAGCGAAGCGAGCGATTTGAACCTGCTGTTACGGTTTTACGCTATTTTCGTTAAGCATTGAATGCTCTTTAAGCTCCGCGTCGATGAAGGCAGAGATCATGGAGCGATAAACGCTTTCTACCACTTTTGGATTAGCCCCTTGCTCTTGAGCAAGCGCTATGACTTTTGAAATGACCTGCTCTACCCGGTTGGGAGCTTTCACTTCATCTGTTGTCTTTTTAAATGATGCGGCTTTAGCGACAAAGGCTCCGCGCTTCGCAAGCAATGCCACGATTTCTCGATCTATCTTGTCGATGTTCTCGCGGACTTCATTAAGTGAACTACAGCTAAGTTCCATGTGCAACGTACTCCGTTTTATTGGTCATAACCCTAACTATAATTAGACACCAATTGGTGTATAAGACGCCGAACGGGCTTGGCGTATAACATTCCGTTCGCTACTTTCTCCGAGCCTCTAGCTCGGGCCTCTCAGCGACGTCGGGTGTTTATACACCAGCTCCGGGAAGCATGAAATTGATGTCATCAAACACTGCCTCGCCTGCGACCTTCCGCACACGCTCCACCATTACCGTGTCGATAAGGCTTCGAGATTGCATGCCGTGTAGAGCCGCAGAAAACTGGCAAGCACAAGCGCCAGGCCTAGCAGAGCCCTAGAAAAACCAACCACTGCAGGCCAGAGAAACGGTTAGGTCTCGCCGCCCGCAGCATATAGCAACGGGCTCAATCCCCCTGACAGAACCGCAGAATCGCCTCGGCCACTGCCTGCGGCGCCTCGCGCTGGGGGAAGTGGCCGACGCCTGGCAGCAACTGACGGTGGTATGGGCCGCTGAACAAGGCCTCGCGCCCGGCCGAGGTTTCCGGTGCGTTGCAGGTATCGGCCTCGCCGTGCAGCACCAGCGTCGGCACGGCGAGCACCGGGGCTGGCTGCAGCAGCGCCTCGTCCGACGCATAGGCCGGATCACCGTCGACGAAGCCCCAGCGGTGGCGGTAGGAATGCAGTACCACGGCAGCCCAGTCCGGGTTGTCGAATGCCTCCAGCGCCTGGATGAAATCCGCCTCGGCGTACCAGCCGGCCGGTGACCAGGTGTCCCACAGTAGGCGGGTGAAGGCCGCACGATCCTCGGTTACCGTCTGCTCGCCGCGCGGTATCGCCATGTACCAGTGATACCAGTAGTTGCGCGCCTGGCTCAGTGAAATCTGCTGGTTCGGGTCGTTGGTGCCGTAGCCCACCGCGAGCATTACCAGCCGTGCGGCGGCGTGATGGCGCAGCCCGCAGGCATTGGCCACGGCGCGGGCGCCCCAGTCGTGGCCGACCAGCACTGGCTGATCGAGGCACAGCGCATCGACGAAATCCAGCAGATCGCGGCCCAGCGCCGCCAGCTGACCGCTGCGCGGCGTCAGCGGATCGATGAAACGCGTCTGGCCGAAACCGCGCAGTGTCGGGCACAGCACCCGGTAGCCGGCCGCGGCCAGGTGCTCGGCCACGGGCGTCCAGCCTTCCGGGCAATCCGGCCAGCCATGCACCAGCACCGCGACCTGCTGGCCACGGGGATTCCATTCGAGATAAGCGATATCCAGCACCGGTGTGCTGACCCTGGCGTAACGACTCATGCCGGCATCTCCTTGCGCGTTTTCCGGCCAGCATAAGCCAGCCAGACATGAAAAACGGGCCGGTCGGATTCGACAGGCCCGTTTGTTTTTCCGGCGCTTTGGCGCCACCGATGGCTCAGGAGCGGTTGGCTGACTGCGCCGCTTCGATCAACTCGGCACCGATATCACCCTCGAACTTCTTCCACACCGGCTGCATCGCCTCGCGCCATTTGGCGCGCTGCTCGGGGGACAGTTCGATGATCTCGGTCTTGCCGGAGGCGGCGATGGCCTGGCGCGCCTGCTGGTTGAGGTCGTCGGCCTGGCGGTTCACCTCGGCGGTGACCTCTTCCATGATCGTTTCCAGCTCGCCGCGCACGTCTTCCGGCAGACCGTTCCAGAACTGGGTGTTGGTGATCACCATGTAGTCGATCAGGCCGTGGTCGGAGGCGGTCATGTAGGGCTGGACCTCGTGCACCTTCTGGCTTTCGTAGTTCGACCAGGTGTTCTCGGTGCCGTTGACCACGCCGGTCTGCAGGCCCTGATAGACCTCGGCGAAGCTCATCTTGCGCGGGTTGGCGCGCACGGCCTTGAACTGCTCGTCGAGCACCGCGGAAGCCTGCACGCGGAATTTCAGCCCGCGGGCATCCTTCGGCTCGCGCAGCGGCTTGTTCGCCGAAAGCTGCTTCATGCCGTTATGCCAATAGGCCAGGCCGGTGATGTTCTTGTCTTCCATCGCGCGCAGCAGCGCCTTGCCTTGCGGGCCGCTCTGGAAACGATCGGCTGCCGCCAGGTCGTCGAACAGGAACGGCAGGTCATAGATCTGGATGGCCTTGGCGTAATGCTCGAACTTGGCCAGCGACGGCGCCAGCATGTGCACGTCGCCCAGCAGCAGGGCCTCCATTTCCTTGCCGTCGCCGAACAGCGAGGAGTTGGGGTAGACCTCGACCTTCACCTTGCCCGGCAGGCGTTCCTCGGCGAGCTTCTTGAACAGCAGGGCGCCCTGCCCCTTCGGTGTGTTGTCCGCCACCACATGGGCGAACTTGATGGTTACCGGAGCGGACGCCGTCTCGGCAGCCTGCACGAGGCCGGCAGCGGTCAGGGACAAAGCGCACGCAAGCGCCTTGAGGGTGGTTTTCAGCATGGTGGTACCCCTTTTGTTTTTGTCGGTTGGTACGTTTGCCTTGATGGGCGCGGTCAGGGAACCGCTTGCCCGGCACGTTGCAGCAAGCGACGGGCGCGGCCGATGACGGGGGCATCGACCATCTGTCCGTCCACTACGAAGACCCCGTCACCACTGGC
>Ga0172382_10009866_pt1 | contig 12923 bp, 8 predicted proteins | sample Leawel138RmetaG_FD_122245 | JGI IMG/M metagenome (GOLD analysis project Ga0172382, IMG submission 122245) | Leachate microbial communities from a municipal landfill in Southern Ontario, Canada - Leachate well 138R metaG | ecosystem: Engineered > Solid waste > Landfill > Unclassified | place...
GCATGTCGGGACCGGCCATGTTCTCCATGCTCATCATGTCGCTTTACAACATCGTCGACAGCCTTTTTGTCAGCGCCATATCCGAGATTGCCCTCCGGTCGGTCAGCATCATTTTCCCGGTTCAACAGCTCATGGTCGCCTTCGCGGTCGGCACCTCCGTCGGAGTCAACTCCTATGTGGCCCGAAGGCTGGGGGCAGAGGATCCTGAAACGGCAAGTGCCGCGGCCTCGCACGGACTGGCCTTGTCCTTCGTCAACTGGATTATCTTTCTTCTGGCCGGTTCCCTGCTGGCGCCTGTCGTTGTCAACTTCTTCTCAAATCACGAGGAAGTCATCGGCGGCAGTGTGGCCTACCTTCGGATTGTGACCATGGCCTCCATCGGCCTCTTCTGGCAGATCCACTGCGAAAAAATCTTTCAGGCCACGGGCAATATGACCCGGGCCATGTACATCCAACTGATGGGTGCCCTGCTCAACATCGCTCTGGATCCCATCCTGATCTTCGGCTGGTTTGGTCTTCCGGCCATGGGTGTCCGCGGTGCCGCCATCGCCACGGTCTTCTCGCAAATTGTCGCCGGCGCTGTTGCCGTTTATCTGCTGCTCCGCAAGGAGACAGTTGTCCGTGTCAGGCTTTGGGGTTTTCGTTTCCAAAAACACATTTTGGCCTCAATCTACCGCGTCGGCCTGCCCTCCCTGGTCATGCAGTCGGTGACTGCCATGGTCGGCATGGTCTTCAACATGATCATCCTGCCTTTTTCTGAAATCGCGATTACGGTTCTGGGCGTCTATCTGAAACTGGAGTCCTTTGTCTTCATGCCTGTCCTTGGCATAGGGCAAGGTATGTTGCCATTGATGGCTTACAACTTCGGCGCCAAACGCTACGACCGTGTCCGTCAGACCCTGAAAAGCGGTCTTATCCTGATGGCCGCGATCATGTCCTTTTCCACCATCTTGTTCCAGTTGATCCCCCGCCTCCTTCTGAGCGCCTTCAACGCGACCGAGGAGATGTATGCCATGGGAATTCCGGCCTTCAGGAACATTTCCCTGTGTTTCATTTTCGCAGGAGTCGCCATTATCCTGTCCATCTCATTCCAGGCCCTTGGTAAGGGAACTTACAGCCTCTTTATTTCAATCTTCCGTCAACTGGTCCTTCTTTTACCTCTGGCCAGATTGTTCGCTGTCTGGCATCTGGATTATGTCTGGTACTCCTATGCCATATCGGATCTGGGCGCGGCCCTTATGGCAATTTTCCTCTTTCGCCGGCTTTCAGCAAAAAGCATGCCGGCCGGACTGGAAGAGGCGGAGGCGGGTTTAGGCAGGGAAGTAGTCTAGCGCGACACCCGCTTTACTGAAAAATTCTCTCATTTCCATCCAGGATGGATCCATCATCGAGGAGGAAGCTTATGAAGATCATGCGTAGGACAGCTACCTTGTTTGTGGCCATGGCCCTGATGTTTGTTTTCATTCCAACCCGCGTTTTCGCGTCAGATGTCCAGTTTGTCATTTACCACACCAATGACATACACGGCAGGGCGGAGGGGACCCCCGAAAAAGACGAAGACGGCCAGGTCAACGACACCGGCAGTATCGGCTACGCCCGCTACAAGGAGATCATGGCGGACGATCGCGTCAATCCTGCCATTGACAGGGTCCTGGTCCTGGACGCCGGCGACGCCGTCCACGGAACTCTTTTTGCCCAGCTCAGTGCGGGTGAAAACATCATCGACCTGATGCAAATGGTCGGGGTCGATGCCATGGCCTGCGGCAATCATGAATTCGGTTACGGTCCCGTCCAGCTCAAGGAGCTGGACAACAGAGCCGCTTCGGGCTTCCCTCTGATGGCGGCCAATGTGAAGACCACGGCGGCCGATACGCCCTTTTTCAAGGTCAACCACAAAGAGTTTGCGGCAGGCGGTAAAAAAATTGTAGTTTTCGGTATCGCGACCCCCGAAACCAAGCTGAAAGCCCATCCCAACTACACCCAGGGCCTGTCCTTCGGAGCGGGCCCGGACGAGCAGGACCTGGATGCATTTATTTCGACGGTACAGGCGGTCATCGACGCGCTCAGGCCGGGGACTGACTGCCTGATCATGCTGGGCCATCTGGGCGTGGAGAAGAGCTCACCCATCCGTACCGATACCCTTATACCCGGACTGTCAGGCCTGGATCTGGTGATCGACGGCCACAGCCATACCGTCTGCCAGGAAAAGATCAAAGACAGGGATGGAAGGGAAGTCCTGGTTGTCCAGACCGGCAACTATTTTGAGAATATTGGAAGAATCACGGTTACCTTCAGCGATGGTCAGGTCTCGGCACAAGCAGGAATTATCTCATTCAAAGAGGTCCGCCACCTGCAAGGTGACGCCGAAATTCTGGACCGGATTAAAGCCTTCAATGATGAGACGGCAGAGGAAATGAGCAAGGAGATCGGCAGGACGGCCAGCCGGCTGGACCATTCCGAGAAGCGGGGACAGGATCAGATTGCCCTGTTGCGTGTCCAGGAAACCAATCTGGGCAACCTGGTAGCTGATTCGATGCGCAAGGCGACCGGGGCGGATCTTGCCCTGGTCAATGGCGGCGGGATCCGTGCAGGCCTTGAAAAGGGTGTGATCAGCTTCGGCGACGCCGTCGCGGTCCTGCCCTTTGGCAACCTGATCACCGTTATTGAGCTGACAGGCCGGCAGATTCTTGACGCACTGAAGCACGGGGCCGGGGACTATCCCGCGCCCAGCGGCGGATTCCCGCAGGTATCGGGTTTGTCTTATGTCATTGTGACCCGGGGGCAGGGAGAGGAGGAGGTCTTCGTAGACGTTGATGAGGTTATGGTGGGCGGCATGCCCCTTGATCCGGCAAAAACATACACCCTGGCAACCAGTGATTTCCTTGCGGCTGGCGGCGATGACTATAAGATGTTTCAAGATGCCAGACAGGTCCTGCTCCATGGTCTCTTGCTGGAAGCCTTCATTGATGAGATCAAGACGCTGACAAGGGAGGCGGGAGAGCAAGGCTTCAGCTACAAAAGCTCGGGCCGGATCCGGGTCAGGAACCTGTCCGAGCTTGGCTTGGATATTCCAACAGGTGAAAGCGCGTCCCTGATCCTGTCCGGCATGTTATATCTGGTTCTGGCGGTACTCCTGCTCATGGCCGCCGGACGAAAGGCCAGGGGTAAGTAAAAGCGGTATTTTGTCGATCTCGTGCTATAGTAATTAGAAGATTGCGAGCCTGAAAGGGTCATGGAGAACTGAGCGGATAAGGGGTTGGGAAAGATGGCGACCAAGTATATTTTCGTGACAGGCGGCGTGGTGTCGGGACTGGGCAAGGGGATCACCGCAGCGGCGCTTGGCAGACTTTTGATCGCCAGGGGCCTGAGTGTCCGCATCCAGAAGTTTGACCCCTACATCAACGTGGATCCCTCTCTCATGAGCCCTACCCAGCACGGGGAGATATTCGTGACCGAGGACGGGGCGGAAACCGACCTGGACATCGGTCACTATGAGCGCTTCACCGATGTGGACCTGACCTGCGAAAGTGATATCACCTCGGGCCGGGTCTATCTCAATGTCATCAATCGCGAGCGCTCAGGCGGCTATTACGGCGGCACCGTTCAGGTGGTACCCCACATCATCAATGAGATCAAGGACCATATCTATAAAGTCTCGGAAGAAGGGCAGGTGGATGTCGTCATCTCCGAGATCGGCGGCACCGTCGGTGACATGGAGGGCCAGCCCTTTATTGAGGCCATCCGCCAGGTCAGCTATGAAGCGGGCCGGGGCAACTGCCTCTTCATCCATGTCACGCTTCTGCCCTATATAAAGAAGCCGGGCGAGATCAAGACGAAACCGACCCAGCACAGTGTGCATAAGCTGCTCTCTTTTGGGATCCAGCCCGATATTCTGGTTTGCCGGACGGAGATGCCGCTTGATGAATCCATCCGTGAGAAGCTGGCCTTGTTCTGCAATGTGCGCATGGACTCGGTCATTCAGAATATTGACTGCAGCTCAGTCTATGAGCTTCCCCTCATCTTCGAAAAAGAGGGCTTCGCCCGGGTCGTCGGCGAACGGCTGGGACTGGATCACCCCGAACCCTTCCTCGATGACTGGAAGTTGCTGGTGGAAAAAGCCAGGGCACCACGGGAAAAACTCAACATCGCCCTGGTGGGCAAATACACGGAATTGCAGGATGCCTACTACAGTGTGATCGAGGCGCTCGACCACGCGGGGATCGCCCTGGGTGTCGAGTCCGTCATTGATTGGATTGCCAGCGAGGAGCTGGAGGGGCTTTCACCGGCTGAAACGGATGCCCGGCTCGGCGCGGCCCATGCCGTCATGGTACCGGGGGGATTTGGGCCGCGGGGCATGGAGGGAATGATCCAGGCCAGCAGGAGCGCGCGGGAGCGGGGCGTACCTTTCTTTGGAATCGGCCTCGGCATGCAGATGGCTGTTGTTGACATCGCGCGCCAGCTGGCGGGTATCCCGAACGCACATACCGATGAATACGGGCCCGGCCTGGCGGATGTGTTCTACTATGCCGGTTTGACAGACACAACAGGCAGCGGTGTTGACCGGATCCCCTTTTGCGAACGGCCCATGCGCAAAGGCGCCTGCCCCATGGTGATTGAAGAGGACTCCCTGCTGGCAGCGGTTTACGGCAGCCTTGAGACGTCCGAACGCCACCACCACCGCAGGGAATTCAACCCTGCCTACTCCGGTGTTCTGGCGTCGGCCGGACTGCGTTTCGCCGGCATGTCACCCGACGGCCGTCTGGTTGAAGCTGTCGAGTTGCCCGGCCATCCCTTCTTTGTCGGCACCATCTACCACCCTGAATTCAAATCGCGGCCGACCAGGCCTCATCCGCTTTTCCTGGCCCTGATCGAAAAGGCAATTGCTTACAAGAGAGGAGATAATTAGATGGCTGAAATCATACCTGAACTGTCACGAACTTTCAGCGAATACCTCCTGGTACCGAACCGGACAAGCCATGACTGCGTTCCCGCCAAGGTGGATCTGGCGACACCACTGGTGCGTTACAGTAAAACAGAGGGCAGCAGTCCCATTACTTTGAGCATTCCTCTCGTCTCTGCCATTATGCAGTCAGTCTCGGGAGACCGGATGGCTGTGGCGCTCGCCCGTGAAGGCGGGCTTTCCTTTATTTACGGATCGCAGCCCGTCGACCAGCAATGCGACATGGTCAGGAAGGTCAAAAAATTCAAGGCGGGCTTCGTTCCCAGCGACAGCAACCTTGGTCCGGATGACAAGCTTTCAGACATCGTCCGCCTGAAAAAAAAGACGGGACATTCCACGGTTCCCATCACTGAGGACGGGACGGCGACCGGCAGGCTGGTCGGAATCGTAACCAGCCGTGACTACCGCGTTTCCAGGCTGGACCCCCAAACGCCCGTCAGGGATTTCATGACCCCCCTGGAGGAGATTGTGTTTGGCCGCGAGGGCATAAGCCTGAGCGAAGCCAACGATATCATCTGGGATCACAAGCTCAATCAGCTGCCCATCCTGGATGAGCAGGGCCGTCTCGTTTCCCTGGTCTTTCGCAAAGACTACGACGCCCACAAGGAGAACCCCGGGGAGATGCTGGATGCCCGTAAACGTCTTCTGGCAGGGGCGGGAATCAACACCCATGATTATAAGGAACGGGTGCCGGCCCTGCTCGACGCCGGATGTGACGTGCTCTGCATTGACTCTTCTGATGGTTTCTCGGACTGGCAGAAGGACACCATTGAATTTATCCGCCATGAATACGGCCCGGACCTGCCTCTTGGCGCCGGCAATGTGGTGGATGAGGATGGTTTCCGCTTCCTGGCGCAAGCGGGTGCGTCTTTTATCAAGGTTGGAATCGGCGGCGGTTCCATCTGCATCACCCGAGAACAAAAGGGGATCGGGAGGGGCCAGGCCTCGGCCCTGATGGCCGTGGCAAAGGCACGCGACCGCTGGGAGGAGGAAACAGGCGTTTACATTCCCCTTTGCTCCGATGGCGGAATCGTCCACGATTACCACATGGTGCTGGCCCTGGCCATGGGGGCCGATTTCCTGATGCTGGGCCGGTATTTCGCCCGCTTCGATGAGAGCCCGACCCGGCGGGTGCTCTTCAACGGCACCTATGTCAAGGAATACTGGGGCGAGGGTTCCAACCGGGCGCGCAACTGGCAGCGCTACGAGGACAGCGGCGCCGGACAGATGCTCTTCGAGGAAGGGGTCGATTCCTACGTCCCCTACGCGGGGAAACTGGCCGACAATGTCCCCACGACCCTGGCCAAGATCAAGGCGACCATGTGTGCCTGCGGGGCGCTCAGCCTGGATGAGCTTGCGCACAAGGCCCGGCTGGTCGTCGTGTCTCCGACCAGCATCGTGGAAGGAGGCGCCCACGACGTGATCCACAAGGAAAGCGATATGGGCAATTGATAAGAAAATATTACTGTGTATAATAGGGCAATTGCAAAATAAATGAAAAGAGGGAAACAGAGAAGCGATGGCCGAAACAGTCTATGAGATGACCTACGGGAAAATTCGTGAATACCAGCAGGAGCTGGAAGACCGCAAGACGCGGGTGGCGGCGGAGATTGCCGAACGGTTGAAAGAAGCGCGCGCTCATGGCGACATAACCGAGAACTCTGAATTCGATGATGCTAAACAGGCTTACGCGGACAACGACTTAAGGATTGCCGAGATTGAAGATATTTTAAAAAATGCCAAGGTAATCGACGAAAAGGGCATCAGCCGGACGAGGGTGACCCTGGGAGGCCAGGTCCTTTTGCGCAATGAAGACAGCGGGGCGGAACAGGAGTACATGATCGTTTCCGCCAAAGAGGAGGATATCCTCATCGGCAAACTTTCCAGTGAGTCACCGGTCGGCCAGGCCATCCTGGGCAAAAAGAAGGGGGACGTCGTCGAGGTTCACACACCCGTCGGCTTGATCCGTTACTCGGTGGCCCGCATTTCGAAGCCGAAAGGACTGAATGAATGACCAATGAGAAGGGACCGTCAGACCTGCGGGATTCGCTTCCCGAGCAGATGCGGTACCGTCTGGACAAACTGAACAGGCTGCGGTCGGAAGGCAAGGACCCCTACAAGCTCACCCGGTGTGATGTAACACATGGGGCATCGGAGGTGGCCGCCAATTTCGAGCTGCTGGAAGGCGAAACCGTTTCGGTCGCCGGCCGTATCATGGCCAGGCGTGGCATGGGCAAGGTCTCATTTGCCGACCTGCTGGACCGGACCGGGACCATCCAGATCTTCAGCCGACTCGATCAGCTCGGCCCGGATTCCTATGAAGCCTGGCAGGAACTTGATCTGGGCGACCTGGTTGCTGTGACCGGCCAGGTCTTCCGCACCAGGATGGGGGAGATCTCGGTCCGCAACGCGTCCTGGACCCTGCTGGCCAAATCGCTGCGCCCCCTGCCTGAGAAATTTCACGGCTTGCGCGACACCGATCTGCGCTACCGAAAGCGCTACCTGGATCTCATGGTCAATCCCGAGGTTCGCGGCACCTTCGAAAAACGCGGCCGTATCATCTGCCTGATCCGCGAGGAGCTGGACCGGCGCGGCTATCTGGAAGTTGAAACGCCCCTGCTCAACACCATCGCGGGCGGCGCGTCGGCCCGCCCCTTTACCACCCATCACAATGCCCTGGATCTGGACCTCTTTTTGCGAGTCTCGCCGGAGTTGTATCTGAAAAGGCTGATTGTCGGCGGCCTGGAACGTGTCTACGAGATCGGCCGCAATTTCCGAAATGAAGGCATGAGCACCCGGCATAACCCCGAATTCACCATGCTCGAGCTTTACCAGGCTTACGGCGACTACCACACCATGATGGACATCACGGAAGCTCTATTTTCCATCTGCTGCCTTGATATATGCGGCAGCTATGATATTGACTACCAGGGGACAGCCATCTCCATGAAACCGCCTTTCCAGCGCCTGTCCATGATTGAGGCCGTGCGTCAGCATACAGGTCTCGATTTTGATGTATTGAAGACGGATAAAGAGGCCCGTGAGGCTGCCAATAGCTACGGGCTGGACCAGGTGACAGCCAAGATGACCTGGGGGGAGGTATTGAACGCCTGTTTTGAAACCTATGTGGAAGAGAAACTGATCCAGCCGACATTTTTGATTGACTACCCGGTTGAGATCTCACCCTTGACCAAGATCAAGCCGGGCACGGACGGCCGGCTGACCGAGCGTTTTGAGATCTTCGCGGTCGGCCGCGAGCACGGCAATGCCTACAGCGAGCTGAATGATCCATTCGACCAGCGGGAGCGCTTTGCCGACCAGCAGCGCCGCCGTGATGCCGGGGATGACGAAGCGCAGCTGCCGGACGAGGATTTTGTTGAGGCGCTGGAATACGGCATGCCGCCGACCGGCGGCCTGGGCATCGGCATTGACCGCCTGGTCATGCTTCTGACCAACCAGCCTTCCATCCGTGACGTCCTGCTCTTTCCGACCATGAAGCCCCAGGATGGATAAGTACATGGAACAGCCGGTGACACTGAGTGAAAACTGGCAGGCATTTGTGGAAAAATGTAAGAACTGCCATGCCTGCGCCCTGGCTGATTCCAGGCAGCATGTGGTCATCTGGCGGGGCGGGGTCAGGGCCCCCCTGATTATTCTGGGTGAGGGGCCGGGAGCGGATGAGGACCGGCAGGGGATTCCCTTTGTCGGCCGGTCGGGCCGGCTGCTGGATCTTCTGCTCACAAGCTTTGACCTCAAGCCGGAAGACTACCATATCTGCAACATCGTCAAATGCCGGCCTCCCGACAACCGGGTGCCGACCCGCGAAGAGGCGGCTGCCTGCCGGCCCCTGCTGAAGGAACAGATGCTTTTCGTCCGCCCGGCAGTCTATCTGCTGATGGGGGCGACGGCCTTCCGCTATTTCACCGGGTCGGGGGAGGGAATCTCCAAGGCAAGAGGGATCTGGACGGTTTCCAACAAGTGCCACATTATGCCGACCTTTCACCCGGCCTATGTATTGCGCGATCCCTCGAAGAAGGTCTACTTGTGGAAGGACATGGCTTCGGTCAGACAGAAGCTGGAGGAGCTTGACCTGGTCGAACCCTTGCGGCGGCCTTCATGATGGAAAAACTTCCCGGGAAATTTGCTTTAAGCACAGACATGACGCCCAGGGGTGACCAGCCGCAGGCAATTGAGCAGCTGGCCGCGGGACTGGACCGGGGTGACCCCGGGCAGACCCTTCTGGGTGTGACGGGGTCGGGCAAGACCTTTACCATGGCCAGTGTCATCGAGCGGACCCAGCGGCCCGCCCTGGTCATCGCCCACAACAAAACCCTGGCCGGGCAATTGTGCGCAGAGTTCATGGCCCTTTTCCCTGATAATGCGGTCGAGTTTTTCGTCAGTTATTACGACTACTATCAGCCGGAGGCCTATTTGCCCAACCGCGACCTTTACATCGAAAAAGATTCCTCCATCAATGACGAGATTGACCGGCTCCGTCACAAGGCGACTTCCTCCCTCCTGGAGCGGCGTGATGTCATCGTGGTGGCCTCTGTTTCCTGCATCTACGGCCTGGGGGACCCCGATGACTACAAGAGCCTCATGGTCAGCATCCGGCCGGGGATGAAACGCAGCCGTGATGAGGTCATCGCGGACCTGGTCAGGATTCAATATGTCCGCAACGACTTCGATCTGAAGCGCGGCAGCTTCCGGGTCCGCGGCGACACCCTGGATATTTTCCCGGCTTCGGAAGAGAGCACCCTGTCACGAGTTCAGTTTTTCGGTGACGAAATTGAAGAAATCCGCGAAGTGGATGCCATCACCGGCAGGACCATCAAGGGGCGTAATTATCTAGCCATCTTTCCCGCCAGCCACTACGCGACGACGCTTGAGAAGATGAAGCGGGCTGTCATCTCCATCGGGGCTGAGCTGGAGGACAGGCTGGAATATTTCCGGCAGGAAGGCAAGCTGGTGGAGGCTTACCGTTTGGAGCAGCGCACCCGTTATGACATGGAGATGATGCTGGAGACAGGTTTTTGCAAGGGAATCGAAAACTATTCCAGGCATCTGACCGGCCGGGCGCCGGGCCAGGCGCCCTTCACCCTGATGGACTTTTTCCCTGACGATTATCTTCTTTTTATCGACGAGTCACACGTCAGCGTTCCCCAGATCGGATCCATGGTCCGGGGCGACCGTTCCAGAAAAGAATCCCTGGTCGACTATGGCTTTCGCCTGCCCTCGGCCTTTGACAACCGGCCCTTGACCTTTGACGAATTCAAGGAACGGTCCGGCCAGACCATCTATGTCTCCGCGACGCCGGCCGTCTACGAGCTGGACCAGTCCAAACAGGTCGTGGAGCAGATCATCCGGCCGACCGGCCTCCTGGATCCCCTGGTCTATGTCCGGCCTGTTGAAAACCAGATCGAAGACTTGATGGGGGCCATCCGGGAGACAACCGGGCGGGGTGAACGGACCCTGGTTCTCACCCTGACCAAGCGGATGGCCGAGGATCTGGCGGAATTTTTCCGTGAAGAGAATTTGCGGGTGGAGTACCTCCATTCCGATATTGCCACGGTTGAGCGGCTGGAAATCCTGAGGAAGCTGAGGAAAGGCGATTTTGATGTCCTGGTCGGGATCAATCTCCTGCGTGAGGGCTTGGATCTGCCTGAAGTATCCCTGATCGCCATTCTTGACGCCGACAAGGAGGGTTTCCTGCGTTCGACGACCTCACTGGTACAGATCATCGGACGGGCTGCCCGCAATGTCAACGGACGTGTCATTCTCTACGCTGACGAGGTAACCGCTTCCATGGAGCGGGCCATCCGGGAAACGAACCGGCGGCGTGAGATCCAAAACGCCTTCAACCAAGCGCACGGGATTACGCCCACAACCGTCCAAAAAGAGATCCGCGATCGGATCGATACCGCCTTTGAACTGGTGGCTGACGAAGCGCTTGAAACGACGGATGATATTGAGCGCTACGACCGCGAGCTGACCCGGCTGTCCTATGCCGACCTCCAAAAACGAGCCCAACAAATTGAAAAAGAGATGAAGGCGGCGGCCCGCCACCTCGACTTTGAACTGGCCGCTCTTTTGCGCGATCAGCTGATCCTGATACGGGGACATCTGGCAGGCTGATACCCCCCTCTTGTGCTAGACTGAAAACAATGAATTTTGGTCTTGCCAAAGGAGTTGACTATGCCAAAAACACGCGCACAAATCGCCTATGAGAGCTGGATTTCCAACCCGAAAATAGACGCGGATACCCTGTCGGAGCTGGTATCGATCGCGGACGATCCCCAAGAGATTGAAGATCGTTTTTACCAGGACCTGCAGTTCGGGACTGCCGGGCTCCGGGGTATTTTGGGCGCTGGCACCAACCGGATGAACGCCTACTCTCTGATCCGGGCCGCGGAGGGTTTCGCCCTTCATATCCAGGGCCTGGGAGAAGAGGCCTGCCGGCGGGGAATCGCCATCTCCTATGACTCCAGAAACAGGTCCAGGGAGTTCGCGGAATTGGCGGCATCTGTCTTCATTGCCAAGGGAATCGCTGTCCGTTTCTCCGATGAATTGAGGCCTGTCCCCATGCTGTCATTCGCGCTTCGTCATTTCGATTGTGTGGGCGGCATCATGCTGACAGCCAGCCATAACCCCAAACAGTACAACGGTTTTAAGGCTTACGGCGGGGATGGGGCCCAGCTCGGGCCCGAAGAAGCCGACCAGGTGGCGGCCATGATGGAGACGGTTGCGGACCCGGCCGGGATCCTGGAAAAAACCATGTCCTTCGAGGAGGCCTGCCGGTCTCCCTTGTTCCGCTTCATGGGAGCCGATCTGGACGCCCTGTATGACGAATCCCTGTTGGTTTTGACCCTTAACGGTGACCTGGTCAGGCAAAACCACGCCATGCCCATCGTCTATTCACCCTTCAACGGAACAGGCAACAAACCGGTCCGGCGGATTTTGGAAAAACACGGTTTCACCAATGTCCGGGTTGTAGCCGAACAAGAGCTGCCCGACGGCAATTTCCCCACAACGCCCATACCCAACCCCGAGCTGCCCGAGACCCTGGAGCTGGCCATCGCCCAGGCCCGTCTGGCGGGAGCCGGCCTGGTCCTGGCCACCGATCCCGACGCTGACAGGACCGGTGTCGCCGTCCGGTCCGGCGACGGCTCCTTTGTCCTTTTATCCGGCAATGAAATCGGTTTGTTGCTCATGGACTATATCCTGGGCACCAAGGCGGAGCGCGGGGAGCTGCCCGCGGGCTCCTTTTGCGTCTCAACTGTCGTTTCATCGCGGTTGACCCGGGCCATTTCGGATCATTACGGAACCGGTCTCTACCTGTCGCTGACCGGCTTCAAGCATATCGCGGCGGAAATCCACAAGTACGGCGACCGGCAAGGCGGAGTCTTTCAATTCGGCTATGAGGAAAGCTTCGGCTACCTGCTTGGGACCAGGGTGCGTGACAAGGATGCGGTGGTGACCTGCCTGATAATGGCGGAAATGGCCGCGGTGTCGGCCGCCTCCGGCGAAACCCTGCTTGACAGGCTGGCCGCGCTTTACGAAAAGTACGGTCAGGCGGCTGAGAATACCATTTCCATCATCCGTGAAGGCAAGGTGGGGCTGGAAAAGATCGCTGGGGTCATGCACGCACTCAGGGAAAATCCCTTTGAGGAATTTGAGGCCCTCGGCGTAGTCAGCTTGTCGGACTTTCAGCGGGGCGTGATCAGGCAGCTTGATACGGGCCGGGAGGAGGCGCTCGACTACCCCGAAAGCAATGTCCTCCTCTACCAGCTGGGGGACCTTGACTTCATGTGCGTCCGGCCGTCCGGCACCGAGCCGAAAATCAAGATCTACTTCGGATGCTACGGCCATGACCTTTCGGAGTGCAGGAAGAGACAGCAACGCTATGAATCAGTAGTCCTGGCGCGCGTTAACCGCCTGCTCGAGGCCTGAGGCAGTACCAGAC
>Ga0172382_10009869_pt1 | contig 12923 bp, 11 predicted proteins | sample Leawel138RmetaG_FD_122245 | JGI IMG/M metagenome (GOLD analysis project Ga0172382, IMG submission 122245) | Leachate microbial communities from a municipal landfill in Southern Ontario, Canada - Leachate well 138R metaG | ecosystem: Engineered > Solid waste > Landfill > Unclassified | place...
CACAGGATCCACAGCATAGCCCTCGTCAAGCTATGTCTATATCAGAAAAACCTGGTAGAACAAAAGGAAAGGTATTCCGTGATAGAGTACGTACTTGCGTGATCTTTTTTCCAGCACCTGATGACGCAGGCGATTCACGAAATAGAGGCTTGCCAGTGTGCGTGCCAGAAACAGCACGGCCAATCCCAGACATAGGTTCCGTAGGTTGGCCAGTGATTCCAGTCCGTGTAATGGATTTTGCCACTGGCTGATGACAAAGCCTGAACTGCCCAGACCGGCAATATTTCCCTTACCCACCGTAAACTCAGAGCCGGTAAAGAAAGTCGCAACCAGTACGCCCAACAGGAATGTACCCAGCACACCGTTCAGGAAAAGGAAAACACGGTACACGCCGGGGCCGAAAATATTTCCCGGCTTCGACTGAAACTCATAGGAGACAGCCTGTAACACGAAGCAGAAGAGCAGAATCATCCAGGCCCAGTAAGCACCGCCGAAGCTGGTAGAATAAAACAGGGGAAAAGAAGCAAAGAAGGCACCACCAAATGTTACCAGCGTGGTAAATGTATATTCCCATTTTCGGCCGAGTGCATTTATCAGCAACCTCTTTTCATTTTCGTGCCTGGCGAGGGAACCAAGCATCGACTGTCCACCCTGTACAAAGAGCAGGAAAACAAGCAGCCCTCCCAGGAGCGACATGATGAACCACCAGTATTGTTGTAAAAATTCATATGTAATCATTGTACCATTATTTTAAACTGTGCAACATCTTTTATTGTCCGGTATGATCCGCCGGGGGAAGTGATTCCGGACCTTTTTTTATCTGCTTCACCATGATGGTGGCCTCTGCAATGAGCAGACCGGTAAAAACCAATGAAAACAAGATAAAGGTGGTTATGATATTTCCGGCCGATACCGCCGAAGCAGAAACCTCCACGGGCATGATATCCTGAATGGTCCATGGCTGGCGACCTACTTCCGCAACGATCCACCCCAACTGACTGGCCAGGAAGGAAAGCGGAATGCTCCATAACGCCACATACTGCAACCACCGGGTGTTGTTCATTTTTTTCTTGTAGAGATAGTACAGCAGCACCACGAAAAGCAAAATGAAAAACATCCCGATCATCACCATCAGGTGAAAACTGTAAAAGGTGATCGGCACATGGGGAATCAGATCCGCTCCGGTCTCGAGATATCCGTAACCAAAATGGGCATAGTTCTCCCTGAGAATTGCCTCATGGTCGGCTGCATCGGCCTCACGCCCATCCTTCATGGCCATCTGATAATCGGCCAGTGCCTGAATTGCTTTTTCTCCCCGCACCTTACGTTCTTCAAAAGAGAGTGCCGTTGTCCCATCGGGAAGGGTATAACCACCCTCAATTATATCTTTCACTCCAGGCACAAAAGCATTTATGTTGCGGTATCCCAGAAGAGACAAAAGCTTGGGTATTTCCACTTTGGCAATGTAGGGATTCACGTCGTCGTTGTATTCCTTCTTGGCAGGGTTCAACACACCAAAAGCCACCAGGCCGGTTCCTTCCTTACCCGTATATAATCCTTCCATGGCAGCCAGCTTCATCGGTTGTTTTTGTGCCACCTGATAGGCGGAACCATCACCGGTGACGGCAAGCATCACAAAACCGACCAGGCCCACAAGTGACGCGATCTTGATGCTTTGAATGGCAAATTCGACATGTCTCTTTTTCAAGAGATACCAGCCCGACACACCTGCCACGAAAGAGGCACCCACGGCCCAGCAGGAGAAAACAGCATGGAGAAACTTGTTGTAAGCTACAGGGGAAAGCGTTACTGCCCAGAAATCGACCATTTCATTGCGCACGGTATCGGGATTGAATTCCATTCCGATGGGGTATTGCATCCATGCGTTGGCAACCAGGATCCAGAAAGCAGACAGTGTGGCTCCCGTAAAGACAAGCCATGTAGAGAGCAGATGCGCTTTCCTGCTTACCCTGTTCCAGCCAAAAAACATGACGGTGACAAAGGTGGCTTCCAGAAAAAAAGCAATGATGCCTTCAATGGCCAGGGGAGCGCCAAAGATGTCGCCCACAAACCAGCTGTAATTCGACCAGTTTGTGCCGAACTGAAACTCCAGAATAATCCCGGTGGCTATACCAATGGCAAAGTTGATACCGAAGATCTTTTGCCAGAACCGGGTTGTGACCTTCCACTTCTCATCACCTGTTTTTACATAGATGCTCTCCATGATGGCCATGATGAGCGCCAAGCCGATGGTAAGAGGGACAAAAATCCAGTGATAGCCGGCAGTGAGCGCGAACTGTCCTCTTGCCCAATTTACTGCAGATATACTTAATAGATCCATATATTATTCAGATTATACTTGTTATTTTTGGATACTCTTCTTTCCGACGGAGTTATTAACCGTTTTTCTGAAGATTTGTCGGTTTAGTTGTTGTGATTTTTTTTAAAATTTCCGTTCAGGCCTGACCTATTCCTCCAATGGGCGGCAAAAATCCGGGATCGGTTTGAAGACGGATGGTCCCATTTTGTTGTTCAAACTTATCGATATTCTCTTTCAGCGCCATGAATAGCCGTTTGGTGTGCTCCGGAGTCAGAATGATGCGTGACTTGACTTTCGCTTTGGGTACTCCCGGCACGATACGAATGAAATCGACGACGAACTCGGAAGTTGAATGTGAAATAACGGCCAGGTTTGAATAAATGCCCTGCGCAATCTCTTCACTCAACTCGATCTGGATCTCGTTATCCTGATTGATTTTTTCCATTATAACTGTGAATTAAATGTTATTTATAAATATTATAAATAAGCCTGAACAAAGAAAATTAAATTTTCCTTATCTGCAAAAGAAAAGTCAGAGATTCTTGAAATTTTTCTTTAATTTATCGCCCGAAAAATAATCTGTTCAGCTTCTCCATTGCTTATATGATAAATTCAGTGAATCGGCAACTCCCTGAAAGACCACATCTCCCCGCACAACATTCAAGCCCTGCTTCAGATCGGGATGAGACAGGCAGGCACCCTCCCACCCTTTTTCAGCGAGCGTGATTACGTATGGCATGGTCGCGTTGGTGAGGGCACGCGTCGAAGTGATCGGTACGGCGCCCGGAATATTTGCCACGCAATAGTGAATGACTCCATCCACCACATACACAGGATCTTCATGTGTTGTGGGATGTGTGGTTTCAAAACAGCCACCCTGATCGACCGACACATCGATGATCACGGTGCCGGGTGTCATCTCTTTCAGCATCTCCCGGGTTAGCAGATGGGGAGCCTTCATACCCACCTGCAGGGTTGCTCCGATAACCAGGTCGGCCGTCTTCACCAAATCGGAGATGGCAAATCGGGTGGAGTAAACCGTCTCCACGTTGGCGGGCATCACTTCTGACAAATAACGTAGCCTGTTCAAATTGATGTCCAGTATTTTCACATTGGCTCCCATTCCGGCAGCCATTAAAGCGGCATTGGAGCCCACGACACCTGCGCCGATGATGATCACATCGGCCGGTTTTACACCCGGAACACCTCCCAACAGCACGCCCTTTCCACCTTGCGGTTTTTCAAGATATTTGGCTCCCTCCTGTACGGAGAGGCGTCCTGCCACCTCACTCATGGGGGTAAGCAGTGGTAAGGTCCCGTTTTGGTCTATTACAGTCTCATAGGCTATGCAAACGGCGCCGCTCCGCATCATGGCTTCCGTCAGTTTTTTATCGGATGCAAAGTGAAAGTAGGTAAACAGCACCTGATTTTCTCTGATCAGCGGGAATTCTCTTTCCTGCGGCTCCTTTACTTTTACGATCATATCGGCACGCGCGTACACTTCCTCCATAGTGTCTACTAATTCAGCTCCTGCTTTGATGTAACGTTCATCGGGCAGGTTACTTTCAATGCCGGCATTCTTCTGTACGAATACGGTGTGACCTCTGCGTGTGAGTTCATACACGCCGGCGGGAGTCATTGCTACCCTCCCCTCCTGGATCTTAATCTCTTTGGGTATTCCTATGGTCATCATAATGAAGTAATTAGATATTTTTTAAATGAGCTGTAAGTGATAATACAAAAATAACACAAAAAAAATAAAAATAACATCCTTCCTGTTAAAAAAAAACGATGCCGCATCTCTACACGGAACAAATGTTATCAATAAACATCGCCCGACAGGATAAAGTTGAAACATTTTTTGCAGTTTGCAGATTAAATCGTATTTTTGTATGGTATTTAGATTATCGGAATATAAAATAATTTGCACAATGGTTAGTTATAAAGAATTGGGTTTAGTAAACTCTAAAGAGTTGTTCAAAAAAGCAGTTGACGGTGGCTATGCCATTCCTGCTTTTAATTTTAACAATATGGAACAATTGCAGGCCATAATTTCCGCCTGCGTGGAAACGAAGTCACCCGTGATCCTTCAGGTATCCAGCGGTGCACGTAAATATGCCAATCAGACCTTGCTGCGTTATATGGCTCAGGGAGCCGTTCAATATGCCAAAGAGTTGGGTTATGAAATTCCCATCGTGCTTCATCTCGATCATGGTGACAGCTTCGAACTTTGCAAAGACTGTATCGAAAGTGGCTTTTCATCTGTGATGATCGACGGTTCACATCTTCCTTATGAGGAAAACATCGCTTTGACAAAGAAAGTGGTTGAATATGCTCATCAGCATGGTGTTACCGTGGAAGGCGAGCTGGGTGTCCTGGCTGGCATCGAAGATGATGTTCAGGCAGAACACCATACATATACCGAACCCGATGAAGTTGTCGACTTCGTGTCACGCACCGGCGTAGACTCACTGGCTATCTCCATCGGCACTTCACACGGTGCGTTCAAGTTTACTCCCGAACAGTGTACCCGCAATGAAGAGGGTGTATTGGTACCGCCCCCCTTGCGTTTCGATATTCTCGAAGAAATTGAAAAACGCATACCGGGATTCCCCATCGTGCTGCACGGCTCCTCTTCGGTACCCCAGCAATATGTGGAAACCATCAACAAGTATGGTGGTAAACTAAACGACTCCATCGGTATCCCCGAAGAACAGTTGCGCAAAGCTGCCAAGTCGGCCGTATGTAAAATCAATATCGACTCCGATGGCCGCCTGGCGATGACTGCTGCTGTACGCGAAGTATTCGCTACAAAACCGGCAGAATTCGATCCCCGCAAGTATCTGGGACCTGCACGCGAAGAACTGAAAAAACTGTACATGCACAAGACAGAGAAAGTACTCGGCAGTGCTGGTAAAGCATAAACGAAGACCAAGATAATTACAAAAGGATTGACCGAAATGGTACAATCCTTTTTTTATGCTGTAACGCCCGGTAATGGGCCTATTCAAGAGATCATCGCCGGTTCATATCCGAGATCATCTGGTTGAAATTAGTTTCTTTCAGCAAGTCATCCAGCGAAAGGTGCATCCTGTATCGCCAGTAATGTGTCGGATTGGCCGGTATGTTGATGCGTTCGGCAGCTGCATGGGGGTTCCACAGCTTTTCATCGGCCGACATCCAGTCCTGCCAGGGCAATATGACCCACATCGCCGTCGATTGAAGGTGATTGGTAAGAATCTCCCTGCAGAGCGCTGCGCTGCATGCTTCGGGAGCAGTACCTTCGTGGTGCAGAACTTCGTTATAGTAGCGTTGCGTAACCTCTCTGTTTTCCGTCCACCATGCCCGGAGGGGCGACATATCATGGGTTGATGTGGTGCATACGGAGAGATAAGGTAATGAATGCAGATCAGCAAACGTGGCTTTTGCATCTTTGGGCATACGCTGAATCTCCAGACTCAACATCTGTAACTCATTCATGACCGAAGGAACACAATCGGGTACCATTCCCAAATCTTCGCCACAAGCCAGCATCGATGTGGATGAAAGCAGCGCCGGCAGTTTCTGCATGGCTTGTTCGCGCCAGAAGTAGTTGTGCTTATGATAATAAAAATCATCATACAGCCTGTTGAAAGCATCTTTCACATGATCATCCAGATACCGGTAGGAATAGGTATACTGTGCAGTGATACGCGGATGAAACCTGTGCTGATCATGCCGGTCACGGATAAAGAGAACCTCGGTGCAAAGCGAAAGCAGTCCATTCCGGATGCGTCTGCTTTTTTCATCCGGCAGATCGGCAAATAGCTGGTCAATCTTCTGCTGGGTATCACAGAATGATTTCAGTCTGAACCGCTGCCATCCCGAGATATCCAGATAACTGTCCTTCACCTCATCGGTATAATCACCAAATATTTCAGGCAGATAATGCTCGTGAATAAAGGGTTTAGCCATTCTTTCCTCGTCGAAAGGAATGCCTGCGCGACTGATCTCTTCCACCCAGTATGGCAATGCCGGACTAAAATATCCGAGCAGACCCTGCACGGCATGGAGCGGTATTTCCCAGATGCGGAAAAAACCCAGGATATGATCAATACGGTAGGCATCGAAATAATCAGACATCTTGCGAAAACGGCTGATCCACCAGGCGTAGTCATCTTCGGCCATCGCCTGCCAGTTGTAAGTTGGAAATCCCCAGTTTTGACCCAGATAGGAAAAATCATCGGGTGGCGCACCACTCTGGGTATCCATATTGAAAAGACCGGGTGCTGTCCAGGCATCAATGCTATTGCGACTGATGCCGATTGGAATATCTCCTTTCAGGGTAACACCCTTCTCCCGTGCATATGTCTTTACGCCTGAAAATTGCTCGTGAAGCAGGTATTGTATAAAATACCAATAGCAGATTTCTCTTCTTGCATCGGGATTATTCTCTACCATGTGCTGCAGAAGATGTTCGTCGAAACTGCTGAACTCGCCCCATTCCAGAACGTCGGCACGCTTATTCCTGTCGCGCAGATAACAATAGCAGGCATACGGGAAAAGCCAGTGGCTGTTTATCCCGTAGAAGGCCGAATATCCGGCAGACGACAATACCTGCTCGCCGCGTTCCAGAAAAAGATCACGGCCATAGCTTGTTTTCAGTTGCAGGACCTGCTCATAGTCTATCTCTGCCAGACTGTTCAGTCGTGCTGCCTCAGTAGTGTATGACTGGAATTTTTCCTTGTCTGTCAGCGGAAGAGCATGACATCCCAGGTAAATGGGATGAAGGGCGTAAATGGAGATGGCACTATAAGGATAGGAGTCGCGCCATGTTCCGGTTGCGGTGGTATCATTCACCGGAAGCAGTTGAATGAGCTGCTGCCCGGTGAGTGATACCCAGTCGATCATTTTATAAAGATCGGTGAATTCACCGATACCAAAGCTCTCGTTCGTTTTCAGAGAGAAAACAGGTATTGAAGTACCGGTGCCTTTGTAGTTGAAGTTGTGATAATGATATTGCAAACCCATTTCCACAAAGACAACACCCTGTTCGCAAGCTTTTTCGGCATAAAGGATGCGATTGCCGCCATCTTCCCAGTGAATGATTTCACCCGTGGCTTTGTTTCTTATGACGAACTTGTATTCGCAGGAAGGAGGAATTTTTTTTGCGTCCAATACAATCTGCCACTCCCCTTCATCCACATAAGATAAAGGCAATGCCCCTTCAGGATTCCAGTTTCCCAGGGTGCCACAGTTGCCGGTCACACACACCTGCTGCTCCCTGTTTGCAAAGGGACAAATTACATTCAAGATTGCCGAATGGGCAGGATACTTCAAAGGAATAGGCTCCTTCGCATGTCGAAAGATGCTGCTGGTGAAAACGGAAGAATAGAGATAAGCATGCCAGGGCTTGCTTTTCCAAAGATCGTGTATGAGAAACTTCTTTTTGTCTTTGCTAGCGTGCAATTTGCGATTGGCACCCCATTCCCGTCGGATAATGCTCTCTCCCTGGCGGATGAGGTAGTAGTAATATACATCTTTGGTTCCCGTCACATTCACTTCCGTGAACCAGTCATCGCCCGCAGCTGAAAGAACAATTGCTTTGGATTCATCAAACTGTCCCAGCTCCGGCGTAGATCCACAGAGACAAACCTGTTGTCCCCATGCGGTATGATAGTTGATTTGAAATGATAAAAGAGCCATTCAGATTCTCTCGTTATGATCATAAAAGGCGATATCCGCTTTTCAATGATACGCTGTATTAAATTATTCGTTTATCGGGACAAATCTACAATAATTTATAAACGAAAATGATTGAAACTGATCTCTTTTAAGCGGAATACCGTGCAATCGATTGCGACAGCATATGCTGTCGCAGATATTGGATCTGTTTATTCTACAAGAAGATAAGAATCAGCAATTGCGCCGAGATGACCCGGAGAAACATGGTCAGCGGATATACGGTGGCATAGCTCACAGCAGGAATATCATTCCCGGCTGCAGCATTGGCATATGACAATGCCGGGGGGTCGGTCATACTTCCCGCAATCAGACCCATCAGCGTAAAATAGTTCAGTTTGTACACTTTCCGTCCGATCGTACCGATGATTAACAGCGGAACAACAGTGATGATCACGCCATAACCTATCCACACATATCCGCCGTTAACCACCGTCTCCACGAAATTACCACCGGCCCCCAGTCCTACACAGGCGAGGAAAATGGCTATACCAATCTCACGCAACATCAGATTGGCACTCATGGTAGTGTAAGTCACCAGTTTATATTTGGGACCAAATTTGCTGATCAGGATGGCCACGATAAGCGGTCCGCCGGCAAGACCCAGTTTTACCGGCTGGGGAATGCCGGGAATGATGAAAGGGATGCTCCCTACCAGCACACCCAACGCAATGCCGATAAAAAAGGAGATGAGGTTGGGTTCTCTCAGTCTTTTGAGTGAATTGCCGAGAAACTTCTCCACGTTAAGGATCGATTCTTCCGACCCGACCACTGTCACACGGTCACCCAGCTGTAACTGCAATCTTGAATCGGCAATCAGGTCCATACCGGCTCGGTTCACACGGGTGATATTGATACCGAAAAGATTTCTCAGTCGCAGGCTTCCGATGGAACGTCCGTTGATCGCCGACTTGGTAATGGATATCCTTCGAGATACAAGCTGAGAATCCAGTTTGTTCCACTCCTCTTTGCCCATTTCAATACGCTGGCCTATCATTGCTTCAATTACCTCGATGTTCTTCAGATTGGAAACCACCAACACCTTATCACCCTCATTCAGGACGGTTTGCGTCTTCGGCACCACCAGTTCCTGCGTACGGACATGCAACACGCGCGAGATCACAAATTCTTTTTGTATGAGGTGCTTGATTTCACGTATATTCTTTCCAAAGATGGAAGGGTTCTCCACCAGGAGTGAAAACATATTCGCTTCGGTCATTTTGGATTCACTCTTGTCATCCAGTTCGCTGTTTTCTTTGGCAAAATTGATGCGAAAAATATACCGGAACAGAACGATGGACATAATGATGCCGACCACACCCAGGGGATATGCTACGGCATAGGCAGTGGCAATGGTCGGGTCCACAGTTCCCGTCACATCGGTATAGGTCTGTTGTGCTGCACCCAAGCCAGGGGTATTGGTAACTGCACCCGAGAGTATCCCGACCATGGTGGCAATGGGAATGCCGGTGACAACATGAATGATGTAGGTGGTCAGCACGCCCAGAAGGACCACGCCTGTGGCCAACAGGTTGAGGGTGATTCCTCCCTGTTTAAATGATGAAAAGAAGCTGGGTCCCACCTGCATACCAATGGAGAAGATAAAAAGGATCAGTCCGAATTCTTTCAGAAAATGCAGTACGTTGGGGTCAATCGCCAGACCCAGATGTCCCAGAAATATCCCAAAAAACAAAATCCATGTCGTCCCGAGAGAGATGCCGAAAATTTTAATTTTTCCCAGCAAGAGTCCCATGGATATCACCAGCGCAAGCACCATGATAGCATGGGCAATGCCGGTACCAGTAATTAATTCAACTAACCAATCCATTGTCATCAATAACCTAAAATATATGTAAAAATCGTCGCAAAGATAGTGTTAATTCACCAAATATAAAAACTTATCAAACAGATGAAGGATCACCACAATTCAACAATCTTCCAGTTCGAAGAAAGAGAATCGGGAAAAATCACGTACTTTTGCACCGAAATTGAAGTTATATGAAGAAGCTACATGTAATCACACCGGTCAAGAACTCTGTTGATACAACCCTTCGCACGATAGCAAGTGTGTGTAATTCACGTATGGAAACGAAGTTTCGGTACACGGTATATGATGATTTCAGCGATGATGAAACCGTCAAAGCGCTCTTACTGGCGAAGGATCAGTTCGACTTTGAACTGATCAGCCTGAGCAGTATCACACAGCATCCGTCGCCCAACTACTTGATGATATTACAGCTTGCCCAGCAGAAGGCGCTGGAGGATGACGCACACCTGGTCATCGTTGAGTCGGATGTGGTTGTTGAACCCCATACGCTGCAAACCATGCAGGAAAGAGCCCATCTATTGCCCAAGTCGGCGATGCTGGGTGCCGTCACGACCGATGAAAACAGACATGTAAACTTCCCCTATCTTCATGCAAGAAAATATGCACAGGGCAGCATCAAAACGTCCAAAAGAATCAGCTTTTGCTGTACATTGCTAAGCAACACCTTACTGGCGAAATATGATTTCCACCTGCTCGACAAGGGAAAAACATGGTTCGATGTTTCCATTTCGCACAAGGCCCTGGAGCTGGGTCTCTCCAATTACGTTCTCACCGATACGCCGGTCCTGCACTATCCGCACAGCAGCCGCCCCTGGAAAAATCTCAAAAAGACCAATCCCCTGCTCTATTACTGGCAGAAATTCGTGTTGAGAAGAGAGAAAATTTGATTCAGCTTATTTTACGAAGGTCACAGCAACCCATTGATTCATTTCAGCAAAAGAGTGATAGCGCCATCCGGCTTCTTCCCCCTTTTCGCGTATGAGCGGGATATCTTCCTGATAAAATCCGCTCATAATGATATGGCCCCCTTCTTTCAATACGCTGTCATACAATGGAATATCCCGTAGGAGCACATTCCTGTTGATATTGGCAAAGATCACATCGAAACGCTTGTTTCCCAACAACTCGGCTCCACCCGACAGCACACTGATATTGCTGATGCCATTGAGCTGTACGTTCTCGCGTGCGTTGTTGCAGGCCCATTCATCAATATCGATTGCTGTTACGGAATCTGCTCCTTTCATAGAAGCCAGTATGGCCAGTACGGCTGTTCCGCATCCCATATCCAATACCCATTTCCCCTCTAAATCCATGGACAGGATTTCTTTCAGAATCAATCCGGTTGTCTGATGATGTCCTGTACCGAATGCCATCTTTGGATCGATGGTGATATTGTATTTGGCTTGTCTTTCAGGAAGATGAAACGAGCTGTGAATCAAGCAGTCGTCTCCAATCAGGATGGGTTTAAAATAGTGCTTTTCCCACTCTTCATTCCAGTTTCTATCTTCCAGTTCATGGTATTTCCAGCTTATGTGGGCCTCCAATGGTAAAGCGGCCAGAAGTTCCGCTATTTTTTGGGCAGAGTAAAGAGGCGCCGGGATATAAGCATCCAACCCACCGGCAACCTGTTCAAATGTCTCAAAACCAATATCGGCCAGCATGGCCGCCAGCACATCCTTCACCATCTCCCTGTCGGGATCACAGACAAACTGCACCTGTATATATTTCATTGTATCCTAATTTTATGCTCGTAGTTCCTACAAAAGTAGGCAACTTTCCGGAATCGGCGAAAAGCAGTCTAAAAAAAACAACCCTTTACTCCCAAAAAGTAAAAAACTCTTTCATCAACCGCTAAAATGTTTATAATTGTTACAAAAATGTCTATTTCATGTAAGAAAACACCTGAATTGGTTTTTTTGTCCTACTTTTATCCAGCAAAAAACATCGTTTTCCTGCAGTGACATCATCCGTATTGTTGACTTCTGATGATCGGCGCCAGGAGAACTCTCTGTCAAATATCATCTTATGAGAATTACTACCGGATTTATCGTTTTTATCATAGTCACCTTCTTGTTTCAAGGTTATAGTCAGGTTCAACACCCCGAAATATTATCGTTGATTGAGGAAGGTGTGGCATTACACGATCAGGGAGAATACAAGCAGGCCATTGAAAAATATCAGGATGCCTTAAAACTTCAGCCAGGTTGTCCGCAGGCTACCTATGAGATCGCTCTGTCCTACCTGGCAATGAAAGATTTTAACAAAGCATCGGAATTCAGTACAGCCGTTATCAATACAAACGATAAGCAACTTTCACCCGGTGCCTATGCCGTAAAAAGTGAAGCATTGGTCGAGATGGACCGGCTGGATGAAGCAATCAGCCTCCTGCATGAGGGTTTGGGCAAATATGGCGATGAATACCTTCTTCATTTTAATATGGCGGTGAATTATTATAAGAAGGACGACATGGATAAAACGTTGGAACATATAAAAAAGGCGATCGACCTGGATAAATCACACAGCGGTGCTTTTCTGTTGTATGCCTACGCGCTGAACAACAGCGGGCTTTGGGTCCAGAGCATTCTTTCCATGCAGATGTTTCTGCTGCTGGAACCCGACAGCCAACGATCTAAAAATGCCTTTGAAGAGATGCTGCAGACCATGCGCATAAAGAAAATAGGTGAACCGGTGGAACGTTCCTTTATCCAGCAACAGATGATGCGGAATAAAGGAACATTGCTGCATCCGGAAGAGACTCCTCCATTGTCAGTCAGGGATGGTCTGAACCGGGATCTGGTATACAAGGCCATCACCGTCACGCTCGACTCATTGCAGGCCACCCCTGTCGTGGAAGATGAATTCACTCAATTTAAAGCAGTAAACCGGGCCATCATGAGGGTACTCCAGAAAGAGAGTCTTAACGCCAACAGTCAGGGTGTCTTGTGGACTTTCTACGTGCCATTCTTTTCAAGAATAGAATTATCAAACTATTACGATACCTTTTGCCGTTATATCAGTGTCTCTTACTATCCCGAATCTTTGGCGTGGTGGCAA
>Ga0172382_10009873_pt1 | contig 12915 bp, 12 predicted proteins | sample Leawel138RmetaG_FD_122245 | JGI IMG/M metagenome (GOLD analysis project Ga0172382, IMG submission 122245) | Leachate microbial communities from a municipal landfill in Southern Ontario, Canada - Leachate well 138R metaG | ecosystem: Engineered > Solid waste > Landfill > Unclassified | place...
CGCCCCCAGAGCCAGGGCCCTGGCGTGAACCTCGGCCACCTGTTGCGGCGACCCGCAGGCAAAGGCGGTCATGGCGCCGTTGCCGAAGGTGGCGGGTTCACCGTTGTGGGTTTTGGTGACCGCAAAGCCAGGCCCCTGGGCAAAGGGATACATCACCCCCTTGGGGGTCGGCCGCGGTTCGGTCACCCCCAGCATGGCCATGATCTCATCGTAGAACGCCTTGGCGCGGTCGAGGTCGTTGGTGCCAACCATCTGGTATGCAATCATCGGGGTAAACTCCTTTGTCTATAACAGGGCGAGTGAACAAAATATCGGGGCCGCCGGTCCGTGGGTCTGATGTCATCCGCAGCTTTTGACCTGTGCCCACAACAGGTGCAGGATTGGACCACAGTTCTGCACAGGCCCTCAAGTTGTGCCCCACTGAAACAATTCAGCCACCGGTGGATGCTACCATTCTCCACACAGGGCGAGATTTCAATTGATAGGCACGGCGTTTGCGTACATCCTGAAGGGGTCGCCGGCAACAATGCAATCTCCGCTTTCGATTGCGTGAAATTGTCGGCAGCCAATGACTATAGTTAGGATGTGGTCGAACACTCCACTGCCCTCAGGCCGGCGAGCCGAGCGCCCCGCGGCAGAGACCACCACCGGGGCCGGTGCTTTGTGGCGGAGCGGAAACCGCAACAGCCGTTAACAGAGCACCCTTTGACAGCGCATTTTTTCACTACAAGAACCAAGTTGGTACCCAAATGAAACAACTCACCCAGATGGACTCGGTATTCGTCTATAACGAATCGGCCTCGGCGCCCTTTCATATCAGCCCTATTCTGATCTACGACCCCAGCACCGCCGCCGACGGTATCGTCCGCTTCAAGGACATCCTGGACCGCTTCAAACAGCGTATCCACAAATCGCCGGTGTTTCGCCGCAAGCTGGTCAAGGTTCCCTTCAACCTGGACAGCCCCTACTGGATCGAGGATAAAAACTTCGACCTGGAGTTTCACGTCCGCCACCTGGCCCTGCCCAAGCCCGGCGACTGGCGCCAGTTCTGCATCCTCCTGTCCCGTCTCCACAGCAGGCAACTGGACCTCAATCGCCCACCCTGGGAAGCCTATGTGATCGAGGGCCTGGACAACATCAACGGCCTGCCCCCCGGGAGCTTCGCCCTCTACCTGAAAATTCACCACTGCGCCATCGACGGCGCCACCGGCAATCAGATCATCGAGGCCCTCCACGACCTGGAACCGACGCCACCGCGGGAGAAATACGAGGACGACTGGTGCGGCGAGGACGAGCCCAACCAGCTGGTGCTGCTGCAAAAGGCCTACCTGAAGCTGTTGAAATCGCCCCGCCAGGTGGCCAACATCGTCAAGCACGCCATCAGGTCCCGGGAGGAGGGACAAAAAGGCCACCAGGGAAAACCCTTTGAGAACCATGAGGTCAAGGACCGTATCCGCTTCAATGAGCAGCTGTCCCCTCACCGGGTGTTTGGCGGCCTGCGCATGGATCTCCAGGACCTCAAATTCATCAAGAACACCGTTGGCGAGTGCACCCTCAACGACGTGCTCCTCAGCATCGTCGGCGGCGCCATGCGCAAGTACTTGCTGGACAAGCGTGAACTTCCCAAGGCATCCCTGGTGGCCGGAGTCCCCATCAGCACCAGAACCGACGACCAAGCCAATGCCGACGGCGGCAATGAAGTCTCGGGCATGAGATTGTACCTGCGCACCGACATCGCCGACCCCGTCAAGCGCCTGCAATTGATCCACCACGATGCGGTGGCGTCCAAAGCCTACGCCAACGCCATTGGCGTGGAGCGGATGTCCACCATCATCAACTCCATCCCCTCGGGCCTGGCGTCGGTGGGTATGCGGGTGATGTCGGCCACCGGCATCGCCTCCCGGGCACCCTTTGTCCACACCATAGTCACCAATGTGCCCGGCCCCCAGTTCCCCATGTATCTCTGTGGGGCCAGGGCCATGTTGTGGCTGGGGGCGGGCTGCCCCATGCACGGGGTCGGCTTGTTCCACACCGTCAACAGCTACTACGGCAGTGTTTTTCTCACTTTCCTCAGCTGTCGCCAAATGCTCCCGGACCCCGACTTTTACCACCAGTGCATCAACAAGTCGTTCCAGGAGCTGTTGGCCGCCGCCCGCGAGCTCGCCGAACGCCCGCCCCAGGTGGTGGAAGCAAAGGCCCCTCCCCGCAAGCCCGCAGCGCGCACCGCGGCCGCCAAGGGGAAAGCCGCAAAGACCGGCAAAGGCAATGGTGGGGGTGCGGCACCCCGCAAGGCACCGACAAGAAAGACCGCGAAGCCGCCAACCTCGGGCGACAAGGCCAAACCCTCAGGGGCCGGGGCTACCACCAACTGACGCCGCCCCCCCTTCCCGCGACCCCCGTCACCGGCCGCGGGAGGGAACCCTGACCTTTTCTGCCGGAAAGCCCCATGACACTCAGCTGGCAAGCCACCCTGTTTAACCTGATCCTCAAGCTGCGCCGCCGCCGCTACAGAGACCTCAAGGATCTCCACACACTGAGAAAATCCGGCAACGGACTGGAGAAACTCATGGCGGGCAAGGTAAAACGCACCCCTGGCCTGGCCAGCGCCGCCCTGGGGGGCGTAGACACGGACCGCTACTGTGCAGGCGAGACCCTGGACACGCCGGTGGCGGAACGCAAAGTCCTGTTGCTCCTCCACGGCGGCGCCTACTGCCTGCATTCGCCAAACCTGTATCGCCTGCTGCTCGCCGAACTCTGCGCACGGCTCGGCGCCGAGGGCTATGCGCCCAACTACCGGCTCGCCCCCGAGCATCCCCACCCGGCGGGTATCAACGACTGCCAGGCCCTATACCAGGATCTGCTGGCGTCCGGCTACCGTCCGCAACACATTGCCCTGGTGGGCGACTCCGCGGGGGGCGGCCTCGCCCTGTCGCTGATGCAGAGAGCCCGGGACAGCGGCCTGCCCCTGCCCTGCTGTGCCGCCCTCCTCTCTCCCGCCGGGGACTGGTCGTTGAGCGGGGCCTCGTTCTACCTCAACGACGGCCTGGACCCCATGTTCAACCTGTCGAGCATGCTGTTTTTCCGCGCCCTGTACCTCGCCGGCCACGCTTCCACCGATCCTGAAGTATCCCCCCTGCTGGGCAGTTTCGCCGGCCTGCCCCCGCTCTATCTCACCACCAGCAGCACCGAGCTGATGCGGGATATCGCGGTGACAGCGGCAGCCAAGGCGCGGGAAGCAGGTGGTGAGGCAACCCTGGATATCGCCGAGGGCCTGTGCCACGACTACCCGATCATGGGCTTTCTGCCGGAAGGTCGCAGCGCCCGCGACAAGGTAGTAGAATTCTGCGCCACCCATTTATCGAAAGCTGTTTGAGGAGTTGCTCGTGTCGCGAAATTATTTCAACCTGGACAACAAAATTGCCCTGATCACCGGCGCATCCAGCGGACTCGGGGTTCACTTTGCCCGGGTTCTGGCTGCCGAGGGGGCAGTGGTGATTCTCGCCGCCCGCCGGGCGGAAAAGCTCGCCGATGAAGTCGCCGCCATCCGCGCCGAGGGCGGCAGGGCCTTTGCCATTCCCATGGACGTCACCAGCCCCAGCAGTGTTGGCGACGCCTTCGCCGCCATCGCCGAAAACCACGGCGGTGTGGATATTCTGGTGAACAACGCCGGGGTTGCCGACGAGACCAAGAAGTTTCTCGATACCGGCGAGGAGGACTGGCAGTGGGTGATGGATACCAACCTGGATGGCGCCTGGCGGGTGGCGAAGGCGGCCGCGGAGCAGATGATCAAGGCCGACAAAAAGGGGGCGATCGTCAATATCGGCTCGATCTACGGCCTGCGCACCGGGGTGCTGAAGGTGGCCTACAATGTTTCCAAGGTGGGGGTGGTGCAGCTCACCAAGTCCATGGCCATGGAGCTTTGCAAATACGGGATCCGGGTCAACTCCCTGTGTCCGGGTTGGTTTCTTACCGATATCAACAGCGACTATTTTGCCACCGACAGTGGCCAGCGCTATATCAGGGGAATCCCCGCCCGCCGCCTGGGGGATATGAACGACCTGACCGTGCCCCTGCTGTTACTGGCCAGCGACAGCGCCGGCGCCTATATGACCGGCACCAGCCTGACGGTGGATGGGGGTATTGCGGAATCGCCCATCTAACCCGGAACCGGGTCGCAGGCTGCAGGTTGCAGGTTGGACGGGCAAAAGGTTCTGTCCCTGAACAGCTCTGTCCACCACATTTCCGCCAGCAGCTCGATGGGCCGATGATAGTTCTGTTGCGGGAAATCGACGCCCCTGATCAGGGTGACGAACAGCAACCGCTCCTGGAGGACTCTCATCATCATGTATTTATTGAGGAACACCTCCCGCTCCTCGCCCTCGAGCATGGCCAGGTGGCGAGGCATGCAGCGTCCACTGTGGAGGTTCAACTCCTGGAGGTACCGCTTGGTTTCCGCAACATCGACCACCAGTGACGAGGAGGACGCTTCGAGGATGGTGCGGTGCTTTGCCATCAGGGCTTCCAGCCTCAACATCCACGCCAGCACCTCCTCCCTGGTGGGATTATCGATGGCGTCCAACTCGTTGTAGGCTTGCTCCATCACCGCGATGATGCGCTCCGATATCCGGAAGGCGATATCCCGCTTGTCCTTGAAATGGGCGTAAAAGGTGGGTCTGCTGGCGCCGGCCCGATCCGCGATCATGTTGACCGTGGCGGCGCCGTAACCCACCTTGCGGAAAATTTCCACCGCGGCGTCGATCAGCTTTTGCCGGGTCTGCGCTTTTTGTTCGCTGCGGGTGCGGCGCTGATTCTTTTTGACGACAACCATGAAACAGTAATCTCCTTGCTGCGACCGGGATTCCTTCACTCAATTTGCCCGGGATGGGCATCAGTTGCCCCAATCGGAATGCAGGGGCCGCAATGACACCCATACGACACTACCCTTAACAGCTGTTGAGTATACAGGGATTACCCGGGTCGAAAAACGGGGAGCTTGCAGCGGACCAATGGGCGGGGGGCAACCGGGGAGATAACCGCACGGCCACCACCAAAGGGCGGCCGCGGGGTTGGCGATGTCAGAACTTGTAGCCAATATTCAGCTGATAGACAAAGGGATCAATCTCTACGTTCTTTACCGTGATGATGTCGGCACCTCCGGAGGTGAAGGTGGCCTCGGTATCGATATCTATCCAGCGCACCGAGGCGTTGAGGTGCCAGCTCTCATTGAGGGCGAAATCCACGCCGACCTGCGCCGCCAGGCCCCAGGAATCGTCAAGCTCCAGGGCCATGGGAATGGTGCTCACGCTCGCCAGGCTGCCGGCAACAGCTTCCACCTCGGAATCCACATCTTCCTGGAAAAATACCGTGTAGTTGATGCCAGCCCCCAGGTAGGGCGAGATACCCCCGTCGCTGCCCAGGGGATACCAGACCACCGACAAAGTGGGCGGCAGGTGCTTGGTGGAGCCGGCGGCGACACTGGACAGGCTGGGGTCTACCGCCCCCAGGTCTGCGGTTATATCGTGCTCGAATGGCGTGGCCGCCAGCAGCTCTACGCCCCAGGCACTGTTGAGCATATAGGTGAGGGTCAGACCGAGCTGGGTATTGTTGTCCACCTCGGCCCCGGTTCCCGCGATCGGGGGGATGTTGAGCCCGGGAACCGCGATGCCGTCACTGCTTTCATCTGGGGCGACGGTGGCGGCACCGGCCCGCACCAGAATATCACCGGCCTCGTAGGCCCATGCGGGAGTGGTCAATGCAGCAGCGGTCGCCAGGGTGGTGGCCATTGCCAGTGTTGTCAATTTCATGGTGTCTCTCCGTTGGTTGTCGTTGAATGGTGCTAGTAAATCACCAACGGCGGAGCGCGGAATTGATCCAGATTAAGCGAGCCGGTAAATCATGGCAAAAGCTGAGACTGTGGCAACATTAAAGGCACCTGTATTACTCCACGATGACAGTAATTTTCTCTGACACCACAACCGGGTCATGGGGCACATGGCCGTGATCCCCCAACATCAACTGCAGGCTGTGCTCACCCGGGGGCAGCTCCAGGGCGACCTGAGTCTGCCCGCCGCCAAAGTGCCTGTGGTTGGCATCGGCGGGAATCGGGCGGTCCGGATCGGGCAGCTGATCGACATTGATCAGCAGGTGGTGGTGGCCGGTGCTGGCCACCTCGATACCCGCGGGGGCCACCCCCAGGCCTTCGAGACCAAAGCGCACCACCACCGGGCTGGTGACGGTTTCACCATCCTGGGGGGAAACAAAATAGACCCTTGCACCGTCCGGGGCGGGGGTGGGGCCGGCAAAGGCCAGGGGGGCGAGGGCCAGAGAGGTGAGGGCGACGGTGGCGGCGGCGAGATACCTGAAGGTCATTGTGGATACTCCGTGAGTGATCAGGCCCTTACTATAACCGGGCCGGGGGGCCTGTGCACGACCTGGCATTGAAGCTGCTTGTTTGCGATAGGATACCGTCGGATTACGCTTCGCTAATCCGACCTACACATACTTAAGGAATCTCTGATTATTTGTCATTGCGAGGAGCCTTTAGCTGCGAGCGCAGCGCGGCAGTCTGCGACGAAGACCCCACTATAACCGGCGCGAGGGGGATTGTGCACACCCTGAGGCGAACCTCACTACCGGCTACTACCCCTTGGAGCCCCCCCTGCAGGCGGGAGAGTCCGGGGCGGCCCCCTGCCACTCGGCGGGGCTGTAGGTGTGGATGGCCAGGGCGTGGACACCGCCGGCCAGTTCGTCGGCAAGTACCGCGTAAACCTGCTGATGACGTTTTACCTGGCGCTGCCCTGTGAAGGCATCACTCACCAAGGTTACCTTGAAGTGGCTTTCAGAACCTGGTGGCACGGAGTGCATATGGCTTTCGTTGACCACCTCCAGCAGGGAGGGGGCAAAGGCCGCCTGCAGCTTGTGTTCGATCTCGGTGGCGACACTCACAACTGATCAGCTCCCAGTATCCGGCTCAAACCTGGCCGCATCGATAATCGACCACAGGTGAATAACCCAGCCCAGCAGGATAATCCACAGCACTGCAGCCAACACAAAATGAACCAGAGCCATCAGTGGCCGGCCCTGGACCAATTGACCCAGGCCGGGAATAAAGAAGCTACAGATGGCGGCCAGCACATTGCCGCCGGAACCTTGACCGGCCACAGCTTAACTCATGCTCGCATTGATGGCATCCAGGGCGCGGCTGCCGGGGCAGAGATCGCTGGCGTTCAGGTCCCGCAGGGGCTTTTTCACCGTACCCTGGATCTCATGGAAGTCGGGGCTGTCCGGCTCCACATAGAGCAGGCCGGTCAGCACCTGGCCCTTGGCCTTGAACTCCTGAATGGCGCGGATGGCCTGGTTGCGATCCAGGGTATTCACCGAGTCATCCTTGTACAGATGGATGACGGAGCCGTCGTGGAGGGTGACCTCCTGGCTGAAGCCGGGCTTGTAGTCGGCGGTAATTTCCTGGCGCACCGGGACGAAGTCCATCTTGCCGGTGGCGGCGATATGCTCCCGGGCAAACTCGTAACCCTTGGTGGAAGCGGGGGTGTTGTTGAAGGTCACGCAGGGGGAAATCACATCGATAAAGGCAAACCCACAGTGGGACACCGCCGCCTTGATCAGCGGAATCAGCTGGTTCTTGTCGCCGGAAAAACTTCTGGCGACGAAGGTGGCGCCCATCTGCAGCGCCAGGGTACAGAGATCGATGGGCTCGTAGGGATTGGGCACACCCTTCTTGCCTGCGGAACCCACATCGGCGGTGGCCGAATCCTGGCCCTTGGTCAGTCCGTAGCAGCCGTTGTTCTCCACGATATAGAGCATGTTCAGGTTGCGGCGGGTGACGTGACCAAACTGGCCGAGGCCGATGGAGGCGGTATCGCCGTCGCCGGACACACCGATATAGATCAGGTCCCGGTTGGCCAGGTTGGCGCCGGTGGTCACCGAGGGCATGCGCCCGTGCACGGAGTTGAAGCCGTGGGACTTGCCCAGAAAATAGGTGGGCGTCTTGGACGAACAGCCAATCCCGGACACCTTGGCCACCTTGTGGGGAGGGATGGCCAACTCGAAGCAGGCCTGGACAATGGCGGCGCTCACCGAGTCGTGACCACAACCGGCGCAGAGGGTGGACAGGCTGCCCTCGTACTCGCCGCGGGTGTAGCCCAGCTCGTTGACGGGCTGCTGGGGATGACGAAAACTGGGTTTGATATAAGTCATGGCATTAACCGGTCTTGCGACGAATGGGAGTCACCGAGGCACCGCCCTTGAGGCCGTGCACCTGGTTGCGAATATGTCTTGCGGTAATCGGCATGCCATTGTAGTGGCGCACCAGGATCAACTTCTTGGGATCGATATCGAGTTCGATCATCAGCATCTTGCGCAGCTGGCCATCTCTGTTCTGCTCCACCACATAGACCTTGTCGTGGGCGGCGATAAAGTCTTCCACCTCCTTGTTGAAGGGGAAAGCCTTGATCCGCAGGGCATCGATGTGGTGGCCTTCCGCCGCCAACAGGTCGAGGGCCTCCCGGGTGGCGGCGGCACTGGTACCGAAGTAGATCACCCCCTCGCTGGTCTTCTTCGCCGCGGGGATGATTTCGGGGGCGGGCACATACTGCTTGGCGGTCTCGAACTTGCGCAACAGGCGCTCCATGTTCTCCACATAGACATCGCCGTCCTCGGTATAGATGGCGTATTCGTCCCTGGAGGTGCCGCGGGTAAAAAAGGCACCCTTGGTGGGGTGGGTGCCCGGATAGGTGCGGTAGGGAATACCGTCCTTGTCCACATCCAGATAGCGGCCGAAGCGTTCCTGCATAGTCTCCAGCTCGGACTCGCTAAACACCTTGCCCCTGTTGTACTCCTTGCTGTCGTCCCACTCCAGGGGATCGCACATATTGTCGTTCATCCCCAGGTCGAGATCGGTCATGATGATCACCGGGGTCTGCAGGGCGTCCGCCAGCTCAAAACTCTCGGCGCCCATCTCGAAGCACTCTTTGGGGGTGGAGGGAAACAGCAACACATGCTTGGTGTCGCCGTGGGAGGCGTAGGCCGCAGCGAACAGGTCCGACTGCTGGGTGCGGGTGGGCATGCCGGTGGAGGGCCCGGCCCGCTGCACGTCGATCAGCACCACCGGCACCTCGGCAAAATAGGCCAGGCCGAGGAATTCACTCATCAGGGATACCCCGGGACCGGAGGTGGCGGTGAAGGAGCGCGCACCATTCCAGTTGGCGCCCACCGCCATGCCGATGGCCGCCAACTCATCCTCGGCCTGGGCGATGGCGTACTTGCGGTCACCACTGCCGGCGTCGATGCGCAGCCGCTTGGCATACTTTTCAAAGGCGTCCACCACCGAGGTGGAGGGGGTAATGGGATACCAGGCGGCAACCGTGGCGCCGCCGTAAACACAACCCAGGCCCAGGGCGTCGTTGCCCTCGATAAGAATGGACTTGCCCGCCTTGGTGGAGCGCTTGAGGCGAATGCCGATGGGGCACTTGAAGTGCTCGGAGGCGTACTGGTAACCCAGCTCCAGGGCATGAATATTGGACGCCACCAGCTTCTCCTTGCCGCGGAACTGTTCGCTGAGGAGATCCTTGAGCACGGCAAAGTCGAGATTGATCAGGGCCGACAGGGCGCCCACATAGATCACGTTCTTGAACAGCTGGCGCTGCTTGGGGTCGGCGTACTCGCGGCGGCAGATATCGGTGAAGGGAATGCCCAGGTAATTGAGGTCGTCCCGGTGGTAGCGCAGATCCAGGGGCTTGGTGTTGTCGTAGATAAAGTAGCCACCCGGCTCCAGGCAGTCCACATCCTGCTTCAGGCTCTGGGGGTTGGTGGCGACCATGATATCCACCCCGCCGCGGCGCCCCAGGTAGCCCTGCTCACTCACCCGCACTTCGTACCAGGTGGGCAGACCCTGAATGTTGGAGGGAAAGATGTTCTTCGGCGACACCGGAACACCCATGCGGAACACCGCCTTGGCAAACAGGTTGTTGGCACTGGCGGAGCCGGTGCCATTGACGTTGGCAAAGCGGATGACGAACTCGTTGACGGATTCTATACGTTGCATAAAGGTGCAGCCTTGGTGACTTCGTAAAGGAATTTCTGCATATCCCAGGCAGAGGTGGGGCAGCGTTCAGCACACAGGCCGCAGTGGAGACAGACGTCCTCGTCCTTGACCATGACCCGACCGGTTTTCAGCTTGCCGGACACATACAGGGGCTGATCCAGGTTGGTGGCGGGAACCTTCAGACTTCCGCGCAGGGCCTCCTCGGGAGCATCGTCGATAAAATTGATGCAGTCGGTGGGGCAGATATCCACACAGGCGTCGCACTCGATGCAGCGGTCGTCGCCAAACACCGTCTGCACATCGCAGTTCAGGCAGCGCTCCGCCTCCCGGTAGGCGGTGGCGACATCGAAGCCCAGCTCCACCTCCATCTTGCGGTCCTTGAGGCTGACGACCTTGTCGGCATGGGGCACCTTGTAGCGGTCGTCGTCATCCACCTGGCTGTCGTAGCTCCACTCGTGAATGCCCATCTTCTGGCTCACCAGGTTGGTGCCCGGGGCCGGGCGGGCGCTGACGTCCTTGCCGTTGCAGAACAGATCGATGGAGATCGCCGCCTGGTGGGCGTGGGCCACTGCGGTGATGATGTTGGCGGGGCCAAAGGCGGAGTCGCCGCCAAAAAACACCTTGGGGTTGGTGGACTGGAAGGTGACGGTATCCAGCACCGGCAAGCCCCATTTGTCGAACACGATGCCGATATCCCGCTCAATCCAGGGAAACGAGTTTTCCTGACCAATGGCCATCAGCACATCGTCGCAGGGGTAGAACACCGGCTCGTCCTCGGTGGGCACCAGGGAGCGGCGACCCTTGTCGTCGTACACAGCCTTGACCTTCTCAAAGCGCATACCCACCAGTTTGCCGTCCTCCACCACAAATTCCTTGGGCACGTGGTTGTCGATGATGGGAATATCCTCATGGATGGCGTCTTCCTTCTCCCAGGGGGACGCCTTCATATCCTCGAACGGGCTGCGCACGATAACCTTGACTTCCTCGCCGCCGAGACGGCGGGCGGTCCGGCAACAGTCCATGGCGGTGTTGCCGCCACCCAGGACGATCACCTTCCTGCCGATGGCGGTCTTGTGCTCAAAGGCGACGCTGGCCAGCCAGTCGATACCGATATGAATATTGGCATCCGCCTCCTGGCGTCCCGGCAGGTTCTTCAGATCGCGGCCACGGGGTGCCCCGGAACCGACGAAGATGGCGTCGTAGTTCTTGTCGAGGAGACCCTTGAGGCTTTCGATATAGGTGTTGAAATGGGCCACCGGACCCATGTTCAGGATGTAGTCCACCTCCTGGTCCAGCACCGACTCGGGCAGGCGGAAGGACGGGATCTGGCTGCGCATAAAGCCGCCACCCTTGATCTGGGCGTCGAAGATATGCATCTCATACCCCAGGGGTGCCAGGTCCCTGGCCACCGCCAGGGAGGCTGGGCCGGCACCCACCAGAGCGATCTTCTTGCCGTTCCGGGTCTTGGCTTTCCTGGGCAGCCGCTTGGCGATACTGTCGTCGTCCTTGTTGTCGGCGGCGACCCGCTTGAGGCGGCAGATGGCCACCGGCTCTTCGTCCACCCGGCCGCGGCGGCAGGCCGGCTCACAGGGGCGATCGCAGGTGCGACCCAGGACGCCGGGGAACACATTGGATTCCCAGTTGATCATATAGGCGTCGTCGTAGCGGCCCTGGGCGATCAGCCGGATGTACTCCGGCACGGGCGTGTGCGCCGGACAGGCGTATTGGCAGTCGACAACTCTGTGGAAAAATTCCGGATCCTTGATGTTGGTAGGATTCAAAAAACGATACCCCCTGGCATGCGTCTGTTATTTTCAGACAGGTGCAGCCTGACAAGGCTGCGGTCGGGGCGCATTTAACCAGAAACTGACCCAAAAAGAAAATAAAAATGGCTCTCGAAGGTGGGGAAACCCAGGGTTTTTTGGTCGCAATATCATCTGGTTATAACGGCGCGCAAGGCTTGTACCCACATCCCAGGCAAGAGCCGCTGCGGGCATGAATTATACCTGACACCCCACCCCCCTGTATGGGCATTGCCGGTGTATGTGAGTAACATGAGGGTGTCCACCACCAGGGCCAACGCAGTCAACAACCACAAACCTAGGGGCAACACCGTGAACCTGGAAAAAGTGATCTTCGGATTTTTTATCGTCCTCGCCGCCACCCTGAACTTCGGCTTCTTCACCGGGGATATCGACAATCCCGCCCACCACGATATCTACGAGCTGTTCGCCGCCATCGTCGTCAGCCTGATCGCCACCGTCCTCAAGCTGGGGGACCGCACCCAGATCGGCGCCATCCACCTGTCCACCAGCCTGGTGGCCGACCTGCAGCTGTTGGCGGCGGCCATGGTGTGGGGCTATGCGGTTCACGTCAGCGGTGCCGGGATGACACCGGAGCACACCGCCAGCGTGGTCTCCCTGTCCGGTGGCGCACTGCTCGCCAACGTGATATCGGTGACCTTTCTCATTGCCGAAACCATCATGCAACGCCGCTAAGGAGCCCGCCCCATGTCCCGGGAAGGCGACATCAGCACCATCTTTTTGGTCCTCCGGCGCCTGCGGCGCCCCCTGATCACCCTGATTGTGATTTTCTCTATCGGGGTGCTCGGCTTGACCCTGGTTCCCGGGCCTGTGGGGGACGACGGTGAGACCACCAGAATAAGCTTCTTCCACGCCTTCTACTTCATCAGTTTCACCGCCACCACCATCGGCTTTGGCGAGATCCCCGAAACCTTCTCGGAACAGCAGCGACTGTGGGTGATTTTCTGTATTTACCTGTCGGTGGTTGGCTGGGCCATTTTCATCACCGCCCTGCTGCGACTCTCCCAGGACGACCACCTGCGCAAGGCCATC
>Ga0172382_10009874_pt1 | contig 12915 bp, 12 predicted proteins | sample Leawel138RmetaG_FD_122245 | JGI IMG/M metagenome (GOLD analysis project Ga0172382, IMG submission 122245) | Leachate microbial communities from a municipal landfill in Southern Ontario, Canada - Leachate well 138R metaG | ecosystem: Engineered > Solid waste > Landfill > Unclassified | place...
TATATATACATATCAACCGACGATAGTCCCTGCGGCTATTCCGGCTACTATCCGCTTCCTCAATACCAGAAAGATAGCCACGGATGGCAACAGGAGCAACGTGATCGCGGCAAAGATCGGTCCGTAGTCGAGGCTGTCCGCGTACCCAAGCATCGTGATGCCTACTTGTACGGTACGCATCAGCGGCTTGTTCGTCACCAACAACGGCCACAGGTAGGTATTCCAGATGGTCACGAACGAGTGCAACCAGAGCGTGAGGACAATGGAGCCGGAAATCGGCAAGACCACCGAGACGAGGAATCGGAAATCGGAACAACCATCCATTGCAGCCACCTCCCGATAGGTCTGTGGGATGGTCTTGAAACTCTGCCGGAGCATGAACAGTTGTACCGGAGCGAGAAGGTAGACCGACATGATGCCGAGATAGGAATCGACCAACCCCATCCGGCTGACGGTCAGGTAGTTCTCGATGATCAAGGCATCCGCGGGCAGCATCATCGTTCCGAGGATCACGAAGAAAAGCAGGTTCCGTCCCTTGAAACGCAATAACGCAACGGCGAACGCGGCGAGAATCGCCACGACCATGCGCAAAACGGAACCGAAAAAACTCACCAACAGGGAATTTGCCATGAACCGGGGAAGCAGCGAATCGTTCCACGCCCGGACATAGTTGTGCAAAGAGAATGAGGAGGGAAACAGCTTGGGAGGAGAGGCGGAGAATTCCGAGAGGGTGAAGAACGAGGCACTGAAGGCATAGTAGATCGGAAAGATGACGATCAGTCCGAGCATCGTTGCGACCAAGGCTTTCAGGATATCGGAGGGACCCATGGTACGTCTCATTGGTAGAACACTCCTCTCCGTTCGAAACGGAACGCAAGAAGGACCAAGAGGAATGTCAGCGCGAATACCACTACGCTGATCGCCGATCCCTTGCTGTAATTACCGGCCACAAAGCCCTCCACATACATCTGGTAGACCAGTGTCTGCGTGGATCTGAACGGGCCTCCGGCGGTCATGACCATGACAGGCCCTCCGAGAAGCATGCTATCACGCAACCGCGTGGTGACTATGAACAGTATGGTCGGGGAGATGAGCGGAAGCTGGACCCTGAGAAACATGGAGACCGGGCCGGCACCCTCGATCTGGGCAGCCTCCACCAACTGCTTGGGAACACTACGCAACGCCCCGAGCAAGAGAAGGAAATCGAGCCCCATGGCCATCCAGACCCCGAGCAGTACGATGGTCAGCATTGCCCACCTTGGGTCATCGAACCAACGGATGCTCAGGGAGAACAAGTGATTCACCACTCCGATGGTGGGATTGAACAAGGCCTTGAACACCAGAGCCGCAGAACTCATCGCAACCGCCATGGGCATGATGAACAGGGTTTCATTGAACCCATTGAACCGCCGCTTGCGATACACCAACAATGCGCAAAACAGGCAGAAAAGCAGGTCGAGGGGAATGAAGATCAGTGCAAAACGGAAGGTGTTCACAAGGCTGACCTGGAAATTCCTGTCGGCGAACAGATGGCGGAAATTGTCCAGGCCGACGAATTCCACGATCTTGCCCGAAAAATTCACCAAGGAGACGCTGTTGATGATCGTCTTCAGAAACGGCCTGTAGCTGAACAGATACGCCAGTACCAATGCCGGGACAAGATAGAGATAGCCGGAGATGGTTCTTCGTAGCGAAGAGTGATGCCCTTTCATACCGGACGTATCATAGTCGGCAGGAGAATCCTTGGCAAGAGTTTTCCATGTAATTCATTATTTAATCACAAATTCCTTACGTGATTATCCACAACGTCAGGTTTTTGGCCTGCGACGGAATCTGCTTGTATTTTTTCCATTATTGAAGCAAAATCAGATTGCTTTGAGTTGCATCCCGATGGAGTGACACGATGTATTGGAACGTAGTTCCCGAGATGATCGCCGTGCTCATCATACTGGTGCTCCTGCTCAACTCGCGTGATGTCCATGCGATGCCCTCAATGCGGGACAGGATGTTCCGCTTCACCCTCTACTACTCCCTTTTCAGCTTTCTTCTCAACATCCTCTCCATCGAGACTGTTCACTTCCACCATGTGGTACCTCGGTGGGCGATCATCGCCTCGAATGCCGCCTACTTCGCATTCTACCCGCTGGTCACCCCGGTATTCATCTTCTATATCCTCCTCTATGCGTTCGAGCGCGCACCTGAGGAGCACCGCGTACGGCTCAGGACCACAGGAACGATCATCCTGGGCAGTGCCGCCCTCTATCTCGTGATCGTCTTGCTCAACTTTTCCTACGGGTGGCTATTCTCCCTCGATGAGACGAACGAATATGTCAGGGGGCCTCTGAACAGGCTCTCCCTGCTTCTGGCGATGGTCCATATCGTCATCGGTGTGCTCACCGTGCTGCGTGAGCGGAGCTACCTCGACAAGTTCTTCTTCAAGGTCCTGCTTTGGTTCCCCATGCTCTCGCTGGCGATCGTCATCATCCAGGCCCTGTACCTCGAAGTCGTCCTCACCGGTTCTGCCTTGGTGATCGCAATCCTGTCCGTGTACCTCAACTTCCAGACCAAGAAGATCTCGATCGACACACTCACCGAGTTCCCGAACCGGGAAACCTTCGTATCGAACCTGGAAACGATTGTTCGCCACAAGCGCAAGGTGACGGTCGTTGTCGCGAGTCTCGACAATTTCAAGAGCGTGAACGATACGTTCGGGCAGAAGCGGGGCGACCTGTTTTTGAAAGAGGTTGCGAATACGCTGCAGCAACTCTGCCCGAAGGGACAACTCTACCGCTACGGAGGAGATGAGCTGGCAATCACCACCGATTCGACAGATCGCGGTCAATTGGTCGAAACGATTGCCGGACGATTCGAACGAGAGTGGACGGTCGATGGAATCACCACGCGCCTCAGCACCTCCTTGGCACTCCTTGAGCTCCCCTTCCGCGCAGATCCCTCGACCGATCCGATCACCTTGATCGACCACGCATTGAGGACCGCGAAGAATCGCGGTCCCGGTCAGATGGTCCGTTGCGACACCATGGTGTTGCACACCATACGAAGGAAGAACCAGCTCTCCGAACGACTGCTGCGCGCAATCCCGGAAGAGAGCCTTTCCCTCTACTACCAACCCATATTCTCAATCGATACGGGGACCATGATGATGGCGGAGGCGTTGCTCCGGATGGAAACGAAGGAGCTCGGGCCCATAACGCCATCGGAGTTCATTCCCTTGGCCGAGGAGCTGGGAATCATCGGAGAATTGGGGAGGTGGGTCCTCGAACAGGTCTGCATCCTTCTCTCCGATTTCCGGTCTCGCGGAAAGGAGATGCCGATCATCTCGATCAACTTCTCCAGCCAACAGTTCTCAAACCCCAAGGTCGTGAAGGACATCCTCGAGACCATCGAACGGTACCGGATTCCCCCGGGAAAGATAATCCTCGAACTCACTGAGAGCACATTCATAGGTTCTTCGTTCCAGGATGCGCTCGAGGTGATGCACCAGCTGCTTGGTCATGGCATCCACTTCAATCTCGATGACTTCGGTTCCGGGTATTCGAACCTCTCCTACGTAGTGAACCTTCCGTTCCGGTGCATCAAGCTCGACAAGTCCCTGCTCTGGGATGTTGAAGAGAAGAACAGGATGCACCATCTCATCGAAAGCATCATCAAGGTGGTTCGGCAGATAGACTACCAGGTGATCGTCGAGGGGGTGGAGAATGCATCGCAGGTTTCTTTCCTCAGGAGCATCGAGTGTGACATGATCCAAGGCTACTATCTCTGCCCACCCTTGCCCAGGGATGAATTCACCCGACGCCATGAGGCACAGCTCTTTTCCCCGTTGGCGAAATTGGTGGGCAACCCAGAGGAACCTCTTGACTAAGATGGGCCGCTACGGTAGGTTTTATGTGCTCATGGGGGTATAGCTCAGTTGGCTAGAGCGATAGGTTCGCAATCTATAGGCCAGGGGTTCGAATCCCCTTACCTCCATCCATGACACGCACGAGCCCGTCGGCATGACGGGCTTCGTCATCTCTCAGTACAGTGTCTTCTCCATCTTCTCGTACGCTGCATAGAGGGCCCTGCACTCCTGGTGCCCCATTTGCACGAGCTTGAGGACGTGCGCATCGTTGCGCTTCGCCTCGATGAAACGATAGATGAAGTCGTCCCTGAAGCCGATACTTTCCGCTTCCCAGGCCTCGCACCCGAAGTAGACCGTATCGATGTTTGCCCATATGATCGCCGAGAGGCACATCGGACAGGGGTATCCTGTAGCATAGAGGATGCATCCGCCCAGGTCGTGCGTCCCGAGGACCTGCCCCGCTTTCCGTATGGCATTGACCTCGGCATGCGCGCTCGGATCATGGTCACGCAACACGGAGTTTGCCGCTATCGAAATCACCTTGCCATCTTTCAGTACCGCCGCTCCGAACGGTCCTCCGAAACCGGCGGTCATGGAGGTCCTTGCCGCCTCTATCGCCTCGGCGATCGCCTTGTCCAGTCCCTGTTCCATCCGCACTCCTCCATCATAGTCGATTCAATGACACACCTCGGCGAATCGCGCGAGGTTGTGATGCCCCGCGACAGCCTCGCCGCGTTCGATTTCGTGGATGATATCGATCACCCGATCGGTCACCGGAGTCTTCACGCCGACCTCCCGGCCATGCCTCGCGACCGCACCTTGGATCGCATCGACCTCACTCACCCGGCCCCGCTCCAAGTCAGCCAGCATGCTTGGTCTCAATTCCCGGTGCTTGCCCAGGGCTATCGGGATGAGATGGAAAGAAATCCACCGTTTCCATCTGGTGTGGTAATCGAAGAGTCGAACGATATCCTTGCCCTGGATCGGAGCCAATGTGATGTGCAAAGCCTTCGCGACATCGATGCACTCCTTCACGATGCACTGGGCATAGCGTCTGGCAACCCTATCGTCGATCACTTCCTTGAAGGAACCTCCCAACACTGTGGACATCCCGCTGAACGAAGCGTTGACCACCAATTTCGACCACCGGGCACCCAAGAAGTCGCTCTCGGTCACGACCGTTCCGACCGTGGAGAGTATCGCAGCCACCCTGTCAAGGGACTCTCTGCTCCCTGAGGGAGGAAGTCCGAGATTGAACACGAAGGTATCCCTGCCACTGGTCATCTCCACCACCCCGGGTGCGATGAGCGATGCACCCCACCCGATCGCACACCCGAGCACTTTGGACGGGCTGAGAATCCTCTGCAGTTGCGCTTCAGGCAATCCGTTCTGCATCGTGCAGAGAACTCCCGTCGGGGAAAGGTAAGACTTGAGTTGCCTGGCTACCTGGGCATTGTCCTGCTGTTTGGTCAGCAGGAACACGACGTCATACGTCCCCTCCATCTGAGCGGGAAGCAATGCGCGTACCCGATAAGTCCCCTTGAGTGTTCCTACGATCCGGGCACCTTCAAGATTCAGCGCATGCACGTGGTCGGCGTTCCGGGTGATAAGCTCCACCCCAGGATAGTGTGCACTGAGCAATGCCCCGAGGATGGTCCCCAGCGATCCCGCACCGTAGATTGCAATTCTCATCAGGTCCCCCTCCTCATCACCGATTATAGGGGTGATGCATGCGCTATGCCAGAGTGTTCATCCGATCTTCTTGGAGACTGTGGTGAAATCATGGTCGCGCACGAGAACGGAAAGTCCCCGGTCGAGCATGATCTGTCGAGCCATCGCAATCTCCTCGCCCGTAGGTTCCGGAGTACCGAGGAGTGCGTATCGGTAGCCCAGCTCTTTCCACTTATACTCACCCATCTTGTGGAAGGGAAGCAGCTCCACCTGTTCGATGCATCGGAAAGGAGCAAGATGGTCGGCAAGCTTGGAAAGCAATCGGACATCCAATGTCCATCCGGGAACGAGCACATGGCGGAGCCATACCGGTTTTCCGATCTCCTCAAGATACTCAAGTGTCGCGAGCGTCTCTGCATTTCCTCTTCCGGTCAAGCTCCAGCACTGTCCGTCATCGATGCTCTTGATGTCCAGGAGAATCAGGTCAGCAGCTGCAAGGGCCTGGCGCGAGTGGTCGAGAGGAACACTCCCCGCCGTATCCACGGCGGTGTGTATGTGTTCGGCTCTCGCCCGGAGAAGGATATCCTCGGTGAAATCGCTCTGCAAAAGTGGTTCTCCTCCGCTGATGGTAAGCCCTCCGCTTCGGATGAACGAACGATAGGAGACTACCTCACGGATCATTACCTCCGAGTCGACTTCCCTCCCGCAGGTACGCTGCCATGTGTCCGGATTGTGGCAGAACTTGCATCGGAGTGCGCACCCCTGCAGGAACACTACATACCGTACTCCGGGACCGTCGACGGTCCCGAACGTCTCCACAGAATGGATCCTTCCCCTGATACCCATGCCGTACCTCCCCTTACAACGATTCGTGGAACGTGCGGTGGATGACATCCAGCTGCTGTTCGCGAGTCAGCTTGATGAAGTTCACCGCATAGCCGCTCACCCGGATGGTGAGCTGAGGATAGCGCTCGGGATGCTCCATCGCATCGAGCAGGACCTCACGATCCAGCACGTTCACGTTGATGTGGTGTCCCTGTTCGAGGAAATAGGCATCGAGAAGGCTGACGAGATTCTGTACCTGGTGCGGTACGCTCTTGCCGAGAGCTCCCGGGATGATGCTGAAGGTGTAGGAAATCCCGTCTTCCGCCTCATCATAGGGAATCGCCGCGACACTCTTCATCGATGCGACACATCCTTTCAGATCCCTTCCATGCATCGGATTCGCACCGGGAGCGAACGGTTCACCCCGCTTCCTCCCGTCAGGAGTGGAACCGGTCTTCTTCCCATACACCACATTGCTGGTGATCGTAAGGACCGAGAGCGTAGGAACGCTCTGGCGATAGGTATGATGACTTCTCAACTTATGCATGAAGCTTTTCACGATCCGTACCGCGATATCGTCAACCTCCGGATCGTTGTTTCCGAATGCTGGGTAGCTTCCCTCGATCACGAAATCGACCACCAGGCCACGGTCGTCCCTGATCGGCCTGACCTTGGCATGCTTGATTGCCGAAAGGCTGTCCGCAACCACACTCAGACCTGCGATACCTCCTGCCATGGTTCGCAGGACCTGGTCGTCATGCAGTGCCATCTCTATCCGTTCGTAGCAATACTTGTCGTGCATGTAGTGGATGATGTTCAATGTATCGATGTAGAGCTTGGAAAGCCAATCGCACATCGAGTCGAACTTGTCGGCCACCTCATCATACTCGAGGTACCCGTCACCGACCGGTGCGAGCTTCGGACCGACCTGGGTCCCGTCGATCTCGTCACGACCGCCGTTGAGGGCATAGAGCAGTGCCTTCGCAAGGTTTACCCGCGCACCGAAGAACTGCATCTGCTTGCCGATTCTCATGGCCGATACGCAGCACGCGATCCCGTAGTCGTCCCCGAACTTGGGACGCATGAGATCATCGTTCTCATACTGGATGGAAGAAGTCTTGATAGACATCGCCGCGCAGTATCGCTTGAACGGATCGGGCAGACGTTCGCTCCACAGGATCGTGAGGTTGGGCTCGGGAGCAGGGCCGAGGTTCGTCAGCGTGTGGAGGAACCGGTAGCTCATCTTCGTCACCATATGCCTTCCATCCTCTGCGATCCCCCCGATGGTTTCGGTGACCCACGTGGGATCGCCGCTGAACAGCTCATCATACGCAGGCGTCCGCAGGAATCGGACAATCCGGAGCTTCATCACGAAGTGATCCACCATCTCCTGGATCTCCGACTCGCCGTACCGTCCGGAAGCAAGGTCCCTCTCGGCGTAGATATCGAGGAACGTGGAGACCCTGCCGAGACTCATCGCAGCGCCGTTCTGCTCTTTTACCGCAGCAAGATAGGCGAAGTAGAGCCACTGGATCGCCTCCTTGACATCCTCTGCAGGACGCGAGATGTCGAAACCGTAGGAGGCGGCCATCGCAGTAAGTTCCCCTAGCGACCTGATCTGTTCGCTCAGCTCTTCCCGTTCCCGGATCCTCTGTTCATCCATCACATCGAACCGATGGAGCCTCTTCGCTTCCCGCTTGCCATCGATCAGCGCGGCAGTTCCGAAAAGCGGTACGCGACGATAGTCCCCTATGATCCGACCTCTTCCATACGCATCGGGCAATCCGGTGATGATCCCGCTGTGCCTGGCCCTTTTCATCTCATCGGTATAGGCATCGAACACACCGTCATTGTGTGTCTTCCGATACGTGAAGACCTCATCGACATGTTCGGGAACGGTTCGGCCATAGGATTCAAGCTCGGTATGGATGAGGCGGATGCCACCGAAGGGCATGATGGAGCGCTTCAGGGGCTGGTCGGTCTGCAAACCGACGATCGTTTCCAGCTGTCTGTCGATGTAGCCCGGTCCGTGACTCGTGATGGTGCTGATGGTGTGCTCGTCGATATCGTACATGCCTCCACGTTGCCGTTCGATCTCCAGCAAACCGCTGAGCTTCTGCCAGAGTGCCTTCGTCCTGTCGGTGGGGGGTGCGAGGAATGTTTCGTCTCCGTCATACGGAGTATAGTGGTGCAAGATGTATGCGCTTGTCTGCATGTTGGTTCTCCTGTCGCCCCCGTTGTAGCATGCGTCCAAGAATGTTGCTGTGATTCAAATCACATCTTCACCGGTAGTCCCGAGCAGGAGTATCGTGTATCTTGTAGACGGAGGAAACGATGGAGAAGATGCCCATTTCCTGTGCGTGCTTGCACGATCTGTGCCTCATGAAAGTCCCGCTTTTCGCAAGCCTGGACCGGGATAGCCTGCTTTCCATCACCACGCAGATGCACCACAAGTCGTATGCGAAGGGAGAGACGATCATCCGCGAGGGAGACCACCCCCTGGGATTCACCGTCATCCAGCAAGGCAGCGCCAAGGCATATCGCATCACCGCCGACGGGAGGGAGCAGATCCTCTACATATTTCCCACCCACGACTATTTCGGGGCACGTTTTTTGTTCACCGAGGAGGCGGTCCCCTACTCGGTCGAGGCCCTGGAGGAAACGCACGTCTGCATACTCTCGAAACCACGTCTGATGGAATTGCTCGCATCCCATCCCCAGGTCTCGCTTGAGCTGATCGAAGCGATGGCCAACCGGATGCGACGTCTCGAACTGATCGTCCAGAGCATGGGTGGTCGCAATGCAGAACTTCGCATCGCCTCGATGCTCCTCGAGTTCGTGGATACCTTCGGAACGGCTGGTAAGGAGGGGTACCGGGTGACTCTCCCGCTCAGCAGGGAGGGATTGGCAAACTACCTTGGCATTGCACGGGAGACCTTGAGCCGGAAGCTCACGCAACTTGAGGAGGATCAGGTCATCCGTTTCCTGGACAGCCGGACGATGGTGGTTCCGGACAGGGAAGCCCTGAGCCGGCTCTCCGTGCTCTCATCGGATCAACTGTAGAAAGCAGCCATCATGATGATCAGGAGTATCGAGATGACCGTGTCCAGCGAGAGCGTATTGGACACGTAGTCCATGTTCGCCCGGTCATCCTGCTTCATGAAGATGGAAATGACGAACGGCGGCGGGGTGAGGAACATGATCATCATCGCCAATCGGTACATCCGGTCCATGCCAAGCATGCGATCGACCACCACGGCATTGAGGATCAAGACGATCACGAGAGCGAGGATCTTCCTTGTCAGGATGGTCTTCAATGAGGCGACCAGTCCGTCCTTGCGGATATTGATGCCATACCCGATCGTGATGGCGATCAGCGGGACAGTCAAGGATCCGAGCATGTCGATGAAGCTGCCCAGGCTCTCCAGGAACGGTCCTCTCCGCACTTCGCCCTTCAAGGCACTCGCGACAAGACCCGCAAGGATGGCGAGGATCACGGGGCTGGTGAGGAACTGCCGGACCAAGGTCTTCGGATCACTCACACCCTCTCGTTCCTTGATCAGCAACGCCATCAGTACGAAAAAGACGAAAAGGACCTGCCCGAGGTCGACAAGCGCCATCTTCCCCAGGTGTTGATCGCCATACAAGGCCAAGAACAGGGCATACCCCAACATGCCCATCTCGAATCCACCCATCATGATGGAAAAGTAGGGAGAACGGATGCCGAGCGGCCGGGACAGGAACCTGCCGAGCAGGACCATGAGAAGACAGGAGGCGAAGATCAACGCGACCAGGATGAGGTATCGGCTTTCGATCTCGATCGCGAAGAAGGCTTGGAACATCAAGGCCGGCAGCGCAAGATTGGAAACCAGCTTCTTCATGTCCCCGATGGAACGGGGAGAGAAGAAGCTGATCCGTTGGAGTACATATCCGACCATGAACAGCATCAGTACCGGCAAGACCGGCAGAAGCGTATCGAACATTACCGTGAGACGATCAGAACGTATTGGTGATGTAGTATTCCAACTGTCCGATCTGGAACGCCCTGTCGGCGAGAACGGCCTTCACGACATCCCCGATGGAGATGAGGCCCACTACCGCATCATTGTCGACGACCGGAAGATGCCTGAACCTTCCCGTGGTCATGAGCTGCAAGCATTCGTCAAGGCTCTGGTGAGGCTTCACGTAGGTGACGCCCTTGGTCATCACTTCTGATACCGGGATCGCGGTTGAGAATTCGATGCGTCCTGCGAGGTGCTTGACCACATCACGCTCCGAGAGAATTCCCTTGATGGCACCTTTCTCGTCCAGGACGAGTACGGCTCCGATCCTGTGCTGGGTCAGTTTCAGGATGGCTTGTGCCAATGTATCGTTTGGAAGAACGGTGACGACTTCACTCCCCTTCTGTTCAAGTATGGCTCTCACTGTACTCATAAATGCACCTCCTCTGATATATCTCAACCGGTTTCCCGGTATCCTAGGATGTTACTCCGGCATGGCGGAATGCGCAAGCAAAATATCGTCATCGATGAAATCATTTCAGGTTTGATTCAACAACAGCTGTACCACAAATGATACCACCACCACTGCAAGGGAGATCAAGAATCCGTGGAGCATCGGCTTGAATCCTGAGCGGGCAAGATGGATCGCATCCGTCTTCATCCCGATTGCGCCCAATGCCATCACCATGCTGAACTTCCCGATTCTCGCGATTCCCGTCGCCGCCTGGGAAGGAACGAGACCAAGGCTGTTCAGGATCACCACCACGAGGAACACCAGCACGAACCAAGGGAACACCGCACCGAAGGAGAAGGATGCACCGCGGCCGGCTGCGCGTTCAGCTGCGACCGAGCGTATCTGGATCACCGAGAAGACCAGTACGACAGGAACGATCGAGAGTGTCCGTGTCAGTTTCACGACGATCGCGAAATTCCCGGCCGCTTCGGAGAATGCATAGCCGGCAGCCACCACGGAGGAGGTATCATTCACCGCGGTTCCCGTCCAAAGGCCGAACCCGAGATCCGACATGCCGAACGCCCTGCCGAGCAAGGGGAAGACCACGACCATGATGATATCGAAGAGGAAGGTTGCCGAGAGTGCATAGGCGACGTCCTGGGCGTCTGCGTTGATCACCGGAGCGATCGCGGCAATCGCCGAACCGCCACAGATTCCCGTTCCTGCCGAAATCAGACCCGATTGCCGCCAAGGCATCTTCAGAAGTTTGCCGAGCAGATACCCCCCTCCGAACGCGGTCGCCAAGGTGAACACCATCACGATCAATGAGAAAGCTCCGATCTGTACCACCTGGGAGATGCTGAGTGTCACGCCCATCCCGATGATGGCGAGCCTGAGCAACCGTTTCCCCGTGAATGTGATTCCTCCCTGGAAAACCGGGAACCTCTTCACGAGAGGATGGAATGCCATGCCGATCAGCAGGGCATAGACACCTCCGCTGATCAGATGATCCGGCGTGATCCGGGCAATCGCATTGGCGATCACTGCAATGAGGGCGGCCAAGCCAAGACCGGGAAAGATGTTGGCAAATGATTGTCGTGTGTGCATGACGGAACTATAACGAAATCATTCCATAATTTCAAATTATATTTTATTATGTACATATAAGTAATATTTATGGAGTAGCCATGCTCGATTTCCGGATCCTGACATTCCTCGCCATCTGCGAGCACAAGAGCTTCACGAAAGCTGCGCAGGCTTTGCACATCACCCAACCGGCGGTATCCCAGCACATGCAGGCGCTCCAAGCACAGCTGGGAACCCAACTGTTCACCATGGAGGGCAGGCAAGTGCTGCTCACCGCCCAAGGAGAACAGTTCTGGCACTTCGCACGTTCCATCCATAACGATATCGCCCGGTTCACCGAGGATTTTCCTGCGAACGCAGAACGTGAGTCGCTACGGTTCGGAGCAACGCTCAGCATCGGCGAATTCACCCTTCCTCCGATTCTCGCGAAGGTGATGTCGGCCGAGAGGCAGAGAAATCACCGGATGTATGTGGACAACACCGAAATCCTTCTGGGGATGCTCGATTCCGGAGAGATCGACTTCGCTTTCATCGAGGGAACATTCGACAAGAGGCGCTATGGCTATCGTCTGCTCTCCCATGAACGGTTCATCGCCATCGGTTCTCCATCATGCAAGGATCGTCATCCGAAACCGAGCCTCGAGGAGCTTTTCGGCGAACGTCTGATCATCCGTGAAAGCGGTTCGGGAACGAGGGGAGTGCTCGAAAGGATACTCGCCGAGCGGGGTCTGAGTACCTCCCTGTTCCACCATATGGATGAAATCGGCAACCTGAATGTCATCACATACCTGGTGGGGAAAGACCTGGGCATCTCATTCCTCTATGAAGCGGCCGCCAGGGATGCATTGGAACACGGTGCGGTCTGTGTGCTCGAGATCGAGGGGTGGCACGTGGTGCGGGAGTTCAACTTCGTCTACCCATTGCATGCAAGGCAGGAACAACGGTATCTCCGCTATTTTGAAGAATTCACCTCACCTTGAGCCCCTATGATGTATGCATCCCATTCCATTTCCACCGAA
>Ga0172382_10009876_pt1 | contig 12912 bp, 13 predicted proteins | sample Leawel138RmetaG_FD_122245 | JGI IMG/M metagenome (GOLD analysis project Ga0172382, IMG submission 122245) | Leachate microbial communities from a municipal landfill in Southern Ontario, Canada - Leachate well 138R metaG | ecosystem: Engineered > Solid waste > Landfill > Unclassified | place...
GCCCTCAGCCCTCAGCCCCTGCTTCTCCGCCGCTCCAGCTCGATGCGGTGGATATAGCGCAGGATGGCGGCGTTGCTGCGCGAGTCCAGCTGCAGCAGGCGGCAGCCGACGCGGTAGACCGGCTCGCCGTGCTCGCTGCCGACCTGGTAGCGGTTGCGGATCTCGACGTCGGCGTGGATCACGCCCTCCTCCGGCAGTTCGATGCGGCAGCTGGGTACCACGGTGCCCGCATCCCAGCCGCACTGCCGCCCCTCCGGCGGCTCGATGATGCCGACGCCCCCCACGCTGATGTCGACGATATGGGCGTGGATCGTGCTGCCGTCGATACCGAGCAGGCTGAGGTTGAGGCGACGGCCGATGGGGGGCGCGAGGCGGTAGTACTCGCGCCGCTGGATGCGGATGATGGAGGCGGGGAGAGGAATAACGAAGACCGGCGCGCCCTGATAGGTGCCTTTTTGCAGCGTCTTGCTGTCGAACTGGACGCGCACCTGGTTGTGGCGGGTGACGAACAGGGCATGGCGGGCATCGAGCAGGCGCTGGTTGAGCGCATCGTCCGGGCCGTAATCAAGCACCAGGCGGTTGTTCTCGTCGTCCAGGCGCAAGGCGGAGGTGAGGATGAAGTCGCGGCCCTCGTTGAAATAGACGGTAATCAGCTGCAGGGTGCGGGTGAGGTCGCTGAGTACGCGCACGATTTCCGCATGGGAGTCCACCCGGAAACGTTCGAGATCAGCAACTCCGTCGCTGTGCATATCATCGGCGCTCATAGCCTTGCGTGCTCGTAAGTGTAGCAGTCCGATTTTCGGGACGCGGGAGGGTGGTTGTCGACGTTGCCTTCCGGTGCGGGGCCGCGCCGTGCGTGGGCTGCAACGCCGTATCCGGAGCACCCCGCCGGCGCGTTTATTATCCCCTGTTTTGCAGGGACTTTTGTTCGATCTGCACCCGGTGGATGTAGCGCTGGATGACAGCATTCTTGTCCAGCGGCAGGCCGGCAAAGGCGCAGCCGATGCGGCGTACCTGATTGCCATCGTTCTGCGCCTGCAGAAAGCTGTTGCGCACCACCAGGTCCAGCACCAGGGTGCCGGTATCGGGCAGAGCGATGCGGCAGCCGGTCAACATCGTCCCCACCTCGGGGTTGAAACGCCGTTGCGGATCGACGAGGCCGACACCGCCGCAGCTGATGTCGGTCACATGCAATGCCACCTCGGTCCCGTCCGGCTGTGGGACATAGCATTTGACGGCATTGATGATCGGCAGGCTGACGCGGTAGAACTCGCGCCGCTGCTGGCGGAACAGGCTCTCCGGCAGGGAGGCCGCCAGGGCTTGGCGGTCCTGGTATTTGGCGCGCTGCAGGATGTTGCAGCTGAACTTGATGTTGATGTTGTCGTGCTTGGTGACGCAGACGGCGCGGCCGTATTCCAGCAGGCGCTGGTTCAGCTTCTCGTCGGCGCCATAGTCCAGCACCAGCAGATTGCGTTCGGGCATGACGGCGAGCACGGCGGTAAGGATGTACTCGCGGCCCTGGTTGAAATAGGCGGTGAGGATATCCGGACGCTTGCCCAGATCGACCAGCACGTTGGCGATGGCCGTTTTCGACGTCAGCAGAAAGCGCTCGTCATCACCGCCATCGAACAGCTCGGTTTTCTTGTTTTCGGCCTCGTCTACCATTTCGTTGAAAGAATGTCCCGTCCCCGAGGGATGCCGTTCCCGGCAATTATTATTGGTGAGCTATCGGCCGTGGTGCCGCAAACTTGCGCATTCTACCCCCATTGGATGGTTTATGCAGGGTGTCTGGCCGGTTGCCGGGCCTACCCCGCCTGGGGTAGGCGCGCCGGCGGCGATCAGGCGAACAGCCGTTGCCACCAGCGGCGGCGGCTGGCGGTGGGCTGCATCGCCTCCAGGCCCGGCGGGGCCAGACGCGACAGCACCCAGCCGGGCAGCGGCGGCGGGTTGTTGCCGGACGAGCCGCAGGAGCTGCCCAGGTTGTGCGGGTCGTAGATCTTCACCATGGCGGGATGTTCGAGGTCGTCGGCATAGACGATGCCGCAGTAGTCCTCGTCGTGATCGCGGCGCAGCAGGGCGTCGATTTCGGTGAGGAAGGTGGTGAACTGGGCACGCTTCACCGGTGCCATGGGCGGTTCTTCACCGACCGCGTAGACATACCAGCCATCATCGGCCTGCGTGCGCAGCGTCTGCCACAGCCGGTCCAGATCCTCCCAGCGCAGCGCGCTGGCGAAGAAGCCGCGAAAGGCGGTCATGTACGCATCGTTCTGATCCAAGTTCAGTACCTCACACACAAAATATTTCAACGCAAAGACGCAAAGGGTGCGAAGAACGCAAAGGTTACGGAGGCTGTTTCATGTAGGAGCCCGATTTATCGGGTGTCGCTCGGCGTCGCCGGGCCCCCACTAGGGAATGAAATCTTCGCGGTCTTCGCGCCCTTTGCGTTTAACCGTCGCTTAGCCCTTGACCCGCGGCAGGCCCAGTTTCTGGCGCCGCTCCCACAGGGTCTTGCGGCTGATGCCGAGCTGGCGCGCCAGCTCGGTCTCGGTCATCTGGCCTTCGTTTTCGCGCACGAAGCGGCGGAAATAATCGTCGAGCGAAAGGGCCTCGTCGCCGGCGATGGCGGCGGGGCTATCCTGCCCGTTGCCGGGCGGGTTGTCGATAGCCAGCAACTGGGGAGTGATCTGCGGGCCGTCGGCGAGAATAACCGCACGCTCGATGACGTTTTCCAGTTCGCGCACGTTGCCGGGCCAGCTGTGATGCAACAGGCGCTCCATGGCCTCCGCGGTGAAGGTCATCGGCGGGCGGTTGAGGCGCTGGCGGGTCTTGTCCAGCAGCACCTCGGCCAGCTGGCGGATGTCCTCGCCGCGCTCGCGCAGCGGGGCGAGACGGATCTCCATCACGTGCAGGCGGTAGTACAGGTCGCCGCGGAAGGTTCCGGCATTGACACACTGCTGCAGGTCGCGGTGGGTGGCGGCGATGAGGCGCACGTTGACCTTGCGCGACTGGGTGGAGCCGACGCGGCGGATCTCGCCCTCCTGGATCACGCGCAGCAGCCGCGCCTGCGCCTCCAGCGGCAGCTCGCCGATCTCGTCCAGGAACAGGGTGCCGCCGTCGGCGGCCTCCACCAGGCCGCGGTGGGTGCCGACGGCCCCGGTGAAGGCGCCCTTTTCGTGGCCGAACAGTTCCGATTCGATGAGGCCGGCGGGGATGGCGGCACAGTTGACGGCGATGATCGGCGCGTCACGCCGCGTGCTCTGTTCGTGCACTGCGCGCGCCACCAGCTCCTTGCCGGTGCCCGACTCGCCCAGGATCAATACCGTGGTGTCGGTGGGCGCCACCTTGTGGATGCGCTCGAATACCTCCTGCATCGCCGGGCAGCAGCCGATCATGCCGCCGGCGGGGTAGGCGCGCGAGATGTCCTGTTTGAGCACGGCATTCTGCCGTTCCAGCGTGCTCTGCTTGAGGATGCGCTCCACGGTGAGCAGCATCTCGTCGTGGTCAAAGGGTTTGGCGATGTAGTCCACCGCGCCCATCTGCATCGATTCCACCGCCGAGCGCACACTGGCATAGCTGGTCATCACCAGCACTGGCACGCCCGGTGCCCTGGCGATGATGGCCGTGCCCGGCTCGCCGGGCAGGCGCAGGTCGGTGATGATCAGATCGAAGTCGGCGAGAGGGTGCCGCTCCGCCTCGGCCACTGCGCCGGCCTCGGTGACTTCGTACCCGGCGCGCTGCAGCAGGCGGCGCAGCGAGGCGCGGATCACCGCCTCGTCTTCGATGATAAGGATCTGACTCATGGCTTTGCCTGGTAGGAGCGAATCGTATTCGCGACCGCTATGCCTCTGCCCGGCGCTGTTTCGCGGATACGATCCGCTCCTGCGGGTGCATGTCGTTGGTTCATTCGCCGATTCCTTCCTTCTTTTCCTCGTCCCGCGTCCCCCGTATCTCGTACCTCGATACGGGCAGGCGCAGGATCACCGAGGTGCCTTCGCCGGGGCGGCTGCGCAGGGTGACGCTGCCGGCATGCTCGGCGACGATGTTGTAGACCATGGGCAGGCCAAGGCCGGTGCCTTCGCCCGGCTGCTTGGTGGTGAAGAAGGGCTCGAACACCTGATCCTGCAACTCCTCCGGGATACCGCGGCCGTAGTCGGTCACCGCGACCTCGATGAAGTTGCCGTCGCTGCGTCCGCTGACGATGACGCGACCGCCCGGCGGCGAGGCATCGCAGGCATTGGTGAGCAGGTTGACGAACACCTGGATCATGCGCTGCTGATCGCCATGCAAAACCAGCTCGGCCTCGCAGCGGTTGCTGAACTCGATCTGCTTGCCGGCCTGGGACAGGCGCACCAGACGCATGGCGTCCTCGATGCAGTCGCGCAGGTTGAACGGCGCCGGTGTGTGATCCACCGCCGTGCCGCTGTGGCTGAAGCTGACCAGCGAATGCACGATGTTGGTGATGCGCCGCGTCTGCTCCAGGATCTGCTCGATGCTCTCCGCGACGAAGGCCGGGTCGCTCTTGTCGTACAGCACGTTCTGCGCCAGGCAGGCGATGCCGGTGACCGGATTGCCGATCTCGTGGGCGACGCCGGCGGCGAGGCGGCCGATGGAGGCGAGGCGCTCGCTGTGGGCCAGCTCCGACTCCAGCATGTGCAGGTCGGTGAGGTCTTCGATGAGGATGACGGTGCCGCCACTGTGCGGGCGGCGCAGCACAGTGTCGAGGCCGGCAGGGTCTTCGATGGCGGCCTTGTGCAGATTGAACACGCGGGTGCGTCCTTCGCTGTTGACCTTCACCTTGCGCAGATGGCGGTCCTGGGTGCGCAGAAAGCCGTTGAACAGCCCGGCCCAGGGGTCGGGCAGCTCGCGCAGCGGGCGGCCCACGGTCTGGTAGTCCTCCAGGCCGGAGAGGGCGGCCATGGCCTGGTTCCAGGAGATCACCTCCAGCTCGGGACTCACGGCGCACACCCCCAGCGGCAGGTCGAGCAGCACCTGGCGGTGATAGCGGCGCAGGTTATCCAGTTCGGCGGCGAGGCCCTGGAGCTGCGAGCGCGACTCCTCCAGCCGCTGTTCGACGAAGCGCACGCTGGCGGCGAGGGCGTTGCGGGTGGTGGTGTCGGTGCGCAGGCGCTCGTCGACGATCATGCGCGCCAGCAGCGGCCCCACCAGGCCGGACAGGTTGCGCTCGATGCGTTCGCGCAGGCGGCGCAGTTCGGTTTGCCGCTCCTCACCCGCCTCCAGGCCGAGGTCGGCCAGGGCCTGGGCCACCTCGCGTTCGGCCATCTCCGCGCCGGTGATCTGGGCCAGCTGTTCCTTGAACTGCGCCGGCGAGATGGCCAGCGGCACGCCGCTGGGCGGGGTCATGCTTTCCTTGCAGCAGGCCCGCGCCGCTTGCTGTTCCTCTTCGCTGGCCTGGGTGACGAGGGAGATGCCGGCGAACAGCAGGCCGTTCACTGCCAGGGTCCAGAAGGTGGCATGCCCCCAGGGCGAGCCCTCTACCTGACCCCAGCCGGACAGCCAGGCGAGGGAGGCGGGCAGGATGCCGGAGTGTTCCAGCAGCGGCAGTACCAGCAGCACGGCCCACACCGTGCCGCCGCCGAGCAGACCGGCGATGAAGCCGAGGCGGGTGGCGCGGCGCCAGTACAGCAGGCCGACGATGCCGGGCAGGAACTGCGCCACAGCGACGAAGGAGATGAGGCCGAGCTGCACCAGGCCCTGGTTGTGTTCCAGCAGCAGATAGAAGCCGTAGCCGGCGAGGATGATGATGGTGATCAGTACGCGCCGGCCCCACAGCAGCCAGCGGTAGATGTCGGTCTGCGGCGACAGCCGCGGCGGGAAGCTGGCGGGCAGCACCAGATGGTTCATGCACATGGAGGCCAGCGCCAGGGTCTCCACGATCATCATCGCGCTGGCGGCGGAGACGCCGCCGAGGAAGGTGAGCACCGGCAGGATGGAGTTGTTGCCGAACAGGGTGATGCCGAGGACGTAATAGTCCGGTGAGGCCTGTGGGGTCAGGTGCTGGCCGGCCCACAGGATGGGCGGGATGGCCAGATTGAGCAGCAGCAGGAACAGCGGAAAGGCCCAGGCGGCGACGTTCAGCGTGCGTGGCTCGATGTTCTCGGTAAAGGTCATGTGGAACTGGCGCGGCAGCAGGAAGGCGGCGGCGAAGGCCAGCAGCAGCAGGGCCGGCCAGGGGCCCTCGCGTACCGGCTGGTACAGCTTGTTGAGTGCCTCCGGATGGGCCGCCAGCCAGGTCTCCATGTCGCCGAAACCACCGAACACCCCGTACACCGCGAACAGCCCCACGGCCAGCAAGGCCAGCAGCTTGATCAGCGATTCGAAGGCGATGGCCACCACCAGGCCCTCGTGCTTCTCGCGCGCCGAACTGTGGCGCGCACCAAACAGCACAGCGAACAGGATCAGGGTGATGCAGAAGCCCAGGGCCAGGAACAGCTGCGGCGTGGTGTCCTGGGTCAGCACCTGCAGCGACTCGGTCACGGCACGCACCTGCAGGGCGAGGTAGGGCAGGATGCCGGCGAGCATGAACAGCGTCACCAGCACCCCGGCCAGCTGGCTCTGGTAGCGGAAGGCGAACAGGTCGGCGAGCGAGGCGAGCTGGTATTCCCGCGTCAGGCGCAGGATCGGCTTGAGCAGGATCGGCGTCAGCAGGAAGGCCAGGGTGACGCCGAGGTAGATGGTGTGGAAGTTGTAGCCCTGCGCCTGGGCAAAACCGACGCTGCCGTAAAAGCTCCACGAGGTGGCATACACACCCAGTGACAAGGTGTAGGTGAGCGGATGACGCGCCAGTTTGGTCGGCAGCCAGCCGCGCTCGGCGGCGTAGGCGATGAGGAACAGCAGCAGCAGATAGCCGACGCCGGCGAGGAACAGCTGCCAGAGTTCAAAGGTCATGGCGTTCCTGCCGTGTGCGCCGCTGCAGCCAGTACATGGCCACAATCAGCCCCAGCCAGATGAAATAGGGCAGATACCAGGGGGTGCCGTCCGCCGCCCACCAGTCCAGCAGGGGCGAGACGAGCAGGAACAGGGCCAGCAGAAACAGCAGGACCACCCGGTCCAGCTGCCGTTCGTTTTGGGCGGGGAGAGGCATCGGCGCAGCTTACCAATAAATGTTACGAATGGTAACAGCTGGCGTACCCCCGGCCGGCGATCTTACAGGTAGTCCACCAGTTGGCCGCTGGTCTGTCGCAGGCGGTGGCTGAGTTGCTGGGCGATACGCCAGAGCAGTTGCACGGCCAGGCCCGGGTGCTCCTCGCCGATGCGCTGCAGGGAGGTCTTGGACAGCGCCAGCAGCAGGGTCTCTCCGGTGGTGATCACGGTGGCGGAATGGGGCTGCTCGTCGATGAGGGCCATTTCGCCCAGGGTCTTGCCGGCGCGTACCGTGGCCAGCTGGCGCCGGTCACCCTGATCCGTCGTTTTGAAGACCTCCAGCTTGCCTTCGACGATGATGCACATGAAGGTACCGCGCTCCCCCTCCTGAAACAGGGTAATACCGCCGCCGCAGCGGTAGGCCCCGACGTAGTTGGCCAGGATTTCGATCTCCCGCCGTGACAGGTCGCGGAACATCTGCGTGTCTTCCAGCATGCTGCACAGCGTGTCCCTGAAGGTCGTGCCGTGGCCGATCTGCGTCAGCGCAGAAGGAAAATCGGTGCCGCTCATGATGCGTATTTCCTCATCGGTAGGGTCAGGCGCCTGGGCAGTCCGGCAGGGTCCCAGTGCCGGAGCGCCCAGTGCCACAGGCTGGACAGGTCGCCTTGCAGCAGTTCAGGAGGGGGATTCTGCCCTAAAACGACCAGGGCGTCGTACAGGGTGGGCAACGGCTGCTCCAGGTCGAGCGCAGGGGCGTGGGTCTGTTTGGACAGCTTTTCCCCCGCCGCATTGACCGCCACCGGCAGGTGCAGGTAGGTCGGTGTTGGCAGGCCGAGCAGGCGCTGCAGATGGAGCTGGCGCGGGGTGGACTCGAGCAGGTCGCTGCCGCGCACGATGTCGGTGATACCCTGGGCCGCGTCGTCCGCCACCACGGCAAGCTGGTAGGCCCACAGGCCGTCGGCGCGGCGCACCACGAAATCGCCCACCTCGCGCTCCAGATTTTGCCGCTGCGCGCCCTGCAGGCGGTCGCTGAATTCGATTACCCTGCCGTCGGTGCGTACGCGCAGGGCGCCGGGGCCATCGATGACATGGCCGGCAGTGCGGCAGGCGCCGGCGTAGACACCGGGAGCGAGATGGGCGGCGGCGGCCGCCTCCAGCGCCTCGCGGCGCGAACAGCGGCAGGCATACAGCACGCCGCTGCGCCGCAGCTCCTCAAGGGCGGCGAGGTAGGCCGCCTCGCGCCGGCTCTGGTACATCACCTCGCCGTCCCACTCGAAGCCGTAGCGCTCCAGGGTACGCAGGATCAGGTCGGCGGCGCCGGCCACCTCGCGCGGCGGGTCGATGTCCTCCATGCGTACCAGCCACTGCCCGCCCTGGCGACGGGCCTCCAGGCAGGAGGCCAGGGCGGCGAGCAGGGAACCGAAATGCAGCGGTCCGGTGGGCGAGGGGGCGAAGCGGCCGCGGTACATCAGATGCAAGTTACAAGTGGCAAGTTACAAGTAGAGGCACGCCCCCTCCCGGTCTCCCCCACTGGCGTGGGGGAGGAGGGCAAGGTCACCGTGCGCTTCACGCGGGTCTTACTCATACCAGCGCGTGAAGGCGTCCACCGGCTCGCGCTCGGTGCGGTAACGGTTAACCGCAGCCTCGGTATCGGCATAGCCGAGGGCAATGCCGCCGAGCAGGGCGAGGCCTTCATCGATACCGAGCAGTTCGCGCACCACATCCGGGTATTCAGCCAGCGAGGCCTGCGGACAGGTGGCGAGGCCCTGTTCCTGCGCCGCCAGCATGACGCTCTGCATGAACATGCCCATGTCGATCCAGGCGCCCTGGCCGAGGCGGCGGTCGAGAAACAGCAGCAGGCCCACCGGGGCGCCGAAGAAGCGGTAGTTGTTGTTCCAGGCCGCCCTCTGCTTGTCGGTATCCTCGCGGCGGATCTCCAGCGCCTGGTACATGGCCAGACCGCAGCGCTTGCGCCGCTCCTTGAACGGGTCAAACCACTGCGCCGGGTAGTACTGATAGTCGGGGTTGGCGGCCCCGGCCTCGCGTGCGGCGATGAGCGCGTCGGACAGCCGCTGTTTGGTTGCCCCGCGCACCACGGCCACCTGCCAGGGCTGGATGTTCACGCCCGAGGGGGCCCAGCGTGCGGCATCGAGGATGGCGCGAATCTGCCCATCGCTTACCGGTTGGTCGAGAAAGGCGCGAATGGAGCTGCGGCGGGTGAGGGCGGTGGTGACATCCATCGATAAGATTCCCCGTTGGTGGTGGTTCCGTAGGAGCGGCTGCGCCGCGACGGTTCACTGGCGACGGAATGCTCATCGCGGCGCAGCCGCTCCTACGGAAAGAATGGGTGGCCGATTGTAACTTTTTCCCGGTGGCACGGTGCAATGCCGCCTATGCTTGCTGCATCGACAACAGTACAGAGTTGGCAGCATGGACCGGGAGAGCGACGATCGCATCATCATCGAAAGCGTGCGCGAAGATGGGCGCAGTTTTCGCCCCAACGACTGGATCGAGCGCATGTCGGCACTGCTCGCCACCTTCGGGCCTGATCACCGCCTGCATTATGCCGACAGCGTGCAGCCCTGCATCATCAGGGGGGAAAAATGCCTGGTGGTGGCGCGCGGACTGGCGCAGAACAATCCTGCCGCCTATGAATTCATACTCAAGTTCGCCCACGACAATACCCTGCGCATTCAGGAAGAGCGCCGGCAGCAGGCGCGGCCTGCGTAGGAGCGGATGGTATCCGCGACACAGCGCCGGAGCGGGGACCGGCAGCTCGCGAATACCCTTCGCTCCTACAAGCGCGGGACAACAAAAAAGGGCCTTGCGGCCCTTTTTCTGTTCGAGACTGTCGCCTCAACCCATCTGTTTTTCGCGGATTTCGTCCAACGTCTTGCAGTCGATGCACAGGGTGGCGGTGGGGCGCGCCTCCAGGCGGCGGATGCCGATCTCCACGCCGCAGGAGTTGCAGTAGCCGTATTCATCCTTGTCCAGCTTGTCCATCGCCTCGTCGATCTTCTTGATCAGCTTGCGCTCGCGGTCGCGGGTGCGCAGTTCCATGGTGAACTCGGATTCCTGCGTGGCGCGGTCGTTGGGGTCGGGGAAGTTGGCGGCTTCGTCCTGCATGTGGTGCACGGTGCGATCCACTTCTTCCATCAGCTCGCGCTTCCAGGCACGCAGAATGTCGCGGAAGTGCTCCTTCATCGCGTCACTCATGTACTCCTCGCCCTTCTTCTCCTTGTAGGGGGTGAAGGCGCCGAAGCCTTCAACGGAGGACTTGGTCTTCTTGGCCGCCGGGGCGGTCTTGCTGGCTGCGCTGCTCTTCATGGATGGGGTGCTTTTCTTGCTCGTCGTCGTTTTGGGTTCGGGGACGGGTTTGGCCGCTGCAGCCTTTTGCGCCGCAACAGGCTTCTTTTCCGTCGCCGGCTTTTTCACCGCGGCGGTTTTTTTCTCCGGGGCCGCCTTCTTGGCCGCAGCGGGTTTTTTCTCCGGAGCCGCCTTTTTCGGCGCAGGCGCCTTCTTGGCCGGGGCCGCCTTCTTGGCAGTCGTCGCTTTCTTCGCGGGTGCGGTGGCCTTTTTGGCCGGAGCTTTCTTTGTTGGCATACGCCTGTCTCCTGACTGAGCGCAAAAACAAGCCGGCATAAATACCAGAAAAGGGTTCCCGCCTGCAACCAAGGCACGGGAGGGGTAGGGCCGTTCCCTGCAGGGACCCGGCCTTGCCGGCGACAAGGCTATTCGGCACCCGTCGCCCCGTGCATCAGGGGATGGCGCGGTAGGAGCGGACCGCGTCCGCGATAAGGCGCCGGGGCAGCCCCGGAGGTCGCGAATACGATTCGCCGCTACAGAGGGGCGCGGGCCGCGGGCGTTATATCCAAGTCTGCTTGTCGGGTTTATTTTCTCAATCGCTCAGGTAAGCTATGCCCCCTTCATGACTGCCGACATTACGGGAACCCCATGACCGACTTGCAAGCCCTGCTGTTCGATGTGGACGGCACCCTGGCCGATACCGAGCGCGACGGCCACCGTCCCGCCTTCAACCGCGCCTTTGCCGATGCCGGCCTGGACTGGGACTGGTCGCCGGAGCTGTACGGCGAACTGCTGGCCGTGACCGGCGGCAAGGAGCGCATCCGTTTTTATCTGGACAAGTTCAACACCGGCTTCCGCTACGCCGGCGACCTCGATGCCCTCATCGCCTCGCTGCACAAGGCCAAGACCGCCCATTACACCCGCATGCTGGCCGAAGGTGCGATCCCGCTGCGGCCCGGCGTCAAACGGCTGATCCAGGAGGCCCGCGCCGCCGGCCTGCGCCTGGCCGTCGCCACCACCACGACCCCGGAAAACGTCACCGCCCTGCTCAGGCACGCCCTGCACCCCGAGGCCGAGTCCTGGTTCGAGGTCATCGCCGCCGGCGACGTGGTGCCGGCCAAGAAGCCGGACCCGGGCATCTATCTGTATGCCATGGAACAGATGGGCCTGACCCCGGCCCAGTGCATCGCCTTCGAGGACTCCCGCAACGGCATCCTCGCCTCCCGTGGCGCCGGCCTCGCCACCATCATTGCCGTCAACGGCTACACCCGCGACGACGACTTCGACGGCGCCGCCATCGTGCTGGACCACTGGGGTGAGCCCGGCCAGCCGTTCACCGTGCTGCGAGGCGACGCCGCCGGGCAGGACCACCTGACTCTGGACCTGGTCAGGCGGCTGCACGCGGCGGGATGAGCTAAGGCGGGTCGCGAATACGATTCGCTCCTACGGAGGGGGGCACGACGGGTCGCGAATACGATTCGCTCCTACCAGGGGGGCACGACGGGTCGCGCATACGATTCGCTCCTACCAGGGGGCATGGACCGTAGGAGCGGATGGCATCCGCGATACAACGCCGGGCGGAGCCACAGAGCTCATGAATACGATTCGCTCCTACGGGGGAGCGAACCACCGTCGGCGACAAGGACGCCTATTGGCAGCAATGGCGCTACTGGGCTATATCAGTAACGCAGTGACACACAGGGAGGTGTCTATGAACGACGAGGAACGTCGTCCACACGGTCGTGACTTGCGCAAGGGCCGTCACTCTGGCTTTGGCCAAATTTATTTGCTGACTTTGGTTACCTGGCAGCGTCTACCCGTTTTCTCCAACCTGGCAACCGCGCGCCTGGCCATACAGGCCATGCATTATCACCACAGGCAGGGTGAAGTTGTTTCGCTGGCCTATGTGCTGATGCCTGATCATGTGCATTGGTTGATCCAGTTACAGAAGGCAACGCTTGCCAGCTTGATGCGGCGATTCAAGGGATACTCTTCATTGCAGGTCAACCGCATGCGCATGCAATCCGGCAGGTTGTGGCAGCCGGGTTATCATGATCACGCTTTGCGCGAAGAAGAGGATCTGCGGGAAATCTCTCGTTACGTCATCGCCAATCCTTTGCGCGCGGGGTTGGTGGAGCGTATCGGCGATTACCCGCATTGGGATGCGGTTTGGTTGTGAGAACCGTGGAGCGACTATCGCGAATACCATTCGCTCCTACAGAACCACGGGCCCGTAGGAGCGGACCGCGTCCGCGATGAGGCGCATGGGGCAGCCCCGGCGGTCGCGAATACCATTCGCTCCTACAGAACCACGGGCCCGTAGGAGCGGACCGCGTCCGCGATGAGGCGTCTGGGGCAGCCCCCGCGGCGGTCGCGAATACCATTCGCTCCTTGTATGTTACAACCCCCCTGAAGTTGGGTGTAAGGGTTACCGGGGAAGCCGTTCGCTCCTGGAGGCAGAGACATTCTGACCTCGTCTGTAGAGTGGCTCCCCACCTCATTGCC
>Ga0172382_10009878_pt1 | contig 12911 bp, 7 predicted proteins | sample Leawel138RmetaG_FD_122245 | JGI IMG/M metagenome (GOLD analysis project Ga0172382, IMG submission 122245) | Leachate microbial communities from a municipal landfill in Southern Ontario, Canada - Leachate well 138R metaG | ecosystem: Engineered > Solid waste > Landfill > Unclassified | place...
GGGTGACCTCAACGCTCTGAAGACCTATTCGGTGCTGGCCACCATTCTCGACTTGCCAGAGCCGGAGGTTTGCAGTGCCCTGTCGGCCAAGGGCGCGCTCGCCAGGACCGGGTTACTGAGTCTGAGCATGGCCGGCAGCGAATCCCTGTACCAGAAGCTGGAGCTGCTCTCGCGACATTTCGCGGACACCTTGATGTCGACCGAGGGCGACCCCCTCGACTTCATTCGTGACGCATTGCGGCCGACCGAGCCGCCACACCTCAACCTTGCGGACTACTCTCACCTGGAGGGTGAGCTGTCTGTCCTGCGTCCCTATCTTGACCTGTCCCTGGCGCAGCAGCGCAGAGGAGTCAACATCTTTCTCTACGGTGATCCGGGCACCGGCAAAAGCCAGCTGGTTCGCGCCCTGGCCCAGGCCCATCAGTCCCCACTCTACGAGGTGGCCTGCGAGGACTATGATGGTGACCTCATCGGCGGGTCCAAGCGCCTGCGGGCACTCCGCCTGTCCCAAAGTTTTCTGGCCAGACGCCGCGCCTTCATTCTCTTTGACGAAGTCGAGGATGTGTTCGACGATGTCGAGACCCTTTGGGGCGGGAAAAGCACGGCTTCGCGACACAAGGGATGGATCAACCGCATGCTGGAGGAGAATCCCGTGCCCACTTTCTGGCTGTCGAACTCGGCAGCCGGCCTGGACCCCGCCTTTGCGCGCCGGTTTGACATGATCATCCGCATGCCCGTACCGCCCAAAAGCCAGCGCTGCCGGATTTTGCGGCAGCACTGTGGCACCTTGCTAAACGAGCCCCATATCGAGCGTATGGCGACGGCCGAGAGCCTGGCCCCGGCCGTTGTTTCCAAGGCGGCAGCGGTCATCGGCAGTATCAGCGACCAACTCGGCGAGGAACGGGCAGGCGCGGCCTTCGAGATGATCGTCAATAGCACCCTGGAAACCCAGGGCCACAAACCGGTGGGCAATGGCGGTCCAGCCCCGCTGCCGGATATCTACGACCCCTCTCTGATCAATGCGGACAGGGACCTGGCTGCAGTAGCCCAGGGCATACGGGAAGCCAGATCCGCCCGACTCTGCCTGTATGGTCCCCCAGGCACGGGCAAGACCGCATGGGGACACTGGTTGGCGGACACACTGGATATGCCCCTGGTGGTCAAGCGGGGATCTGATCTGCTGTCCATGTGGCTGGGGGGGACGGAAAAGAACATCGCCAATGCCTTCAGAGAGGCAGAGTCCGAAGGCGCGGTGCTCATGATCGACGAGGTGGACAGCTTTCTGCAGGATCGTCGCGGAGCCCAACGCACCTGGGAGATCACCGGGGTCAACGAGATGCTGACCAATCTGGAGGCCTTCCAGGGGATACTGATCGCCACCACCAACCTGGTGGACAGTTTGGACCAGGCAGCCCTGCGGCGGTTCGATCTCAAGCTGTGCCTGGACTACCTGCAACCCTCCCAGGCAGAGGCTCTGCTCCAGCGTTGCTGCCAGAAGTTGCAGCTGCCCACCCCCAGCCAGCAGGTACTGGCCAGAGTGCGCGCCCTCAACAATCTAACCCCGGGAGATTTCGCGGCTGTGCTCAGACAAGGGCGTTTTCATCGGATTAGCGATGCATCCGAGCTTGTTGCCAGGTTGCAGACGGATTGCGCGCTCAAAGGCAATGGCGACCGCCCCATAGGCTTTGTTCATTGAAGCCCACAATGAAATAATCCCCGGTAACTGTTGGAGTCCGTGAATGCGCGCCCTGTCAAAGTCAAAAATAATAGCCTTTCGCCAATGCCCGCGTCGCCTGTGGCTTGAAATTCACAAGCCTGAGCTGCGCTGTGACTCGCCCGGCACAGAGGCCAGATTCAGCGCCGGGGACCGGGTGGGTGAAATCGCCCGCGCCTTGTATGACACGGCCCGCCGGGGCACCACCATCGATATCGGCGAGCTGGGCATTGACGGAGCCCTCGCCAAAACGGATGCACTTCTGGCCCGGAACAGACCTGTGTTCGAGGCGGGATTCAGCGCCGGGGGAGGCCTCGCCTTCGCCGACGTACTGCTGCCGGTACGCCGCCGGGGGGCAAAGGCCTGGCGCATGGTGGAAGTGAAATCAGCCACCAGCGTCAAGGCCTATCACCGGGACGACGCGGCAATCCAGGCATTTGTGGCCCACCAGGCCGGATTGTGTCTGGACAGCATCGCGGTGGCCCACATCGACAGTTCCTGGGTTTACCCCGGCGAACAGGACTATCAGGGCCTGCTGCGGGAAGAGGATCTCACCGAGGAGGCATTTGAACGGGGGGACGAGGTGCAGGAATGGATCGGCGAAGCCCAGGCAGTGGCCGCCCGACCGCGAATGCCCAGGGCGTGCACAGGCCCGCAGTGCTCGACCCCCTTCGAGTGCGGCTTTTGGACGTACTGTTCCAGCCTTGAGACCCAGGCCCGGGTGCCGGCCAACGTACTTCCCCGGGTGCAATCCAGGGCCCTTCGGGCGCTTTTTGCGGAAGCCGGTGCCCTGGAACTGGCGGACGTCCCCGACGACCTTCTGAATGCCATCCAGTTGAGAGTTAAGACCCACACCCTGGCGGGTACGGTATTTTTTGACAAGGCGAGGTCTGTGGCAGCACTTGCCCGCCATCCAGTGCCGGCTTACTTCGTCGATTTTGAGACTGCCCAGCTGGTTATCCCCCAGTGGGCTGGATTCAGGCCCTACCAGCAGGTGCCCTTCCAGTTCAGCGTCCACAAGCTGGATCGCCAGGGCCGGCTGACCCACAGGGAATTCCTGGACCTCTCCGGGGCAGATCCGACTCGAGGATTTGCCGAAGCACTGATAAGGGACTGCGGCAAACGCGGTGCTGTGTACGTCTATAACGCCGGCTTCGAGCGCGGCCGGGTGCGGGAACTGGCGGAGCGCTATCCCGACCTGGCGGATGCGCTGCTGGCCATCAATGACCGCATGGTGGACCTGCTCCCCATCGCCCAGACCCATTACTACCACCCGGATCAGCAAGGCAGCTGGAGTATCAAAAAAGTGCTCCCCGCCGTCGCACCGGAGCTGAGGTACGACGACCTGGACGGGGTGCAGGACGGTGGCATGGCCATGGAGGCCTATCAGGAGGCCATCGATCCCACTACCTGCCCCGAACGGAAGGCGCAACTTCGTACCCAGCTGAGCAGATACTGCGCACTGGACACTTTTGCCATGGTCCGGCTTTGGCAGTTCTTTGCCGGCCGCGACGACCTGGAGCTACCCTCACCGTGAGTAACAAACCCAATACCCTGGAATCCGTCGGCCTGGCCATCGAGCTGCTGCGCCGCATCCCCAAACACCGCAAGGTGACCGCTAGCGAACTCCATACCCAGCTGCAGGAGGCCGGTTACGACCGCAACCTGCGCACCATCCAGCGTCAGCTGGACAGCCTGTCCGAGCATTTCGACATCGAGCGTGATGCACGCAGCAAGCCCTATGGCTACAAATGGAAACCGGAGGCCAAGGGGTTGTCCCTGCCTGTCCTCAGCCGCCAGGAGTCTTTACTGCTGATGCTGGCAGAGCAACAGCTCAAGCATCTTCTGCCCACCAGTCTGCTGCACTCTCTGGAGAGCTTCTTCTCCCAGGCCCGCGCCAACCTGGATGTCCCCAACAACCCCAGTCTCGAACGGGAATGGCTCTCCAAGGTTCGGGTGGTCAGCACCACCCAGCCACTCTTGCCCCCTCCCCTTGTGGACGGCGTCTTCGAAGCAGTGACGGACGCTCTCTACCGCAATAAATGGCTGAACGTGAGCTACCGCAATGCATCCGGGAGGCTGCTGGACGCCAGCGTCATGCCCCTGGGCCTGGCGCAGCAAGGCCCCCGCCTGTACCTGGTCTGCCGGTTTGAGGGCTACGACAATGAACGAATCCTGGCGCTAAACAGGCTTCTCTCTGCCGAGGCCTCCACCCTGGGGTTCAAGCGGCCGGCCGATTTCAGCCTGGCCGACTATGACGCCGACGGACGCTTTGGCTTTGGCAATGGCAACAAGGTCCGCCTCACCTTCAAGATCACCCGCGAGGCGGGGCTACACCTTACGGAATCATTACTGTCCCACGATCAGGAGATACTGGACAACGAGGACCATTACGAGATTTCCGCCACCGTGGTGGATTCCGCTCAGCTTGAGTGGTGGTTGCGGGGGTTTGGGGAGGATGCCTGGGACATCTGTCGGGAGGCTATCGAATCGTGACGAAGCAAGGCCACCATCAGGGATCAGTCCGGAGAAGTGGGCTGGTAAAGGCGACCAGACCCTGTAACCAAACCACCTCGGACTCTGCAAAGGAAGTTCCCACGGCATCTGAAGGTTGTTATCCATGGCATTTCTAAGTCTCCTCGATGACCGGGCCAAACCCAAAGGCTCCCGGGACCCCCTGGGCTTCGAACTGGTGTGGACCCATTTCGGCCGGAAGGTGGTGGGCAATCTGACAACCATCACCTCGTCGATGGACAATTTTGCGGTGGCCATTCTAGGATTTTACTGGGCGGAACAGCGTGCAGCGGGTCTGTCTGAGCAGGATCGCCACGAGCATATCAAGCACAGCTTCCTGCGCTACGAACAGTTGACGGGGTACTTGCGCTGCCTTGCCGGTGCCGGAGACGTTCTCGGTATCACCAGGGTGCGCCAGCGCCTGGAAAAGAACGAGCCCTTGAGCCTGGGACTTGCCACCGGGCAGCAGATTCTCAGTGACCAGGCGAGCTACGGCTTGTGGGGCTTGTACTCCGCTGCCGCGCGGGATACCGGCCTGGTGGAGGGGCAGGACCGGATTCCCACAACTTTGGGGCGGGAACTGGCAGAGATGATCCTTGCACGGCTCGGGAGCCAGGCAACTGCACTTCAAGCCCTCATTGACTCGGGAAGACCCTTCCGCAAAGGTCAGCTGGAATCCCTGGCCGGGTCCTTCATCGACGCCATCCGTCAACCGGCGTTGCAGGAGCGGTTGCTGGAGTGCTTGATGGCGGGGCCACCAGGGCACCAGCTACAACGTGCCTTCTGGCGTGAGGTGCGGACTTTGGTCAACGGCAAGGCCAGGAGTGCACTGGCGGATTATGTGGCATTGATCGATGCGGTGCTGGCCAGGACATCAGACCTTGCCCTCAAGGAAGAATTGCTGGCCATCAAGGCGATCGAGCGGGCAATGGTGGCGGCAAACGACCTGTTCAACCTGTGCCGCCGTAAGGACGGGGCCCCGATGGCGGAGGTGATTCAGTGGCTCGAGGCCAACCGCAACTATGACTTCCTGCCGGCTGAGATTCCAGCGGATCCACACATGCCCCGGCGCCAGGCCCTCGGCCAGATTCACGGTTTGCTGAGGAGTGGCGATATCACCGGCGCCCTTGCCGAGGTGCTGGCCCTCAATCGGGATGTAATGCAACAACGGGGCGGGGCACCCTGGGTAGAGGTGGAAAATGGCAAGACGTTGCGAGTTCGGGTGAAAACCGAAACCATCCAGATTCCCGGCCAGAAGGATCTGGAACACCGCTGGGACTACGACTATTTCATTGGGTCGTTCCTGAGCATCGCACGCCAGCAGGGGAAATTCGCCAATGGATAGTGCAGTCATTTCCCAGCACCTGCTGGACCTGATTGGCAACCGCAGGGTCATTGCTGCGGTGTTTACCACCTTCACCTTCGAGCCGGATTTCTTCGAGCTGGAGGTCATCCCCCTGCTGCTGGAGCAGGCCCAGGCGTACTCTGCCGATGACCGGGTTAAGCGCTTGATGGTGCGGGAGCACCTGCGGGAGCAGGCGCTGCCCATCGACGTGTATTACGACCAGCCCATGTACCGGGCGAACGGCGCGGCATCGCCCGAAATGGAGTATGGCTGCCATGGGGTGCTGCACCCCAATGGCGCCTTCCATGGCAAGGTTTGCCTTATCCTTGTCGAAGACGCCGACAACGGGCAGCGCTCCCTGCTGCTGGGGGCTGGCTCCAACAACCTCACCCGTGCCGGCTGGTGGGATAACATTGAGTGCCAGCACTGGGTGGAACTGGCGCCAAGAACCTACGGGGTGAAGCTGCTGAATATCCTCCTGGAAGATATCGCGCTGCTGGAGGTTCACCGAGACCCTGGCTTTACCCACAGCAATGCCACAGGCGCCATTCTTGAGTACCTCCAGGAAACCCGCTGCGCCCAATCCGTCGACCCCATTCACTATTTCGGTTTGAGCATGCCGGACAAGCGGCGCAGGTTCATCGACTTCCTGTTCAGCTCGCCGCGCCCTCTCGCCGGGCGGAGTGGCTGGCAGCTGGAAATCATCTCGCCATTTTTTGCCGACAATCCCCTGAACAAGGAGCACGAGGCCTTCCTCTCCCAGGGTGTGGAGTCCATCACGCTGTTACTGCCTCGCGACGAGGAGGGTGCCGCCCTTTGTCCGGAAAACTACTACCTGGCGGTACAGGCAGAACCCGCCCTGCAATGGGGAAAGTGGACGGATGATCTGCAAAAGTCCCTGGGCATGGCCGGGGGGTATCATCGCCACCTGCACGCCAAAATCTACCACTTCTACCGTGGTCGCGAGTCCTGGGTGTTTGTCGGGTCGGTAAATTTCACCCACAAGGCCCTCTATGACAATATCGAGGCGGGATTCCTCGTCAAACCCGACAGGCATCAACGACTCCTTGAGCCCCTTCTACACGACGCCAGGATTCACACCTTCCTGGACCCTTCGGATACCGAGCCTGGTGCAGATGCTGACCAGGATGATCAGGCCGGCTTTCCGGCCTGCCAGCTTTGCTACGACTGGCTGAATGACACCCTAACAGGGAGGGTGGGCGACGACGAAAGGGTCAGCCTCCAGCTCCATAGCCCGGAAGGGGAGCCTGTTATTGAGCCCTGGACGCTCAAGAGCGACCTGGTCCGTTATCGTGAGGACGCCGATCCTCTGAAAGCCGCCCTGCGCCATGGCGCCCTGCTGGAAGTGTCGGGCCGCTGGCTGTCGGGTGAGTTCAAGGGGCGGGACTTCCCTCGCCACCGCGTACTGGTACAGCAACAGGGCTGGAGTCACAAACCGCTGGATCTACCCGATCTCACCCCTGCACAGATCCTCGCGATCTATGCGGGTATGAGCGCAGAGCGCCGGCAACTGTTGCTGGCCAGCGAAAAAATCCGCCAATTGCTGCTGCGCCATCAGGGTATGGAACTGGGGTCGATGCCGGACCATGTAGGCACCGAGCAGTTCTTCAGCGAGTATGCGGAAATCTTTAACGCGTTCCGGGTCCTGTGCAGGCGCATGCTGCAGGCACTGGAAGACAACCGGGCAGCCGAACTGGACTACTACCTGACCGGGACCGGTATCGACAGCTTGCCAACTCTGATAGACAAGGCCATTGCCCAGGATGACGACCATCAACACCTGAGCGGGGTCAGTGCCTATTTGCTGCTCTTGTGCGTTGAGGAAATTTACAGCAACAAGCCGTTTGCCAGACGCCCCCACGTGGGCCGCTATAGGGAGAGAGTCCGCCGGGAGCTGGAGCAGCTGGAGCGGAGCGACCGCATCAGGCTCGATAGTTTCACTGGTGATCAACGGGCCGTCTTCTTCCGCTGGTTTCGGGAGCAGTTTTCCCGCCAATACCGGCCTGTGGAGAGGGATGAGACATGATACCGGTCGACATGCTCACGGCGCGAAAGTTGCTCGATCTTTCCGGAGGCAAGGAAGAGCTGGAGGGGCTGGGCAAACTCCAGCTGGAGGGGGCCGTGGCACTGCAGAACCATCTTGCCGACCCCGACGTGGGTCTGGGTTATCTGGCGGATGAAGTCGGCATGGGCAAGACCTATATCGCCCTGGCCACAGTGGCCTTGATGCGTTACTTCAACCCCATGTTACGGGTGCTTTACCTGTGCCCCAGCCGCAATGTGCAGGAGAAATGGGTGCGGGAATACCAGGCGTTTGTGCGGGGCAATGTCAAGGTATCCCTTGGGAGAATTCGCACACGGGACGGCAAGCCCGCCGTGCCCTACGCCAGTTGCCGCAACGTGGAAGAGCTTATTCGCATGGCCGCCAGCGGATACTACGCGGATTTCTTCATCGGCAAGGACAGCTTCAGCCTTCACCTGGATGACAGACAGGAGACCTGGCAGGACAAGCTGGCAGGGTTAAGAAAGCTGGTGCCCGCCTGGGAGTGGAAGGGGCTGGTGAAGGACAAGATGACCGTCAAGGAACAGTACGCCCGGGTACTCAATTACATCCTGCCGACCTTTGATCTGGTGGTCATTGACGAGGCCCACAATTTCAAACGGGGCTTCGAGAGCAGCGACCGCAACCGGGTTTTGTCCCGGGTGTTGGGGTTCAGTGGCGAAGGCCATACCCGGGCAATGCGGGCATTGCTGCTCTCCGCCACCCCCTATGACAGGGACATCAACCAACTGCGCAACCAGCTGCTGTTGGTGGGCAAGGGCCACCTGCTGCCCGGGCCTGAACAGGATACGGAGCGGGACGCCATCCGCGCCAGCTTGAAACGCTTCATGGTGCGCCGGCTGAATCTGCTCACCGTGAATGGCGAGCGCCTGACCCGCAACCGGTATCGCCGGGAATGGCGCAAGGGAGAGCGGGCCGAGATTAGCCTGGAGAGCGACGAGCAGAAGCTGATCATGGCGCTGGTGCAGAAAAAGGTCGGCGAAATGCTCAGCCACCAGACAGAGTCCCCGTCCTTTCAGGCCGGCTTGCTGGCCTCCTTCGAGAGCTTTGCCGAGTCGGCCCGTAGCGAGCCGGTGCGGTTCGACGGCGAGCAGGCTGAAAAATCCCAGGCAGACGCCAGGGACCGCCATGTCCTCGGCCATATCGTCGATAGCTATGTTGCCAACGGCGTCGGCCGCACCCTGCCTCACCCCAAGATGGATGTGGTGGTACAGCGGCTATGCCAGGCGATGTTCCAGGAAGGGAAGAAGCAGATAGTCTTCGTCCGCCGGGTGCGCAGCGTCAATGAGATCAAGGCCAAGCTGGATGACGGCTACAGTGCCTGGCTTTACCGCCATATTTGCCGAGAGCTTGAGGGGCATCCCGACGCCGCACGCCTTCTCGCGCGAATCTATGAAGCCTTCCAGGCCGCCAGCAACCAGCGGGACGACACCCTGGTGGCCGGCGAGCTGGAGGCGTCTGACGAGCCGGATAAGGCGTTGCCACCCAAGAACGACACCCTGTTTGCCTGGTTTTTTCGGGGGGAGACTCTGCCGGACATCCAGGAGATTTTGGGAGGCTGGCCGACGCCGGAGCGTATTCGCATCGGACTGACCGCGAAGAACCAGGTCAACATTGCCCTGCTGGAACACAACTGGGCGGCCTGGCTGTGTGGGAAACTGGGCATCGACCTGACGGAGACCCTGATACATCACGGAAGCCAAATTAGCCGTTATGCCGACCGGTATTTCCACAGCACCCTCAAGGACGACTATTTGGCTTTGTTCCAGAGCTGCCAGGCGGGGTTCGTGTCCTGGCTGGTGGAAACGCGGGGCAAGAGCTTTCTGCAACCCCTGGTTGCCTTGATTGCCGAGGTTGAACACGAGGACGCCCCGGAAGTCATCACCGAGGATGTGCTGGCTCGGCAGCTCAAAACCTGGACCCTGTACTCCGCCCTTCAGCGATGGCCGAAGCTGGATGCGGCCCTGAACCCCTGGCAGGAACGCCTCTACCAGGCTCTTGCTGCAGAGGGGGACACTGCTGAAATTGGCAAGCTGTACCTGATTCACAATGCCATGGCCGGCTTCTTGTTGCGCACCGGCCACGGCATTGTGGATGTCTACCTGGCCCGGCTGAAACAGGGTATGGGTGATCTCAACCTGGAATCCCGGGGACGCTGGATGGATGATCTTGCGTCCATGCTTGAGGCCCAGAGTTCCTCCCCTGTTTTTTCCACCTACCACGACCTGGAGAGGCTGGCCTCACATCTGGAGCTGATCGTGCGGAACAATATCCCCGAGATCCTGGATGAGCCCAGGGAAAACCACCGCCGCTTGTTGAGCCGAATATTGAACCCCGTATCGCCGATCATTGGCGCTTCAGGGGAAACCGGGGATCGCTCTCCCCAAGCCCGCAAGTTCCGCATGCCAGGCTATCCCCTGGCCCTGGTGAGCACGGATGTGTTCCAGGAGGGGGAAGACCTGCACACCTTCTGCGACAGCGTCGTTCACTATGGGATTTCGGCTTCGCCAGTGAGCCTGGAGCAGAAATCCGGCCGGGTTGACCGGGTGAATTCCCTGGCCCAGCGCCGCCTGCAGGCATTGGCGCGCCAGACCGCGGACGAGGACTACATCCAGATCACCTTTCCCTTTGTTCGGGAGAGCATCGAGTCTCTACAGATTCGCTCGGTCTGCCGCAACATCAATGAATACCTGTTGTCGCTGCACGACTTTGGTGACGGCAACCTTAGACCCTCCGACATGCTGGCCCTGGACACAGCCCTGCTTGACCGGGGAGAAATTCCCGAGCAAATCATGGCCCAGCTTCACTCCCCCTATGACGCCATGGTCGTCGAAGAAGGGGAATACGGAACCGCCCAGGAGGTTGAACGCCAGCGTGTAGCCCGGGAACTCACCATCGAGCACCTCTCGGGACTGATTGATAGGGTGATGGCCGCATACCCCGAGGGCCACGGGCAGCGCATCGAGTCCGACGTGGACTGGCATGGCGTGAACAGCGGACTCGCTGTGTGCCTGAAATCCGCCAAGGCAAGCGGGGAGCTGTTGTTATCGTTGACCCGCCCCAACGATCCCGACACCGTTTTTCCCGGTAGCTCAAAGGAGCTTATCCAGCTGATGGACAGGCTGTCATGGCGCACTTTCCACCGCACTGTCGCGGTAGAGCTGGATGGCCGCCACCACGGCTACCGCCTCTACGCCAACAGCGAAATGCTGGTGGGGGGTGAGGACCTGACCGATTTGTCAGAGGTACAGAGGCTTTTTGAGCGCATGGATCGGGACCATGATCCCGAGAATTACTCCCCGATATTGCCCGAAGAGGTGATGGCGCTCCTCCAGTCCATGAACGAGAACACCGGGGTCACTATTGATCGACACGGGGCGACCCAACTCAGGGTCCACAAGGGCGATGGGGTTTGGCAGATAGGCTTCCACTTCGGCGGTGCCCACCAGCACCGCACCCACAAGGTGCTTCTGTACGAGTGCGCTGGACGCTGTGTGTTCCTGAGTCGTGTCACCGCCGACGGCTTCGCCAGGAGACTCTCCGTAGACGACCTCATTCGCCACACCTGGTTGCGTAACCGGCAGGTGGATCTGGTGGAGTTTCTGGCGAACCCCAAAGGGGCGATCATGGGCCGTGTGGTACATCCACTGGGCAGTTTGCAGTGGGAGGAGTTCATCTACTGCGCCTATACCCTGGCGGTGGAGACGGACAACCTGGAATACATTCTGAGTCAGGTTGACCAGTATTGATTCGCCGGATCAAATACGCAGCTCACAAGCTCTGCTGTGTATATCGCCAGCCGCCTTGGAGCGAAGGCCAATAATAATCAGCTCGTGGATGGCCCGGAGCGCAGTATCCGGGAACCCCACATCCACCAGCGGACCGAGGAGAAATCATTGTGCACCGCCAATTTTGCCCATGCCCCTGGTACCCTCCAAACCAACCACTATTGCAGCCGACCCGGCAGTTGCCTGACGTTTACTTTTTCTCAGCTTATCGTGAGGATATTAAGCAATCCATTTACCACATGAGCACCCAAGCTAAGCGATTTGACTGCACCTTGAATGGCCTACCGGCTTTCCAGGCCAGGATCCAGCCAAGCATCGAGACTCTCATCATCCAGAACCAGAGGCATCCGAGGATGGATGTCGTGGATCGCCCCTTGCGCAGGGTAGGTCACAATGGCACAACACAGGTGTCTATCCGCCCTGGTTTCAAAGATGCCCGGGAAGTAGAGGGTCTGGTGATCCTGTCGGGTGATGTAATGGGGACGTTTGCCGCCGATATGTGGCTGCCACTCGTACCAGCCATCGGCGGGGATCAGGCAGCGGTGATGATGGAAAGCGTCCCGGAAATAACGACTGCTTTCCAGGTGTTCTGCCTGAGTATTGATCGGCTGAGGCGCACCCACTCCGGCCAAACGGGGCAGGTAACCCCACCAGAAACGGGTGAACTCCTTGCTTTCGACTTCCCGGTCGTAGCGAATACCCACTATATCCGTGCCGGGGGCGATGTTGTAGCGGGGTTGCCATGCGGCAAAGGGCCACTCTACCCCCAACGGTTTGCCGATTTCCCGGGGATTGGTGTGGAGGGTAAAGCGCCCGCACACGATCGGTTACTGGGTGTTGTCCTGGATCGTCGCCAGGGGGCCATTCGTCATTACAGACTGGATACCGTTCTCCATGGCGGCCTGACTGGAGTACATCTCGCTCATGCCGATAACCTGTCCATTGGCAGCCTTGAGCACAAAGTAGGGTTCACCGTTCTTCGACTCCCGCCGCTCATAACGACCAGAATTTCCAGCATTTTTCTGCACTGAGGCAATGCCGTTCTCGGCGGAGGCCTTGGTTTCGTAAAGTTCACTGGTGAGAATGACCTGGCCATTCCCTGCCTTCAGGTTGAACATGAACTGGTTACTTGCCGTCTTCCTCAGATCAAACTTCCCGGCCATGGAGACTCCTCACTCTTTGATTTTTGTGGAAAGTCAAGGCTAACCGATATTCTGCCCAGACGGAATATCCCTAAAGGCAAAACGCCAGGCAAGATTTCCAGCAGCGTCAAGGCCAGGCTATAAGGTACCGGCAGAGCCATCACTTACGGCTGGTGCCAAAGCAATGCTCCCAGTAGCCATATCCCTTGGTGTCGTACTTGCACAGGTAACTGGTTCTTCTGAACAGCTCGGCAAACCCATTCTGGTCGCCATGCCCCTCCACTGCGATCACTGGCATATCGGCGTCAAAGTGAACCAGCCCGTA
>Ga0172382_10009879_pt1 | contig 12911 bp, 15 predicted proteins | sample Leawel138RmetaG_FD_122245 | JGI IMG/M metagenome (GOLD analysis project Ga0172382, IMG submission 122245) | Leachate microbial communities from a municipal landfill in Southern Ontario, Canada - Leachate well 138R metaG | ecosystem: Engineered > Solid waste > Landfill > Unclassified | place...
CGGAAAATGAAGGACGCGCCCCCCTCGTTGCTCGACACCCACAGCCGGGAATCCATGAAGGCCACCGGGCCGATGCCCGCCGGCGGTGGGTAGGTGCCCACCTGTGCGGGATCTATGGCGTAGCTCGATGGTGTACCAGCGGTCCAGGCATGACCTTGGGACGTGGTTTCAGCCAGCAGGTACAGGTCGTCGCCATTTACCAGGGTGGCGAACAGTAGCGCGGTGTAACCGGGCTCTACGGCAAAATTGAACTGGATCCCGCCGGGCGCCGTCAGCTCGATTTCGGCAATTGTTCCTATTCCGCCCTCCCTGCCCCAGGCATCCCGGTACGCCATGGTGGCCAGATAGCGCCCTGGCGGCAGGCTGCCGGGTATGGCGTTCATTGCTGGGGGTTCAGGAGTGGGAATGCCCAGGGGAAGCCACTGATCGCGGTCGATGACCCCGGTGACAGCGCCGGAGACAAAGAGCATGTTGCCGGCCTCGGCCCAGTAGACCTCGCCGGCGCCTACTCCAGTCACCAGGGTAGTGGAAGCCAAGGGGGCCATGCTCACCACCTGCTTCAGGCCGCCATCCTCCACCACAAAGAGGCGCTGCTCGTCCCGGGTTGTGTAGGCGGCAGTCACTGCGCCAAACCCCAGCTCCGGGCCGTGGCCCTGCCGGAGGGTTACCCGGTTGGCGTTGTCGATGTCGATGTTCCTGGCATCCGGCAACCACCCGCCGGCGTCCGTTGGCTGCATACGGTCGCCGGGCAAGGTGTTGCGCACTCCCAGGAATCGGTTGAACTTGATGGTGCCGTCTTGCTGCATCTGGCATCCCCCTGCCGCCGTCAGGGCCAGTCAGGCGCGACGTGGTGCGGCACATCCTCGCGGGTCACCCGGCGCAAGTCAGCGTCGGGCCGGGGGCCGAAATAGCGGGTAAACTCAGCCTCTGCCGCATCCGATCTGGCCAGGTCATAGGTGTCCTTGTCCGGTACCGCGAACGCCCGGTGCAGCGCCCACTGCACCAAGGGGCGATGGTGGGCGCCGTGGATCTCGGGCGAGTCACCATCCACTTCCATCGGCTCCAGCGGTAGCCTGTAACCCTCCAGGTGCAAAATCCCGGGGCTGGTGGGATTGGGCGCCAGGCGAAGAGTGGTGTCATCCTGGATGGCATACCCCGGATCCCCTTCCCGGGTCCGCCAATCGGGATCCTTGCTGTCGAGAAATTCAGTGGAAACCAGCTCGATATGCAGCCGCCGACTATCGCCATCACGGGCGAAGGCGGTGTAGGTCAGCTCGTAGAGGGCCGGATGCAGGGTATAAACGGCCTCCCCCGCCTCCACCGCAATCTGGCACTGGGCCGGATTGCTACTCTCGTGCAGCAGGCGGGCGCGGATGGCTGCCTCGTCCTGGGCCTCATTCAGCCAGCCGATGATGTCCTCGTCCGCAAACAGCGGAGGCTCCAGCCTGTCGTCCGCATCCCGGCGAAACTGGGCGATCAGCTGAGCCAGGGTCATCAGACGATCCCGAACTGGTCAACCAGGTTGGAAACTTCCTGGCGCAGTTTGGCCAGGCTCTTGCGACGGTCCAGCTCGTGGTTGTACTTGGTCCGGGCGAACTCCTCCAGAGCTACCTTGTCCATCTGGTCAAGGCTCTGCAGCAGGTCTTCCCGCTTGCGCTCCTCCTCCCGTTCCGTCTCCTGCCGGGCCTTGGCCTCCTCCAGGATCCGGTCGGTGTCATCGTCCTCTTTCGGAGGCTCGTCCACCGGGGTTGTCGCGGGCTGAACCGCGGCGGCCTGCTCAGTGATTTCACCCAAGGCGAACAGGTCCGCATGGCGCAGGAACCGCTTGGCAATGGCCGCGGGCAACAGGCGGGTCTGGCCCTGGGTGAAATACAGGCCCGTGTCGTAGATGTGGTCGCGCCAATCCGGCTTGCGACCGATGTAGGTCACCAGCACATCACCAGTGAGGCGCGGAGCTGGGGTGGGGGGCGCTTCGGCGGCCGGTGCTTCAGGCACATCCTTCAGCAGATGCACCACGGCACGGAAGAGATAGTCCTTCGCCTTCTGCTCGAGGGGAAGTTCGTCGTAGGGAAGGAAGCAGGGATGCTGCTTCTTCTCGGGATCCTTCACCTCGCCGTAAACCCAGCCCTCGGCCGCTTTTTGGGCCAGCCAGCTCTCGTGGCTCTGCTCCGGGGTGGCGTCGGGGTTGGCCAGGTGCATGTCCACCCCGGCCAGGGCGGATTTTTGCTGCCACTCCGGGGCGTCCTCCCAGGTTGGCTGGGAATCGTCCCCCAGGGACTGGCAGTAGGCCCGGTTGATCTCGTGGGCGGCACGGGCGATGTTTTCGCGGTTCATGGTTTGTTCCTGGCTGTTGAATTGGCCGGGCCGGCGTCAACCGGCCCGCCCAGGGGCAGGCGCTCGCCTATCAGCGGGGGCCAGTCAGCTCGCCAGTCACCAGCACCTTGATGTCGCTGGCCTTGGCGTTATCGTCCACGGCGGTGGTCAAAATCAGCCGGGCGGGCTTGGGCAGTGTCACCAGCTTGGCGCCGGTGGCCCGCTTGCGGCCGGCAGCGGCCAGGTCGATACCCGTGCCGAAGTAAGCTGCGTCCTGGGGAACAGCAGCATCGTCGACACCATCCTCGTACTTGAAGCCGAGGGATCCGGTGATGGTCGCGGTCATGCCGACGGTCACAAAAATGCTCGCATCATCCAGGCGCATCCCGGCGGGAAGCGGCCCCAGGTCAACCACATCGGCAGCGGCGATGGGGTCGCCCGAGTCGGAACTGATCGCGGCGCCGGTGGCGTTAGTCTTCAGCTCGAAGGGCAGCGTGGTCACATTGCCGTAGGGAGTGAACCCGCCAAATTGGCGGTGGCGGGGGTTCTTGAGAGTCACGATAGCCATGGTGGCCTCCTGTTTTGAATCAGGTCAGCGACAAGGGCCGGGTCACCCCGGCCCCGGTCATCACTTGCGCTCGCCGATGATGGGCACGGCGGTATCGAATACGGTCACCCCGTAGTCGGTGAATTCCTTGCCCTCGCCGGTGTTCACTTCGAAGCGAATCTTGGAGACGCCACGGATGGCGCCGATCAGCAATTCCACCTTGTCGCCGTGGTCAAGCTCCTTCTCGCTCCAGAAGAACGGGATGGCGCTGTCCTTGTGGGCCGCCAGCGCTTCACCTACAGCCTGACCGCCCAGCAGAATGGCCCGGTCCACCGCATGGGTGGTGCTGAAGCTGTCGGGCACCACACAGGATGATTCCTCCTCGCTGGTATAGCTGGCGCAGTAGTTGATGGTGTCACCGGCATAGAAGCGGATGGGCTTGGGCATCTTCACGATCAGGATGCCGTTCCAGAGGCCGGCATCACCCTTGAACAGCGGGTGGCCACCGGCCTGGCTGGCGCGGGCCATGGCAGAAGCCTGGAATCCACGGAAGTCGGTGTCGGTGACGAACTTGCTGTATTGGGCTTCGGATACCAGCAGCACACGAATGGGGCTGTCATCGGCAGCCATGTCGCCCTCGAACTTCACCACCGGGGGCGGCAGCGGAATCTGTCCCATGTAGGTGCGGATGCTGTCCACGATGTCCATGGTCAGAAAGTCGGCGGAGGTGATGTCGATCTCGCCTGCGTTGACCGCGAAGGGCTTGATGGCGTCCCCGTCCGCGATGAAGTGGCGGTTCCTCGTTGGCGCCCTCACCGGGTTGACCATGATGTCTACGAAGTCGGGGTCATCGATCGTGGGAACACACCACTCGATGTTGTTGTGAAAGCCCCGGGCGCCACCCATGTGAACCAGGAGAGACTGATCCACATAGCGATCCATCAGAGTTTGCGCTGCCGGTCGCCCGATCTTGCGAAACTCCACAGGGGAGCGAATACTGGTCATCACATCGCCCATATCCACAGGAAAACGGGCCTGATTGACGCGGAGCCTGTCCTCGGAGAGGCTCAGTCCGGTGCCACGGCCTTCCGCGTAGCGGCTACCCATGATGGGCTTGGCGCCAATCGGGTTCAGCAGGTGGAAGGTCACCTCCTCCCCTCTCCCCTTGCCCAAATCCTGGCAGCGCACGATGGGCATATGCTGGGTGGTTTGCTTGCGCAGCGTGGCCGTCGCACCCTTGAGGCCCTTCGGCATCTTGCCGGTGAGGCGCGACAGGGTAGAGTTGCGCTGCATGTGGGTGGCGAACAAGCCGACGGCTTGCTGCACCATGTTTTTCTTGTCGCCGTAGGGCGCATGGGTCTTGGTAGTCATGATCCGATCCGTTTACTGGTGCGCTCAGAGGCGCCGGTCAAGAAAGTCCTCGATCTTGTCGGGGGCCATGTTTTCCATGGCCTCCAGCAGGTCGACACCTTCCAAATTCGCCATCTCCTCCTCGCGGGTGAGGCCGGAACCCGATCTACCGCCCGGGAAATCCGAGAGGCTGGCGGGCACGGGGGCCGCGGTCTTGTCGATGACTGCCTGTGCCTTGGCCCTCACCGCACCCGGGTCGGGCTTGGTGGCGGGCTGAGTTTGTCCAGTGGCGCCCTTGAAGGTGGTGAATACCTCGATCACCTCTGCGGCGGATCCTTTGTCGAGCACGGCAGCGATAGCCTGGCGAGCGAAGGCGGGTTGTGAATCCCGCCAGCCCTGGAATTCCTGGCTCTCGATGATTGAATCGGCGTCGGGGTGGGCGTCGTAGATGGCCCCAAAATGGGCGTCCTCCGCGCTTTTCGCCTCCCTCTGCTGCATCGGCTCCAGGGCCTTGGCGAACTCGGCCCGAAATTCCTCACGGATCATGTCGGCGTACATTTTGCTCAGCTGGGCAATTCCTTTTGCCATGGCCGCTTCGGAGAAATCCCCGAACAGTGCGGGATCCACACCCGCATCAATGGCCTCTTGGGCAATCGCCACCTGGTTGTCCACCTCGGTCGCCGCTTCCCCGGCATCGGCTCGGGCTTGTGCCTTTGCCTGCAGGGCCTCAAGTTCAGCCCTGGCCGCGTCGGCATCCGCCTTCGCCTGTTTCGCCGCTTCTCTTGCCTCCACCAGCTTGTCGTAGCTGATGGTGTGCTTGCCGTCCTTCGCCAGAATCACCGCGTTCTCGGCGTTGAGGGAATCCGGGTCAGGCACTTCTGCCCCGCCCTGCTCTCCCGCCGTCGCGCCTGCCGCTTCCGGATCGTCGTCTCCGTCTCCAGGGATGGCCTCGGGCTCGCCATCGTCGTCCGAGGGATCAACCCCGGTATCGCCCTCTTCGGTCAGCTCCAAGAGCTGCGCCGCCTGTTCCGGTGACATATCGCCATCGCCTTCCAGCGACTGGATAAACTCATCTGCTTTGGTCGTCATGCCTGTCCTGCCACATGTCGCCGTGGCCGCAAAAGTCAGGTGTGAACGGGCTTTCGCCCTTCCTCGCCACCGTGGTCGATGGCTTGGGGCGATTGTCGGTAGGGGGCGGGAAATCGGCGAGCCTTACAGGTTTACCCAAAAAAAGGCCCGGTAATAACCGGGCAATGTTGAAGCGGGGGAAGGAGAGTCCCCGGGATCGATAGTCGTCCGGGAATTCCGGTTCGGCGAGCCTTACAGGGGTGCGGTCATTGCTCTGCTCCTGCCATATTGTCCGCGGTTGTTGGTGTCTCAATACCCTGCATGGGTGAACCGCCATCGTCGGGGACAGGTGGGTATGCGGGGCTGGTATTCTGGTCAATCTCCATAAATTCGGGCCTGCCCTCGCCCTGGATATAGGGATCCTTCATCTGCACTGCAGCTGCTTGCTCTGCGACAGGGAAGTTCGGATCCACGCCTGCCGGGTTTGGCTTCTGGTAACCGGCCGCCTCCATCACCTTGTCCGCGACAGGGGCAATCATGGGCATCTGGGCGACCTGGCCACCGGCCTGCATGGCTGAGTAGACTGCCTGCACCAGAACCTGGACGGTTTTGGCATCCAGGCCCTTGATCTCGCTGTCCGTCTTGCGCTCCTTGATATCCAGTTCCCGGGCCTTGAGATCGTTGCCAGCTTTCGCCAGGGCATCGTCCACGGCCTGCTTGATACGGGCCTCGATCTGTTCCGGCGAATCGCCTTGGCCGACGGCGCGAATTGCCGCGACGACTTCGCGTTTGAAGGGCACGTCCATCAAGGACACCAAGAACGGCAACGCTGCAGCCTGGTACTCGGCGGGCAATGACTTGATTGCCTCGCTCATGGCGTTGCGCTGCTGTCCGCGGTAGCTGCTTGTGCTGGGCACGTCCTCCAGTGCCACCTCGAGGCGGGTCCGCTGCAGGTCGTTGCTGAGATAGGTCAGTCCGGTGGCCGGATCCACCTCGGGCCTGTTGATCACCACTGTCCTGTCGGCGCGTACCGCATCGCCCTCGATTATGATGGTCTGCTCTTCCCGCCCCATGTCCTCCACGATCATCGACAACAGCAACTCGCCGACCTGGGTCCGCGCCGCTCTGAAGTTGTCCATGATGTGAGCCAGGGACTGATTGCTCTGCTCGACCTGGATCTCCTCCTGCAGGCCGGAGCTGGCTGTACCCTGCTTACCCTGGAATCCGCTGGTGATGTTACTCACCCGCTCGATGGTGGCCCGGTTGTCCTGCAGCATGTTGAAATGCTGCTCGGTCAGCGTGTAATCCCGCTTCACCTCAAATCTGGCTCCGGGCTGCCGCATGTGCTCTGCGTCTAGCACGATGTCCGCGTCCGGCCTGGCCACCTGGCGCCGCAGCTGGGCATCTGTCATGGCAGCCGCGCCCTTGGTTCGCTCCATCCGGGTCGAGCTCATGCCCCAGCGAAGCTTGCTCTGTCCGCTGTTGAGGCTGTCCTGGGCGTACTTCATACCTCGAACATAGCCGTAAGGGATCCCCGTCATGTCCTCCAGGAAGCCCCAGAACGGCACATACGGGATGTGGCGGTGAGCATAGGGCGTCGGGCCGTCATGCAATTGATGCTGCCCCAGCCAATAGGACCGGCGCACCCGGGTAACCGTGGCCATTGTGACCTGAACGGACCCATTGGCCACCGCAATGGCATGGGCCAGGTTGTTTTCATCGTACTCCACCACCCGACCGTCCCGTGTCTTGATCACCGGCACCCGCACCCAGCGCCGATACCACAGCTCAGCCACACACAGCTCATTGCTGGTGGGGTTGAACCACCGGTCCTCCTGCATGGTCCACGCACGGCCTTCATCCCAGGCGTTCTGCAGGCCGGTACTTTGGCCACCGTCGAAATAACTGGCGTCGATGTCGCTCCACCAGCTCGCACCCTTCCCCGCGCAGAGCATGATCAGCTCCTTGTGCTGGGGGAACACCAGGGCCAAACGGCTTGGGGTAATCCAGCGCTGCCGGCGCAGCCAGCGAGCATCGGACAGGTCGGGCTCCGTGGCCTTCATGTCCCAGTGGATCTCGTTTCGATGTACACGGGTACAGCGATAGGGGAATCTGAACGGATCAGACTGCCGCGACACCTCCACCCAGCCAATACCACAACCAATCTGGCCGCGAAACGCATGAGAACATGCCCTGTCTGCTTTGCTTTCCCGCTCCGCCTGGTTGAGCCGGTAGTTGAGTGCATCCGCCACATCCTGGCCGCCGGGGTCACCGTTGGGCGTCACCCGCCAGTCAGTACGGGTTGTCGCCTCGTAGCCCTGGATCGACAACAGTGCCGGCCCGATCAGATCCTCGATGGCCGGGGGTATGCCCCGCTCCGCCTGGGCGCGCAGTAGCTCACCGTCCAGCTGATTGCCATCGGCGTAATCCATCTCCTTGTCTGCGACGTGTCGCCAGTAGGGCTGCTCCTCGATCTCGCTGAAGATGGCCGCGTACTCATGCTGGGAGATGGGATCATCCAGCTGGGGCGTGTCTACGTTGCGTTGTTCCATGGTGTCCATTGCGTACCTCACAGGCGCCAGTCGGGGGCCTCGGCCTCGTCGTAGGAATTCGTCTTGCTATCGAGCAGCCCCAGCTCCTTGGCCTGGCCCCATTGCCGCAGGGCGTCGGCGCCCTCGGAGCATCCGTTGCTTTTGTCTGGCTGGTCGGTGTAGCGGTTGTCTATTCGGGAGAACCGCTTTCGGTAGCCCTCAATGCGCTGAATACCCTGCTTGCATCCGGTCTCGTCGAAATAGGCGCCCTTCAAATGCTTACGGGTCTGCTGAATGCCGGTAATCAGCTCGGTGATGCGTGGCACGATCACGAATCGCTCCCCGGGCATCAGGTCTTGGAGCATGTCCAGGGTGGAGCGGTTGGTGTCGCTCAGGCGCCGGTAGTCGGCGTCATGGGGTAGGAAGTGGGTGCCAAACAGGTAGCCGCGGGACCGCAACGCTGCCACGTAATGGCGCAGATCCTCGTTGTGGGCCTCGTAATAGTCGATGAACCGGTCTTCACCGCGCAGCTCCTGGTGAAACCAGAGGGCACAGCCATCGGAGTTACCAATGTCCCAGAACGTGTTGATGGGCACGTCCAGTACGGAAACCCTGCAGATTCCCCCTCGCTTGCGCAGGGCGATCATGTCCTTGGCGTAGTAGTTACCCTCGGTGGAAACCTGAAAGGCCTCGGTTGGGGTTGAGGGGTATTCCTGCCACATCCGGTCTTCCCGACCCTGGAAGTCAGCGTTTCGAGTGGCGATGTACCAGGCGCGCTGGTCAGGGTCGATGGTGCAGCCCATTTGCTGCTCGATCTGGTCGAAATACTCGTGCTCTGTCAGGGACACAGGGACCGTGGCCGCCTCCAGGCGATACCTGGGCTCCTGCCACCAGGCGTAGAAGTGGAATCGGTAATCCTTTGTTGTCAGCTTCGCCTTGCTGAGGAATGCCTTTTCCGCCTGCTGGGCCATTTCAAAGAACTCGCCCTCGCGCCCTTCGGCGGTGCTCTCGATGACCAAGACCCCGTTGGTGGGCACGGCGGGGATGGATCCGGTAACCACCTCGGCGGCCTTGTCCGGGAACTTGGCGCAGATCTTCCCGAATTCCGAAACATGCAGCCGGTGGATAGTGCCTGAACGCATTGATGTCGCCACCCGGACTGAACTATTGTTGTGCGCAAACAGCAGCTCGACGGCGCTATCGCGCGCCAGAGGGAAGCAGGCGCGAATTTCGTCGGGTAGATTGGTGTAGGCGAACTTCACCTTGTCGCGGAAGATGGCCTCCGCAGCTTCACGGTCCTGTGCGATGATCCCGCACCGTTGGTCCGCGTTCCACAGGGCATGGTCCAGCCACAGGATGGCTATCAGCGTGGTGAACCCCAATTGGCGGGCCTTGAGTATCAGGTTGCGATGCCACAACCGCCGGATGAATCTGCGTTGGGCCCGGTTGGGCCGGAAAGGCATGACAAGGGTGTCTTCACCATCGTCACCCTTGATCATGATCTTGTAGAGGGCTCCGCTGAACACTCGCCATTCAGGATCGGCGAGACAGCGCACCAATTCGTCCGCGTCCTGTGGTAACGGGAACAGGGGGAGGTCACGCTCGATGACGGCCGCCGCGGTCATTTATCGCCATGCTCCGGGTCATCGGCTACCGGGGCAAAGCTCCCTGTGTTCCGGGTGGCTATGCTTTCCAAGAGGCTGGTGAGAGGGTCGGTCTTCTGCTTGTTGTCCGCCTCATACAGGCCAAGATGCTTGAACAGCTTCTCCAGGGCTGAATTCTTGTCCGCGACCTTGTACTTGAGAATCTGGCCAACCCCTGTCTCGCTGTTTCCGATACTGCAAACTTCCAGCCCTGCTATGGCGGCTGCGGTATCGTCATCGAGCATGTGGATTGGAAGAGGATTGCCGCCGGCGTCGAACAGCTTTCGAGGATCGAACAGGGCCAGTCTTGCCGCCTCTTTCACTACGCGATCAGCCGCAACCTCGGTCCTCTGCTCCCGCTTCTTCAGCTCTTTAGCGATGGCCGCCTGGATGTAAACTTTTGACAGCAAACGAGATCCTGCCTGGCGGGCAGTCTTCTTGCTGTACCCGGCCCGCTCAGCTGCGGCCGTTGCGTTGAGATCAAGTGGATATTCCTTGACGAAGTTCGCCTCAAGGGGCGTCATGGCGACTTCAGCATTGCCAACCTTTGCCGTTTTCCGGGCAGGCGCCTTTGTTGCCGCTTTCTTCTTGCGGCCCGTTGGTTGTCGCTTATTGGGGGGATCAGTAGTCATGGCGGCAATGCTCGCCGCCGCGAGATATTGTGGCCAGCCTTACAGGGGTTCCCAGGACTGGGGCGCTCTACTCCAGCTCTTGTGTCCTTGCGGCTTTGGATGCCTTTGCCACCCGGCGGACCACGGCGGCCACCTGGCGAGACAATTCGTTGTTGCGCTCCAGCGCCTGGTAGGCAAGCTCCTGGGACGTGAATGCCAGGGCGGCACCGGCCAGCATGTGCCCCAAGGTCCGGGTCTCATGGGGCGATAGAGTGAGGATGTGATCATCTCCGATCTCGATCTTGTGTACACCGCCAGGCAGAACAGCATGGAAGATCATCCTCGGCGGCCCATACTGGGCGGCGGGCTCGTACACTCCCCTCTGCCGCTTGTTGATCATCCCCACATCGGTGAGATGCTTCACGCGATCGTCGATGATCGACAGCTTGAGCCCTGTAACCTCTGCGAGGACATCCCGGGTCACTAACTGCCCATGCTCATGCAGCTCGCGGACCGCTGCCAGAACTACTTCCGCGTGTGATTGCTTCTCATCGCTCATGCTGGACTCCTCGGTGTTGGGTTCTTTTGCATTTCAGGATCATTCAGCCACTGGCGCTCCCGGGGTGTCAGGATGACGACACCGCGGTCCTCCGCGTAGTGGCGAATGCAGCGCTGAATGTAGCTGTGCATCTGGTGATCATCGAAGAGGCTCGTCACGGGAACGTAAAACCTGTGGGTGTCGTGCATCCGGGCGATGCGCTCCTCGTACGGCAGCCCGGTCAGCAGCCGCCGGTAGTAGTCCTCGCACTCCAGGCCATCATCTGGGTCGCGAATCAGGATCGGAATCCCATACCGGTACTTGCAGAGCGCTTTCTCGTCCTCGGGCTCGGTGTCCCCCAGCTGGCGGGCGGCTTCGTTGTAGATGGCGTGGGAAAGCCGGTTGAGGATGTCCCGGCGCGTCTCCCTGGGCTTGACCACTTTCAGCTTTGCCACACCCTCCAGCCCGCGCACGAACTTCCGGCCCGACTCGTCGACTGGGAACAACATGCCGCCCTGGCGCCGTAGGAGAATCTCAGCCATTCACTGTCCCACAAGCGCCACTCTGGGAGGCAACTTCGAAGCGCCTCTTCTTCACGCCTTGTCGGCAAATATAGGCGGCCAGCATGCAGAACGCCCATGCCGTAGCGGTGACAATGTGTCCGTACCAGATCAGGACACCGAGCGCCCCCCAGGAGATGATCCGCTGAGCGAACGCTCGCGCTGGCCTTGGCCTCTCTTCGGCCAACTTCTCGGCCAACTTCTGCTGCATCACGTCGGTAAACATCACCAAGCCGACCGGCACTGCGACCGCCCAGATCCAGAACTTCGCCAAATACTGCGCGCCTTGCACTCCTTCAACAAAGCCGAACCACACCGAACCGGCAAAACCGCCGTTCAGCACCAACCACCAAAACCATTTCTTCATAGTCATCGCTACCTCCATCTGACAAAAACACGACTATCGCTACGCTCAACCCGATACTGCTTCCGCTCCAGCTCCGCGACGGTCTCCTGGTTTATGTTGAGATGGGTAACATCTGCACCACGGTCCCAGGGCTCGCCCAAGTTCAGGTTCCTCTCAGCCAGGCGCTCGAAAGCGGCCAAGTCTGCTTGCATTTTGTAAAAACTGGCTGGTTTGATTGCGCCCATCACCTGGCTCCTCGCTCCTTGAGGCACTCCTTGCATACCCACCCATTTTTCTTTGCATGGCGACTTCGAGGCTTAATTTTCTGACAATCTGCACACTTGGTTCTGACGGTGTAGGCCAAAAAGACCCCCGCTGAATTGGCAGACTTGGCCTCGCTGTCAAGCACATTGCCTTCGCTGGACCGGAATGATCCGAACCTGTTGATTGGTCTTTTCATCTGGCCGCCTCCGGCTTGTGCTTATGCTGCGCTGGCATTGCTGGCAGTTGCTGGGCAGACACATAGACTCCGGTGGCCCTGAATTCACCGCCGGCATAGAGCTTGGCCTTCACCGTGCTCACAACTTGGGCATCGTCCCCCCAGACAACACCATTGAGGGCATCCTTGACGGCCTTTTCCACGTTGTCGCTGTCGGGCTTTGTTGTCGGCATGATCTGCCCGGCCACCGCCATCTCCCGCTTCCAGGCAGGCCAGGACTGCGGGATAGGCATCACGATGAACAGAGTCATCTCTACCGGGCCCTCCATTGGTGGCTGTGTTCCCATCGCTTCCATCGCCAGGGTACGGATCATGCCCTCGTAGGTGCGCGTCTTCTCTGGTGTGTAGTGTCCAATATGGCCGCTGGGCCTCTGGAATGACCGGGCCCTCCCCTTCCCCTGGGGTGTCCCCGGGACCGTAAATGCCACTGCTGTTTGCTCTGTCATGCCGTCTCCTCTGCAAACGATTTCAGCCGATCATTGCTCCGCAGCTTCGCCAGCGCCCTCTTCTCAATCAAATAGATCGCCGTTCGAGTGACACCGCAGATGTCTGCGATTTCGCTTTGTTCCCAGATGTGGCCCGGCGGCGTTATCGCGTCCAGCACTGCAATTGCGAGATCCAGATCTTTGGTTGTGGTTCTGACGGTCACAGCCTCTCCTCTCGCCCGCAACGGGGGCACCTGGCAATCTTGATGACCACTGGCTTGCCATCTGCGCCAATCGTGAATGTCTGACCCGTGACGAGGTGATAACCGCATGCTGGGCAGGGCCTGTGCTTGTACATCGGGTTCATGGCTACACATCCGCGAACATGCCTTTCAGAGCCGACAGGTGTGGTTCCGCAGTGGAGGGCTCAGCCTTCACAGGCCGCTTGTGGTCCAGCTCCGCCACCGGATCTGGAAACTC
>Ga0172382_10009880_pt1 | contig 12910 bp, 16 predicted proteins | sample Leawel138RmetaG_FD_122245 | JGI IMG/M metagenome (GOLD analysis project Ga0172382, IMG submission 122245) | Leachate microbial communities from a municipal landfill in Southern Ontario, Canada - Leachate well 138R metaG | ecosystem: Engineered > Solid waste > Landfill > Unclassified | place...
GGCAAAGGATTCAGAAGAGGCTTGGCTACGTATCCCCCGTTATGTATGAACAGCAATTCCATGCAGGGAGGAATGCAGCTTAAATATTATTTTTTTGGTGTCCATTATTGACATCAGGGGTCACATTGAGAACAAACGGGTTAACGATTACTGAAACTCATATGGTCAATTTCGCGTGTCTTACAGGTGATTTTTTACCTCTCCATATGGATAAGGAATATGCAAAAAAGACAATTTACGGTGGTAGAGTTGTGCATGGATCACTCACATATTGCTTGGCAGTAGGATTAGTCGGACTGACCAACTGGTATGAAGACTCCATAATCGGATTGCTGGGAGTGGACAGCATGCGTTTACCCCGTCCAGTGAAACCGGGGGATACTATTCATGTAGATGTAAAGGTAATTTCAAAAAACGAGACTTCAAAAAAAGATAAGGGGATTCTTACACTATTTTATATGGTAATGAATCAGAGAGATGAAGAAGTCTTGTCAATGGAATATACGATTATGATGCACCGAAAAATACTATAAAGGACAAGACGGAAAAAGGGCTCCTCGCGGGAGCCCTTGCGATTGGCCCGACCTGTTTTTTTCACAGAGTTCCTGTTGCGGTACTCCGGGCCGCAGATCATCTTGAGCAACGCTCAATCATACATTTCCGGAAAGACACAAGAGCACCTGACATTATGGCTCACCCAGTTCTAATTCCTGCCCTCCTTCAAAGACGTCGAGGATCTCGTATTTCATACCGCCTGCCGCATCGAGGGATCTCAAAACGCCATGGGAATCTGATCGCCCATCTCCCGGTGTTACTTTTAATCGGACAGATAACGTGCTGCAACTCCGGACATATTATTTGTTCCTGACACACACGGATTTTTTCTTGCCTTAAGTGGTGTCCATGATAGAATACCGGGGCATAAGGTGGCAAAATCATGATTAAAAAAGAAATTTATGAAAGTGCGGTAAGCCGAAGGGATTTTTTGAAGTGCGGCATGGCGGCGGGGGCGGGACTTGTTCTTCCTCTGTATATCGATGTAAGAATGCTATCGGCGGCGGAAACGTCGCCCGACCTGGTGGTTGTGCAGGGCACGCCGGCGGCGGCGCTGGTAAAGACGGCCGTTGATGGCCTGGGAGGCATGGGGCGCTTTGTTTCAAAGGGAGCGATTGTCGTCGTAAAACCCAATATAGGGTGGGACCGGCGACCCGAATTCGCGGCCACGACCAATCCCGAAGTGGTGGCATCCGTGGTACGGCTCTGTTACGAAGCCGGCGCTAAAAAGGTGAAGGTATTCGACCGGACCGTAAACGATGCACGTCGCTGTTATGAACAAAGCGGTATAGCCGAGGCGGCTGGAGCGGAGGGCGCCGAAGTCAGTTACACTGACGAGCGGAAATTCAAGGATGTCAAGATTAAGGGCATGGCTCTTGACAAATGGCCCCTTTATACGGAACTTCTTGAAGCAGACAGCATCATCAACATCCCTATCGCCAAGACTCACGGTCTCGCCGATCTGACTATGGCGATGAAAAACTGGATGGGCGTCATGGGAGGAAGGAGGGGCAGGATCCATCAGCGCCTCGATGAGAGCCTCGTCGATCTGGCCAGGATAATCAAACCGGCGCTCACCATCCTGGATGCCGTCCGGATCCTCACCGGAAGCGGTCCCCAGGGCGGACGACTGGAAGACGTGAAAACGATAAATACTATCGTTGCGGGGGTCGATCAGGTGGCAGTCGATTCCTTCGGTGCAACCCTTTTCGGCATGAAGGGGGAGAATCTGGGATACCTTCGCCTGGCCCAGGACGAAGGATTGGGCACGATGGATCTGACAAAGACGATCATAAATGAAATAAAATTATAAAGACGAGTTTGAAGGTTCAAGTTTCAAGTTCCTTCAAACCGAGATCTGCTTGTCTTACTGTTTGTACTGCTTCTAGTGGATTTCGGCCTTTACGGAAAGAACGATAAAAGAGTTCGAAGTACCTGACGAAGCCCGTAACACTAACTTCAAGCTGCGACTTCGAGAACGTATTACGGCTCTGTCGGAAAGCCAGGAACCAATACACGACTGTGAAAAATATACGAATTCTTAGGCGTGCCTCGCAGGCAATTTTTCTACTGTTATTTCTCTTTCTTTTTTTCATGACCGAAGCGACAGGAGAAAACGAGCTTGGTTATCCCATCAAGATTTTTCTCAATTTCGATCCCCTTCTCATGATTTCCTCCTTCCTGTCGTCGCACACCTTCGTAATGGGATTTTTGTTCGCTCTCGTCCTTGTTGCAGTTACCATCCTGTTGGGCCGCGTATTCTGCGGATGGATCTGCCCTCTGGGCACGATTCACAATATGGTGGGATCTGCAGCAGGATCGAAACGAGGCGGCGTTATTTCCAGCAGATGGTTTCGCTTCAAGTATTATCTGCTTTTTTTTATCCTTGCTTCATCCCTGGCCACAGCCCAGTTGGCCGGCTATGCAGATCCCCTCTCTTTGCTGGTGCGCTCGCTGGCTCTCTCTATCTGGCCTGCCTTTGAATATGTCATTCGCGCCATTTTCGACGGGTTCTATTATCTCGATATTCCCTTTGTGACCGGGGCATCGGAAGCAATTTACGATCTTCTGAGAAATACTATCCTTTCTTTCCGTCCGGTCTTCTTTCTTCAAGGATCATTGATAGGGCTGTTCTTTATAGGAATCCTTGCGCTTAATCTGATTGAAAGGCGATTTTGGTGCCGGTATATCTGTCCCCTTGGGGCCCTGCTCGGTTTGCTTTCGCGTCGGCCTCTCATCGGGCGGGACATAAGTGAAGGGTGCACCGCCTGCGGAACCTGCCGCTCTGTCTGTCCGGGCGGCGCTATAAGGGATAAGAAAGGAGAGGCCGTTCCGTCGGAATGCATGGTCTGCCTGGAATGCGACGATATATGCCCGGCCGGGGCGGTCCGTTTCCGTTGGAAATATAAAAGTCCTGCGGTCCCCCTCGATATAAAAAAAAGAACCGCCCTGGCCGCATTTGCCGGCGGCATTGCTGTCGTTCCCTTTTTGAGGATAACGCCTGCTGCCGGTGGGGTTAAAACTGATACCCGGCTGATCAGGCCGCCGGGAGCATTGCCGGAACAGGGATTTCTATCAGCCTGCATCCGTTGCGGCGAGTGCATGAAGATCTGCATCACAGCCGGATTGCAGCCGACATTCCTTCAGGCCGGCCTTGAAGGAATATGGACTCCTTATCTTGTGCCGCAGATAGGTCACTGCGAGTTACGGTGCACCTTGTGCGGTCAGGTTTGTCCGACAGGGGCCATCAGGGAACTGACCATTGAGGAAAAGACTGAAACGAAAATAGGGATGGCCGTTATCGACAAGGGGCGTTGTCTGCCCTTCTCTTTCGGTATGGAATGCCTGGTCTGCGAAGAGGTTTGCCCCACATCCCCCAAAGCAATTTGGCTGGAGGAGGCGAAAGTAATCAGGCGGAACGGAAAGACAGAGGTTTTGAAGCAGCCCCGTATTGATCTCGAAAAATGCACCGGCTGCGGGATCTGCGAGGCCTCATGCCCGGTAGCGGCCAAACCTGCCGTCTACGTCATAAGCACAGGGGAAACCAGGTCGGAGGATAACAGGGTTTTATTATAGCGGTTCCATGTTGTGCGCCTCGCGTTGCGTATTGCCTGTTAACGGGAAGTTTTCAAACACGAAACTCGTAGTGCTACACATGCAACGCTTTTCAAACTTCAATCCCGATCTTTGATTTTCCCCCGAAAAAATAGACACACAGTTAAGCACCCGTATATGTTCAAACTCAACCGGAGAAAGATATCCCAGCGAGGAGTGCTCCTGATCCAATTATAAAATATCTCGATATATTCCAAAACTCTGACGAGCTTCAGTTCATGTGCGGTATCGTTCGAAGTGGACCTGCTATGAAAAAGTGGACACTCAGTTAAGCCATTGATAAAAAGGATGGCAGGAGGAATATTATGAGTGTTCAGGAACGAAGAAAATATGGCGCTGATTTTAAACGTAATGCTGTTCAGCTCGCTGAAGAGCCAGGGCGTACAGTGGTTGATGTGGCGGAGAATCTCGGAATAGCGGCGGATCTCCTCTATCGATGGCGAAGAGAGCAACGAAAGAAAGAAGGCTATGCTTTTCCAGGGCATGGCCGTGAGGCGGTAACCCCGCAGGAACAAAAGATCCGCGAACTTGAGAAAAAGCTCAGAGATGCAGAGATGGAGCGGGATATCTTAAAAAAAGCCATGGCCATCTTCAGCAAGGCGCCGAAATGAGATTTCAATTCATCAAAGAGAACCGCTCATCATTTCCGGTGAAGAAGATGTGCCACGTTTTAAATCTGTCTCTGAGCGGATATTACCGTTGGTGCACAGCCCCTGTATCATCACGACAGGTTGAAAAGGACAATCTCATACGCCGCATACGGGAGCTTTTTGCACAGCATCGAGGCATGGCTGGAAGTCCTTTGATACGGCAGATCTCCGTGAAGATCCGGCATTTTCAATGGTAAGTCGTCCTCGGGTGGCGAGGCTGATGAGAGAGATGGGGTTAAAATGCCGCACCGTGAAGAAATTTGTGGTAACCACCGATTCAAAACACAACGAACCAATTGCCCCCAATCTGCTGGAGCGTAAATTTGATGTGGCCTTTCCGGACCGGGTGTGGGTGACTGATATCACGTATTTGAAGGTCGGCAGCAAATGGTGCTCTCGCAAGAATGAAACCTAAAGGCTGTTTTATTATGAAAATAGATATTATAGGTGCTGAATCACTGGGTGTCCGGGGACTTTGTTGCTTTGTTACTGTTGCCGAACAGGGGATTCTCATTGATCCCGGTATCGCACTGGGCTTTTTTCGTAAGGGTTATGCGCCACACCCAGTTCAGGTGGCAGTGGGTGAGGTAATCAGAGAAAAGATCATACAGGCTTGGGGACTTGCCACGGACATTGTTTTCAGCCACTTTCATGGTGACCACGTACCTCTAGCAGATGCAAACCCCTATCAACTGGACATAGCTAGAGTGGCAGATTTGAATCCCGGGGTTCGGATCTGGACAAAATCAGCCGATTTTCTATCCGACAAGGAACTAAAAAGATTCATAGCCCTCAAAAATCGATTGGATGCCCGATGGCAGGAAGGAAAAACTGGACTCGATCCGTTGCGTTTTTCCGGACCGGTGCCTCATGGAAAAAGAACAGAGCATAACGAAAAATTGATGATGACAAGGATCAAGGATGACGCTGTTTTTGTGCACGCTCCAGACATTCAGCTTCTGGATAACGAAACTGTCGATCTTGTTCTTGAGTGGAAACCAGATATACTTCTGGCTGGCGGTCCGCCGCTCTATCTTGCACAACTGAATTCGGAGTTGCGCAACAGGGCTTGGCAAAACGCTCTGCGGTTAGCGGATTCGGTGGGCGTACTGGTTCTCGACCACCACCTGATGCGAAGCCGTGAAGGACTGCAATGGTTGAACAAGCTTTCATTGGAATCCGGCCACAGTGTCCTATGCGCAGCCGATTTCATGAAAGTACCGCGCAGCCTTCTTGAGGCTGAAAGAAAAACACTTTATGAAAAATTTCCTGTTTCTTCAGGATAGCGACAAGATTATGCAGAGGGAAAAACAAGTACGATAACATCCGAATAATGGCTTGACATTATGCCTGCTGCTTAGGATTCAATTACTCAAGAAGTAACGGCTTTGCAGAACCATGAAATGCACAGGACAAAGACAGCACCTTGCCTGCGCCTGCACCTGCAATTTTCCGTTAGCCGCTCTATTATGAACCCTATAGGAGTTTACCATGCCCAAAATAGAACCATTCGAAAAATACAGCGCCGAATATGACAAATGGTTCGATAACCACAGTGATTTATACGCAGCTGAATTAGGAGCAATCCGACAGCTTGTTCCTCCTTCCGGAGCAAAGGGCTTGGAAATAGGTGTTGGTTCGGGAAAATTTGCAGTACAACTTGGGATAAAGGTTGGAGTTGAACCCTCAGAAAAGATGGCAAGCAAAGCCAGATTACAGGATCTTGAAGTTCATGCCGGTGTGGCAGAAAAATTGCCCTTTGCTGATGAGCTGTTTGATTTTGTATTGATAGTAACAACCATCTGCTTTGTTGATGATGTTGGTAAATCACTAAGAGAGGCCTTCCGTGTATTGAAGACCGGCGGATCCATCATTGTTGGGTTTGTAGATAGAGAAAGCGAACTTGGGAAACAATATTCCCAAAATAGAGAAAACAGCAAATTTTATAAATATGCCACCTTTTACTCAACTCCAGAGGTTCTAAGGCATCTTAAAGAATCAGGATTTGTGATCACGAATGTTTTGCAAACCCTTATTCCTGGAGAAGTACCCAAAACCATTCTGGAAGGCTTTGGAAGGGGTTCTTTTGTCGTCACCAAGGGCATGAAGGTTGGCTAACAATGGGTCTGATCGTTATCCCTGTAGCCGGGAAGACCGGAAAGTATTCCTGCTATGGCTATTGCCTATTTTCAAGCCTCTTTATACCAACCTTCCTGTGGCATTGAATCAAAGCATGTTGGCTTCGGGTTTATCCATTTGCCCTCTTTTGTAATCTCCCATTTTATATAAAAATCCATTGGCGAGGCTGTTTTGTCTATACGATAACCCTTAGGGTGAAAACCTGTCTGTATGTCCTTGGCTTGAAATGTTTTATCCATTATCTCTTTCCATCGTTATCGTTAAAACATCAGCAAGAGTAAGAATTTGCTGCATGCCGAAAGCCTGAGTGCCACATTTATTCCCGTGTCATAGCCGTTCCACATTTAGGACATTTCTGCTCATAACAGGGAGTCCCCAATTGATGGTCTGCTTTTTCACCACAGTTGGGACATACACAATATCCCCCCGGCCCCGCTGCAAAGCCACCTCCAAGGCCCCGACCGCCACCTTGTCTCTGGCCACCCATGCCTCTACCTGTTTTTGGCCCTTGGCCTCTCGGTCCTGTTCCATCTCCTCTTGGCATTTGGTTCACCTCCTTTCAAGCTTATTCCCTAAATTGATAAAAGCGTCCTTCGCCTAAAACAAAATATAGGAATCTCGGTCTCGAATGTCAAGGATATCTAGAGCACAAGCTATTGAGTGTTGCACTAACAAAGGCCTCTTGTGACATCTGTGCTGTTAAGAAATGTGTTCATTATTATACTGTAATCTCTGCGAAAAATTATTTCATCGGAAATTAAACAGTTTGTCAGGTAATGCAACAGGTTGAATGGTAAAAACTTCATGACTAGATATATTTATCTCAAGGGTATTCGGGATCAGCGTAAACGTAATCATTACCACTCGAAGTCTTGCATCACTATGATAAAACAAATCTGATACGTACAGGAAGAAACTATCCATGTTGAAGTAATTTATTTCTTTCACTTCTCAAAGACACGTTTCGATTCTGAAATTTTCATAGCTCCAAAGACGCCAGATTTTAATCAGTAATGATGGATCCCATTATTTGCCGTGGAGGATGTCCATCCATCGGATAGCCTCCGATTCACTGATCTTACCGAGATACACTTGGGTCGTCTTCAGATCCTGATGCCTCAGAATGATTTTCGATATGATCTCCAGAGGGATACCGTTTCGACTTGCGTAAGTCGCTGAGTATCTACGGAGACCATGCGGAGCTATTTCGAGATTCAGTTTGGACCCTAGTCTTTTGATCATTGATCTGGCAGTTGAGTATGAAATTGGGAATAACCTTTTATCAGATGACAGGTTTTTCAATCTGATATATTTATCGACTCTTTTTGCAATCTGCTCCGGCATAAAGGCGACCTCGGCTTCTTTTCCTGATTTCGGTTCCCTGATTAAAAGCTTTCTTTCGGAAATATCGGACACTTTGATCTTCAAAAGCTCTCAGATTCTTAGCCCACAGCGCGCTTGTAGTTCCATAATGAGCCTATCCCTTGGATTTCGAGTATTGTAAATCAGCTCATCTACGGATTCCTTGTCCAGAATGTTCCTCGAAACCTGCTTTGGGGCTCTAAAAGCCTGTGAAAAGAGTGGGGCATTGCAGGGGTTCTTCATATTGGTCAGGCATTTTTCGATGACGAAATTGTAAAAAGCTTTCATCTGCGCATAGCGGAGCCGCCTTGTTGATTTTGCCTGGGACTGCGTGAGATTCTCCAAGAATTGGAAAATCATGTCTGAACCTATTGAATCGAAATCCTTGTCACCACAAAAGTCGCTGAATCGCTGTAACAGAAAACGGTAACTGTCTTTTGTCCTTTGCTTCATATTAGATTGTTGATGGTACTGAAACAACGTTATCGCGTCCTTTATTTTCATGGTTCTGCCTCCCTTAGTGTCATGTCTGGCCATCTTTGGAGCAGAATATAGGATAGGTCTGGGTATTCTGAAAGAGAAGTGAATAAATTAGAAGATATCACGAGGGTCATTTATCCAGGATGCACCTACTACTCCTCAACATCGTTCCAGAAGAAAATCGATGATTACTGATTGAAATGTTCGCTTTGTTCCGGAATTGATAACCGAGTACATGCGAGGGATCTTTTGCACTAAAAAGGTCACAACGCGCACCGGATCGTGAATGCTGAATCGGAAACACTGCAAGAAAATCAAGCCACATGATACGAAAACAAAATTTGTTTTCTCTTAACTCCGATTTGTCTAGCTCTCCTGAAATATTATTTGCTTTTTATTCTTGACAGCACGCAACAATTACAGTATCTAAAAGATACTATCTTAAATAAAGGCATTGTTATGGTACAATCTTTCAATCATTTTTGTCCCGTCGCGCGGGCTATGGAAAAAGTCGGGGACAAATGGTCGCTGCTCATTATCCGCGATCTCCTGCATGGTCCCCAGCGATTTACCGACCTCATCGGCTCCTTAAACAACATAACTCCTAAATGGCTGACCCGGCGCCTTCGCGATTTGGAGGAGGCCGGTATCGTCCAGCGCGAAACGCAAGCCGGCCGCCGTGAGGTCTGGTACAGCCTGACCCCTGCCGGAAGGGATCTCGAACCGGTTGTGGATGCCCTGACCGTTTGGGGATTTCGCCATGCCATGCGTCCTCCGGCCCCTGGTGAAGCCGTCAATCCCGATCTCATGATACGGGGCCTGACCTTTTCGCTCAACAAAAGATCCCGGCGGCCGGCGCATAAGACGATCTGGAATATGCACTTCCCCCAGGCAACCTATACCCTGTCGTGTGACGGTGATGTCTGGTCGAGCAGCCAGGAAGGGTCTGCCGACGCCGATGTCTCCGTGAAGACGACCCCGGAGGAATGGGCGACTCTCATGACGGCCCCCCGGTCCGAGCGCAGCCGCCTCACCGGGAATGTGCGTATCGAGGGGAAAGTGGAGGAGGTTGATGAATTCAAGAAGATTTTCGGCATCTCGTAAAATGTTGCCGAAAGACGCACGTCCCACCCAGCAGAAGGATAACGGAAACGTAACTCACAGGACGCTGTCAGAACAATCAAGGAGGATGCCATGGATTTAAAACAAATCAACGATACATTAAATATGTATATCAAACCCCAAACCTTTCCCGTCGCCGTTAAACTTTACACAGCCGAGGAAGCCCTGCCGGCCAAGGTCAGAATCCCCGTCAAGGATCTAGGTTATCAGATCGCCCTCTGCCAGGCCGTGGCCCTGTCCCGGCGCTACGGGTGGACCATCGCCGTCGGGAAAAATGACCAGTGCTGCATCGGCGGGCACACCACCATGGGCTTTCTGGACAATCCGCCCGAGGCAAGGCCCGGTGACGAGGAAAAGCGGCATGAGCCGGGCAAATACGCCTATATGGTCTCGGCTGCCATCGACCGGGCCGACTTCGAACCGGACATGATCTGCCTGTATGTAAACTCCGCTCAGGCCATGCGCCTGGCGCAGGCGGCGGTCAACAGCGGCGGTGGCATCGCCCCGACATTACCGACAGGCATGGGCGACTGCGGTGATATCATGGCGCGGACGATCAAAACGGACATGAACCAGTTCATCCTGCCCTCTGGCGGCGACCGGGTCTTCGGCTCCACCCAGGACCACGAAGTCATTTTCACGATCCCGAAGAGCAAGGTGGAGTTGATGATGAAGGCCCTCGGAGACACCCACGCGGCCGGCTTCCGCTACCCCGTGCTGACGGACGTGCGGCACCGCCCGAACCTGGCGCCGTTCCTGGAAATCCCCCAAAACGCTTAATGATTTAATGGAGAAGAGATCATGTCGTGGAAGAAAACATCTTGTGTATTGTGCGGCAACCGCTGCGGACTGGAAGTCCAGGTGGAAGACAATCGAATCGTCAAGGTCCGCGGTGACAAGGACAGCCCGATCAGTGAGGGATATGTCTGCAGGAAAGGGCTGAACGTCGCTTACCATCAGCACAACACGGACCGGCTGCAGTATCCCCTGAAAAAGGTGGGAGATCGATTTGAGCGGATCTCCTGGGAGCAGACCATCGGCGAGATTGCCGAAAAGCTTAAAGGCATCCTCGCTCAGCACGGCCCCCGATCTTTGGCTTCGATGGTCGGCGGTGGGGAATTTGCTTTTTTAAGCATAGGTTTTCCCGTTCGCTTCGTCCGGCGGCTCGGATCACGGTGGAACTATTCCGCGGCGAACCAGGAGTTTTCCGGCCGGTATTGGGCCCACGGCCTGACCCTGGGAAGCCAGAATATCCAGATGGAAGAGGATTTTGAGAACTGCGACATGTTGATACTGATCGGGAAGAATCCCATGATGGCCCATCATTTCCCTCAGGCGCCGCGCCGATTGCAGAAGATGTCCAAAGACCCCGACCGCCTCCTTGTTGTTGTCGATCCGCGCCTCACCGAAACCGCCCGACTCGCCGATATTCATCTTGCCATTCGCCCCGGCACGGACGCTCTCCTGCTCAAGTCGATGATTGCCATCATTCTCAACGAAGGCATTTATAACAAGGACTATATTGCCCAGCATGCGGACGGCTTCAACAAGATCCTGCCCTGGTTTGCCGGCTTCGACGTCAGGGCGGCCCTTAAGGTCTGCGACCTCGATTATGACACGGTCTTCAGGGTCTGCCGAGAATTCGCCACGCGCCGTTCAAGCATTATTGATGATCTCGGCATCCTGATGGGCCGGCACAGTGCGTTCAATTCCTATCTGCTGGTCGTTTTGCAGGCCATTTGCGGACGCCTCGCCGTGCCGGGCGGAAATTATCTGCATGGCGGCGGCACCCGGTCGGACCCCAGGGATCCAAAGGTATGGAGGACCTTATTGACGGACATTCCCGCCATCAACGGCATGTTCCCGCCCAATGTGTTGCCGGAAGAAATCATGCACGATCATCCGGAGCGCCTGCGGGCCGTCCTCTGCTGGGCCGCAAACCCCCTGCGTTCCTATGCCGATACGACAGCCTATGAAAAGGCTTTTCAAAAGCTCGATCTGTTGGTGGTGGCTGAGATCGCCATGAGCGAGACGGCCGCCCTCGCCCATTACGTCCTTCCCTGCAAAACGGCATTCGAGTCCTGGGAGGGGGATCCCGGTATGGGTTTCGAAAAGGTTTACGCCAGGTTGCGGGGTCCCGTGGTGGAGGCGGAGGGAGAGCAGAAGGAAAATGCCGAGATCTTCACCTTGCTGGCCGATGCGATGGGGCTCATCCCCCCGATTCCCGATGCGCTGTACGAAGCGGCAAAAAGCGGCGACCTCAACGCTTACGGGCAGAAATTGGGGGAATTTATGATGGCTTCCCGGGAAAATGCCGCCGCCGTGCACTTTGTCGTCGCGAAAACACTTGGCCCGGCTTTGGGATCGGCCCATCTGGCCAGTATCTTTCCCTTGTTCATGCTGCTTTCCAAGGATCGCCAGGAAGAGGCGGCAAGGGCCGGTTTCCCCGCGGGGCCGGACCAGGGCCTGTCCCTGTATCGGGCCATCATGGACCATCCGCAAGGGGTATTGATCGGTATACGCGATCCGGAAAAGAACCTGGAGGCCAATGTATCGACGAAGAACAAGAAGATTCAACTCTATAATCCAGAAGTGGAGGATTGGATCAGAAAGATAAATCCCGCCGAGGAAGAAGCGCAGCTCAAGCAAGACGCAAATTTCCCGCTGATTCTGATGGCGGGAAAGCATATGGACATGAATGCCAATACCGCTATGCGAGACCCTGCGTGGAACAAAAACAGGAGAGCGTGCACCCTGGCCATCCATCCCGCGGACGCGGAAGCGCTGGGCATCATCGACAAGCAGATGGTAAAGGTCGTCACGGAAGCGGGTGAGGAAACTCTCGAGGCCGAAATATCGAAAGATTGCCGAAAGGGCCAGGTGGTCATGCCGCAAGGCTTCGGCCTGTTCTACGACGGCGTCACATACGGCGCCAATGTTAACCGGTTAACCAAAAATACCAACCGGGACTTCGTCGGAACACCGATGCACCGCTATGTTCCCTGTCGAGTGGAAACCATCGGATGAGAAGTTCAAGCCCACACTTTTGAGAGGATAGCGTTACGGATCACTTTTGTAAGGTTCCGAATGGAAAATGTGTATTATTAAAGTAAAGAGAAAATCAAACGATCAGTTGAGAATAAGGAGAAAAAACAAATAGCGAAACTAACAAGCTCAATGAAAGAAGTTATCACTGGTGCACAGGCTTGGGTAGCGACGGTAGGCGAGGATGGCAAACCGAACATAGCGATAAAGGGCAGTGCCGGAATTGTCGATGATGAGAGTCTTGTTTACTTTGAAATGGTCGGCGGCAGAACTTGGGTAAATATCCAAAAGAATCCGTGGGTGGCTCTTGCTGTAGCGAATGATTTTGATAATCCAAAACTGACCCACCTAGCGGGGAATGATCACGCAAAAATGACCCACCCCCAAATTATGATCTCTGGTACATAGGTTGATTCGGAAACCGATGAACCGGAGGTTGGAGA
>Ga0172382_10009882_pt1 | contig 12908 bp, 10 predicted proteins | sample Leawel138RmetaG_FD_122245 | JGI IMG/M metagenome (GOLD analysis project Ga0172382, IMG submission 122245) | Leachate microbial communities from a municipal landfill in Southern Ontario, Canada - Leachate well 138R metaG | ecosystem: Engineered > Solid waste > Landfill > Unclassified | place...
AGAAGCCGCAACGCATCGCGCAATGCGCGCAGCGCGCCGTCCGCATCCGGCGCCTGCAGCAACTGCGTGATGGCGTCCTGGCGCGCCTGCGCCTGCGGATTGTCGCGCAGCGGCGCCTGCAGCCAGCGGCGCAACTGGCGGCTGCCCATCGGCGTGCGGGCGTGGTCCAGCGTGCTGAACAGTGTCGGACCGTCGCCGCCGTTCAGCGTGTCGGTGATTTCCAGGTTGCGCCGCGTGGCCGGATCCAGCACCACGTAGTCGCCGCCCGCATCCACCGCCAGGCTGTGCACGTGGCTGAGCGCCTGGGCTTGCGTCGTCCCGACGTAGCGCAGCAGCGCGCCCGCCGCCCGCATCGCCAGCGGCAGGTGGTCCAGTCCGAAGGCGCCGATGTCGTTCACGCCGAAATGGCGCAGCAGCGTGTCACGCGCGCCGTCGGCCTCGAAGTGCCAGTCCGGCACCCGGCTGATCGCCGCGTCCAGTCCGGAGGATTCCAGCGCGAGCGTGTCCGCCTGTTCCGCGCAGACCAGCTCGGCGGGCGCGATGCGGCCCAGTTCCGCGTCCAGCAATTCCGGCGTCGATTCGCAGGCCTTGAAGTCGCCGTTGGCCAGGTTCATCCAGGCCAGACCCACGGTCTCGCGCCCGTGGCCTCGCCCCGTGACCCAGGCCGCGATCCGGCGGTCGTCGTCGGCCGGGAGCAGCGCGTCGTCGGTCAGCGTGCCCGGTGTGACCACACGCACGATCCTGCGTTCGACCGGGCCCTTGCTGGCGGACGGATCGCCGATCTGCTCGCAGATGGCGATGGATTCGCCCAGCGCCACCAGCCGCGCCAGGTAGCCTTCCATGGCATGGTGCGGCACGCCCGCCATCGGGATGGGCGCGCCGTTGGAGGTGCCGCGCTTGGTCAGTGTGAGATTCAACAGCCGCGCCCCGCGTTCCGCGTCGTCGTAGAACATCTCGTAGAAATCGCCCATGCGGTAGAACAGCAAATGCGACCCGGCCTGGGCCTTGAGCTGGAGGTACTGCTGCATCATGGGGGTGTGGCCGGCGAGGTCGGGGGTGGGCATGGGTGGAACGTCAGGAATGAAAGGGGAGCTCCGTATTATCGTTCAATGGGATCGCCGCAGGTGGATACAATGCCCGGATCTCCGTTTCCACGCAAGGATCGACCGTCACCATGCCCGAGACTCACGCATCGCTCAAGGAGCTCACCCTGCGGGGTGTCGTTCTGGGGGCCTTGATCACCCTGGTCTTCACCGCTTCCAATGTCTATCTGGGCCTGAAGGTGGGCCTGACTTTCGCGTCCTCGATTCCGGCGGCGGTGATTTCCATGGCGGTCTTGCGGATGTTCCGCGACTCCAACGTGCTGGAGAACAACATCGTCCAGACGCAGGCGTCCGCGGCGGGCACTTTGTCCGCCGTCATCTTCGTGCTGCCGGCGCTGCTGATGATGGGGTACTGGACAGGATTCCCCCTGCTGCAGACCGCCATGATCTGCGCCTGCGGCGGGATCCTGGGCGTGGTGTTCACCGTACCGTTGCGGCGCGCGCTGGTCGTCAACAGCGACCTGCCGTATCCCGAAGGCGTGGCCGCCGCCGAGATTCTCAAGGTCGGCCAGAACCCGGGCGACGGCGCGGCAACCCGGCAGGCCGGCGGATTGCGCGACATCGTGGCCGGCGGCGTGCTGGCGGGCGGTTTCAGCCTGATGACGAGCGGCCTGCGTATCGCCGGTGACAGCGTGGGCTACTGGTTCACCGCCGGGCGTGCCGTGTTCCAGCTGCCCCTGGGCCTGTCCTTCGCCCTGGTCGGCGCGGGGTATCTGGTCGGCATCGTCGGCGGCGTGGCGATGCTGCTGGGCGTGGTGCTTTCCTGGGGCGTCGCCGTGCCCTGGCTGACGTCGCTGGCGCCCATGCCCGACGGCGCCAGCCTGTCCAGTTTCGCCACCGGCATCTGGGTTTCCAAAGTGCGCCTGATCGGCGCCGGCATGATCGCCGTGGCGGCCGTCTGGACCCTGCTGACGCTGATCAAGCCCATGATCGAAGGCATGCGGATTTCGTTGTCGGTGCTGAAGCGCGGCTCGGGCGCATCGGGACAGGACCGCACCGATGCCGACCTGCCGCCGGGCTTGCTGCTGAAACTGACGCTGTTCATGATCCTGCTGCTGGGCGCGACGTTCCAGTCTTTCGTGGCGGACTCCGGCCTGCCCGCGCTGGCCGCCTGGACCCTGGTGGTGACCGGCGTCTTGCTGGCCTTCGTCTTTGGTTTCCTGGTGGCGGCCGCCTGCGGCTACATGGCCGGCCTGGTCGGTTCGTCGGCCAGCCCGATCTCCGGCATCGCCGTGATCGCCATCCTGGCCTCGTCCATGATTTTCATCGGTATCGGTCAGACGCAGGACTTGTTGGGCAACCCTGAATCCGTACGCTTCATGACGGCGCTGGCGCTGTTCTGCACCTCGGTCGTCGTGGCCGTGGCGGCGATTTCCAACGACAATCTGCAGGACCTGAAAACGGGCTGGCTGGTGCATGCGACCCCGTGGCGGCAACAGACGGCGCTGATCATCGGCTGCGTGATCGGCGCAGTGACGATTCCGCCGGTGCTGGAACTGCTCTATGAGGCTTATGGTTTCATCGGCAGCCTGCCGCGCGAGGGCATGGACCCGACCCAGGCCCTCGCCGCGCCGCAGGCCTCGCTCATGATCACCATCGCGCAGGGCCTGTTCAGCCATACGCTCGACTGGACGTACATCCGCATCGGTGTGCTGGTGGGGGCCGCGCTGATTGTCTTCGACTGGGTGCTGGGCCGCTTCACCCGGTTCCGCGTGCCGCCGCTGGCGGTGGCCATGGGCGTCTATCTGCCGCCTACGGTGGCCACGGCGCTGTTCGTCGGCGCCCTGATCTCGTGGTTCGTCCGGATCCGGATCCGCGCCCGGACGGTGGCGCAAGGGCCCGGGCGCGTTCAGGCGGCCGAGCAGGCCAGCGAGCGCACGGGTACGCTGTTCGCCTCGGGGCTGATCGTGGGCGAGAGCCTGGTGGGCGTCGTGCTGGCCATCGTGATCGTGGGCTCCATGGCATCCGGCGGCGGCGATGCGCCGCTGGCCGTGGCCGGCCCCGGATTCGCGCCGATCGCCACCGGCATCGGTCTGCTGGCCTTTTTGCTCATGTGCATTGTGTTCGTGCGGCGCGTGCTGGGGGCGGCCCGGAGCGGTTGAGCCCTGCGCGGGTTTCGGGCGAGAGCGCGGTTATGCGGGGATCCGCTCCATGGGTTGGAGCGCTCCCTGTTCTTGCGATGACAGTACTATCTCGCCTAGGCACGCTGCCGCGCGGGCAGCTCGGAAACTCACGGAGATTCACATGCAAATCGGCATGGTAGGTTTGGGCCGCATGGGCGCCGGCATGGCGCGCCGGCTCATGGACAACAATATCGGCTGTGTCGCCTACGATCCTCAACAAGACGCCGTGGCGCGCCTGGTCGCCGACGGGGCTGTCGGGGCAATTTCACTGGCCGATCTGGTCGACCAGCTCCCGCAGCCCCGCGCTGTCTGGCTGATGGTGCCGGCAGGCCTGGTGGAAGGCGTACTGAGCCAACTGGAACCGCTGCTCGACGCCGGCGACATCGTCATCGACGGCGGCAATTCCTGCTATCACGATGATATCCGTCGGGCAAAGGCGCTGGCGGTTCGGGGCATCCATTACCTGGACGTCGGTACCAGCGGTGGCGTGCATGGCCAGGCCCGCGGGTATTGCCTGATGATCGGCGGCGATGTCGCAGCGGTCCAAAGACTGGATCCGGTGTTCGCGGCGCTGTCGCCGGGCCGGGCCGCCGCCCCCCGCACGCCGGGACGAGGCGACGGGGCGGGTACGGCGGAACAGGGCTATCTGCACTGCGGCCCGGCGGGGGCGGGGCACTTCGTGAAGATGGTGCACAACGGCATCGAGTACGGGATCATGCAGGCCTACGCCGAAGGGTTCAATCTGCTGCGCCATGCCAACGTGGGCAAAGTCGCGCACGCGACCGACGCGGAAACGGCGCCGATGCGCGACCCTCAGCACTATCAATACGACATGGACCTGCCGGAAATCGCCGAACTCTGGCGCCGGGGCAGCGTGATCGGCTCGTGGTTGCTGGATCTGACGGCGCGAGCGTTTCAGGCCGATCCGGGGCTGGACGGTTTCGCGGGCCGGGTGTCGGATTCCGGCGAGGGCCGCTGGACGCTGCACGCAGCCATCGACGAGGGTGTGCCGGTGCCGGTGCTCAGCGCCGCACTGTTCGAACGCTTCCAGTCGCGCGGCAATGCCGAATTCGCCAACAAGGTGCTGTCGGCCATGCGCAAGGGCTTCGGCGGGCACGAGGAACCGGGGGCGGAAATCAACCGTTCAGCGTAACCCTTTGCGCCACCGAAGAAATCGGGGAAAGCCCAGGGTTTGTCCATGGATTTGTCCACAGACGGGGTGGATAATTTCGCGACAATAGGACTTGTCATGCATCGGTCATTTTTCTGCCCCAGATGCTATCTGTTTGATATGAAAGACTAAAGCTGAGTCCTTCAAGGCTTGTCCATGGACTTGCCCACAATCTGCGTGGATAAGACTGTCATCCCCAGTCGGAAGACAGCCAGGGAATCCTTCACTTCGTCGGCCAGGCGCTCCTGCAGGCCGGTGGCGCCGGCGGACTGTCGCACGAGCCGGGTATTGTGCTGTGTCGCGGTTTCGATCTGCGCCATGGCCTGGTGGATCTGTTCGATGCCGGCGGACTGCTCCACGGTGGCGGCGGTGATTTCTTCCATGATGCCGGACACTTTCCGGACCGAGGTGACGATTTCCAGCATGGTCCGGCCCGCCTGCCGCATGCGGGCCGAGCCGTCCTCGATGCGCAGGGTTGATTGCTCGATCAAGTCCTTGATTTCCCGCGCGGCGGCGGCGCTGCGCTGGGCCAGCGCCCGGACTTCCGCGGCCACGACGGCGAAACTGCGGCCTTCCTCGCCGGCGCGGGCGGCCTCCACGGCCGCGTTCAGGGCCAGGATGTTGGTCTGGAAGGCGATGCCGTCGATGACACCGACGATCTCGCCGATGCGCCGGGAACTGTCCGAGATGCCCTCCATGGTCTCGATCAGTTCGTCCACGGTCCGCCCGCCGTCCGAGGCCACGCCCGAGGCCTGGCCGGCCAGCTGGTTGGCCTGACGGGCGTTGCCGGCGTTCTGCCGGGTCGTGCTCGCCAGTTCCTCGATACTGGCCGCAGTCTGCTGCAGGGCCGCTGCCTGCTGTTCCGTGCGCGCGTTCAGGTCCTGGTTGCCGGCGGCGATCGCGCGCGCGCCCTGGACCATGCGGCCGGTGCGTTCCAGGACCAGGGCGATCATGGTGCGCAGACTCTCCTGCGTGTCCTTCAGCCCCTGGAACAGTTGTCCGATTTCATCCCGGGTCCAGACTTCGATGGAGGCCGTCAGGTCGCCGTCGGCGATCCGGCGCAGCAACTGGCCGCTGTCCAGAAGCGGGTTCAGAACCATGCGCAGCAAGGCGCGGTAAATCAGCCAGGCCAGCAGGATGGACGCCAGCCCCAGCCCGATCAGGCCACTGCGCAGCGGCTCAGGCACCGGCGCCGCGAGCCACAGGGCGCCGCCGACGGCCAGCAGGGTGGGCAGCAGCAGCGCCAGGGTGGACAGCGCCAGCCGGACGCGCAATGAGCGCGTCAGAAGGAAATGCTTCATGTCTCGCCTCCGTCGCGTAGCCCGAGGGCCTGCGCGCTTGATGTGTTTTCTTCGGCGGTCGCCGGGGTGCGGGCGGAACGCCTGGGCGCAATGCGCCGGGTCACTATATCGGTCCCTGGGAGTGCGGACATTTCCGCACATCAATACCCTTCATCACGCGGCATGAAGACCGGACCGGTCCGGGCATTTTCCGACCGCCGGGCCTAAGTGATTGAGGCATAGGGAAAACCCTGAGAATCTCGGGGTTTGTCCATGGATTTGTCCACAGGCAGGGTGGATAAATCCTCAGCGGTTCAATGTTCATGAAACGGTCATTTTTCTGTCATTAGATATAAATACATGATTTAAAAGGAATAAATAAATCATTCCGGGACTTTTCCATGCGCTTGTCCACAATCGGCGTGGATAAATCGGTGACGGCGCATGCCCGACTCATCGATCGGCCGGGCGGCCGATCGGGGCGCTCCCGGCGCAACGTAAAATCAGCGTTTTATGTGTTTCATTCTTGGAGATTTCAGCCATGGAACAGCTTCAGGCTTTCTGGTCCGGCCTGCCCGATCTGAGCGGCATCGTGATCCATTTCGGCGTGACCCTGGCGATTCTGGTGATCGGCTGGGCCGTATCCAATCTGTTGGGTCGCTGGATGCGCCACATCGCGGATCGTTCCGCCCGGATCGATCCGACCATCGTCCCCATGATCCGCAGCGTCACCGTCTGGGCCGTGCGCATCGTCGTGCTGCTGGCCGTGCTGGCGCGATTGGGCGTGCAGACCGCCAGCCTGGTCGCCATGCTGGGCGCTTCCGCCCTGGCCATTGGCCTGGCCTTGCAGGGGACGCTGCAGAATTTCGCCGCCGGCATCATGCTGCTGGTACTGCGGCCGGTGCGTGCGGGCGAGTTCGTCTCCATCGGTAGCCAGGGCTCGGGCACCGTGGATGAAATCGGTCTGTTCATGACCCGTTTCGTGCAGGTCGACGGCATCCAGATCCTGCTGCCCAACACCCTGGTCTGGGGGAGTCCGATCACCAACTACAGCCGCAACAAGACCCGCCGCCTGGACATCATGCTGGGGGTGCGATACGACGACGACCTGGAAGCCGCGCTGGCGACCCTGCGGTCATTGATTGATCGCCATGACGACATTCTGGCCGATCCCGCGCCCCAGGTCATGGTCATGGAATACCGGGACAGCACCATCATGGTGAACGTCCGCGCATGGGCGCTGGCGGAAAAATACTGGGACGTGTATTTCGACCTGCAGCGTCGGGCGCCCCAGGCGCTGCGCCAGGCGGGCCTGCGCACGCCCATCCCCTTGCGCGAGGTCCAGTCCATCCCGGTCTCGTCGCAAAAAGACAAGACGGTCAATGCGTGACCTTTTTCGTCGACGGGCCGCCGACGCCCGCCTCTTTACTCCACCATGCGGTTCAGCCGCTCCGCATCCAGCGGCCTCTGGCCGTTTTCGATACGCTGCCCCAGGTCTTCCAGGGCCGAACACAGACGGTGGATGCGCGCGTCCTGTTGGGCCGTGTGGTTGATGAGTTCATGCAGCACCTTGACCAGCGGATCGTCGTCGGCGCGCCCGACCCCGTAGGGTGCGAAGTCTTCCTGGGGTCCGGCCTCCCGGGTGTCGGACCCGGACCGGCCCCGCTGCAGCAGTTCCTGAAGCGGTCGGGCGGCCCATTCCGCTTGAGAAGGCGGGATTTCCTCCTGGCAAAGCGATCCGGCGGGGCGCGAGGCGGTCCGCGTCCGGTCGTCGCCGGGCCTTGGATGGTCCGTGTGCCCGGGTGTCGTGGAAGCCGGGGACGTGTCCTGGGCGGCGTCGGAGGCCGCATGGTCTTCAGGCAGGATCACCCGTGCCGGGTTGCCCACGGCGGTCGCCCCGGCGGGCACGGGCTTGATCACCACGGCGTTCGAACCGATCCGGGCATGGGCGCCCACGGTGAATCCCCCCAGAATCTGGGCGCCCGCCCCGACGACGACGCCTTCTTCCAGAGTCGGGTGGCGCTTCTCGCCCTTGTACAGTCGGGTGCCGCCCAGGGTGACGCCCTGGTAGATCGTGCAGTCGTCGCCGATTTCGGCGGTCTCGCCGATCACGACGCCGAAGCCGTGGTCGATGAATACGCGCCGGCCGATGCGGGCGCCGGGGTGGATTTCGATGCCGGTGAACAAGCGTCCCAGATGGGACACGAAGCGGCCCGCCCAGTACCAGCCGCGCCGCCACAGGCCGTGCGCCAGCCGGTGGACCAGGATGGCGTGCAGGCCGGGATAACAGGTCAGGATTTCGAGCCGGCTGCGGGCTGCGGGATCGCGGTCGTGGATGCAGGCGATGTCTTCGCGAAGCTGGTCAAACATGTCGGTCGGTGCTCGGGATGTGCTCGTGTTCATCGGCGTCGGGACCGGGGCGGGCTCCCGTCCTTTCGGCGTAGACGTGGCCGGCGCTGCGGATCATCGCGGTGCACAGGCCCCGCACCATATCCACCTCGTCGGCGCTCAGCCGGTTCCGGATCCACATCTGCCGCATGCGCGGCACCAGTTTTTTCGGATGCCGGGGGTCCAGGAATCCCACGGCCAACAGGGCCCGCTCGAAATGCTCCAGCATGGCCTGGACGCGTTCGCCGCTGGCCGGATCCGATCCCGGGTCGTGCCGGGCATGGGTGTCGGGCAGACGTGCCGCGCCGGCCAGGGGCAGCAGGGCATAGCGCATTTCCCAGGCGGCCAGCTGCAGCGCCTGGGACACGTTCAGCGAACTGTACGCTGGATTGGCCGGAATGTGGCAGACCCGCTGACACAGGATGATGTCTTCGTTGGACAGACCGGTGCGTTCCGTGCCCAGGACGATGGCGATGCGCGCGTCCGGACCGGCCAGCTCGGCGGCCGATTGCACGGCGGCCTCGCGGATGTCGCAGGGCGGGGGGCCGATGGCCCGCGCCCGCGCCGTCAGTGCGAAGGCCAGGGTTGCGGACCCCAGCGCCTCGGCCAGCGTGGCGTGCGTGCGGGCGCGTTCCAGGATGTCGCCGGCCCCGCTCGCCAGGGCGAGGGCGTCGGGCTGGCGCAGGATGTCCGGGTCGGCGGGGGCCACCAGGCGCAGGTCGTGAAAGCCCATGGTCTTGATCGCCCTGGCCGCCGAACCGACGTTGCCGGGGTGGCTGGGGCTGACCATGATGAAGCGCACCCGGTCGAAAATATCCGGGGCGTCGGGAGGCGTGTCGGAGGAAACTGGCGGAGTCATTTAAAATAGGGATCTGTCACCCGTGATCTTTGGAAATCTATGCACCCGATGCTCAACACCGCCATCAAGGCGGCACGCCGTGCCGGCGCCATCATCAACCGCGCCAGCCTCGACCTCGAACGCCTGAACGTGGCGCGCAAGGGGCCGAAGGACTACGTCACGGAAGTCGACCGGGCCGCAGAGGAATCCATCATCGACATTTTACGCACAGCCTATCCCGACCATGGCATCCTGGCCGAGGAATCCGGCCGCCTGCAGGCCGGCGGCGGCCAGGCGGACGCGGAATTCCAGTGGGTGATCGACCCGCTGGACGGCACCACGAACTTCATCCACGGCTTCGCGCACTATGCCGTGTCCATCGCGCTGATGCATCGGGGCCAGGCCGCGCACGCGGTGGTCTATGACCCCACGCGCAACGAAATGTTCACTGCCAGCCGGGGCAGCGGCGCCTTTCTGAACGACCGCCGGGTGCGGGTGTCCTCCTGCTTGCGCTACCACGACGCCTTGCTGGCCTCGCACATCCCCCAGTCCACGGCGTTGCCTGCGAGCTCGCCCTTCGTCCCGCTGCTGGCCGAATGCGCGGCGGCGCGGCGCACGGGCTCCACGGTCCTGGACCTGTCCTGGGTGGCCAGCGGCCGGCTGGACGGTTTCTGCGGCGTCGGGCTCAAGCCCTGGGACATGGCCGCCGGCAGCCTGCTGGTGCTCGAGGCCGGCGGCCTGATGGCCGACTTCCAGGGTGAGCAGGGCTGGATGGAATCGGGCAACGTGCTGGCTGCGCCGCCCAAGATATTCGCGCAGATGATGACGCATCTGCTCGCCTGAAGGAACACGATGATGGAATGGTTGCTGGATCCGGCAGCCTGGGTGGGCTTGTTCACCCTGATCGTCCTGGAAATCGTCCTGGGCATCGACAATCTGGTCTTCATCGCCATCCTGGTCGACAAGCTGCCGCCCAAGCAGCGCGACCGCGCCCGTGTGCTGGGCCTGAGCCTGGCGCTCATCATGCGTCTGTTCCTGCTGACGCTGATGTCCTGGCTGGTGAAGCTCACCGAGCCCCTGGTGCACCTGGGCGACCTGTCGTTCTCGGGCCGCGACCTGATCCTGATCGTGGGTGGCTTCTTCCTGCTGTTCAAGGGCACGTTCGAACTGCACGACCGCATCGAGGGCCGCACCCAGCACGCCTCGGGTTCGCGACTGCACGCCGGTTTCGGAGTGATCGTCACCCAGATCGTCATTCTGGACGCGGTGTTCTCCGTCGATTCGGTGATCACGGCCGTGGGCATGGTCGACCATCTGGCGATCATGATGGCCGCGGTGGTGATCGCCATGGGCATCATGCTGGTGGCGTCCAAGCCGCTGACCGCCTTCGTCAATGCCCACCAGACGGTGGTCATCCTGTGCCTGGGCTTCCTGCTGACGATCGGCTTTTCGCTGGTTGCCGACGGGTTCAGCTTCCACGTGCCCAAGGGCTATCTGTACGCCGCCATCGTGTTCTCGGTGCTGATCGAGGGCCTGAACCAATGGGCGCGTCGCAACGTGCGCCGCGCCGAGATGCGCCGGCCGCTGCGCGAGCGCACCGCCGAGGCCGTGCTGCTGATGCTGGGCCACAAGCCGATGGCCGGTCCCGAGCCCGAGACGGGCGAGGACGCGCCCGCGCCGGTCGAGGCCTTCGGCGACGAGGAACGCAACATGGTCAGCGGTGTGCTGACGCTCAGCGATCGCAACGTGCATTCCGTCATGACGCCGCGCACCGATGTCTCCTGGATCAACCTGGATGCGCCGGCCGAAGACTTGCGCGCCCAGTTGATCCGCGAGCCGCACAGTTTCTTTCCGGTGTGCCGCGGTTCGCTGGACGAGGTCGTGGGCGTGGGCCGCGCCAAGGATCTGCTGCTGGACCTTCTGGAACATGGCGGCATCCGCGAGACACGGCTGCGCGAGCCGATCATCGTGCACGAGACCATTCCCATCCTGGGGCTCATGGAAACGCTCAAGCGCTCGCACGGGCTGCTGGTCCTGGTGGCCGACGAGTTCGGTTCCATCGTCGGCGTGGTGACGCCGATCGACATCTTCGAGGCCATCGCCGGCGAATTCCCCGACGAGGACGAGGCCCCCGACATCATCGATCAGGGCAATGGCCGCTGGCGCGTCGACGGCGCCGCCGACCTGCATCACCTGGAACAGGTCCTGCACACCGACGGGCTGGTCGACGAGCACGAGGAATACTCCACCATCGCGGGCTATCTGCTGAGCCGTTTCGGGCGCCTGCCCGACGTCGGCGATCACTGCGAACTGACGAGTGGCTACGGCGGTTTCCGTTTCACCGTCGCCGCATTGGAAGGCCGCCGCATCGCCGCCGTCCAGATCGACAGCCTCGATCCGTTCGACCCCGAGGCCGAGCCTCAGGACTGAGCGCTTCGGCCCCCGTCGCGCCTTGCAAGGCGCCCCGATGCGTCAGGCACGGATCAGTCCGCAGGGGCCTGATCCGTGACCAGCCGAATCCCGGTCGCGTCGATCTCGATCCAGCCGCCCCTGGGGGGCGCGTCGCTGTCGCATTCCCAATCGGGCAGCACGTAGCGCCGCGCCGCGCGGCCGTCCAGATCCAGCGCGTGGATGGCGGGCCGGTGCGTGTGGCCGTGGATCAGGATGTCGCATCCGGCCCCGCGCAGCGCCCGGGCGATGGCGGCGGGGTTCACGTCCATGATCGCCATGGATTTGGTTTTGCGTGCCTGCCGGCTGCGCGCGCGTGCCCGTGCCGCGATGGCGCGCCGCAGGCCCAGGGGCAGGGCCAGGAACACTCGCTGGATCCAGGGTGTGCGGACGATGCGGCGGAAGCGCTGATAGGCGAGGTCGTCGGTGCAGAATTCGTCGCCATGGGCCAGCAGGATCGGGCCGGCGTCGGTGTCCAGGACGGCGGGCGTATCCAGCAGCCGGGCGCCCAGCGCGTCGGCGAGGGTGCGGCCCATCAGGAAATCGCGGTTGCCGCGCGCCAGCCACAGGGGGATGGCGTCGGCGGTGGCGCGCAGTTCATCCAGTGCGGCGGCGAGCCAGGCGGGCGGTGTGCGCAGGGCGTGATCGTCGCCGATCCAGGCATCGAAAAGGTCGCCGCACAGGACCAGGGCGTCGGCGTGGCGCCGTGCCCGGTCCAGGAACGCGTAGAAGGCGCGTGCCGTCTCCGGGACGGCTTCGCCCAGGTGGATGTCCGAGGCGATCCAGATGGCGCCTCGCAGCGCCTGTTTATTCAACCAGCGTGGCGCTTTCGATGACGACGTCCTCGACGGGCACGTCCTGGTGGAAGCCCTTGCTGCCGGTCTTCACTTTCTTGATCTCGTCGACGACTTCCGTGCCCTCGATGACGCGGCCGAAGACGGCATAGCCCCAGCCGTTGGAGGTGGGGGCGGTGAAGTTCAGGAAATCGTTGTCGGACACGTTGATGAAGAACTGGGCCGTGGCCGAATGCGGATCGGCGGTGCGCGCCATGGCGAGCGTGTAGCGGTCGTTCTTCAGGCCGTTGTTGGCCTCGTTTTCGACCGGCGCGTGGGTCTGTTTCTGTTTCATGCCGGGTTCGAAGCCGCCGCCCTGGATCATGAAGTTGTTGATGACGCGGTGGAAGATGGTGCCGTCGTAGAAGCCTTCCTTGACGTAGCGCAGGAAATTTTCGACGGTCTTGGGGGCTTTCTCGGCGTCCAGTTCGATCAGCAGATCGCCCTTGTTGGTATGGATTCTGACGTGTGGATGAGTGCTCATGGCTGTGCTTTGAGTGGATGGGTTGGAATCGGTCTGCGCGGCGGCGGCTCCGCCTGCCAGGACCAGGGCGCAGCCCAGACTGCAGGCCCGCGCCCAGGGCAGGATGCGGGAAAGAAACGAGGCGTGGGGCATGGCGGCGTTCAGTGCAAAAGGGCTATTGTGCCTGAGGGGCGGGGGTCTTGTCGTGCGCCGGCCCGGAGGGCGCCGGGGCCGTGCCGGCCGCCCGGGCGCGGTCGAAGG
>Ga0172382_10009883_pt1 | contig 12908 bp, 11 predicted proteins | sample Leawel138RmetaG_FD_122245 | JGI IMG/M metagenome (GOLD analysis project Ga0172382, IMG submission 122245) | Leachate microbial communities from a municipal landfill in Southern Ontario, Canada - Leachate well 138R metaG | ecosystem: Engineered > Solid waste > Landfill > Unclassified | place...
CCGGAAAAGCCGGCCATCACCTCGGGCATCCGCCTCGGCGCCCCCGCCGGCACCACCCGCGGCTTCGGCGAGGCCGAGTTCCGCCAGATCGCCCGCTGGATCGTGCAGATCGTCGACGGCCTCGCCGCCCATGGCGAGGAGGGCAATGCCGAGGCCGAGGCCGCGGTGCGCGCCGAGGTGGCGGCGCTCTGCGCGCGCTTCCCGCTCTATCCGGGGCTCTGACCGGGGCGATTGCCGCGATGCACGCGAATTTGCGCGGCGGTGCCTTGATGGTGCCGCCGCGTTGCTGCTCTCTGGGGGCCGGACAGGGCGCGGGAGAGGAGCATGACCGGGATCGGGCGCGGGGGCGAGTGGAGCTATCCGCAACTGCCGCCGGCCGAGCGCATCGCCGATGCGGCGGTGCAGGGGCTCGGGCTGGTGCTGGCGCTTGCCGGCGCCGTCACCCTGATCGTGCTGGCGGCGCGGGGCGCCGGGGCCGGGCTGGTCGCCGCGGTCAGCGTCTACGGCGGGGTGCTGGTGACGGGCTTTGCGGTCTCGGCCTTCTACCACCACACCCCCTGGGAGCGGCTGCGGCCGGTGCTGCGCCGCCTCGACCATGCCGCGATCTATCTGGTCATCGCCGCGACCTGCACCCCGGTGGCGGCGCTGGCCGGCGGCTGGTTCGCCTGGGCGGTGCTGGCGTTGATCTGGGCGCTGGCGCTCGCGGGGGCGGTGCGCAAGCTCGCCTTCTGGCGCGCGCCGGCGCGGGGTGATTCGCTGCTCTATCTCGGGCTGGGCTGGCTGCCGGCGCTGCTGCTGTGGCCGATCGTGCAGGTGTTCGCGCCGCTGGTCACCGGCCTGATCCTGGCCGGCGGCCTGTTCATGTCCACCGGGGTCACGGTATTCAACCGCGAGGGGCTGCGCTTCGCCACCGCGATCTGGCACGGCTTCGTCCTTGCCGGCTCGGGCTGCTTCTTCGCGGCGATCAGCCTCGGGCTCGTCACGCTGCCGGCCTGAGGTCAGGCGCCGGCGCGCGCCAGTTCCGCCATCACCTGCCGCACCACCGCGACCCGGGCGGCATTGGGCGGATGGGTGCCGAGGAAGCGGTTGCCGGGGTCGGGGATGCGGGCGAAGAACGCGGCCCCGCGCAGCGGATCGAAGCCGGCGCGCAGCGCGATCACCGTGCCCAGCCGGTCGGCCTCGAGCTCGAACTCGCGCGAATAGCTGCGGGCGCCCACCTCGGCGCCCAGCTCCTGCAACTGCCGCACCGTGCCGGGATCGGTGGTCCCCAGCGCCTGCGCCAGCTGGCCGAGCGCCGCCGCGCCGATGGCGGCGTTGCGGCTCTGGCGGTCGAGATGGCCGAGGATGTGATGCGCGGCCTCGTGCGAGATGATGAAGGCCAGCTCGTCGGCATTGCCGACCTCGGCGATCAGCGCCAGCGTGATGCCGATCACCGGCCGCCCGGCCTCGTCGCGCATCTGGAAGGCGTTGGGCGGCATCCCCGGCCGGTCGTCGATGAGGATGCGGAAGTCGCAATCGGTCCCCGACGCCACCCGCGCCTCGCATTCCGAGGACGCGACCGGGACCAGCGCCGCGAGCGTGGCGACGAAGGTGCGGGCCTGGGCCTCGAGATCGATGCCGGGCCCGGGCTCCTCGACGGAGATCGGGGTGACGACGACCGGGGCCCCCTCCGGGGCCGGGGCCGTGCAGGCGCCGGCGAATGCAACGGCGGCAAGGGCCGCGACAAGGCGGAGGAAGGGGGTCATGCGCTGCTCGCGATCCTGCGGAGAGCCGTCTTCGGGGCTGCTTTCGGGACAGGTTACACCCCCGCGCCCGACCCCGCCAGCCGCTCCGCGGGATGCTCGCTTCCGCGTGAACCGGGGGTGGCGGGCAAATGGGTTGCTGCGCGGGCGATCGCGATGACGGGGGAGGCGGCTGGCCGTCCCGCCCCGGGCCGGATCAGCGAGGCGCAGCCTCGCCCGGCCCGCCGCCCGCAGCGCGAGCGGAGGGCGGGGAAGGTCTCCACGGAAACGGCGCTCAGGGCACGGACAGGGCCCGCCCGGCGGGCGCGAGTAGCGCCCGCCCCCCGCAGGGCGGGCGCTGGCCGTGCGCATGGCGCACGGCCGGGATGGCTGATGCGGTGGCGCGCGGCGCGAGGCGATGGCCTCGCGCCGGTCGGACCGCCACCCCCCCATTACGGGCGCCCACAAATCCTCCCGCACCACGCATGGCACCGCCCTTGCCCGCCGCCAGCCCCCGGCCTAGCATGGGCGCATGCTGAGCATCGAACATGAATTCGAGGCCACGGTCGTCACCCTCGTCGACGAGGGGCCGGCGCCCCTGCAGGAGGATGTCACGGTGGCCGCCTTCGACGACCGCGTGACCTTCACCCAGTATGACCCCGACAGCGATGCGGTGATGCAGGTCACGCTCTCGCCCCTGCAGGTGCGCGAGCTGCTGGCGGCGCTCGATCTGCCCGAGGGGGTCTATCGCCGCGCCGGCGCGGACTGAGCGCGGCCTCGCGGGCTCAGAGCCGCGCGACCGTCACTTCCTGCCAGTCGCCATAGCCGTTGAACCGGGTCGAGACCCCGTTGAGATAGGCGCCGGTCCCGGGGAACAGCAGGTGGTCGCCCTCGGCCAGATCGGCGGGCAGGGGGATGTCGCCCGGCAGCCGGTCGAGGCTGTCGCAGGTCGGGCCGAACACCACCCGCGCCTCGGGCGCGCCCGGCCGCGTGCTGCCGTCCGGGGCCACGGTGGCGACCGGCGGCACCCCCATCGAGGGGTATTCCGACAGGCCGCCATAGATCCCGTCCTCGAGATAGACCCGGCCCGGGCGCAGCGACTTGACCCGCACCGCATAGGCATAGGCATCGGCGACCAGCGCCCGCCCCGGCTCGCAGACCAGCGCGGGCGGGGTGTCGAATGCCGCCATGGCGGCGGTGACGGCGGCGAAATAGGGCGCGAGCGGCCGCGCCGCGCCGCCGCGGGCCGAGGGGAAGCCGCCGCCGACATTGAGCCGCGCCAGCGTGACCCCGGCCTCGCCGGCGATGGCGGCGCAGGCGGCGACATATTCGCCCCAGGCGGCGGGATCGGTGCACTGGGTGCCGACATGGAAGGTCATGGCCGGGGTCAGCCCCGCCGCCGCCACCTGCCGCAGCAGCGCGACCGCTTCGGCCGGGGTGGCGCCGAACTTGGAGCCGAAGTCATAGGCCGCGCCGGCGACCGGCAGCCGCAGCCGCACCGCGACCTCCGAGCCCGGGGGCAGGGGGGCGGCCACCAGTTTCGCCAGCTCGCCCGCATCATCGACCGACCACGAGGTGACGCCGTGGCGGATGCTCTCGGCGATCTCGTCGGGGCTGCGCACCGGGTTGTTGTAATGCAGCGCCACCTCGGCCGAGAGGCCGCGGATCAGGCGCATTTCCTCGGGGCTGGCCACGTCGAAGCCGTGGATGCCGCCGGCGATCATCTGCGCCAGCACCCGGGGCGAGGGATTGGCCTTCACCGCGAAGGTGACGAGGCCGGGAAAGCCCGCATGAAATTCCTCGAGCCGTGCCGCCAGCAGCCCGGGGGCGAAGAACAGCACCGGCAGCGCCGGCCGGTTGGCGGCCAGCCAGGCGCGGGGATCGGCGGCGGCGATGGTCTGGTGCAACATGGGCCTCTCCGGGGGCGTTGGGGGCGGATGTCGGGCGGGTTCCGGGCCATTGTGACATGACCCGCCGCCGGCCGGGACCGGCAGAGCGCGCGATTGGACTCGCTCTTGCGTCGGAATGCCGATAGATCGGGCGACATGACCGATCTTGACCAGACCGACCAGCGGATCATCGCGCTGCTCTCGACCGACGCCCGCATGCCGGTGGCGCGGCTGGCGCAGAAGCTCGGCCTGGCCCGGACCACGGCGCAGGCGCGGCTCGAGCGGCTCGAACGGTCGGGCATCATCGCCGGCTATACCCTGCGGCTGAGCGAGGCCGCGGTCCGGGGCCGGATCCGGGCCACGGTGCTGCTGCAGATCACCCCGCAGGCGCAGAACGCCATCGTCATGCAGCTGCGCCGCATCCCCGAGGTCGAACTCGCCCATACCACCAGCGGCCGGTTCGACATGGCGCTCCAGATCCGCGCCGGCTCGACCGGGGAACTCGATGCCACGCTCGACCGGATCGGCGAGATCGCGGGGGTGGCGGCGATGGAGACCCTGATCCACCTGACCACCCGCATCGACCGGGCGGTGTAGGGGCGCCTGCGGCCCGTGCCGCCGGTTCCCGGGCCGGTGGCGAACCCCGGATGCTTGCGCGCGGATGACGACCGGCGCCGCCCGGCTTTTCCCCCGGCGCTCTTGCCTGTAGAGAAGCGCCGTGACGACAGGGATGCGGGCGATGGCGATGGACAAGACATTCGATCCGGCGGCGGCCGAGGCACGGATCCTCGACCTCTGGGAAAGCAGCCATGCCTTCGCCGCCGGCGCCAATGCGCGGCCCGGGGCGCCGGCCTTCTCGATCATGATCCCGCCGCCGAACGTGACCGGCGCGCTGCATATCGGCCACGCCTTCAACAACACCATCCAGGACATCTATGCCCGCTGGCACCGGATGCGGGGTCATGACGTGCTCTGGCAGCCGGGGCAGGACCATGCCGGGATTGCCACCCAGCTCGTGGTCGAGCGCCGGCTGGCCGAGGAGCAGCGCCCCGGGCGCCGCGAGATGGGCCGCGAGGCATTCGTGGCCGAGGTCTGGAAGTGGAAGGCGCAGTCGGGCGGCACCATCGTCAACCAGTTGCGGCGGCTGGGTGCGTCCTGCGACTGGTCGAGGAACGCCTTCACCATGTCCGGCGCCCCGGGCGCGCCCGAGGGCGAGGAGGGCAATTTCCACGACGCGGTGATCCGCGCCTTCGTCGAGATGCACGACCGCGGGCTGATCTATCGCGGCAAGAGGCTGGTGAACTGGGATCCGCATTTCGAGACCGCGATTTCCGATCTCGAGGTCGAGAATATCGAGGTGCCGGGCCATATGTGGCACTTCAAATACCCGCTCGCGGATGGCGCGACCTATCGCCATATCGAGAAGGATGCCGAGGGCAATGTGGTCGTGGACGAGGAGCGCGACTACATTTCCATCGCCACCACGCGGCCGGAGACCATGCTGGGCGACGGCGCGGTGGCCGTGCATCCCTCGGACGCGCGCTATGCGCCGATCGTCGGCAAATTGTGCGAGATTCCGGTCGGGCCCAAGGCGCAGCGGCGGCTGATCCCGATCATCACCGACGACTACCCCGACCCCGATTTCGGCTCGGGCGCGGTCAAGATCACCGGCGCGCATGACTTCAACGACTATGCGGTGGCCGAGCGCGGCAATATCCCCAAATACCGCCTGATGGATACCCGCGCCCATATGCGCGCCGACGGGCTGCCCTATGCGCAGGCGGCTGAACGCGCTGCCGCCATCGCCGCGCGGATGCGCGCGGGCGAGGCGGTCGATGCGGCCGAGATCGACGCGCTGAACCTGGTCCCCGACGAATACCGCGGCCTCGACCGGCTGAATGCGCGCGAGGAGGTGGTCGCCGCCATCGACGCCGAGGGCCTGATGCTGATGGTCGAGGACAAGCCGATCATGCAGCCGTTCGGCGACCGCTCGCATGTGGTGATCGAGCCGATGCTCACCGACCAGTGGTTCGTCGATACCGCAAGGATCGTGGGTCCGGCGCTGGATGCGGTGCGCGACGGGCGCACCGCGATCATCCCCGAATCGGGCGAGAAGGTCTATTTCCACTGGCTCGAGAACATCGAGCCGTGGTGCATCTCGCGGCAACTGTGGTGGGGGCACCGGATTCCGGTCTGGTATGGGCTGGACCTCGACGCCGGCGCCTTTGCCGATGACGAGGGCGACGGGGCGCTCGATCCGGCCGAGATGGGGGCGCTGCTCCTCCAGCCGGGCTTCGCCGCGCGCGAGGCCCGGGCGGTCTGCGCCGCCGGGTTCGAGGCCGCGGCGGGGCAGTTCGTCGCCGCCAATACCGGCCTGCCGACCCCGCTCCATGCCGCGCGGGTGCTCGAGGTCGCCGACCGCGCCGAGGCGATGGAGACTTTCGCGCGCAGCCTCGCGGAATACGAGATCAGCCAGGACCCGACCGGGCTGATCTATCCGGTCTGGCGCGACCCGGATGTGCTCGACACCTGGTTTTCCTCGGGGCTCTGGCCGGTCGGCACGCTGGGCTGGCCGGAACAGACCCCGGAACTGGCGCGCTACTTTCCGACCTCGGTGCTGGTGACCGGGCAGGACATCCTGTTCTTCTGGGTGGCGCGGATGATGATGATGCAGCTTGCGCTGGTGGGTGAGGTGCCGTTCCGCACCGTCTATCTGCACGGCCTCGTCCGCGACGCGAAGGGCGAGAAGATGTCCAAGACCCGCGGCAATGTCATCGACCCGCTGGTGGTGATCGACGAATACGGCGCCGATGCGCTGCGCTTCACGCTGGCGCAGCTCGCGGTGCTGGGCGGCAGTCCCAAGCTCGCGGACGAGCGTATCCGCGGCAACCGCAACTTCGGCACCAAGCTCTGGAATGCCTGCCGCTTTGCCGGGATGAACGGGGTCTGGGACGGGCACGAGACCCGGCCGGTCCCGCCCGCGGCCGGCGAGACCGTGAACCGCTGGATCCTGGCCGAGACCGCGCGGGTGCGCGCCACGGTCGATGCGGCGCTGGCCGCCTGGAAGGTGAACGAGGCCGCGCAGGCGCTCCATGCCTTCGTCTGGGGCGTGGTCTGCGACTGGTATGTGGAATTCGCCAAGCCGCTGCTGGCCGAGGGCGCGCCGGCGCGCGACGAGACCCGGCAGGTCATGGCCTTCGTCCTCGACCAGTGCATGATCCTGCTGCATCCGATCATGCCCTTCATCACCGAGGAACTCTGGGGCCAGACCGGCCGCCGCGAGACCCTTCTGGCCCATGCGCGCTGGCCGGAGCCGGACGGCGAGCAGGTCGATGCCGGGGCCGAGGCCGAGATGCGCTGGGTGATCGCGCTGATCGAGGGCGTCCGCTCGGTCCGGGCGCAGATGAATGTCCCGGCCGGGATGCAGGTGCCGCTGGTGATGGCCGGCGCCGATGACTTCGCGCGCGGGGCCTGGGCCCGCAACGAGGCGCTGGTCCGGCGGCTGGCGCGGATCGGCAGCCTCACCGAGGCCGATGCCGCCCCCCGGGGGGCGCTGACGGTGCCGGCGCGCGGCGCCACCTTTGCGATGCCGCTGGCCGGGCTGGTCGATGTGGCGGCCGAGACCGCGCGGATCGGCCGGGCGCTGGCGAGGCTCGAGCGCGAGATCGCCGGACTCGCGGGGCGGCTGGCGCGGCCCGACTTCGTGGCCTCGGCGCCGGCGCATATCGTCGAGGAGGCGCGGGCCAATCTGGCCCTGCGCGAGGCCGAGGCCGCGCAACTGCGCGCCGCGCTGGCGCGGCTGGCCGAGATCGGGTAACCGCCCGGACCCGCCACCCGCGGGCCGCGGGCGAGGCAATCCGTGGCGGGGGTGTCTGGATTGCCACGGCGCCTTCGCCGCCTCGCAAGGACGGCGGGGCAGGCGGGATGCGGAAGCTCGACCTGAGGCGCGCAGCCGAGGGCTTCTCGCGCCCCGCCCGGCGCCCCTCTCCCCGTCATTGCGAGGCGGCGCAGCCGACGAAGCAATCCATGCCGCACGCTGCGGCCATGGATAGCTTCGCCTGCGGCTCGCAATGACGGGGAGAGGGGGCCTGATGGCGGAGAGGGGCGGGGCCTGCGGGAAAGGCCCGGCCGTTCACCGCCCCCGCCCGTTCAGAGCGCCAGCCCGTCCTCGAGGGTGCGCATCACCAGACGTTCGCTCTCGTTCCAGTTCGCGGTGCGGCTCTTGAACAGGGTCGCCTGGCTGGAATGGATCAGCCCGTCCGAGAGGATGCGCAGCCCGTTGGCGCGCAATGTGTCGCCGGTCGAGGTGATGTCGGCCACGGCCTCGGCGGTCTCGCTTTTCACGGTGCCCTCGGTGGCGCCCTGGCTGTCGACCAGCTGGTAGTCGGCGACACCGTTCGCTTGCAGGAATTCGCGCACGAGGCGGTGGTATTTGGTGGCGATCCGCAGCCGGAAGCCGTGGCGGCGGCGGAAGGCGGCGGCCACCGCGTCGAGATCGGCGAGCGTGTCGACATCGACCCAGAACTGCGGCACCGCGATTACCAGATCGGCATTGCCGAAGCCCAGCTCGGCCAGCGGGCGCAGCTTCATGTCCCAGAGCGCCACGTTCTCGCGCACGAGATCCGAGCCGGTCACCCCCAGATGCAGCCGCCCCGAGGCCAGCTCGGCCGGGATCTCGCCGGCCGAGAGCAGCACCAGCTCGACCCCGTCCACCCCCTCGGCCACCGCGGCATAGTCGCGCTCGGACCCGGCGCGGCGCAGGCGCAGGCCGCGGGCGCCGAACCATTCAAACGTCTTTTCCATCAGCCGCCCCTTGGACGGCACCCCCAGACGCAGGCTCATGCCACCCCCCGCAGCCGCAGCACCAGTTCGGGCCGGATCACCCCGCCCACCGCCGGCACCTCGCGCCCGCGGCCGAGCACCCGGGTCAGGGCGTCGTAGCGGCCGCCGGTGACCACCGGCGGCAGGTCGGGGCGGGCCGGGGCGTAGAGGCCGAACACGAAGCCGTCGTAATATTCCAGCGTGGTGCGGCCGAAGCTGGCCTCGAATTCCAGCGTCTCGACCGCGACCCCGCGCGCGGCCATCGCGTCCAGCCGGTCGGCAAGCCGGGTCACCGCCGGGCGGATCGCCGGCAGGTCCACGGCCAGATCGCGCAGCGCCGACAGCGCATAGGGCGCATCCTCGCGCACCGCGGCAAGGGCCTCGATCAGCGCCACCTCCTCGCCCGAGAGCGGCGGGCTCTGGGCATCCTCGCGCAGCGCCGCGATCCGGGCCCCGACATCGGCGCGGGTGCGCAGGCCGATCTCGGGGCCGGCGCCGGCAAAGGGATCGGCGGCGGCAAGCAGCGCCGCCCGCGCCGCCGGGACCGGGGTGCGGCCGGCGTAACGTTCCATCAGCGCCCGGAAGCGGCGCGGCCGCCAGATATGGCGCAAAAGCGCGGCCTTGCGGGCCGGGATGGTCCTGAGCCCCTTCACCGCCGCGACGAGGATGCCGATATCGCCCATCGCCGCGCGCAGCCTGAGCCCGCCGACCGCGGCCTGCAGGGTGGCGAAGACCTCGGCATCGGCCTCATGGGCGCGGGTGCCGCCGAAGATCTCGAACCCGACCTGAAGGAACTCCCACGGCCGCTCGGCATCGGTCTCCTGGCGGCGGAACACCTCGCCCGAATAGGTATAGCGCGCCGGATCGGCCCCCGATTCCATATGCATCTGCACCACCGGCACCGTGAAGTCGGGGCGCAGCATCATCTCGCCGCGCAGCGGATCGGCGGTGATATAGGCGCGGGCGCGGATGTCCTCGCCATAAAGGTCGAGCAGGGTCTCGGCCGGCTGGAGGATCGCCGCCTCGACCGGCAGGGCGCCGGCCTCGACGAACAGGCGGGTGATGCGCTCGGCCTCGGCCCTGGCATGGGCGCGCACGTCCGAGGCGATCATGCCGCCGCCCCGAGCAGCGCCCGCACCCGGGCGACCAGCTCGCCGCGCGGGATCTCGACCTGCGCCGGGCGGTCCTTCCATTCCTCGAGGCTCGCCCCCGCGGCCAGCGCGGCCCCGAGCACGAGGTCCTTCACCTGCACCACGCCGCGCGCGGCCTCGTCGCTGCCCTGGATGACGGCAAGCGGCGCATGGCGGCGGTCGGCATATTTCATCTGGGCGCCGAAGTTCTTCGGATTGCCGAGATAGACCTCGGCGCGGATGCCGGCGGCGCGCAGCTCCTGCGCCATGGCAAGGTAATCGCCCATCCGCTCGCGATCCATGACCGTGACGACCACCGGGCCGGTGGCCTGATCCTGCCCGATGCGGCCCTTGGCCGCCAGCGCCGACAGCAGCCGGTCTACCCCGATCGAAACCCCGGTCGCCGGCACCTTCTGGCCGGTGAAGCGTTCCACCAGATCGTCATAGCGCCCGCCGCCGGCGACCGAGCCGAACTGGCGCCGGCGGCCCCGGTCGTCGAGGATCTCGAAGGTCAGCTCGGCCTCGAACACCGGGCCGGTGTAATAGCCGAGGCCACGCACCACCGAGGGGTCGATGATGATGCGGTCCTCGTCCATGCCCATGGCGGCAAGCAGCCCGGCGATGGCGGCCAGGGCGGTGACGCCTTCGTTGTCGTCGCCCACCGCGGTGCGCAGGCTGGCAAGGGTCTCGTCATTGGTCGCGCCTCTGGCGCCGAGAAAGGCCAGCACCGGCGCGGCCTGATCCGGGCGCAGCCCGACGCCGTCGATCATCGCGCCCGAGGCATCCCTGCGGCCGGTGGTCAGCAGTTCGCGCACCCCCTCGACGCCGATCTTGTCGACCTTGTCGATGCTGCGCAGCACGTCCGCGGCGGCCCCGGGCGCCACGCCGGCGCGGGCCAGAACCCCGTTCAGCACCCGGCGGTCGTTCACCCGCACCACATAATCCCCGCGCGGGATTCCCGCCGCCTCCAGCGCCTCGGCCAGCATGGCGACGATTTCCGCATCCGCGGCCGGCGAGGCCGAGCCCACGGTATCGGCATCGCATTGCGTGAACTGCCGGAACCGGCCCGGCCCCGGCTTTTCGTTACGCCAGACCGGGCCCATCGCATAGCGGCGGTAGGGGGCGGGCAGGTCGTTGCGGTATTGGGCCGCAACCCGCGCCAGCGGCGCGGTCATGTCGTAGCGCAGGGCCAGCCAGTCGCCGGAGCCGCCGCCGGGCACCTCCTCCTCCTGCCAGGCGAACACGCCGGCATTGGGGCGGTCGACATCGGGAAGGAACTTGCCCAGCGCCTCGACCGTCTCGACGGCGCTGGTTTCCAGCGCGTCGAAGCCGTAGCGGTGGTAGACTTCGGCGATCCGGGCGAGCATGGCGGCGCGCTCGGTCACCTCGGCCCCGAACCAGTCGCGAAAGCCCTTCGGCGTCTCGGCGCGCGGGCGGCGCGTTCCCTTCGATGCGGCCATGACGGCCCTCCCTGCGGCTCTGGCCCGCCTTTAGCGCGGGCCGTGCCGCGCGGCAACCGGGGCGCCCTGCGGGCCGTCGCCCACCGCCTCGCGCCAGTGGCGGCGGCAGAGGCTCTCGTAGGTCTCGTTGCCGCCGATCACCACCTGCGCGCCCTCGGTGAGCGCGCGGCCGGTGCCGTCGCGGCGCACCACCATCGTGGCCTTGCGCCCGCAATGGCAGATGGTGCGCACCTCGCGCATCTCGTCGGCCAGGGCAAGAAGCGTGGCCGAGCCGGGGAACAGCTCGCCCCGGAAATCGACCCGCAGCCCGTAGCACATCACCGGCACCCCGAGGTCATCGACCGCACGAGCGAGCTGCCAGACCTGCGCGGGCGACAGGAACTGCGCCTCGTCGATGAAGACGCAGGCGCAGGGCCCCTGTGCGAGGCGGGCGGCGAGCATCGCGAACAGGTCGTCCCCGCGCCCCCAGGTCGCGGCCTCGGCGCCGATGCCGATCCGGCTCTCGATCCGCCCGGCACCGGCCCGGTCGTCGAGCCGCGCGGTGAGCAGGAAGGTCCGCATCCCGCGCTCGACGTAGTTGTGCGATGCCTGCAGCAGCACCGTCGACTTGCCGGCGTTCATGGTCGAGTAGTGGAAATAGAGCTTGGCCATGCGGCCCTGCTAGCGCCGCGGCGGGGGAGGGGGCAAGGGGGGGGCGTCATTGCGAGGCGGCAAGGCCGCCGGGGCGATCCACGGGGCAGGCGGCGGCCATGGATTGCTTCGCCTGCGGCTCGCAATGACGGGGGAGAGCGGCGGCCCGGCCGGTGCGAGGCCATCGCCTCGCGCCGCTCGCCACCGCATCAGCAAGAACTGGCCGTGCGCCAAGCGCACGGCCAGCGCCCGCCCTGCGGGGGGCGGGCGCTTCGCGCCCGCCGGGCGGGCCCTGGCCGTGCCCCGAGCGCCGTTCCCGCTGACAGCTTCCCCGCCCTCCGCTCCCGCTCCGGGCGGCGGGCCGGGCGAGGCTCCGCCTCGCTGATCCGGCCCGGGGGCGAGGCGGTTGGCCACTCCTCCCCGTCATTGCGAGGCGGCGAAGCCGCCGCGGCAATCCACCGGCATGAACGGAATCGCCCCCGGCCGAAGGCGGACAGGCCCCGCCCCGCCCCTACGCCGCCTCGCGCATCCGGGTCACGGCGGCGACGACGCTGGCGTTCAGGCCGGCGCCGCCCCTGTCGACATGGGCGAAAAGCTGCGCCTTCATCCGCGCCTCCCAGAACTTCACCAGATGGTCGGCCACCGCCGCCGCGGCATCCCCGGGCTGGGTGTCGAAGAAGGCGGCGATCTGGTTGGCCATGTGGATCATCTTCTCGTCGGTCATGTCAGGCGGGCCTCGTGGCAATAGGCGACCGGGCGTCCCCCGGCGGTGGAGATGAGGGTGAGGTTCGCGGCCTGCGCGAGGCGCAGGGCATGGGCGGTCGGTTTCGAGACCGAGGCGAGGATCGGCGCCCCCGCAACCACGGTCTTCTGGATCATCTCGACCGAGAGCCGCGAGGTGACCAGCACCGCGCAATCGCCCATGGCGATGCCGGCGCGCGCGGCGGCGCCGATCAGCTTGTCCAGCGCGTTGTGGCGGCCCACGTCCTCGCGCGCGAGCAGGATCTCGCCCCCGCGCCACAGCGCCGCGGCATGGACGGCGCGGGTCTCGTCGTGGAACGGCTGGAGGGTGGTGAGCGCGGCAAGGGCGGCATGCAGGTCGGCCACCGACATCGCGGGGCCGCCGTCGGGCAGGCGGGGCAGGGGCCGGGCGGCGGCCTCGAGGCTGTCGATACCGCACAGCCCGCAGCCCACCGCCCCCACCAGTGCCCGGCGCCGCGCCGCCAGCGCCGCCTCGCGCCCGGCCGGCAGCCACAG
>Ga0172382_10009885_pt1 | contig 12905 bp, 14 predicted proteins | sample Leawel138RmetaG_FD_122245 | JGI IMG/M metagenome (GOLD analysis project Ga0172382, IMG submission 122245) | Leachate microbial communities from a municipal landfill in Southern Ontario, Canada - Leachate well 138R metaG | ecosystem: Engineered > Solid waste > Landfill > Unclassified | place...
AATGATTTAAAAATTTTAAAGCTATCTGAATCACTTTATCATAGCTACAATCTCAAAAGGGTCTATTATTCTGCCTATATCCCTGTATCTAGTCACCCTAATCTTCCTACAATAAGCGGACCGCCGCTTCTGCGGGAACATCGATTGTATCAGGCAGACTGGCTGCTCCGATTTTATGGCTTTAACTCAAGCGAGCTACTGAATGAAGAAAATCCAAACTTCGATGAATTATTAGATCCAAAGAGTGGATGGGCTATTAGAAACATTGATAAATTTCCTGTGGAAATAAATAAAGCAGATTATTTTACATTATTGAGAGTACCCGGAATTGGAGTGAAATCAGCACAGCGGATACTTCAAGCGAGGAAGGTCACTGTACTTGGCTTTGATGATCTGAAAAAGCTTGGAATAGTACTAAAGAGAGCAAAATACTTCATAACCTGCAAGGGCAAGTATTTTCCTCAAAGAAGCATTCCTACTAATCCGGCTTCAATAAAAGACAGCATGTTGCTGGAGGATAATATAAAAGTTCGTGAAAATATGGAGCAGCTATCCTTCTTTACACTTTTCCCGGGGATTATGGCAGTCAATGAAAATATTGCAAGGATTTCAGGTGAATTATAATGCTGTATTATATCTATGACGGTACCTTTGATGGGCTTTTGACAGCCATATATGATGCCTACTATGAAAAAGATTCTCCAGAGCAGATAGTCCCTCTGAATAATTTTGTAGACAACTTTTTGATAAGAAGGATTTATATCCAAGCTGATGCAGAAAAATCAAGAAAGGTTCATGATGCTATAATCAATAAAATATCAAAAGATGCAATGACCAATATTATGTATGCTTATTTATCAGAGCATGAGAATGCCGGAATATTCATATTGGATTATTTGCGCTTTGGCTTTAAAGTTGGAAAGATTGCAGACTCTTATCTTTCTGATGACAGGGTATATAATATACGTAGATTAGTAACAAAAATAACTAGAGAAAAGCAGCTATTGGCAGGAATCATAAGGTTCAGGCTGCTTCAAAACAACATTTATTATGCGCCCATAGAGACTCAATATAATACTGCATGCCTTTTGGGGGAGCATTTTGCGGATAGAATGGCAGATCAAGTATTTGTTATACATGATGTGAAAAGAAATTATGGAGTATTCTATGATAAGACCAAATGGTTTATGAGCGACATAGAATTAAACGCAGACGTAGTATTCCATGAGAAGGAATTATTCTATCAGGAGCTCTGGAAACAGTATTTTGAGAGCATAACTATAAAGGACAGGATAAATCCAAAGCTCCAATCTAATTTTATGCCTAAAAAATATTGGAAGTATCTCATTGAAATGAAATAAATCTTTCATATGATTATCGTAAATGCCAAAAGCATATATTATTATTTTTTATAGCCTATAAATAACCGTCTAAATGTCGTCTCCTGCACCTAAATATAGTATAATGAACTAACTATAGGATTACTGATTGGAGGTTTATTTATGAGAATAAGGCCTATGAAAACAAGCGATATCGGTACAATAAGAGAATTAATAGATATATGTAAGCCCTTGGACTTACATACTCCTTTTACCTATTGGATACTATCGGAGTACTTTAACAACACATGCTTGATATTGGAGGATGAGGGAGCTATAGTTGGATATACAGGGGGTCTGAAAAGCTCTTCAAAGGAAGGAGTTTTTTATTTGTGGCAGATAGGCCTTTTGCCCGACTATAGGGGCCAGGGATATTTTGGCTTGCTCCTAAACAGAGTTATTGAAGAAGCAAAAAAGACCGGTTGCCATTACTTAGAGTTTTCTGTGCTCTCTGATAATTATCAGAGTATAAATGCATTTTCTAATTATGCAAAAAAGAAAGGCTTACCCATGGAAAAAAGGGGCAGCCTGAACTTTTATGATAAGTTTGCCGATGAAGAATGTAAAGAGGATATATATCAAATATTATTACTTCCTTTATATAATGTGTAATGATGCGTCACTTAATCTTAAAAGACTGTATTATTCTATTATACATCAAAGGATAATAATTTCTCCAATCCTTTTCATCAGTAAAAAAGCTGGCTCTGTATATCATTCCTTTTCCATCTTCTAAAAATGCTTCATATGCCTTATAGTACCCTTCTGTTTCCTTTGCTCTTTCATATTGTACCAAAAAACCTTTGTTTCGGTTCACCATTATTTCTTTAGAGCTATATGTTTTAAAATCTACCGGTCCAACTGCTGATTTTTTAGATTCCTCCAAAAATTTCTCTAGAGGTTTATCCATTTTCCATGCTTGAATAAAACCGTGTATCTTTTTATTGGGAGTTATAAAGTTTAAGTGATAAACTATTTCCCCTCCTACAAACTTTTGTTCCCAGGCATGCCATGATGCAGGGATCGAAAATTTGAAAGTTCCATCTAGGACATTATAACTTTTGTATCCTTGTCTTTCCATTTTTTCCAGTTCAATGTTTGCTTGAAATACTGTTACCGTATTTGATATTCTCCCATAAAAAGTCATAGTCAATATAAGTGCAAGAGCAACTGCGGCTGTATAGAAAGCATAATGTTTCTTAAAACTGATCTTCATGTTTTTGCCCCCTTTTTCATATACATTCTTTATCTATAAATATGACATATATAAAATGATAATGTATAATATATCTATAATTTATATGGAGGTGTGTTTTTTTGAGGTATATAGATATGAGAAGCGATACTGTGACTATGCCTACTGTCGAGATGAGAAAAGCCATGTTTGAGGCTGAAGTAGGTGATGATGTATATGGAGATGATCCAACCATAAATGCTTTGGAGAAACTTTCTGCAGAAATAGTAGGGAAAGAAGCAGCCATGTTTGTTCCTAGTGGTACAATGGGTAACCAACTAGGAGTTATGACACACACTTTTAGGGGTGATGAGGTAATTTTGGGTGAAAATGCCCATATAGCAGTTCACGAAGTAGGAGCCACAGCGGTATTATCTGGAGTCCAGCTAAGGACTATCAAAAGCAGTGATGATATACTCTATCCAGAGTTAATCCAAAAAGCTATAAGATTCGATGATATACATGAGCCTAGAACCGGGCTTATATGTTTGGAAAATGCTCTTGCTAATGGAACTGTAGTTCCCCTTGATGTTATGAAAAAGATATTTGAAATTGCAAAGCATCACCAAATTCCTATACATCTTGATGGAGCAAGGTTGTTTAATGCAGCTACAGCCTTGGGTGTGTCTGCGGCTCAAATTGTCCAATATACCGACTCAGTCCAGTTTTGTATTTCCAAAGGCTTGTGTGCTCCTATAGGCTCAATGCTTGCAGGTACCAAAGCCTTTATAAATAAAGCAAGAAAGAATAGAAAACTCTTAGGCGGTGGCATGAGACAGGCAGGTATTCTAGCCGCAGCCGGGATAATTGCTCTTGAAAAAATGACAAAGCGTCTTGAAGAGGATCATGAGAACGCCAGATATTTGGGAAAAAGACTTTTAGAAATTCCAGGTGTAGAGCTTGATCTAGAAAAGATCCATATTAACATGGTATTCTTCAAATTAAATCGTCCTAGTTTTAACCCGGATGTGCTTGTATCCAAATTTTTCGAAAAGGGTATAAAGATAAATGGTGAAGAAGGCGGACTTTTCAGATTTGTCACTAATAATGATGTGAGTAAAAAGGATATAGATTTTGTAATTGATTCTATGAAAGAAATATTATTATAAGGGTGCATCACGCACCCTTTGTTTTTTGTTTTTTTAGCAGAAATATGAAGAATGGACCTCCCATTATGGAGGTCATAACACCTACCGGAATTTCTGCAGGCTGGATAAGGACTCGGCCTAGAGCATCAGAAAGCATCAGTATTGCTCCTCCCATTATGGCACTATAAGGTATTAGCTTTCTATTGTCTGAACCCCAGATAATCCTTACTATATGAGGTGCTACTAGACCTAAAAAACCTATGGTGCCCCCTGTGGATACCACAGCTCCAACTATTAGAGAGCATATTACAAGCAAAATATATTTCAGTTTCTCAACATCCACCCCAATATAATGAGCTGATTCCTCGCCCAAGGACATAATATTCAATTCTCTGGAAAAAAAGCATAGCACCAATATTCCAGGCAATATAAAAGAACTAGAGAAAATTAGCTTTTGCCATGTGGCAGAGGATAAGCTCCCCATAGTCCAAAAGACTATTTGCTCTATTTTATTTCTATTTAGCATCATCATAAAGGATATAATGGATGAGAGAAAATAGCTCACAGCCACTCCTGATAAGAGCAATGAATTTATAGACACTCTATTTTTGGTTTTAGAAAGAAAATATACAAAGAAAAGGGTAGCGACAGCCCCCAAGAAGGCAAAAACTCCAGTCGTTGCATAGCCAAATATTCCAATGCCTGAAACTATAGATAACACAGCTCCTAAAGCCGCTCCCGAAGACATTCCCAGAGTGTATGAATCTACTAATGGGTTTTTGAATACCCCTTGCATAACACCACCTACTGCAGATAAGCCTGCTCCTAAAACCGCAGAAATCATAACCCGAGGCAATCTTATATCCATAAGTATAACTCTATTGTCTGTGTTTTCACCTAAAAAAATAATACTCATTATTTCTTTTCGATGTATATCAACAGCACCAATTCCCACTGCAACAAAAAGACATATGATAAGAAACATTATCAAAATACTTAAGGATAATATGTTTTTTATATATCCGGTGCTTTTATACATTTTTTTCATCTGCCTTTATTAATGCTATTTTTAATTCATCTTCTTCAAGCAGTACAACATTAGGCTGTGTTTTTATCTTATTATAAATACTTTGGGCTTCTCCTCCGGTAAAATCTCTTCTTTGAAAGTTGCTGTCATCTAAAATATATATTGTTTTATCTTTAAGACTATTCTCCATGAGAAGCTCAAGATTTTTTATATTTGCTTTGCTGAAATATATAGGCAGAAGAATTATGCAATGAGCTCTAATAGCAAGCTCCAAATTCTTTTCATAAGCTTTTTGGGTGATGCTTAAAAAAGGAGTTTCCTCTGCAATATCTAGTTCATATTGCCTTGAAATAGCCCAATCAGAATCTCCAATATTTAAAACACCTGTAGACACTCCAAAACCATTGCCAACCAACTCTTGAATTAATTCTAATCCGCTTCCGCCGCCGCATATCAAATGAACTTTTACATTTCTTATCTTTTTGGGAACTGTTGATATGGGATATAGATAGGTTTTACCCGTAACAGGATTCTTGCTAATAGTAACATCAGTATTAAAAACATAAGCGATATTTGTACTGTTTAATACTTTTTCAGGCTCTCCTTCATAACATACCTTGCCATCTTTAAGCATAATAATATAATCGCTATATGCAGATGCCATGTTCAGATCATGCAGCACTGCTACTGCAGTCAAACCTTCTTCTATAGTCATTTTTTTTATCAAGTCCAAAATTTCTACCTGATGCTGCAAGTCCAGATGTGAAATTGGCTCGTCCAAAAGAAGTATACCAGGCTCTTGTGCTAGTGCCTGAGCCAGTATTACCCTTTGTTTTTCCCCGCCGCTTAATTCGTTGTACAGTCTATGGGAAAACTCAAGAGTATTTGTATATTTCATAGCCCTTTCTGCAATCTTTATGTCTTCTGCTGTTTCTCCCTTTAGCCTGTTTATATAAGGGTGCCTGCCCATCAATACTATATCCTTTACTCTAAAGTCAAATTCCAAAAGAATATTTTGTGGTACTACAGAAAGTCTTCTGCTTATTTCTTTTTTGGATAATTCTTTTAAGTTCTCTTCCCCTAAAACAACTATCCCTTTTTGAGGCTTCAAGTATCTAGATAGGATTTTCAAAAAAGTGCTTTTCCCTGAACCATTGGGTCCTATTATGCTTATAAAGCTGCCAGCTTTAATTTTAAAATTAATATCTTTCAGCACCTCTTTATTTCCATAGTTAAAACCCAGTTCTTCAGCTCTTATTTTATAATCCATTTTCATAACCATCCTATTATCTAAAAAGCATCATTGTGCAACACCTTTGCCATTTCGTAAATTGCATCTATTATCCTAGGACCCGGTCTTGCTACAATATTGTCATCAGACATAATATGTATCTTCTCATTCTTTACACATTCTAGTTTTTTGAAAAGATTATCCTCTATAAAATCTTCTTTTCTCATGCCTTTATCAGTAGAATGATAAGCAGCTATAAGAATATCCGGGTTTTGCTTTATCAGCTCCTCGGCACTGTATTTTGCCCAGCCTTCTACCTCTGCCGCTACATTTTGACCTCCGGCTATTTGAATAATTTCATTTATGAAGGTTCCCTGGCCGGCAGTGGATAGTGGTTCTGTCCAAACTACATAAAATACCTTTGGTCTGCCTTTTCCAAGGACTTTATTTTTTATATCATCAATATCTTTGTGCATATTGTTTATTATTTCTTCTGCCTTTGTCTCTTCTCCCACAAGCTTGCCTATCAAAGCAATAGAATCGAATATTGAGTCAATATCTGATGCTTCGGTAGAAACAACGGGAATGTCCAAACTTTCAAGGACTTTTATTATATCCTCCTGTATGTAACCTCCAGCTAAAACTACATCTGGTTTTACTTTTTTAATCATTTCTATATTTGGTCCTTCAAAATCCCCAATTCGTTCAATATTTCTTGTTTCCTCTGGGTAATCACAATAGTTTGTTACTCCGACAAGCTTTTCGCCTGCTCCAAGAGCAAAAACAATCTCTGTGTTTGTTGGAGATAAGGATACTATTCTATCTGGTCTTTTCTCTAGTATAACGCTTCTGCCCTTAATATCCATTATATCCATTGCTTTTAATTTGCCTTCATTATCTGTGTTGACAGTTCTTTGACATGAAGTCAATGAGAATACAAGTATAAATACAACGGTTATTTGAATTACTTTTTTAAATATATTCATTGTAATACTCCCCCAAAATAGTTATATTCCATAGTGGCATTAAACAAAAAGCCCTTCTCCTGAGAGAAAGGTGAGCTGCGACTTCATGATTATTATTTTAGCATATGCCATATTGTTTTACAACAATATGTGCTTAATGATACTTTAGAACTATTTGCCTAAATATAGCATATTTGATATAATTGGTATAATATTTGACAAATTATTTCAAATATTCTTCATGGGGTGATTATGTGATTAATGAATTAACAATCGATGTCGCAGAATGTATACCTGGAATGAAAGTATCCCAAGATATCTCTAATAATTATGGAGCCATTCTTTTACACAAGGATACTGTTTTAGATTATTATACTATTAATAAATTGATGAATCTTGGCATCGAAAAATTAAAAGTATTAGAAGAATTTGAGTCTAAAGTAATCACTGAGTCAACTGTTACAGCAACCTATGTTGAAAAAGTAAATGAATTTAAAACTATTATAAAAGACATTGGCAATGGCAAAACTTTAGATACTCTAAAAGTTCAAACAATAGTTAATGATTTGCAAAATAGTTTTACTTCAGTCAACGATATTGTTTCAAATCTTAATGGTATCAGATCCATTGACGAATACACTTACTCCCATAGTGTAAATGTTTCATTATTATGTTTTCTTATTGGCAGTTGGTTAAACCTCAGCCCTGTCCAAAAGAAAATTCTTTCTTATTGTGGTTTGCTTCATGATATAGGTAAATCAAAAATATCTCAAGAAATATTAAATAAGCCTGGTCCCTTAACACCTAAAGAATATGAAGAAATGAAAAAGCACTCCGTTTTAGGCTATAAGATACTTGAAGCTAACATAGCAATAAGCAAGGATGTTATGATTGGTGTTCTATTGCATCATGAAAGAGAGGATGGCTCCGGTTATCCATTTGGTATCAAAGGAGATCAAATAAGCCTGTATGCTAAAATTATCTCTATAGCAGATGTGTTCGATGCCATAACTTCAGATCGAGTATATCGAAAGCGTCAAACACCTTTTGATGTTCTTCAAATGTATGAAAGTGAGTACTTGACTAAGTGTAACACTAGCATTCTGCTCACATTTCTTAATAGAATAGCCCACTATTACATTGGCAGTAGAGTAAGGCTGAGCAATGATTCTTGGGGAGAGATAGTATTCATTAATCAAAGCTCCATTTCAAAACCTATGATAAAGTTGGAAGATTCAAGTATAATTGATTTAAGCATAGAAAAAAATATTTCGATTGTAGAAATATTTTAAGTTTTGAAGAGCATATCACTAAATAATAAAATATCTGGTATAATAGAATTGTTAATGTATTTCATACAAGGAGGTAATAAAAATGCCTTTGGTAACATCAAAGGAAATGTTCAAAAGAGCATATGATGAGAAATATGCTGTAGGAGCATTTAATGTAAACAATATGGAGATAATCCAGGGAATAGTAGAGGCGGCAAAAGAAGAGCAAGCACCTCTAATACTGCAAGTCTCTGCAGGTGCGAGGAAATACGCAAAGCACATCTATCTGATGAAATTGGTAGAAGCTGCAGTAGAGGACAGTGGTTTACCTATTTGTCTTCACCTGGATCATGGTGAGGATTTCGAAATATGCAAATCCTGCATCGATGGAGGCTTTACATCTGTTATGATAGATGGATCAAAGCATCCCTTCGAAGAAAACATTGCCCTCACTAAAAAGGTTGTAGAGTATGCCCATGATAAGGGAATTGTTGTAGAAGCCGAGTTGGGAAGGCTTGCAGGTATTGAAGATGCTGTCAATGTGAGCGGCAGAGATGCCAGTTTCACTGACCCAGACCAAGCAGTTGAGTTTGTTGAAAGAACAGGCGTAGATTCTCTTGCAATAGCTATAGGAACAAGCCATGGGGCTTATAAATTCAAAGGAGAACCTATGCTGGATTTTGCAAGATTGGAGAGAATCAGTGAATTGCTTCCTGATTACCCTCTAGTACTCCATGGTGCATCCACAGTTTTGCCCGAGTTTGTAGATTTGTGCAATACTTATGGAGGTCATGTCCCCGGAGCAAAAGGGGTGCCGGAGGAAATGCTCTTAAGAGCTGGAAAACTAGGAGTATGCAAAATAAATATAGACACAGATTTAAGGCTTGCAATGACTGCTTCCATCAGAAAGCATTTCAATGAAAATCCCGGTGATTTTGATCCAAGGCAGTATTTAAGGCCTGCTAGAGAAGCAATAAAAAATATGGTAAGGCATAAGATGAAAAATGTATTGAATTGCAGTGGTAAACTATAAAAATAGAGCAGCATGATGAAGTTGTAAACTCAAAGCAGACATGTAAAAAGAGCATGGCTGCTTTTTTATTGCTTATATAACGCTCGGCATACCTTCTATGTATTGCAGGAAGCCCAGGCTGTCGGAGCTATAATCCGGCGTATATGGACTGTCTTTTTTGATTACACAGTCAGTGACCAAATAAGTTGATATGCCTAACTTTTTAGCTACCATATCTTCCAACATATCATTGCCCACCATCATGCATTTTTCTGGTTTTTTGTTATTAATTTTCAATATGTCCTCATAAAACTTGTGATTTGGCTTGCAAAAGCGGCATATCTCAAAATTAGTCACATAACTAAAATCCTTCAGAGAAAAGCCAGCCCAATTTATTCTTTTATTGATGGCAACTTTAGGAAAAAGCGGATTGGTAGCTACGATTATATCATATCCCTTTGTTTTAAGCTTGTTCACTGCATTTATCATATTCTCTATTCTAAATGTACAATCTCTAACAAGGTCAAATTCATTGTCATAGAATTCATTAAAGCCATTAAGGAATAAATCCTGCTGCTCTCTCTCTATGAGAGTATTAAATCTTTCAAAAAATATTTCCTGATTCAATCTAACTCCATCAGAATTTTTCACCATATGTATGGTTGATTCCCATATATTTTTATACAGCGCCTCCGGGCTGCAATGCTTTTCGAATTTATTTGCAAGCAGTGAAAAATATTTTTTCTCAAAGTCATTATTATCCATTCCCAACAAAGTACCATCTAAATCGAACAAAATCGTATTTATCATCTCTAATCTTTCCTCCAAAAAATTCTAATTCTATCACAATAGTAAAAAATCATTCGTGTAAAAATATAATCATACAATACAGAAACAATTTGAAGCCCCAGAATCAGCCAAATGATTGGAATAGGCAATATTACGCCTACCAAAAAGAGCCTAGTCCATATAAAATATATGGATAAGAAGGCAATATTGAAAAACAGCAACTTCAGCACTATCTCTATATATATTATCCTAGTCTTCTCTATATAATACTTTACTAGTGGGAAAAGGCCAAAGATAAAAATATAAGGTATAATATTTATCGGATTTCCTAAAATCAGCAAAGACATCAATGATACAGCGCTGTATAAAAGCCAAGCCTGTCTAGCTCCCATTTCAACTAAAATCAATCCGGGCATAAGTCCTGACAAAAAATACATAGTAAGCTTCATCGAAGGCATGTAAGAAGCTAAATATAAAAGTATTATATTTATAGCGGTCAAAATGCCTCCAAGGGCAACCTTTCTTCCCAATTTATCACAGCCTTTTATATGCAATTTATTAGATTTCCGCCCATACATTCACAGCAGCAATCTGAGCAAATAAGACATTGGCACATTGTGCAAAGATCTGGTCCTCCGCCGGAGCTATATCGTCTCGTATAACCATTGTTCTGATATTGATTGTTAGCATAGGCTATCCTATTTAACGCATCTCTATATTCCATATTTGAAGGCTCCATGTTCACTGCAATATTTATGCTGCTGACTGCTTCATTGTACCAACCTTTTCTCATAAAAATTAGACCTCTCAAATAATGCCACTCTGCATCCTTCGTATTGATTCTATTTAGCAAGTTTTCAGCCTGTTGTATATTCCCATTCATTATATTCATTCTTACTTATGAATATAGATTAGTATCGCTATAACCTTGAGTATTTCCTTGAGTTTTATAACTTGATCTTTTGTTCTCACTTTCTCTGAGTAAGCTGTCATATGCTTGGTTTATCTCTTTTAATTTTTCTTCTGCCAATCCAGAAAGGGGATTATTCTGATATTGATCCGGATGATATTTCTTCACCAAATCCTTATATGCTCTTTTTATTTCATCAATTGAAGCTCCTTCCCTTATATTCAGTACCTCGTAGGGATTTCTCATCCTTCTTGCAGCTCCTTCCTTCCAAAATGCTTTTTGTTTTTTTGTCCATGCCTAAATATAATATATTTTCTATAATGCTTCTATTATTCATTTCAAGCAGTTCAAAGGCTGACGCTGCTTGGGCTAATGTGTGAATAAGATTGAAACTGACTTCTTCCTTAATTTTATCCCTAAATATTACTATATCTTCATTTTTGTATTCATACTGAATCAAAAGAGGATTATAGTTATTTCTTTGGATATCTTTTTCAATATCATCAAAAGCATCAATAATATATATCCACTTTCCCAGATTATAGCTCATCCAGTCCACAGCTTCTTCCTCTTTTTTATTGCTGCTTTTATAACCTAACTTAACAATGCCTCTGATTAAATCTGCAAAAGGATCCGCCGCCACATCCATTGAGTTGCATTTTTGCTTTTCAAGAACATAGAGCTTTTCTAGTGATTGCTTAATATGAAGCTCCGCATCTATATTGTTTTTTATTACCTCTTTATATGCTGGATGAATTATAAGCTGACCTAGCCTAGCAAATAAGTTTTTTTCATCCTTCCAATCATCTTGGAGCTTATAATAAGTAAGTATTATATTTATATCGCTTGAAAAATTTACACTTGAGCTTTTCTTTACCACCCATTTCTTTTTTAATGGGTTGGCTATGCAAGCCTCGTATTCCAAGCTAACCTCTTCCTTATTTATTGAAGATAAAAACAAACCCAAAAATACCGAATCATAATTGAGCCCTAATCTGCATATGGGACCAAAGCTTTTACCCATTGATTTGCAAACCCCGCAGTAATAAGCTCTAAATAACTCATATTCTTTTATCTTCATTTCACCCTTATCTGGTGCAATATATCCAAACATAATTTCTCCTTGCCTTAAGACTGCTTTTTTCATTATATCATAGCTTAATTCACTTTTCAGCTAAAAAACAACACAGGCTAATGACCATACTGTTTTCAGTATAGCCTTCAGCCTGCTTTTTTCGTATTAATGTTATAAGTTAATTATATCTATAAGTATGCTTTTAAAAACTCCGGTACGTTATCGGGGTTTCTGCTCAAACTAACTACAAAGCTTACTCCAAAATCTTTATATAGTTTCTCCATATTTTTGACAAAGCCTTGCAAGCAGTCTTCTTCCGCGTTAGATATAACCCTCTGTCCATCAATGAAAACTTTTTCAATATCAAAGTTCTGAGAAATAACTCCACACAAAAAACCATAAAAAGCCTTCAAGTTCTCAATCTGAAATTCTCCAGCATTGATGAATCGAAGACTTCTATCCAAATCGTACATATGATTATTGTCCCTGTCGATGTACACAACATGACCTTTAGAAGCCTTTGATGCTTCATTAGCCATGTCAATCATTACTTTGGTCTTTCCGGTGCCCTTTTCACCTACAATAAACTTCACCATTTTAATTACCCCCTAACATATTTTTTTTAGAGATTAATTAGAGAATACTATATTTCGAAGATTATTTCAATTGTTATTTCGCTAAATATTAATTATTTATCGATATATCGCACATTGCTTCTGATGTTTTAATTATGAGCAATGTTCTGAAAAAGCCTTCTATATATAGACATTATCAATTATCAGAGAAATTTTACTATTTACATTATTCGTTAACTTTGAGATAATGAAAACAGAGTATTTACTTATATCTTTTTTTGTTTTTACAGTTGAAAGTTTTTACAAATTTGTCTAGTCGCATTTATTCTCGGTTATTTATTTTTTCACC
>Ga0172382_10009888_pt1 | contig 12902 bp, 11 predicted proteins | sample Leawel138RmetaG_FD_122245 | JGI IMG/M metagenome (GOLD analysis project Ga0172382, IMG submission 122245) | Leachate microbial communities from a municipal landfill in Southern Ontario, Canada - Leachate well 138R metaG | ecosystem: Engineered > Solid waste > Landfill > Unclassified | place...
CTGATCGCAAGTTTTCTCTTTGCGGTTCAGGGGATAGGTATTCTGCAGCACCTGGTGGTCCGGCGCGGGGGTAGTCCAACGGCCGAACGTTGGGTTATTACCGGTGTCCTGATTTTGATGTTTTTACCGGGGCTCAACATCGTTGTGAGTGTCGGTTTACCGCTCTTTGGGATGAGCGAACTGTGGATAGACTATAAAAGGGGAGAGTCGTATGAAAGTAATACTGAACCATGATGTGGAAAACCTCGGAGAAGAGGGCGATATCCGTGTGGTAAAACCGGGGTATGCCAGAAATTATCTCCTGCCCCAAGGCCTCGTCATGGAGCACAGCCCGAGGAACATCGCTCTGATTGAGGAGCGCAGAGTTGTCATTGAAGAACGAAAGGCCGAAAAACGTAAGCTGGCCGCGGGATTAAAAGAACGGATCGAAGCTGAACCGCTGAAGATCAGTATGACCGCCGGTACCAACGGGAAGCTCTTCGGTTCTGTCAGTGCGGCCACCATTGCGGAGCGTCTCGCCGCCCAGGGCATCGAGATCGAGCGGAAGCGGATTGATATACCCGAGCATTCCATCAAGACTGTCGGTAATTTCAAGGTGGGAGTCCGGTTGTACGGTGACCAGGAAGCGACATTGACGGTAGCGGTAGAGGCAAGCAACGCCCGGGAACTCGAAAAAGCGAAAGCCAAAGAAGACGCTTCAAAAGAAGGTGTTGTAAAAGAAGCAAAAGAAGCAGTCGCAAAAGACGATGCAGCAAAAGACGATGCAGCACAAGACGATGCAGCAGTTGAAGAAGACCTGGACCCGGAGGTGATGGCAATGCGGGCCGCCATGGAAGAAGAAGCGGCCGCAAAAACCACACCTGAAGAGCCGGACGAACCGGAAGAGAACTAGCCGTCCATGGAAGGACGGGGCCGGGTACCTCCACATAATATAGATGCCGAGGTTGCCACGTTAGGCGCCGTTCTGCTCGACCCTGCGGCGCTGACGCGGGTTCTGGACTTCGTCAGACCCGGTGATTTCTACCGTCAGGCCAACGGGCGTATCTTCGAAGCGATACTGCAACTCTGGGATCGGGGTGAGAGCATAGACCTGATCACCCTCACAAACGAGTTGCAGGCGGAAGGCCAATTAGAACGGGCCGGCGGGGCGGGGTATATCTCGTCCCTCACTACGTCGGTTCCAACCAGCGCCAATGTAGAGTACTACGCCCAGATCGTTAAGCAGACCAGTCTCCGTCGGCGTTTGATTACACTTGCTGCCGAGGTGACCGAAAGCTGTTTTGACGATACCATTCCCACCCGACAGGTCATCGAAGAGGCAGAACGCCGGATATTTGAGTTGGCCGAAACCAACCAGACCCGCAGCTTCCAGCCCGCAAAGGAAGTGGTCAAGCGTACTGTTGCGGCAATAGAAAAGCTCTATCACAACCAGGAGAACTTCACCGGTATCCCGACCGGTTTTCACGCTCTCGACAACATGACAAGCGGTTTTCAGAACAGCGAGTTTATCGTAATTGGTGCGCGTCCGTCCGTCGGAAAGACGGCGTTTGCCCTGTCCATGGCGGCGAATATGTCCATTGCCCATAAAGTGCCGGTCGGCTTTTTTACCCTCGAGATGAGTGATATGGCGCTAATGCAGCGCCTTGTAGCTTCAGAGGCACGTATCGGCAGTCAGACTATCCGGACGGGCATGCTGCGTCCGTCGGATTTTGCAAATCTCACCAATGCAGCGGGCCGGATCTACGAGGCGCCTCTTTGGATATCGGATACCCCGGGTATGCGCCTCCTGGATTTGCGAGCACAGGCACGGCGTATGGTAAGCCAGCACGGAGTTCGTATCGTCTTCGTCGACTACATTACGCTGATTACAAACGAAAACGCCGAGTTGGCCCGACATGAACAGATCGCCGAGGTATCCCGATCTCTTAAGGCCCTTGCCCGAGAACTGGAAATACCGGTGGTTGCGCTGTCTCAGGTTTCCCGGGATACTGAAGGCAAACGGCCAATGTTATCCAACATCCGGGAGTCAGGCAGTATCGAACAGGATGCTGATGTCGTGCTCTTTCTTCACCGGGAACGCAACCTGGATCAGGAGAGTACGGAGAAGATATCGGTCATTTCCACTGAGCTGATTGTTGCAAAACAGAGAAATGGGCCGGTCGGGACGATCAAGATCGCCTTTGTCCCGCGGTACACCAAATTCGACAATCTGGCCGACGATATGGACCAAGGAGATTGATACAATGGAACTGCAGTCGATGTACTCATTTGATGAACTCACGAACGAAGCCGAACGGCTCGTTATTGAGGAGCTGGGTCGGCAGCTGGAAGGGAAAGACGGCGTCTGTCTCACGGAAGAATGCGTTCTGGATATGGCCGCATACGCCCTGAATCAGGTGAGACCATTGTACCGTGTGAACCTGGTCGGCCGTCTGTACGCGCCGTCCATGAAAACCAAGTATGAAGAAGAGGTGCGCAAAGCGGTAACCGCTGCTATTACGCGTATCTCGAAAGAGTAATACCCACCGAACGGGGTGAATCGCCGACCGGGCTTCAGGACGACGGCGCCGGTTCTCCGCTGAACGGATCAAACTGGAGAGGGGCGTCTTCTTTTCGTTCGGGGTCCAGTCCTGAATCAAACCGGTGGCCCGGCTCATTGCGGGGTACCTGTAAAAGCAGAGAGGTCAGGTCTTTCACTCGGTCCGTATTGAGGCTCAGGAAACGTCCCGAGGCGAGAGAGTCTCGGGAAGCGAGAAACGTCCCGTCCGGACGCAGGGCTATCCAGGCGCCGGGACCGGCACCGTCGATTTTGTAGATATCCAGTACCATTTCTCCGGCAAATCGGTCGAAGACGGAGACCGTACCATCTCTGTTAATAGAGTAGAGGTAGTTCCCGTCCAACGCGATCCGACACGGGATATGGGAGGGGTTTCTACGCACCTCGATGACCCTTGTACCGTCCCATCGGAGAATGCCGCCCCTGTCGTCCAGGGTGGTGTAGGCGTTTCCCGTCACCGGATCCACAACAAGCATGGCCTCCAGGTACTCACCGTTTATTTCGACAATTGTGCGACGTCTCTGGAATGAGGCTCCTTCAAAGACCTCCATCACCGTTGAAAGGCGGCCCGTCTCCCCTGTACGAATGCCGATCGTGAAGAGCCGGCCCCGTCGTTCATCGTACTTCAGAAAGAAAACCAGATCCGTCGTCGTGGCAAGCGGTACGGTTTCACTGGTTCTAGGGTCCACCCTAAGGACGGAAGAGTTGAAAATACCGCCGGTAACCGTTCCGAGAAAGATGCCGCGGCTTGTGAGCGTTGCCGTTTGAATGCTCCGTCCCCGATAGCGAAAAGACTGCTCACCGGTATAGGCATTTTGAATGACGACCTGTCCGGTCCGGTCGAGAAAGAGTACGGAATCGTTGTAGATATCCACGGCTGTAGGGGTGTCCGGCGGTTGAAGAGGCGAAGGGAAGAGGGCAACCGAGGACGGGTCAAAGATGCGCAGCGGCTTAACCCGCCGCAAAGGCAGCCAGACGAGGTGCACCCGATCACTCGAAACAAATCGAGCGGAGCCCAGAGCGTCGATATCCGTATACCGGCTGAAAGCATACTGCGTGTCTTCAACACTCTTGGTCGAATCAAAAAAATCACTCTGTATCGACACAATCTGGTCCGTTCCGAGAAGGTGAAGGGTGTTGTTGGACAGGAGAAAATCGCTGACCGGTTCGACAACATTTACGGCCATAGCAGTTGGACTGATTTCAAAGGGGAGCCATCGGAAAAAAGTGCCTTTGTCGTCACCGGAAAATACGTCGCGGCCCGAAACGTAGAAGGTACTGAAACCGTCGGGGACCTCTCTCCGAGAGGTAAAACGGCGTTGAAGCGCGGTGTTGGAAAACTGAAACCTGCGTATCGATATGACACCGGAATAATCACGGGCGACAACGACGATGTCGCCGTCAGTTCGGTCTGTTTGGACGGCCAGAATATCTCCCGTTACCGTGTTTGCGGTCACATCGCCGGTCAGCAGATCAAGAATGCCCAGGGAACCATCATCGAGTACAGCGGCGGCAAAACGAGGCGTATTCAAAAGAGAGAGCTTTTTCAGGTTTGGTGGTGCAGAGAAACGCCCCTGCTCCGACCCGGTAACGATGGTCAGATAGACCAGCTCACCTGATCCGGGTGCATAGGTCATCAGTCGCTCCTCGCTTCGGGCTATGACAAACCAGGAGATGATACCGGTGTTTTTCCGGAGAAACGGAAGTTCCCGACCGGTGCGCCCATCGAGAATCTGGATACTGCGGAGACGGGGCACTGAATAGACCAGATAGGTGCCCTGCGATGAGACGTCCATGTGAAGTACTTCATCCGAAAGGATGTGTAGAAACTCCCGCTCTCCGGTCTGCCAGTCCCAGACCGTTATCCGGTGACGCTGACCGTTGGACGCATAGACCGCGACCCGGCGACCGTCATTGTAGGGAACTACCAGTTCAATCGGCAGAAAGTCGGCGTGAATGGTCTGGAGGAGTTTGTCCGAGTGGGGTTCCCAGACCAGCAGTTTACCGTCCTGGCCTCCGGTAAAGACAGTTCGGGCTCCGTCGATACTGGAAATAGCCTGGATTTCACCGGTATGGCCGGTACGGACCGTGACCGCCTGCTGAGCCGACAGCAATGACGTCGTGACGATAAAAATCAAAAAGAGAGCCGAGTTAAGTGATTTACGTATTATCATCGTTTCTACCCCCGGGCAAAAAACAGGATATCATTGAAAAATGCGAAAAACATCAAAGCCAGTATGAGAACATTCCCGACCAACTGATAATGATAGACAAACCTGGGATGCAGCGGACGTCGCGACATCATCTCAAGGAGGGACAAAACGATCTGCCCGCCGTCAAGCACCGGAATCGGCAGAAGGTTCATGAAGAAAAGGGTGACGCTGATCAGACTTAAAAAGTTGAAAAAAGAGAGGAGTGCCCGTGCTATGCCGCCTTGTAATCCCATTGTAGCTACTTCACCCACCATATAGGTGATCCTGACCGGACCCATCAGTGCCTGGTTAACGTCCACACCCTGAAAGAGCAGTCCGATTCCACGGAAGGTCAGGCGAAGTGTTTCAATCGATTCCCGAAAACCCGCAGCCAGCCCGGTGAACAGACCGTACCGAGGCGACGTGACGGTCACCGTGCGGTACTGGATCCCCAACATCGCATTGCCCGCTTCGGTAAAACCGGGAACGACAGCGATAGTCCGGCGTTCCCCGTTTCTGTCGATCGTCAATTTTATGGATGATCCGCCCGCTTCCGAGATTGCGGATTCTACGGCAATGCTGTGGTCCACGGGGGTACCGTTTACGGCGACAATGGTGTCTCCAGGTTTGAGGCCCGCCAGCGCAGCCGGAGAACCGGGGAGAACCTCGGCAATAGTAGTATCGACCCAGGGGTACACCCCGATTCGGCCTGCTCCAGTCGCCGTGTCCAGGGTCGGTGTCAATACCGTCTCAAACACCGCACCGTTCCGTTCGATCTGCAGGGTCAGGTTCTCCCGGGCGGACTGTCCGACAAGAGTTTGAATGTCCCGAAAGGAGGTAACCTTCTTGCCGTCGATAGCAAGAATGTAGTCCCCGGTTTGCAGAGAAGCCGCCTCAGCGGCCGTTTCGGTGATACCATAGTCACCGGCAAGGACAATTCGGTTGGGGAAGGTCTGTACCGAGTACCCGATGATGGCAATTGCGGCAAGAACAAGTACGGCAAAGACAAAATTGACCACCGGGCCGGCCAGAAGGACAAAAATGCGCTGCAGCGGTGTGGCTGCGTAAAAATCACCGGGCTCCACGTCGATACGGGAACTTTTTGACTGCCACGCCCGCAGCAATGCATGTTCACCCTGCATTTTGCAGTAGCCGCCAATGGGCAGCCAGCTGATCCGGTATTCCGTACCGTTACTCGTCTTGGCCCATAGCTTTTTCCCCCACCCAACACTGAAGGCCTCAACGGTGATACCCACCGACTTTGCCGCAAGCAGATGGCCCAGTTCATGGAGAAATATGACGAGTCCCAGTCCAATAAGACCGATAATGACGTTTATCATGACTGAAGACTCCTAGAATCCAAAAATAAGTACATAGCCGTAGTAGAAAAATGGTGCTGCAAAGAGGGGAGAGTCAATTGAATCAAGCAATCCGCCCCGGCCCGGTATGATCTGTCCGGAATCCTTGATCGTTGCGGCGCGTTTGAAAGCCGACTCTACCAGATCACCCATTATACCGGCGGCACCGACAATTGCACCAAATACAACGGACCGGAAGATACCGCCGGGAAACAGCGACGGGTACAGCAGTGACGCCACTACCAGAACTGCCGGACTCGTGACAAAGCCGCCGATAAAACCTGCGATCGACTTATTGGGGCTGACGGCCACCGGGGGTGGAGCTCCCGCTTTCCGTGTAAGCGGTCCCAGAAGTCGCCCCACCAGCCAGGCCATGCTGTCGTTCAGGTATACCGCCAGCACAAAAACGATGACCATGACAGACGGCGACGAGAGTCCAAGTATACGAATCGCGTGCCAGGTAAAGAGGCCCGGGTATACCAGGAGAAAAATATGAGTGCTGACGACGTTTATTATCTCGAAGATCTCCCGTTCCCGCCGTTTCAGTACCTGAACTGCCATGATTATGGTGATCATGACGGTCATGGTCATAAGAAGAAGGGCTCCGGGAGTCATGGACGGTCCAAACCGCGGCACCGACAGATGGAGGGAGAGATACCCCACAGCCGGTAAAACCGCCCCCAATGCGGGGATAACTACCTCTTTGCCGGGGTAATCTCTGGTCTGCGGTGGAAAAAAAAACGCCGCCTCGTAGGCGGCTATGGCCGACGCAACTATGACAATCAGGCCGAAAAACGGCAGGCCCTGCTGCGGAAAAGCAACTGCCGAAAGAGAGAGCAGGGGAATACCCAGGAAGAAGACAAGGAGTCGAAGTACGGTGTTGCGTGTCACCGGATACCCCCGTAGTTACGTTTTCTGGACTGAAAATCGCTGATTGCAAGTCGAAGGTCCTCAGCACCCCAGTCCGGCCAGAGGCGGTCACTGAAGTAAAGTTCCGAGTACGCCGACTCCCAGAGCATGAAATTACTGATTCGTCGTTCCCCCCCGGTTCTGATTACGAGGTCGGGGTCGGGAAACTCCGGATGGTCGAGGTGGGCCCGCAGCTGCGTCTCGTCGAATCTTTCGGCGTTGCCGGTCAAGTGTTTGCCGGCCAAGTGGTTGCCGGCCCAACGGTTGACGGCGCGTACGATTTCATCCCGCCCGCCGTAGTTGACGGCCAGGTTAACGGTAATAGCCTCGAACTCCGCCGTTTCGGCCAGGACTACACCGATTTCTTTCTGTACCGCCTTGGGAAGGGCGTCCAGATTACCGCTGTGGCAGACCCGGATCTGGTTGTCGCGGTAAAAACTGTACTGATTTCGAAGATTCCGGGCCACCAGCCCCATGATAAACGAAACCTCTTCTTTGGCCCGCTGCCAGTTTTCCGTGGAAAACGCGTACAGCGATACGACGGAGATTCCCTGCTGGATAGCCTCAAGAACTACCCGTTTGGCTGCTTCAATACCTTCCCGGTGGCCCCGGGTGCGACGAAAGCCCCGTTGAGTGGCCCAGCGGCCGTTTCCGTCCATGATAATTCCGATATGCACGGGTACAGAAGGTGCTGAAGTCTCCATCAGATCTCCAATATCTCGGTCTCCTTAGCGGCCAGAATCTCGTTTATCTGTTCCACATACTGATCGGTCAGCTTCTGAACCTTCTCTTCGGCCCGTTTAAGATCATCTTCGCTGAGGTCGCCGTCCTTTTCGGCCTTCTTGAGCTCGTCGTTTGCATCTCTCCGGATGTTACGTACGGCGACGCGACTCTGTTCGGCGGTGTTTCGCGCCAGTTTTACGATCTCTTTCCTGCGTTCTTCGGTCAACGGAGGGATGTTGATCCTGATTACCTTGCCGTCGTTGTTTGGGTTCAACGACAGCTCCGACGACTGGATAGCCTTTTCAATTTCTCCAAGGAGAGCCTTGTCCCATGGCTGAATCACCACCAGCCGCGACTCGGGAACACTGATGCCCGCCACCTGACTGAGGGGGGTAGGCGTACCGTAGTACTCTACCTTTATCTTGTCGAACAGCGCGGCGGAAGCGCGCCCCGTCCGAAGGGACGCGAGGTCCTCCTCTAACGTGGCGACACTTTTTGTCATCCGGTCTTCGGCATCTTTCAAGATTGGATCCATGGGACACTCCTTGGAAAATTAGAGTTCTTCACCTACGGCGTAGACAACGTAGCCGGTAATGGTCAAGTTGGTACCTGCCGCCTTGCCGACTTCTTTTGTCACCGCAGCAACACTCTTCTTCTCATCCTTCACAAAGCCCTGCTCGGTAAAGCAGATCTCGGCAAAATGTTTTTTCAGTTTGCCCTGTACAATACCTTGCAGCACCTTTTCCGGTTTGTCGAGGTTCTTGGCCTGAACAAGGAAGATATCTTCCTGCTCTTTCCGGTACGCCTCATCGACTGAGTCGGCAGAGAGGTATACCGGGCGAAACGCTACAACATGCAGCGCCAGATCGAAGGCGAAATCCTTGACCTCCTGCTTGTCCAGAGCTGCGGCGTCGTCGGCTTTTACCTTTACGATACCACCCATACGACCGGAATCACCGTGGATGTAGCTCGAGAAAATCTCAGAATCACCCTTTTCGATCGTCGTGAAACGGCGGATGCTCATGTTTTCTTTAATCGTCGAAATAGCGTCCTGGACTTTTGCGTTCAGGGTATCATCAGCCTCCGAAATACCCCGTGCAAGAATGTCGGCGACAATCTCGTTTCCAAGGGCGACAAACGTCTCATTCCGGGCGACGAAGTCAGTCTCACACGCCATTTCCAGGATTGACGCCCGGTTACCGTCGGCGGCGACAAAAATCCGACCTTCGTTGGTTGCCCGACCACTCCGTTTTGCAGCGGCGGCCTTACCCAGTTCCTTCAGAATACGTTCTGCCTTGGCGAAATCGCCGTCGGCTTCCTGCAGAGCTTTTTTGCAGTCCATCATACCGGCCCCGGTCTTCTCCCGGAGCTTCTTTACATCTGCGGCAGTAATTGCCATCTATATTCCTCCTCAAAACGGGCGCCGGATGCCGCCCGTCGATCGTTATATTCAATCAGTCCTGATAAAGAGTCTCTTCGTCGAGGCCCGCTTGCTTCGCAACCGCCTCTTCCGGGGTGGTTTCGTCCTTGGGAAGCTCGGGATCATCACCCGGCTCGTAGTCGGAGTAGTCTTCAGCGGTAAAGCTCTTGTCCTCTTCCGGTTCTTCTTCATCTTCTGTTGCGTCTGCATCACCGGCAGCCATGTCTCCGGCAACGGCAGCCCCGAGTTTTACCGTCTCGATCTCGTCCTCTTCCTCGACCTCGTCATCTTCGACGATATCGTCTACTTCGTCTTCACGGCCTTCGGTGGCTCCTTCGTAGTCTCCCTCGTCATCTTCGTCCTGGAGGTTTTCGATAACTTCAAGTCCGATTTCGTTATCCGCTTCGATAACCGCTTTGGAAATGATCTGCGTAAAGAGCGTAATAGCACGAATGGCATCGTCGTTACCTGGAATGGGGTAGTCGATACCGGTGGGGTCACAGTTGGTATCTACGACGGCGATGATGGGAATACCCAGACGCCGTGCTTCAGCAATAGCGATCGCCTCTTTACGGGTATCTATGATGAAGACTGCTCCGGGGAGTTCCTTCATCTCCTTGATACCACCGAGGTTTTTTTCCAGACGCTGCCGCTCTTTAAGAAGTTGGGAGACCTCTTTCTTGGACAGACTTTCAAACGTCCCGTCAACTTCCATCTTCTCGAGCTTTTTGAGACGCTGCAGTGATCTTTTGATTGTAGAAAAGTTGGTCAGCATACCGCCAAGCCAGCGGTTGTTGACATAGTGCATACCGCAGGACTGGGCTTCCGTTTCAATAGCCTGCTGAGCCTGCTTCTTGGTACCGACAAACAGGATTGACTTACCCTGAATAACGGTGTTCCTGACCAGTTCGTAGGCATCTTTGATGGCAACGATGGTCTTCTGCAGGTCGATAATGTGAATTCCATTCCGTTCCGCAAAGATGAACCGTTTCATCCGCGGATCCCAACGCTTGGTCTGATGCCCAAAATGTACACCTGACTCAAGCAGGTTTTTCATCGTAACTACGGCCACGATTCTCCTCCTCGTGAGCGTTCTGCTCACCCCTTCGCTTTTGTCTCGTCCGTACGGTGAACGTCGGCGTTCGCCCTACGGCGGAAATTTACTTTCATGCCATGACTAAATCTGTGATTATGTTCTTGATACGGAACACGATAGACAGTGTATCGAATACAGAACAGTCAGGCTGAAAGCCTGCTGATCATAGAATAAACGGTATGGATTGGCAAGCCCATGACGGCAGAGTAGGAACCGTCGATCCTGGTTACAAATGCCGCCGCCGTCCCCTGAATGCGGTACGCCCCGGCGACGCCCTGCCATTCGGTGGTCTGGAAATACCAGTCCTCGTCCTTTGGAGAGATATGGGTAAAAGTAACATCGGTCTGGACGGCTGCCTCCAGACGGGCTCCTGACTTTGGATCGGCCATGACCACGGCGGTAACGACCGAGTGGGTCTTCCCCGATAAAAGGCGCACCATTCTACGGGCGTCATCCTGGTCGGCCGGTTTGTCCAGCATCGTCCCGTTTACCGATACGACGGTATCGGCACAGAGGAGAAGCGGCGCGACACCGGTCGACCCCAGGGCACCGGTCGGCCCCAACGCAGCTGCCGGCTCCAGCGCAGCTGCTGCTTCCAGTGCGGCGTCCATCTTGAGACGACTCCGACGCAGACTCGTTTCCCGGGGAATCTCGAATGGAGAAACGCCGGAGGCGGTCAGCGCCTCGGGGTTGATCGAGAGTTCATCGACCTCTAACGACATGATCACCGGTTCAACACCGATCTGCCGCAGCAGTTCCTGCCGCCGGGGACTTGCACTTGCTAAAACAACGGGACGAAACATGATCGGTAACGGTATCAGGGAATGCGGCGAATGGAAAAGAGGAGCCCTCCGGTCTGTGACATCCGTCTCGAAATCTGTTGACTTTTGCCGTTTCAGAAGCTAAGATGCCGACTTCTGGTCACGTAGCTCAGCTGGATAGAGCGCTGCCCTCCGGAGGCAGAGGTCGTGGGTTCGAATCCCCCCGTGATCATCCTTTCGTGCCGGTGGTCTCTTCGCTGTGCACTCCAAAAAGTCGTGTTAAGATGAATATCTCGTGATTGCCACAACCTGGGCGTTGGTATCATGGGCTATATGGAGGTAGCAGAGATGGAAGAGGACCAACAGAGTCAGAGCAACATGACTGCAGCATTTCAACGAGTTGAAGAGTCGTTACTCGGTCTCTCCAGTCGTTTCTGGAACCTCGTCTCCATAACGGGACTGAACGCCGCATTTACCCGCGAAATGGTGGACGGTACCGACGCCAATCGGCAGGCGTTAACGGAGGTACAAGAGGAGCTGGATGAAATCCACCGGCAAGTAATGGCCGTAGTCACTGCCGCCGACCAGTCGGAAGAGGAGATAAAAGAGATAACCAGCACCGTTTCGGCAATGCAGAAGACGCTCCACGGCTTTTCTGAGGCCCTTACCGAAATGGACCAGCGATTTTCCGCTCTCAGACACGCCTTTGAACTGGTGGACGACGCTACCGGCCGCATCGGCGGTACCATCACCGCCATTGAGGATATCGCCGATTTGACGAATCTCCTGGCTCTGAATGCAGCCATAGAGGCCGCCAGAGCGGGGGTACACGGACGGGGTTTCAAAGTTGTAGCCAACGAGGTGAAGCGGCTGGCCGGACAGAGTAACGGCCTGACCGAGGATGCGTCGCTCCGACTTGGTGAACTGCGTCAGCACGTGACGGAGACGGTGAGTAATATCGGCGAATTCGAGACGTTCAAGTCCCGCTTTATGGGGCAGATTACCGAGACGTTGACGGCAATTTCCCGGTCCAACGAGGTGATGTCTGGTGTGGAGGGACATATCCGGGACGTTGCCGAGGCGGTACGGAATCAGCAGTCCCACATAGAGACGGTCCACGGTAATCTGGAGGCCGTCTCCCGTTCAGTGGAAAGTCTGCACCGGGCAAGCCGTCACGTCACGGACAATCTCAACCAGGAACACCAGGTCATTGACCAACTCGGCGCCGACGATACGGCGGTTCGTGACGGCCTGGCCGAGTTGTTCTCCGCTTTGCCGAGGGCCCGCTCGACCGACGGTGCGACCGGTGCGGCCGGTGCGGACGGAGCGTGGAGGGGTAACCAGATTGTGGTCGGCCACGACCTGGCGTATCCGCCGTGGTGCTACCTGGAAAACGGGCGATCCGCCGGCATCAGTATTGATCGGATGAACGACCTGGCTGGAGTGTTAAAAATGAGCGTTGTCTACCACCCCCGGCAGTTTGTAGATCTGTTCAACGACTTTCGAAACGGTCGGGTCCGGGTGCTTCTCAACGTGGGGTGGCCCAATGCGGATATTGAGCGTCTGGGTGTCATAGTCTCCGACGCCTACGCCCATTTTGAGCCGGTGGTGTTCGTCGTTGAAGGCGCTGAAGGCGACGGGGCTGATTTCCCCATCTCGCCGGAGCACTTTCGGGGCGGGAAAATTGCCTCTCAGACCGGCAGCTACGCCGGGGAGAGTATCAGCCGCTACAGCCCACAGAACATTCTGGTTGAAAACGACATTCAGGGTATTGCCAAGGTAGTCTGGGGGCGTGCGGACGGTATTGTGACCGACAGATCGGTGGGCGCCTACCTGTCAAACCGTTTTTTCCACGACACCATCGTTCCCGCTACCGATCCGGTCCA
>Ga0172382_10009890_pt1 | contig 12900 bp, 28 predicted proteins | sample Leawel138RmetaG_FD_122245 | JGI IMG/M metagenome (GOLD analysis project Ga0172382, IMG submission 122245) | Leachate microbial communities from a municipal landfill in Southern Ontario, Canada - Leachate well 138R metaG | ecosystem: Engineered > Solid waste > Landfill > Unclassified | place...
AACGGACAGTGGCTTGTGGTTTGTCTGTCACTCATCCTCAACCTCCTTGCCTGTTACTCCAGCACCCTCAATTTCCTCACGCGGATTTTGTCGCTGTTACCTGGGAACCCAGGGAACAGGATGTCCTCTGGCTGGTACTCAACCAATAGCGGAATGAAATTATGCTCCGCGCCACACAACCCCGCGTGCTCGGGCCGCACACCCACTGGCAATACATGCAGCCCCGGAGCGCACTGATGGTCGCTGACTTCTCCCTCCGCTTCAATCACCGCGTCTTTGGGATACTCGATGCTAGAGCCGCCGTCGAAGTTTGGCGATTTACGCTGTGGCGTAACCCACTTCCATGCGAGCAGGGGACGGCCTGCGCGTATCAACGCATCTATGCGATCCTGGATGATTTGCGTGCTGGTCACACATTCGCCAAGCTGGACCCCGTCGCCAAGTCCGACCTTGTCGCCAAGCGTGACATTGTCGCCAAGCGTAACCCTGTCGCCAAGTCTGACGGCGTCGCCAAGCTGGACCCCGTTGCCAAGCATGACCCCGTTGCCAAGGCGGACCCCGTTGCCAAGCGTGACCTTGTCGCCAAGCCTGACCTTGTCGCCAAGCCTGACCCTGTCGCCAAGCATGACCTTGTCGCCAAGCGTAACATTGTCGCCAAGCGTAACCCAGTAGCCGTTTGGCGCTACGTGCCAGCCTTCATCGTTTTTGGGCCATGCCTTAATGTCCTCAACACTGTTCACCGTGTTCATCATTAACCTCCTTCCCCGTCACAAGACACACCCGCTTTTCCTTGTAGCGCTTCTTGTGCGATGGATTTCATGTTGTCTATGCAGTTCTCCGCGTGAGTAAGTTGATCACGCGAAAAGGCACCTTCCCCTTTTGCAATTTCGCGTAAAGCCGCTTCGAGTTCCGCAATGCGCTGTTTGGCGGGACTGCGATTATCTCCACACTTTATGTCGTCACATACGTGGCAGTTTTGAATATGATATTCTCTGCATAAGATACTAGACGGCACGCTAGTCATCCGTTTCAACTCCGCGATTCGCTCCGCCTGAGCGTCGATGTGCGAAAGCAGCACCCGCACGATGTTCGGTTCCGGGCACTCACGGATGACCGCAAGTTGTTCGTCGGTTAGTAAGTCACTCATTCTTCACCGTTCCGTCTGTCGCTCGTCGAGGCTGACTTTGTCTTTCCATGCTGTAAAAATAACCCATGCCGGAGCCCAAATAAAAGGCATACTCCCAAGTAATCCGCGTAAAAACCCGCCATTCAACCCAATAATAAAACCCAACAATGGGAAAAATATTGCATACCCTAGCCGGGGGTGACTTTTAAGGGATTTCCAGAATTCATTCATCCTTCAACCTCTTTTCTACGCTCGTCGATGTGTTGTTTAGTCTCACTGCCTTCCCATGCGGGTTGCTCATACAGTGAAGTTCCGTAGTCTGTGTGCTGTTCGTCGTATCGCCCTTCTTCGTATGCCTTTTGCATATCTGCGGCGTACTCCTCAATCGGCACGGCGCTGGTGAGTTGGGCTTTCAGCGCGGACAGCTCGGCCTCCAGTTCCATGCTACGTTCTCGGGCCTTACAGAGTGGACACTCCAGTCGTGGTATCCCATCATTATCTAATCTACCACAATAAACAAGTTCACTGTCGCAATCCTCGCATCTATCCGCCAAGTCACTCACCCTCAACCTCCTTTAGTGCCTGATATATGCCATTTCGCATGTCATTTTATCATCAATCTCCGTTAGTCTAGTGCGCCATGTCTCAGTGCCGTGGTTTCCAGTCGTTTAAGTTCCGTGCTACTCATTATCCCACTCCAAAATCAAGTTGATCAGACCCTTAGTTTCTTTTTTCAATGAACGTATGTTTGGAAAATGTAAAGGAATCGTGGCGTTCATGCCGGATCTCGTTTAAGTTGGTTAAGTGTCATTGCCGCTAATAGGTCTAGGTTTCGATAGATATCGTCTTTATAGTTATACATCAGCTTTTGATTGGAAAAGCCAGTGTTGCCGTTAATGGTTATGTGGCCGTCCTTCTGCTGGATATTCAGATGCTTATTATCCGGCGTATCAAAGTGTACAATTGTTTTGTTGAGCAAGGACATATATGCTAGAATGTCCGCCTCAAGGTCATTCACTTCTTCAATGAACCTTAATAATTCAGTTCGTACAGGACTCATTTTGATAATACTCCATTAGCCAGTTCCTTAGAACCTCAGTTAATTTAGCACTGTCAGGCTCTTTCGGAAGAGCTTCTCCATTCCGTTCTTGTAAAATACACACATCATCCCAGAGGTCTTGGACCACTAATCGAGCGGAGGCAAATTCAAGTTTTTCATCTCTCAAACTGCGTAAAAGATTGTTTGGGTCGTGTAGAAGAAGTGTACCCTCGGTTAACAGTCTATGTAATTTCATAAGAATCCTAGCCGCTAAGTATGTCTTCTTCGGCCAATCCGGATTCGTTATCACCACGTCCCGCATGGCCGTTTTAGCAAATCCCTTGAATGGGTTGTAACACCTTTGAGATAAAAATAAGTCTCTGGAATCCAAGACTCTTTGGCCCAGAGTACCGAGTACTTGAATATTCTTATACGGTTGATATAAAGACTCTAAGGTGTTCGGATTACCACGGCGGCATAGTTCTAAGAACTTAACGACATTATAAATGGTAATATCTTCGCCATCCTTGTGTTCGGTTACTTGAGTAAACTCAGGCGGCTTAGTCCCGAAACCACGAATGTATCCGGCCCTCTCTGGAAAAATGAATGCCTGTGGCGGCACGGCAAACCCGATCAGATCAATATCCGATTGTCTCGTGGCCGCATTACAAGCGTGGCTTCCAGTGATTGTCAGAAACTCAATCACCATTGAACAACCAATCCTTGAATAGTGAATCTTGATTAATGTGAACTCTTTTATTTGTGAAATGAGCTACAACACTTCTCAGGATGTATTCTCCATCTTCCGTAACGCACCCCAAATGCAAACGCGTGTCGGTGTTAAATCGTATAAAGGTCCAATAGTATTCTTCATTGTCTTTGTAGATGTGCCCAGCCTTTAAAAAATCATTTGGCACAATAACCAACGGGCTGTCATCAGAAGGTTCCCAAATCAGATTATAGCATTTGGTGTTCAACACATATGACCAATTGAATCCAATAGGAATATCGGACTGCGCTTCAAGCTCTAATCCATGCGTATTAATGCTGAGTAACGGCCTGAACATTTCATGCGGATCATACCTGTAGGAGACTTGTAACTTCTTATACTCCAAGATGTGTTCCAACTTGACTTCAACGTGCCGTTTGGGTCCGGGGTATGTGTCTAAACAAATGTTCATGTTATTACCGCCATATTTTTTTCTATCTTTGGTCTAATTATACCACAAAGTAAGGCAGAAGTCAAGGCATCTTGGTCTAAAATTAATACGCCATCCTCCTTAGTTTCTACAAAGACCACGTGCTCATCGCATTTTGTAATTAGGTGTTCACCGGCGGGAATACCCGAATATTCTTCGGTAAAAATAAAGGTACTGTTTAAGTATTCATCAATTTTCTTTTGGAGTTCCATGCTCTTCGCCTGACACTCCTGCTTGACCAGCTGACGGATTTCGCGGGTCTTGATCCCTAAGTCTACCCCCAAGATTAATAAATGCATTAAGTCGTTTTGAAATTTTTCGATCTGCTGCCTCGTCGTTTTCCAGTGCTGTAGTGTCATTTAGTTCCTCCAAGTGTAAGATTTTCTCTGTTTCTTCCCCCGGCGGGAGGGCAAGATGTTCATCCAACCACGTATTTAGTTCCTCAATGGTTTCTGCGATTATCTTATATGTCTTATCTTCTAAGCGGAACATTTTAATCACAACTTGCCTCCCCTTGGAGTAAACTTAGAATTTCTTTATTAAGCAATTCGGTCACTAACACTCGATCAAGAAGAATCTCAGCCTCGTAGAAAATAATATCATCCACGGACAAACGAACCTTTTGCCCTATTTGCTCAGGCTTGAAAGTCCCCTGAACAAGTGTAGTGATAACCATACTAATCAGATGTAACTCAGACAGAGTTTCAGCCGTTTTAATATCCCGTTTTAGCATGTCACCATTACCATTAAAATGCTCAATTACTAATGTTTTCATGATGTATCCTTTAGTTAAACCAATATTTCAACAGGGTTTTCAAATTCAAAAACAGCCATAGGGGGCCGGTTATAGGCATATGCGGACCCGCCCGGTTCTAAATAGAGGTGAAAATCCTTCTTTTGCATATACAGTCCTCCAGATGGCGTCCCATACCAGTGTTCTTCACGTATATTCTTCTTGGCAATTTCAGTCCAAGGGTGAGGTATCTGTGTAATCTCAGCCGTAACAAATTTAAGGGGGGCTATATCAGTTTTTGCCGGAAGGTCTGGGATAAAAACAACCTCTTTGTCCATAAGATCTTCCCAACGATGAAAAACAAATGCGAGCGTTTGATACTCTAAATTATAAAAAAGGCCCTCACGTATCCGTATCTCATCATAATCAAAAATCGAAAAGGGGTAGACCAACGTGTTTTTATAGGTAATTATAGGGTTCCGCAACATTTTCTTTATCCTTTCGTGTCAGTGTGCATGCCATGCGCCACAGTTCCAGAGAACGGTAAGCATCATTTAATGCTTGGTGAGCATAGCGGCTTGGCATGATTTGGTCTAAACTGGTTGTGCCCATTGGTATCAGACCTTCCGTTTGTAGGAGATGGGCAATGGTTTGAGTATCAACCGTAGAATGGCCTATTTTAAAAAGATCGGAGTACCCTGTTTTTTTCATGGCCGCTCTTAAAAATTTAAGATCAAATTGAACATTGTGCCCACCAAAAATAATCGGCTCGTGTGTCTTAAATCCCCATTCTTGCAATGTTAGATTCATTTCTAGAATAAACTGGTCTAGGTCTACTTCTCCGGCGAATGGGTTTAATTGATTCAACTCATGTGCTTTTTGAGTAATACAAAGCTCTTGGTGGTAAACAGTACGGTACCACTGTAGTATCTCCTGCGTAGACCATAGTACCATGGCACCGGAAAGAATTTCATGCCGTTCGGCGCTAAGCCCACTAGTCTCAAAGTCTAAAAAGACAATTCGTTTCATTTAAACAGCATCCTTTTTGGTCAGTATCTCTTCTTCCTGGGTTTCCAGAACTTGCAAGTCTATGTGTGCCAATAAATCTAGAAAATATGACATCTCTTGATTATCGGATAAGACTTGATAAGAAAACATGCACCCGTCGATTTCAAAAAACAATTGAAGGAGAAAATTAAAACCCATATTGGTTGAGTCATATAACAGAATCCAACTCTTCCCTTCGGCTACTATCTCATACTCCAGCCCTGAAGGTTCCAATATTTCCTTTTTCCAAAAAGCATATTCTTCTTCCACACCAAGATGCAACCAGCCTAGACCAAGCAGCTTGGCAAAAAAACTTTCAGAAGCATTAGTCGCTTCTAAATAGTTGTATTGAGGTATGTGAGAAGCGTAGGTATATACATTCAAGTACTTCTCGGTTGGAATGTCCCAAATCAAAAGAGCCTGTTTGGGAATAAGAGTATAGTTGTTTTCTAGTTTAACAATTTTAGGTGCCTCTAATGAAAGAAAATAATGAGGAATGACTATCACTAGGCTAATCAAAAAGACACTAACAAAAAAACATGCAACATCTTTCCCAGTCATGCTAAATGCTCCATGGATATTTCGACCCCCAGACTCGTACTTAAAAGATCATCGCCCTCATAAAGTTTACAAGATGGGTCAAGATATATACCTACTTGTGAGTTTTCGTCTTTATTAGATACTGGTATTCTCTCAGAAGAAAGAGGCAGTTTATTTTTATCAGTTAAAACGGCATATAGGGCTGTTCCTGTTTCGAGTATCTCAGTTACAAATCTTTTCGGCACAGCTTCGATAATAACTTTTTTATTTTGTATCTCAAAGTAGATTCGACTAAAATTAACAGCTATTTGGGCAAGTATATGCTCTGCACTATGATAAATAATATACCCTTCTCTAGGCAATTCAGTCCATACAGTAGCTAACCTAGATGATTTCGTAATAGGAAATTGTTTTCTAGAACAACTTTCACACATCGGCCCCAGCATCTCGTTGGGATGTTCACCCGTTGTACCATAATAAGGTGGTTTAGCTTCTTTTCCACACCTGGTGCAAATGGTCATTCTTTGGTCCTCCAATACGTTTCGTCAGGACACATGTATTCCGCCTGCTCCACTGCTCCAGCCATGTAAATCCTAGCCCAATAAGTACATACTTTATTTTCATTCATAGGACATAAATTCCGGGTACATCCCTAAAAATATCTTCACCCCAGCAGAACCACGCATACTCAGTACAATCAGTTCCGTTACCAGTGAATGAAGGGCGTTTAGACAATACATATAAATGTGTAGGTGGGTACATTTGCCAAAAAGTACGTCGTTTCTGAGAACCTAAGTAATTCAGTCTCAAAAGCATACAAATTGTTTTCGCGTCTATGTGTGCCTTTTCAATAAATTCTTGTGCTAACGAGTACGGCGGATTGGTTATAATCAAATCAAAATTATTTGCTGGGGGTTGAAACTCAAAATAATCTGTTCCTTCTCGAATTTCGCAGGTTGCAATTGAAATGGGTTTGGCAGCTATAGCATCTTTAATGCAGTCTACAAGTGCCCAATCCCCCGCAGCAGGCTCCAAGATGGTTTGAAGTAATTCAAACTTGATCCGTTTCAGAAAGGGCATCGAAGCCGTTGGTGGCGTTGGATAAAAATCTGCTGGATTTCTTAAACTTTTTGCCTTAGCTCGTGACATTATGACTCCTTTTTTTCATGTTCAAAGTATACCACAAATAAGCAAAAAAGTCAAATTATTTCTAATTCCTGTGAATACCCTTTTATTTGATAATAATCAGGTGTATAAATGGGATACTGGCATAGTTTTCTAGGTGTTGTCCGACTGGCATTCTCAGAAGAAGGAATAATTCTCAGCTCCTGGTAAATGAAAGACCCCAGCTCTGAGCAAAACATCCGTTTGGAACTTTCTTTAATAGGGAAAAATGGAATCAGTTGCCTAGATGCTTGCCAAAAATCATATTTTTTTTGTTCATATCGCACCAAGCTAGCGTTAAATTTATCTTCATCCAGTTCCAGCGGGGTGGCCAGGGGTAAGACGTATATTCTTCCGGTGTAGTTATCTATCCGGTCTGACAAATAAGTACGCTGAACTCCAAGGATGCGTTTATCCGAGATGCGCATTGATGTGCTGCCGATAAGTTGAACACGTCCTTCAACTCTTGCAATTACTTCAATATGGGAAGGTTCTCCTGCAAACCACATTATAGCACGACTTAGCCAACCTTTGCCACAAAAGGCAACAAGGTCTCCAGTTTTTAATAGAGGACGCACATACTCGTATTTTGTAGGTATTAACATGGTTCCCCTCGAAAAAACAGCCATGAGTATTCTAGTTCACCTAATTCAACCCAACGAGTATATGCCGTTCGCCCGCGCCGCATTCCCACTCCCGCGAAGAACCACCGGGGCGGGCGGTATTTTGATAGGACATCAGAATCCCACGTGCTGGAAAGAATACAATCAACGTTTGGAATGGCTTTACTTCGTCTATAACAATTTTCAGCATCGGCACCCAGCAGCATTAGCATGTGTCCGGACTCGACGGAAAGGATGGTCCGCGAAGAAGACCATACCGCCATCGTTTTTCTCAGACTTAGTTCACCGCAAAGAGACTTTAGTTGTTCCACGGAATCATCTGGGCCACCCAAGATCCTTAGATAGCAAGGTAAATTTTTCAAATCATCCAAGTTTGAAAGAGGGTTTTTCCCCCAGAAATTCCCACATTGATACACAACGTCCGGTTGTTTTAAGTCAAGTAAATGCTTAAATTCCTTGAAGCGCCCATTAATAGCTCCGACAATTAAATGTTTAGCCATGTGTTCCGCCTGTCTTTAAACTTCTTGGCTTCTTCCCACTCGTCAAACGGTTTTTGAGTAATGTCTTCTAATGTACGGATTGTTTCTTCTGACGCAAACAAACTAACCAGCGTATGCGCCGCTGTTGTTATCCGAGAAGCGTCCCATTCATTCAAAAGAAATTGTCTTTGAAAGATTGCTGCCTCTGGAGAAAATTTTAACTTGTTGGTAATCTTTTCTAGAACATACGGTGCAAACACCCCGAGAACACCGTCGGTCATGCCCGCTTTATGTAAACAGTACTGAGCAAACACCAGCGTGGTTTGTTCCCAACTTTCGCCTCGTTTTAACAAGAGCGTGTTATTGCCAGGTAAATACCCGCTATACAGAATATTAACGCGTATGTCCATCAGCAGACGTGTCCTTGCGTGTACTCTAAGTAAAAATTGTTATCGGTATGAAAGAATGTTTTTACAACAAGGTTCTTAGTTATTTCGGTTTGTGTAAATAAGATTAACTCGTCTTCTTTCCCCTCATCAGCGTAGTGAATTTCCAATGAGCCGTCATTGTTAAAGACAAAAACATAAATGTCTTTGTCTTCGACAAGACCTACTTTTTTCGCGCCTAGAAAACGGCGGGTAGCGTCACTGTTGATGAACAACGCTCGGTATCCCAACCGGCCAAAAAAGAAACAGAGTGAAATTAAAACAACATCTTGTTTACCCTTCGTAGTGCTCATCGGATTCCTCTTTAGTTGGAATGCGTTCAAAACCGATTAAGGACCCGAGCTTGTAAGCCGTTTGGTTCTTTTGGATCCAGTCGACCGTTTTATGGTAACCGTTGCCAATCAACCAGTTTACGGTCCCCACCTGGTCTTTGAAATTTATTTTTTCCATAGCTGCTTTTTCAAACCCAATAATAATCTCAGTTGGTACATATACGTGACTTTTACCCATCGTTGTTAAATCTCCTTAAAGCATTGATTGTTCGAAGAATGTGGTGACCATCAATTTCAAATTGTTCATATTCTTTTAAATTGTAAAAACCAGTTAAGAGTATCGCCAGCGCCTGGGCCTGGAGATCTCCCTTTTTTAATTTCCTCCCATGTTCTACAGGATAACTAACACCATAATAGATATCTTTTCCCTTTCCATCGGCACCAATACGCCCGTCTAGACAAAAGGTAATCTCTAACCCTTTTGTGTCCGTAAATAAAAATCCTAATGTGCCTCCATCACGGTACGTCGTAATATTAGTAAGATAAACAGGTGGTGCTAAAGCTAAGGTTCTACAAGCAAAGGCCAAATCGGCAGATTCATTATACTTTATGAACTCTTTTGCGCGTTGAACTTGTTCTATAAGTGGATTAAATGCAAATATTTTTAGACCGACGATTGATTCAATTTTAAAGGGGTATCCACGTTTTTTCTTTTGGTATCCTAGTGTATAGAGCATTTGTAAGAACTCGTTGTAGGTACAACAGGCGTTGGTTTCGTTTACAAACGTCTTGTACAGCCAATCCGCGTAAACATAATCGTCCGCCGTCGGGCCGGTGTCTCTACAAAAGCGTGTATAAAAATTAGACCAAAGTGTCTTTAACATCAAACACCAATCTCCCCATAGAACAATCGGACTTTTTTGCTGATTCGTATGGAGTCCATCGACCAACCCAATAAATTCACTGAGTTACGATTTGTCCCTCGCGACAAAGCAACATAGGCTTGTCCAGCTTCCCACAGATTAGATAGGTCTGTTACAAGACAATCCAGAGATCGTCCTTGGCTCTTGTGTATTGTTGCTGCCCAAGCCAAAGCGAGTGGGTAACCAGTGAACACGCTCGTGGTGCGCCCTGCCCCGTTTTTTATGTGATATTCTTGTCTATAAACCTTCAAAGAATCAACTTCTATAGTCTTAGCGTTGCAGTCAGTCACTAAACCAATTGTCCCATTCACATAATTAAAATCTTTCGTATCGTTTGAACGAAACATTACCTTGGCCCCCTTCTTTAAGATGAGGGGAGCAGCGACAGGCAGTCGACGCACGTGTTGCGCGTACATCTGCTTACGCGTAGTTTCCGATGGTGTAGACCGCCGGAATGAACAGACTCCAAAATACTCTGGACACTCGTGATTTTTAGGCCCCGGACATTGCCTGCTACAACCCCCTTGGTACCAATCAGCGAAGACATTATAGTGAAAGACTTCTCCCGGTAGCTTATTTAATTCTGCGGAATTATAACGATCCACCGCTGCATTTTTTGCCAAGAGCCAGACGGCGTCTTTCTGCTTCGCCCCCTTTTCACTGATAACGCGGCTTTGTAAATATTTTTCAGTCAGGTTACTTATCCGCCCCAAGCGAATTTCTTCCAGAATCTTTAGAAAAGCACGGTCGTCACTTCGCACAATCTCGCGCAAAATTAACGGAACAATCTTGCTCGATACCCACGCTTTGGACAAAAAACAATAGTCCCCCTTGACGGGAGGCAACTGCGCAAAATCACCTACGAAAATAATCTGTAAGCCGCCCCAAGGTTTATCATTCTTATGGAAATATTGACATACCCAATTAAAGACTTCCAGGGTGTCGGCATCAATCATGCTTATTTCATCGATGACAAGAGTCCGTGCGTTTAGAACTCTATTTGCTACTTCATCCAATTGTTTTGTGGAATGCCGCAAGTAGTGTGCCGCTTCTTTTATGTTCTGGGATATGCCTACGCCAAAAAAGGAATGCGCTGTTCGACCGTCGATGGCGACCGCAGCAATCCCTGTACTGGCCAAAACGGTATACCTGTCAGGGTCATTTGCAAGCAGGTGATTTAACAAAGTTGTTTTCCCACTGCCTGCGTACCCTGTTAAAAAGAAATTGGATGTATCATCTTCATTAATCTTTGCGTATGCTTTGGCTTGATCTTCTGTTAGAACCATCTGCTATCCCTTTCGACAAGAGCATTAAATGCTCCATCAAACCACCCCCAGCTGGGCTGATCAACTATTTGTGCTCTGAAGTCTATTAAACCATCCAGCTGGGCGCGAGTCAAGCGAGTTACTATGATTGCCTTTCCTTCTTGCCAAACAGCACACCACCCGATCTTAATCAATAGGTCCAAGGGGTTTTTACCACAATATATATTGTGGGGATACTCTTTGGTGACAATTGTTTTTGCCTTAGCTATAATGTCTTCGGCGGGTGAGTCCTCCGGGATCCGTCCCGAAGGGGATATCCATAGGTCTTGAGGGATCATTTTTCTTTCCATGTTTGAGCAGTGTTGTCGAAGTATTCAACAATAATGTTTTTGGGTTCAAAGGGGTCCAAGGTGGAAAAATCTAAGGATTCTTTTTGCCACCAGTCCGCAAAAGAAGTGTGGTCGCGAAGTGCGCCCAGGGCTAAAAGATAATTGAGTCGTTGGTCCTTCTGTGAATCTATGACAACCGAAGCTTTGGACTCTTTATGCGTTATTCGAATTCCAAAACCAAAAAGCCAATCCTGTGACATATTAAGTTACCTCTAGGACAGTGTGTAATTTTTTTAAGAGTATTTTGCGTGCCCGCTGCAGTCGCGAAGAAACAGTTCCTTCTGGAATGTGTAATTTTTGAGCGGTCTCCCTGGTCGAAAACCCGTTCAATAACCGTAGGCGAACCACGTCTTGATATTCTTCTTCAAGAGTATTTATCGCCTGAAGAATTAATTCTAAAAGAAAAATATCTGAGGTTTCTTCAATGGAGTGACCTTGTTGTGAAGCACATTCTTGTTCGCGCATGTTCCTTAATCTTAGGTCCCGTTGCATGTTCAAAAATTGATTACGAATGATAGTTTTTAACCACCCGTATAATTTTTTTTCGTCTGAGAGAGTGCCCAATTTGGTTAAGCAACGCTCGGCAACAACCTGTTTTAAGTCGTCAGGGTCGACTAACGAGTTTTTTGTACCGGCATAGTAATAAGAAATTTTCGTGATAAACGAGTCTAATTGACAAATGTAGCTATGTTCCATTCACTTCATCCTCCGGCGGTGTACAGAAAATACAACTAGATACCCGTATTGGTTTTGCTTCACCCCAAGATAACCCCTGTTGAAAGGCTAATTCTTTTTGACATGCGGTACAAGCAAAAGAAGCAATGAGGATAGCCTCGCGCAATGTATATTGCTTTCTGAGAGCATTAACTAAGTCTGGGTTCCAATCTCTTGAGATTACGAAACTACTCGTCGCGTCCGTGTACACGCTTAGAAGCTTGTTCCAAACATGCACTACGTTGCCTTCGTCCTTCTCCTCTAATTTTTTTAGCTTTTGTTTATCAATGGTACATTTCATCCAATAGTAATCCCCTGTAAGTGATCAGTTTCATGTTGTATAACCTGTGCTGGAAAATCAAATAATTCGATAACATGGTTTTTCAACTTTTCATCTTGGTATTCAACTACAACATGCGGATATCGAAGCACCCTTTTTTCCATGAATGGAAACGAAAGACACCCCTCTTTGATTTGATAAGGATTGCCCTCCCGGCGAACAATCTTTGGGTTTAAAAAGAAACAAGTCTTACCCGACGTGTCTAGAGCTAGACAAGCAGCAAATGGCTCCCCCACTTGAGGGGCCGCTAAGCCCGCCGCCAGACCATCTAAGGTTTTTAGAATTTTAAAGAGCTTGTTTTTTAGTCGCCTTGCCCTCTTTTGCGATTGAACTAATACGGCCGGTTTAAATAAGATGGGAGTAGAGGGCGCTACAAGAAGATTATGGTATTTTTGCATTTTTAACGAGGAGTTGACTCCGACTTTGACTAGGAGCATTAACATCAATGATAATTTCTTGACCACGTAATACTCTCAGCCGTGTAGGATCTTTTGTTGCTTTTAAGAGCTGGTGGATTAAACGATATATGGGCCCATGATTAAGTTCACCATCCTCATCAAGCTCAGTTATTTCAGATACTAAGAAGGGTTTATCTTTTCCT
>Ga0172382_10009892_pt1 | contig 12900 bp, 13 predicted proteins | sample Leawel138RmetaG_FD_122245 | JGI IMG/M metagenome (GOLD analysis project Ga0172382, IMG submission 122245) | Leachate microbial communities from a municipal landfill in Southern Ontario, Canada - Leachate well 138R metaG | ecosystem: Engineered > Solid waste > Landfill > Unclassified | place...
ACTCCCTGACTGGCGTCAACTAATAGAACAGCACCTTCGCAAGCAGCTAAGGAACGACTAACCTCATAAGCAAAATCAACATGTCCTGGAGTATCAATTAGATTAAGAACATAGCCCTGATAATCCATTCGCACCGGTGCTAACTTAATGGTGACCCCTTTTTCTTGTTCAATGGGGTTGGAATCCATCATTCGTTCATGAAATTTACTTTTACTAACAGCATTTGTTAAACGTAAAAAAACATCGGTTAGGGTAGTTTTACCGTGATCCACATGTGCAATGATAGAAAAATTTCTAATTCTAGAGAGCTTTGCCATTGTTAGGATTTGCTTTTAAGCTTGGCAAGTCTAGATTTGATGCGGGCTGCTTTGTTTTTATGAATCAAGTTTTTTTTAACAGCTCGATCAATTTTACTACTAGCCAGGGACAAGTTTTTTTGCTTAGGTTCTTTTTTTACTTGATCTGTAGCTGTTTTAACCTGAGACTTTATTTTACGATTAACAATATTTTTTTTCTTGCTGATTCTTAGTGCTTTTTTAGCACTTTTTAAAATTGGCATTGATGTTTCCTTTTTTCAATTTAACAAGAGGTGATTATACAAGAAAAGATATAATCATACAAGTTTTCTCTAATTTCTTCTAATTAAATCTTGGATTTCCTTTTCTTCTAATTCTTTCTATAATTGAACTAAGCCTATGATTTCTTTTAATAAAATTTTCAAAGCCAATTCGCAGTGGTTAGCTAAAAAGCAAAACTCAATTTTATCGGCGGCATTTATTATTACAGCAGCAAATATTTCTTCTTCACTATTGGGTTTGTTGAGGGAGAGGGTGCTAATTAAACTTTTTTTTAATAATGTTAGTAGTCAGCAGGCTTATGAAGCTTTTCAGATCGCTTTTCAGATTCCTGATTTGCTCTTTCAACTAATTGTTCTCGGGGCACTATCAGCTGCTTTTATTCCGCTATTTACAGAATTGAAGAGGAAAGATAAAAAGAAAGCTTTTCAATTTACTTCAATAGTGATGAATTTAGTTTTATTAATTTTTGCTTTTTTTTCTATTCTTGCTTTCATCTTCGCTCGGCAGATTACTCTGGCTCGAACCGGTATCGAATTTACTCCTGAACAAGTAAATGTTGCTGTTAATCTAACAAGAATAATGTTATTTGCTCAATTTTTCTTTGCTATTTCTAATTTTTTAACAGGAATCCTACAGGCTTATCAGCGCTTTATTGTTCCAGCCATAGCCCCTTTAATTTATAACCTAGGCATCATTCTTAGTTCTTTATTTTTTGCCAAATATCTTGGTATTTATGCTGCGGGCTTAGGCGTGGTTATTGGAGCAGCTCTTCACATGCTCATTCAATTTCCTTTAATTTTAAAAATTGGTTATCGTTGGCAAGCTTTATTTGATTGGCGCTTTATTGGAGTAAAAAAACTATTTAAAATGATGCCTCCACGTTTAATGTCTGTTGGAGTTGGTGAATTGCAAAATTTAGCCATGGGTTTTTTTGCTACTAGTATTGGTGACTTGAGTTTTGTAATTATTAATTTAGCCCGTCGTCTAATGACTTTGCCAATTCGTTTCTTTGGCGTGCCAATTAGTCAGGCTTCTTTCCCCTTTTTATCAGAGGAGTCAGCTGCTATTAATAGGAAAAAATTTAATCAGTTACTTTTGCAATCTCTTAATCAAATCTCCTTTTTAGCTATGCCTGCTTCAGTGCTTTTGCTGATTTTACGTGTTCCAGCTGTGCGTTTAGTTTTTGGTACGGCAAATTTTCCTTGGCAAACGACTATTACTACGGGGAAGATAGTGGCTTTGATTGCCATTTCTATTACTGCTCAAGCAATGGTGCAATTATTGATCCGTAGCTTTTATGCACTAAAAGATACCAAATCTCCTTTTATGGTAAGTACTATTTCAGTTATTATTTATTTAATTATTAATACTTTGGGCATTTATGTTTTTAATTGGGGGGTTTTTAGTTTAGGTATCTCAATTACTGTTACAGCTTTTGTCGAATTATTACTAATGTTACTTTTATTAGATAAAAAAATTAAGTGCTTCACTTTTAAAGATTTCTTTTTTCCTCAACTAAAGATCTTGTTAGCTAGCTTTTTTATGGCTGTCTTCTTATATTTGCCATTTAAAATTTTGGACGAAGTGATTTTTGACACAACAAGAACAATTGATCTTATAGCATTAACTATTTCTACTAGCACAGTTGCTTTATTAGTTTATCTTTATTTTTCGATTTTATTTGATGTTAGAGAATTGACTTACTTTAATAGCTTAATTGCTAAGTTTGGTAAATGGCGCCCAGTGCTCGAGGATTCTCAAGAGATTTTACTTGACAGTTCTATTGAGGAAGAATTGTTTAAATAAGATCTTTTATTATCTATCAAATTAATCTACAATGTAACTAATGCCCAGAGTGAAATCCAAGAGAAAAAAACAAGCTCCAATTGTCTTAGATGTCAATTTAATGCCTAAAGACCCCTTTTTTGAGACAGCCTTGGGTCGTTCTTTAAAATGGACGGTTTCGGTTGGGCGTTACATAGTGATTTTTACTCAGCTGGTGGTAATTTTTAGTTTTCTTACTCGTTTCATTTTAGATCGTCAAGTAACTGATTTAAACGTCATTATTAATCAACAAAAAACAGCGATTGAAGCTTATAGTGATTTAGAAAAAAACTTCCTTTTTGTGCAAGCACAAATTGATGATGTGGAGCAATTGCAACAAGAGTCTAATTTGATAGAAATTTTTCCTTTATTAAATGAAACTATTCCAAGCAATATTATTTTAGACGAACTAACCATTAAACAAAATGAAGTAATTTTCTCAGGCATAGCTTTGTCTCAAACAGCCCTCAATATTCTAGTTAATAATGTAAAATTATCAGCATATTTTAATGATGTTTCTATGGAAAAAATTGAATCAAGAGGAGAAAATTTGCCAGGTTTAAGCTTTGATATGAGAGCAAAAATTGTTAAAACAGCTAATTCTACAGAGGAAATTATTAAATAATAATGGCAAAAAATAAACAAGAGCAACTAGCATCAGTTTTAATGGATTTTTACCAAAAGCCAGTAGCTAGAGTTTCAATAGAACTTATTTTATCTATTTTAATTGTAATTTTCTTTGCTCTTTTTGCTATACGTCCAACCTTAATAACCATGGCTGATTTAGTTAAGGAAATTCAGGATAAAAAGGAGTTAACTCAACAAATGAATCTAAAATTAGCTAGTTTAGCTAGTGCTCAAGAACAATATACACTCTACCAACCCCAGTTTTATCTATTGGAAGAGACTATTCCAAGACAGTTAGACCTGGTGAAATCGTTAAAGAAATTAGAAAAATTAGCTGGAGAAGGACAGTTAGTAATTAATGTGATGTCCTTAACAAAAGTTCCTAAAACAGTTGAAGAAGGATCTCTCAGCAATGAGTTTAGTAATTATCAACGAGATTTTTTAGAAATTAATATTGAAGTAATTGGAAGCTATTTGCAAATTAGAGAATTTGTTGAAAAAATAATGAATTTGCGTCAAGTAATAATCGTTGACCAGGTAGTGGTAGAAAGAATGACTGAATCTGACAACCTATCTGCTTCATTAAAAGTTTCTTTACCATATTACATACTAAGTTCAACAATGGATCAATAATGAATAAAGAAAAAGCTAGATTAAAAAAAGAACTTAATCGTTTACGTCGTCAGAAGAGTATTTTATGGGTAGGAATTCTATTTTTGCTAGCTGTGCTAATTTGGACTGCTGTTAGTATTTTGACTTCTCAAAAAAAAGTCAAAATTGACCAAGAGCTTACAGAATTAGCTAAACCTTTAGTACCACGCCTAGACACAGAAGTATTTTCTTTAATTGAACAAAAGCGTGCGCTCAGCGATGAAGAGTTAAGTTCTTTCCCGATCTATGTTTATTTGCTTGCAGGAGATGAAAGACGTGGTAAACAGGGGGTTTTTACTGACATTATCAATCCATCAATAGATAATAATGAAATAGATGAAGATGATTAGTTTTTTGTTTGGTTTTTCTTCGCCTTGTGATCTTTTTTTAATTCGTATAGAGTAAAAATAAGGCATTTTTGTGTCTTAATATTGATATGCAAGTTTTAAACGATAATTCATCAGCACAATCAAAGACTGCTCAAAATTTACCCAAGCCCGTGCCGCCTCAGGTTGTTAGTGCTAAAACTAATACTCCTGTAAAGAACCCTATTGCCCCGGTGGAAAGTCCAAGTCTAATTATTCAAAGCAAACAAAGCCCTGCACAAAAAGATACTATACATAGTAAACCGCCAGTAGCGCCTCCCGCAACAGCCCCATCTATGCCAGTTGTCCCAACAGTGCTTAAAACTAAAGCTAGTGATGAAAAATTAGTTCCAACTGAACAAATTGGTAAAAAAAACAGAAAAAAAACTGATAAAAAAAATAAAAAATCAGATAAAAAACCTGGAAAAAAGGGCATACCCACAATTTTAGGCTTATTATTTTTAGTAGGCTCTTTGATTGCGGGGATTATTTTATTTGGTAATGGAACTGGTCTATTCGCTCCAAGGGCAACACCAGAAACAACTCCCAAAAATATTTTTACTAGCAATGTGACTGATAAATCCTTTACGGTTTCCTTTTATACTGATGAAGAAACTATTGGCTTTATTAAATATGGGACAGGTAGCAGTGATATAAAACAACAGGCTAGTGATGATAGAGATCAACTATCTGGAGTGATTAAGCCATATCGTTTACATCACGTTACCGTTAGGGGCCTGGAACCCAATACAAATTATCATTACTTATTGGGTACGGGAAGCAAAGCGACTTTTGATAATGCTGGCAATCCATATCAAATTAAAACAGCAAGTAATCTTGGGAGTGCTTCTCCCAATAATCAAACTATCTATGGCACGGTTAGTCAAGCTAACGGCCAGCCCGGCGAAGGAGCAATTGTTTTTGTTACTTTGGAAGGGGCTGGAGCTTTATCTACTTTAGTTAAATCTTCAGGCAGCTGGGCAATTTCTTTAGCAAATGCCTTTAATTTAGGTCTTAATGATTATCCAGCAGTAAGAGAAGACAGTGTAATATCAGTTAAAGTTCAAGGTGTTGAAATGAATTCAATTACTAGTAGAGTGTTGGACTTGGCAAATGCCCAGCCAGTGCCAGAAATTATTATGGGGCAGGAAGTTAATCAAGTAGATGATAAGCTATCACTTACTAGAGAAGAATTGTTGGGTGAGAATAATGAAGAATTTGAAGATTTGAGCAATAATGTTCAAGAAATTGAATCAATTGATAATTTAGCTGAGGATTCATTAATTACTGAAGAAGTAACAGAGAGTACTAAGACCTCAATAAATCAGGACATTGCATTAACTGACGAAGATAGAACCTTAGATTTAGATATGTTAAATGAGGCGAGTGGCGGGGGTGACAATGTTATTAACTCAACTCAACCAATTATTAAAGCTAATTTGCCAGCAAATATTACAGTAAAAATAGAAGTTCATTCAGATGCAGTTATAGAAACAGTTATGGAGACTGATGCAAATGGCAATCTAGCGCTTGATATAGCTAGTTTAAAAGAAAGCTTGAGTCCTGGGGAACACACAATTATTTATACATATATTGATCCTAATACTGGAAAAGAAGTGAGCAAGAGTTACGATTTTACTGTAAGCGAAGAAGCCCTGGATTATGGAAGAGGGGCGGATGCAGAAAGCAGGACAATTGCTAGTAACGAAACAAGATCTTTACCTTATGGAACCGGTGATCCCTATTTGCCAAATGCAAATTTAACTCCTTTTCCAAGCCCTATTGCTACGTCTACAGCCACGCCTCAAGCTGCCACTAGTAGTGCTAGGGAAACAGTTGTTTCAACAGAAAGTGGAACTTACAATGCTGGTTCGATATTTACTACTCTAGGTTTGTTGCTAACTGGATTGTTCTTTTTAGCAACTGGAGCTTGGTCATTTATTTTAGCCAAACAGTTCAAAAATTATTAATATCTTTTCAATTTTATTAGATTGACTAATTTAAGCTTCCCAGCACTTCCCACAAATCTCTTGTTTTACCCTCATAACCTAGCGCCCAAATAGCAACACCGGCTAAGTCCAATTGCTTTGCATAATCAATTTTATATTGTAAGGATTGAGCATCTTCAAAATAAACTAAGTAATTAAGCAATTCACCTTTTTCTTCTGTTTCATTTTTTGGACAAGTAAGAGTGGCATACGGGGATAGTGCTTCTTCTTGCCAATGAATTTCTAAATTTCCGCATCCCTCCCAAATTCCACTTAATTGTTTAAGATTAAGAGCTTCTTGATAGCTGACGGTAAAACCAGTTCCTGGATAGGTATTAGCTCTAGGTTCTAGGCTGTCAGTTTGCCAAGCATATCCATAAAATGGGACGCCTAATAAAATTTTTTCTCGAGGAATTTGGTCAAAAAAACCTTTCATTAAGCTATTAATATCACTACTCCATAAATCTTGCCCACCAAGTAAAGGTGCTCCTGGACCGGCTTGAGCTGAACTCTGTCGGTGAAAATCATAGGCCATTACAATGACATAATCTAAATAAGGCTCAAGTTTTTTTATATCCCAAAGCAATTTCTTTTCTGAATTACCAGCACTAGCATACGCATCAACACTCAAATTAATTTTTTCTTTATATTCTGCCAAATGCTGCTGAATGCTTATTACTAGATTAGTAAATTGTTGGCGTAATTGATCGCTAGCTTCACCTTGATACTCAAAATCAAGATTAATGCCGGTGAAGGGATAGGCTAATAATAGACCATCTATTTGCTCTAATAAAGTTAACCAAGCTTGCTGATCATTCAATAATTCTTCAATTTTTTGTGAATCAAATTGGCTTAAAACTAATTCAAGTTTTAAATCGTTTTTGTCAATCAAAGTGAAAAATTGCTCGCTATTTAATTGTCGATACCCGGGTTCAGTTTCACCAGGTTTGCTTTCAATAACTATTTGGCCATCAATGCCAACCTCTAGAGCAAAGTAGCTTAAATGGGTCAATTCGGGCTGAATTTTTACTTTATTAATATTCCAGTAGGGTAAAAATCCATAAATAATTTTTTTTTGATTATTTTTTCTGGGCCAGAGCTTGTCAGTAATGTAGCTGAATTGAAAATTTTCTCCAATGGGTGATTTAAAATTTTTTTGCCAAATTTTTAAACTCAAATAAGCAATTAAAATTAAAATAATAATAAGGGATGGAAACAAAAAAAATTTATTTTTTTTAAACACTATTCTTTATTAAGAATTAATTAACGTAATTTCTTTCGTAAATAACTTTACCAGTTTCTTCGTCTGTTGCTCTTCTACAGTCTGCGCAGTATAAAGTAGTTACGGGATCATAATAAAATTGGTGCAATTCCAAAACTAGATCATCAGCTTCTTCACCAAATCCTGCTGGCAAACCTGTTTCGCTACGAATCCAAAATTCTTTTTGAAAGCTACCAGAATAACTAGGTAAAGATTCTTCCCAATATAGTTCTTGTCCACTAGCTTGGCAAGTCTGTGCGGGATCAGTTTCTGTTAAATAAGTTTGTTGAGCATCCATTTTAAGAGTAAGGTCGCTTACATTAATATTTTGTAAATCATTGCGATTATTGCCCAAACCACGATCAACAGGCATGCCAGTTTGACAAACATGACTCATCTTCACATCACTAGGACGATCTAGCCAAACAACTTGTTCATCTTTAAGGATATAGCTCATGATATCGTTCCAAATTGGTGCGGCGCCAGTGACTCCCGAAGCTAAATAGCTCATAGAACTATTGTCATTATTTCCCACCCAAACAATGGTCAAAAATTCTGGGGTGAAGCCAACTGTCCAGTTATCTTTTAGGTCATTGGTGGTACCGGTTTTAGCACTAACCACCTTGTCTTTAATAAGAAGCTGATTATTGCTGCCAAAGGCCATTAAACGGGCATTGTTATCTTGCATAATGTGGGTGCTTAAATAGGCTGGTGCACGACGCATCACTCTTTCCAAATTGCTTTCTCCTTCAATGTTTTCATTTTCAGTCATGGCAGATAATGCTTCTACACGTGCCTCCAAATCAACACTATCTAGAATTTCACCCTTATAATTTTTGACTTCCAAAATTGCAGTACTTGGCACCTTAACTCCTTGATTGGCTAGTACGCCAAAAGCTGTAGCCATTTCAACCATCATTACTTCGCCACCTCCGAGAGTTAAAGATAAACCATATTGACTTGGGTCAATCCAATTACTAATACCCATTTTATTTGCTTGCTCAATAAATTTTTCTACGCCAATAGTGCTTAGTGCTTTAACTGCTGGAATATTAAAAGAATTGCCTAATGCTTGCCTAATCGTTACCGGCCCAGCAAAACCACCAGTATAATTCTTTGGACAATAATCTTTTTGACCAGCAACTCTAAAACAAGTTGGAATATCTAAAATCATAGAGCCGGGGTTTAGAGTTTTTTCTTGAAAAGCGCTGGCATACATAAGGGGCTTGATTGATGATCCTGGTTGTCTTAGAGCTAGGGTTACATTAACTTGCCCATCATTTTCCATGTCAAAATAATTCTTGCTACCAATCATTGACAGAATTTCCCCAGTGTTTGGTTTAGTAATTAGGGCTGCGCCATTACTTACTTTTAACCTAGCTAAATCTTCAATTTCTGCAGAGAGAGAAGCCTGAGCAACTTCTTGCAAGTCTAAATCTAAAGTAGTTCTTACTCTCAATCCACCGGCTTTTACCACTTCTTCTCCATATTCTTTTTGCAATAAATCAATGACATAAAAAACAAAATGTGGAGCTTTGATATCGGTTTTTTTTAGGGCATAAGTTAATGTTTCATTTTCCACTTCATTTATTTGTTCTTCATTGATGTATCCATCTTCAAGCATTCGGCGTAAAACTTCTTTTTGTCGCATTTTAGCTTTTTCTGGGTAAGCGCCAAATGGTGAATAAGTACTAGGTGCTTTGGGTAAACCAGCCAGTAATGAGCTTTCAGCTAAAGTTAAATCACTAGCAGTTTTGTCAAAGTAAAGATTAGCAGCAGCTTCTATACCAACCGCAGTACCACCATAAGCAATATAATTGAGATACATTTCTAAAATTTCTTCTTTGCTATAAATAATTTCAGCCAAAATAGATAAAATTGCTTCTTTAATTTTTCGATTAAGCGTTCTTTCTTTACTTAATAAAGCATTTTTTACCAGTTGCTGAGTAATAGTCGAGCCTCCTTGAGTGTTGCCGCCAGTTAAATTATTAATAGTAGCTCTTAATAAACCTCGTAAATCTAAACCATGATGGCGATGAAAATTTTTGTCTTCAATAGCTATCGTGGCTTGCAGCAAATATTCAGGTAAACTTTCAATTTCAATTGGAGTGCGATTCTCGTCCCCATAAACTTCATAAAGTAATTGACCATTTCTGTCAAAAATTTGGGTACTAACAGCATAGTGCTCTAAAGAACTTAAGTTTTTTGGAGAAGGCAATTCTTGAATTAAATAAATTAATATACTTATGAATAAAACAAGTAAAGCAATGAGAGAAATTTGCCAATTTTTCTTTTGCCAAAATTTTAAGTGGCTTTGGATGGCGTTTTCCTTTTTCTTCTTACTAGAGAATTTTTTTTCTTTAAACATAGGTCTTGGATTTTTTCTTGTGTTTCAATTATAATCGATATGTATTTTTCTGTAATACGAATTTATTTATGCAATTTGATTTAGAATCTCCCTTCTTAAAATATTTAGATCCTAGCCAGGAGAATTTGATAAAAACTAGTTATTATTTAAGTCAGCAGTTTGTAGATAAAAAACACATTGAAGATTTTTCCTTCATTGTTTTTCCAATGGCCAAAGCTTATGAAGGTTTTTTAAAGAAAGTTTTACTCGATCTTAACCTAATTAGTCATAAAGTTTACTATGGTCGTCGTTTTCGCATTGGTCGAGCTCTTAATCCTGATGTCAGTCTTAAGCAGCGTGATAAGTGGTGGCTTTATGATGATCTTACTCGTATGTTAAATGAAGAATTAGCTCAGGAGATTTGGCAAACTTGGCTGCAATGCCGAAATCACGTTTTTCATTTTTTTCCTGATGGCGGAAAAGCACTAAGCTTTGATGAGGCAACGGGCTGTCTTAATAAAATGCAAGATGTGATGGAAGCAACTATCAAGTTAATGAAAAAACGCTATGAGGAAAAAACAAATGAAAATTAATATGTCTATCAAAGATATTTATTATAAAAATATTACCATTTCTGGTCTGCCCGGCTGTGGATCAACCACTTTGCTAAAAATGTTGAGTGAAGAACTCAAATACGCTGGTTTTACCGCTTTTTCTGGTGGAGAGTTTATGCGTGCCTATGCAGCAGAAAAAGGTTTGTTTGACGCAAATTCTAGGGCTCATCACAGTGCTTTAGTTTATAGTGATGATTTTGATCGCCAGGTTGATATGGGTATTCGTGAAAAACTTAGTAATGAAGAAGGTTGGATTATTGAATCATGGCTTTCTGGTTTTATGGCTCAAAATATTCCTACCACCTTAAAAATTTTAATGACTTGCAGTGATGATGCAGTACGAATTGACCGGATTGTTAATCGTGACAAGATTAGTATTGAGGAAGCTAAACAGAATGCTTTGACCCGTTATCATGATAATTTATCCAGATGGCGAGAAATGTATAAAGAAGAGTGGGATGAGTGGTTAGTCAAGACGGGTAAAATTTCAGCAGATACAGAGCTTGATTTTTGGCATCCAGACATATACGATTTAGTTGTTGATACTTATTCTCATAATCAACAAGAAACTTTAGAACTTGTACTCGATGCCATCAAAAAAAATAACTAGAACCAAACGACGCCAAAGTAAAAAACAAAAACATCAATTGTTTTGGCCGATATTAGTTTTAGTTTTTATTTTTTGGTTTTTATATAGAATTTTGTCTTCTTTCTCAGTTTTTTTTGATGAACTTGTGGGTAAAGCGATTTTTTTTGCTTTTCCAGTTTTAATTTATTTAACTATTACTGGTTTTTCTGCCACTATGGAAAGTCTTTCTTTCAGTAAATTAAAAAGGGGTTTGCTGATTGGTTTACTTATAGGCGGAATTTTAGGTTTTATTGCTCTTATTGCCAAAGCTTTATTAAACCCTTCTCAGATTCAGCCACTGGCTTTCTATGCAGCAGAGAATTTTTGGTGGGAAATGTTTCTAGCTGTTCTCACGGGATTTTTTGAGACTCTATTTTTCTTTAGTTTTGTAATGTTAGTTATTGAAGATCGCTATAAAAAATGGTCTTTATTGAAGAAAGTATTTGTAGTAGCTTTAGTATTTTTAATTTTTCATTTACCCAATTTATTTTTACGCTTTAATTTAGGAACAATTTATCTACATGCTTTACTTTTATTTGTCTTTGCTCTTGGCCAATCTTTACTATTTTATGTTCAGCGCAACGCTTATACTTTATTAATGACACAAGCAATCTGGGGCATGGTTCTACTTGTACACTTTTAATTGTCATTTTTTGCTAATAGAAACTTATGTCAAAATTTCTCAAATACTTCTTAATTATGACTGCCTTTTTTGTATCAATTTTCATCTTGTTTGCTTCTTTTAATATTTCTTCTCAATCACGAATGTTAAATTCTGGTAATTTTAAAAATCGTAAATTTTATGTCCAAAAAGAAATACTACCAGATCATTCTCTTTACCCTTTATTGATGCTTGTTGATAGATTTCGTTTGGAGATGGCAGATCAAGAGCGCCGGATTTATCTATTGCTTGCTTATGCCAAGCGACGCTTATTTTATGCAACTCGCTTAGTAGAAAAAGAAGAAATCGCTTTAGCGCTTACTACTTTCAGCAAGTCTCAAAAATATCTCAATCAGGCTTTGTTGGAAGCTAAAAATCTAAAAGAAGATAGCGCTTACGATTCAGGCGCTGAACATTTAGTATTTTTTGCTTTAGAGCTCGTTGATTATCAGCAAGAAATTATGGCTGAATATCTTGATAATTTTACCGAGGCGGATCGAGCGGTGTTGAATAGTTTAGATACGGAAACAGCTTTATTGAGATCCCAGCTGAGCCAATAATTACTAGTTGACATTGCGCTTGCTTCTGTGAGATATTTTTATTCCGGCTAATTAAATCTACAACATTTTGTGGTATTTTTATTTAACAACCACAAGCGATTGTAGAATATGTAAAAAGTATGATATAGCTGGATTTAAATTTAAAGATGTATTGCCCATTTTGTAAAAGCAAAAATACTGCCGTCATTGACTCAAGAGAAGCTGAAAATGGTGAAGCGGTCAGGAGGAGGCGAATTTGTGAGGATTGTGATAAACGTTTTACTACTTATGAAAGAGTTGAGGGCGTAGATTTAAAAGTGATTAAAAAAGATGGCTCCAAAGAAAATTTCGATCGAGAAAAGATTAAACGTGGTCTATTAAAATCTACCTGGAAAAGGCCAATAACGATGTTGCAGATTGAACTATTAATTGAAGAAGTTGAGTCCAAACTTCGTCAAAAAAATGCTCAGGAAGTAAAAAGTTGGGAAATTGGTAATTTAGTATTAAATCGATTAAAAAAACTAGATCCTCTTTCATATTTATTATTTGCTAGTGTTTATCGAGATTTTGGTGATCTCTCCGACTTTGAAGAAGAAATTGCCAAGATTAAAGAATAAAAAGGAATATTATGAGCTCTTACCGAAAGAAAATGAAATTTCAGAATAGAAAATTAGCTAAAGGTTTGGGTGAAGCAGTGGCTAAACGCACTATTTTGCGTACTAAAACTGATGGCGAATTAGAAACTTGGCAAGACGTGGCTAAAAGGGTTGCTGAGGGAAATTCATCTTTATTGCCCAAAGGTAAGAAGTGGGAGGAT
>Ga0172382_10009894_pt1 | contig 12899 bp, 19 predicted proteins | sample Leawel138RmetaG_FD_122245 | JGI IMG/M metagenome (GOLD analysis project Ga0172382, IMG submission 122245) | Leachate microbial communities from a municipal landfill in Southern Ontario, Canada - Leachate well 138R metaG | ecosystem: Engineered > Solid waste > Landfill > Unclassified | place...
CGATGGCGGCCCACACACTGCATCGCCGGGGAGAAACGGGCAGGACCCTTGTATTTTCCCGGAGCCCCCGACAACTGCCCCTTTTTGTCGATTTTTTTGTTCAGGATCAGGATACCTGGGAGGAGATCACCGGCCGCAGCACCGTTGAAGTCCTGGTCGACGGAGAGTGGACTGTGTGGAGTGACGGCGTCGCAGAGCGGATGTATAGCGGGGCGGTGTATCGCTTCAGGATTACCGCCGTCGGCTACGACACCAAGAGTTTCAGCCTCTTGATTCGGGAGGACCAGCAGACGCTGTACCTCAACCCGCGACTGAAAAAACTGGACAAGTAGAAAACAAAGGAGCAGAGTGGTGAGCACCGGTTTACGGAGAGTGATTGTTGTTGTTCTTGGACTTCTGGCGGGCGTGACGGCGTGGCCCCTTCTGGAGCTGCTGCTCCTCTTTCAGGAGTCATTTCCCGGCTATTTTCTGTTCAGTCTGGCCCAGGGAGCGCTGTTTGGAGTCGTGTTGGGCCTTTTCTTCGGCAGCGGAGAGGGCCTGACCTCCAAAGACGGGGGAAAACTCGTTCGCGGTGCAATGACCGGCGCCCTGGTTGGACTCGCCGGCGGCATGATCGGCTTTACCGCAGGCCAGGGAGTGCTCTTTTTCATCATTCAGCGTACGTCCCGGAGTTTTGCCGTTCCCCTGGCCCGCGCCGTAGGGTGGGCAATACTTGGACTTTCCGTGGGAATGGCTGAAGGAATCAGGGCAAAAAGCGGGAAAAAAAGCGCTTTCGGAGCGTTGGGGGGCGTGCTTGGCGGGCTTCTTGGGGGTATAGCCATCGAGTATCTCAGAGGCCGTTTTCCGGGAATGCTCTACGGACGGCTGGTCGGGTTTCTCCTCTTCGGCGGCCTGATTGGGGTCTTTTACGCCCTTCTGGAGCGGCGCTTTTCCTTTGGGGTTCTGCGCCTGCTCAACGGTACACTCCGGGGGAAAGAGTACAGTTTTTCCCAGAGCCGCATCTCAGTCGGCAGTGATCCAAAAAACGACATCGTCTTGAAAGGGTATGACAACGTCCGGTCCCGTCACGCCCTCTTCCGGGTGAAACGTCGGGACGTCTACCTGTCGGCGGTCGGCGAAGACCCGACGCTGTTGGTAAATGAGGAACCGGTCACCGGAGGGCTGCTGTTGAAATACGAAGATGTCGTTCAGGTGGGCAGCGCAAAGATGTTCTTCAAGGGAGAGACGTGATGAACCGAAACAGCTTTACCGTATGTCTAACGATACTACTGGCGGTCCTTGGTACCGTTTCGGCCTTTGCGCAGACGGTGACCATTGCCCAGGTGGATGCGTCGCCCCTGCTCCTGAGCCAGACGGTGGACCTCTACGTGAGCGTGACCGATGGTGAGGGGAATCCGATAGCCCGAATTGCCCCGAAGAACTTCTCGGTATTTGAATCGTCCGATGGAGAGGATTTTGTCCCGGTGTCGAAGGTCACCTCGGTGGTGGAAAGTCCCCATAAGAAAGAAGGGATCCAGATTCTGCTGCTGGTTGATAACTCGGGCAGTATGTACGACACCCTCTGGGGAAAACCTACCGACGATACCGAGTTAATGCGTACCACCTACGCCCGTAACGCCATACGCACGTTCATAGGCGCCTCGTTTAACCCTGAAGATCGGATAGCCCTTGCCTCTTTCAACACGTCCGTCACGGTTCACGACGAAAACATAGCCGATCCGGCCGCCTTAAACGGAATACTGAAAGAAATCCGGCGACCTGAACAGAAAGAGGCGTATACCGAGCTGTACCACGCGTTGGTGGAATCGGTGGAACCGGTTGGGAGCAGACAGGGCCGGCGAGTGGTCGTGGTTCTTTCAGACGGCGAGAACTACCCTTACTACACCCACGCCAAAGAGGCGCATCCGAAATACGGAACGACCCTCAGCACCCCTGAAGACGTTGTGGACAGCTATCAGCGGGACGGAGTCACCCTTTACGCCATCAACTTTGGACCGGAACGGGACCGAAACCTTGGAAATATCGCCCTTCAGACCGGCGGGAACGTGTACGACGCCCGAAACGAGGCGGAACTTGCGGGAATCTACCGCGACATTCGCCGCAAAATCGACGGGGAATACCGGGTCAGCTATCGGGCCGGAATGTTTGCCTCAGACCGGACCTTTGTAAAGGTGGCGCTTCGCGGCGTTCGGGGCGCTCGCATGAAAGGCGAGGCAACCCGGTTTTATTACAGCTCGACCATGTTTGGTATTCCTGTTGATCCCTTTCCCTACTGGATCCTCCTGATGATCCCCGGGGCTATCGTGATTTGGTTCCTGCTGCTGGTGATCCGTTACCGGAAATTCCACGAACGGGCAGCTCTTCAGGTGCTTCAGACCGGTTACGGCACCAAGGTCAGTTCCAACACCGTCGTTCTGACCCAGGAAAAGACCGTTATCGGTGGTGGTGAACGCGCCGACTTGACCATTTCCGGACGGGGGGCTCCCCGGGAAGAAGAGGTGACCATCGTCTTTGACGAGAAAGGGAAAAGCGGCGAAGGCGGAAGCTATACAATTGTCGGCGGTGGTCCGGGGATCACGGTGAACAACCAGCCGGTGACCGGAAAGCGCCGTCTCTCCGGCGGCGATGTGGTGAATATCCACGGGACGACCATCGTCTTTGAAGAACCTGACGGGAAGGCGTAGCGGGGAGGTCCTCACCTTGGCGCCCTTCCTTTCTAAATCTAAAAATTTATGTTGAACTGACGTTCTGCCTGGACGGGGCCCGGCCTGCCGGGCCCCGCACGCTCACCCCACCGGGCCGGACCGGATCGGCGGGGTATCAATAGTCAAAATTCTTGTGGCAAGATTCTGTCGGTCCGTTAAGGACGGTGCGTTCTCTAACACATCCTTGGCGTGCCACGACAGAATTGCAGGGGGATGCCATCGCGATTAGATTAACGAACTGATAGTTGCAAGAATTGCGCCGTCTCAGCGTCGTGGAGAGCCAGTGTGGCCCACTGGTCCAGCTCATTCTCGTTCATATAAAACCCTACCGAAGGTAAACGATGTGGTGATCTTCGTTATCCTTTCTTGATCTACGCCCATATTCTGTCCTCGACCCATTATAGCAGATTTCTCCGGTTTCGGAAAAACAGAACCTCCATGACCGCTTCCGGGGGAACGGTACGTCTGACTCTGGATATCAAGGCGACCCACCCGGGATAACGTACTCAAATTACTGAACTTAAATTGAACAACGGATATTACAGTCGGTCTGTACGGAACAACCGTAACCCAAACAGTGATACCATCGGGTGGAAGTGCTTGTCATTTTCAAAAACGAGCAGCTCAAGATTGATCGCATTCTGTGCAATTATCAAGTCGGGAATACCTACATGGTGAAAACCGTTAGCAAGGTTCTTGGTTTGCATCTCAAAGATCTTTTCCCAATCAATCTGAAGGTCAACACGTTCTATAGACAGGAGAATATCTTTTAGTTTCTGTTCATTCTTATGATTTACAGAGGGAATCAGCTCGGCCAGAACAAGATCGTTGGTCACAATTCGCCCATTTTCGATGAGGTTAATCATGGGTTTGGCAATATCGTCCCCGCGAAAGAATTCGATCCAGATCGATGTATCGACAAGAACCTTGCTCATCGGTCTCTCAGGCTATTCAGATCAATCTCAAGATCAAACGCTCCAAAGTACTCCTTGAGTCCCTTGATTTTTTCAGTGCGTATCAGATTGACCAGGGCCGTCGTGATGACCTTCGTCTTCGTTTTGATGTTTGTCAGCTTCATTGCCTCGTTGATCAAATCCTCGGGAATGTCGAGTGTAGTTCTCATGACGTCCTCCGTGCATAAAGAATATCGCTATTTATATGTCTTTACAAGAAGAATTATATGCGACTGTGAAAGTATTTATATGTTTAATCTGCCATAAGACGTGTTCAACAACCCCGCAGAACCCTTGGGATTGCCGTGCTTGGATGATATGATCCATATCCATGAACTGGATAGGATTCTGATGGAGAAATACTATCCTCCGATTAAGCGGGCACTGGAAAAAACGGAATATCCCTATTCTGCGGAGGAGTTCGCGGGAATGATCCCTGGTCTCACGATCCAACCATCCGTACTTATCCCGGCACAGGATACGTACTTTCATATCACCCTTGAAGCGGAGGCAGATGTCGACGCCTTTATCGCATTGGCGGAGCGGTATTTCGGTGCTTCATGACAACCGGCGGATATACAGGAATCTCACCATGTAATATGGTACCTCATATTGGTTGCAACAATTTATAGATATTGATAAAATACCGCAATGGATTTTGAGCAGCTCGTCACGATTGCCGCTGATCTTCACTGTTTTTCTCCAGGGATGGTTACAGCCGGAGAGAAGCTTGATCAAGTTCGCGTGCAGCTGAGCCGGTGGGTACGGACCGGCCGGGTAATTCGTATTCACAAAGGTTGGTACACCTTAAGAGAGCCCTACCGACGGGTTCGCATCGATTTGCACGTGATCGCATGTACTATCAAGGCGGGAACGTACGTCAGCCTTGAATCGGCGCTGGAGTTTCACGGGGTCATTCCGGAGTATGTCCCGGAAACAACGTGCGTAACCACCGGCCGCCCGGTAACGGTCCACACGCCCTTCGGCAGGATTCGATATCGCCACAGCAAGGACGATGGGTTCTTTGGTTATTCCCGCCATGAAGCGGGTGTACAGCATGCGCATATCGCGACGCCGGAAAAAGCACTGTTGGATCTCCTGTACCTGACCCCGGGCAGCGAGGATGCCGCTTACCTTTCCGAACTCCGCCTTCAGAATATGGAACAGTTCGATCTTGACGAGATGCGCCGAATGGCGGAACGGTTCCGATCGCCCCGTCTGGTACGTTCGGCGCTGTTGCTGGGCGAGCTGATTGGGACAGGAGAAATCTGGGTATGAAAGAGTATCTCCGGGAACGTGTTGACCAGAGCAAGAACGCCGCCGAAGCGCGGCTCATCGTACGGGAATACCTCCAGGCGCGTGTACTGGAAGCACTTCAGCGGGCGGGAGCGTTTGGAACGTGGGCGTTTCTCGGCGGAACGGCGCTCCGTTTTCTGTATCAGTTGCCGCGTTTTTCCGAGGATCTGGATTTTTCGCGAATGAGCGTCCCCGAATCACAAGATCACACGGAAGGGGACTTCCTCCGTTATATGGACGGGATTCGAAAGACTTTCCAGGCCGAAGTATATGAGGTCGATATCCGTCCCCGTCCGCAAGCAGTTGTTCAATCTGCTTTCATCGGGTTTCCGGGGTTGCTGTACGAGCTTGGTCTTTCTCCTCACGTGAACCAGAAGATATCCATCAAGGTGGAGGTAGACACCAACCCCCCGGCCCACGCCAAAACAGAGCGGTCGATTCGCCGTAACCACGTGCTGCTCAACCTCTTCCACTACGACAAAGGGAGTCTCTTTTCCGGGAAACTTCATGCGTTGATCCATAGACCGTACGTCAAAGGGAGGGACGTCTACGATCTGGTGTGGTATCTGAGTGACAGGACCTGGCCGGCGCCGAATCTGCCGCTGCTCCAAGCGTCCCTTGCTCAGACCGGAATGGGCCTGTCTGATACGGCCGTCGGCCGGTGGCGGACGCTGGTGGCCGAGAGAATTACCGCAATGGACTGGGATCGGGTGGTTGCAGATGTTGCACCGTTTCTCGAACACTCCGAGGAGATTGAGCTTCTCACCCGGGATAACGTACTCAATTTATTGAATTGAACTGACGTTCTGCCTGGACCGGGGTCCGGCGTGCCGGACCCCGCGCTCTCAGCCCACCGGGCCGGACCGGGAGGTCTGTAAACGGAAAAGGGACCTCAACGATATCGCCGACGTTATAGCTGATCATCGAGTTCGTCGTTCCACTCGGTCAGTGTCGCCGAGACGGCACGGTTCCATTGGGGGTCAATCGTCGTCACTTTCTGCAGAACAGCTTCACCCTCACGTACTTCAAAACTGATTACGTCTCCCGCTGAGATATTCAGAGAATCCCGTACGCGTTTTGGAATTGTTGTCTGCCCTTTTGAGGTAATCCTTGATGTAAGCATTTCCATATACTTTACCTTCTTACCTTATTCGACAGTGACAGGAGCTAAATCACAAGCCAGATGGTAACCGGCTGATGTCGCCGGTTTACGACAGAGCGCGCCGCGACACTTTGTAACGATCGGGAAGGGTGTCTCCCTGCATGTATGGGTGACACTGGGCAGAACGCTTGCGTTCAAAATAAAAATTCTGCAAAGAGTACCTACACACGCGTTATAATACGAACATAATTCCGTTGACGGGGCGGTATCGATGTTATAATATTAACATCATCTACAATTTTTGGAGGGAACATGGCAGATAATCAGGGAAGCGCGTTGGGTATGATCGAGTGTCGTGGTTTTGCGGCGATGGTAGAAGCCGCTGATGCGATGGTAAAAGCGGCAAAAGTGGACCTGCACGGCTATGAGAAAACCGGTGGTGGGTATGTGACTGCGATCATCCGGGGCGATGTGGCTGCAGTTCGGGCGGCGCTGGACGCCGGGTCCCGTGCAGCCGAGCAGGTTGGTGAGGTCATTTCGGTCCATATCATTCCGCGACCCCACAGCAATGTCGACAGCGCGCTTCCGCTGGGTGGTGCCGCGGGTGGCAGCGGTCCGGCAAAAAAGTGATTCGGTATTGATCGATGAACAATATCGAATTACGAACGTACGTGTATCTCGACTCGCTTCAACTACAGATGGCGTCGTATCTTGCTACCGTTTCCAAAGGGTATTTTCCGGTTGCAGAAGAGGCGTGCACTATTCTGGAAATTTCGCCGGGTATCGAGATAAACAGGCTGACCGATATTGCCCTGAAAGCGACCAATGTTCGTCCGGGGATTCAGATTGTGGAGCGGCTGTTTGGTCTGTTGGAAGTGCACTCGTCGGACCAGGCGGATGCCCGGCAGGCGGGGCAGGCTATTCTCGACAACCTTGGTCTGACCGAGCAGGATCGGATGAAACCGGCGATCAAGACGAGTCAGTTGATCAAGAATCTCTCGGACTATCACGCCCAGATGATCAACAAGGTCCGATACGGGAATATGGTCCTCCGGGGGGACACCCTCTATGTACTGGAGTTACAACCGGCGGGCTACGCCTACTACGCGGCCAATGAAGCGGAGAAAGCGTCCCGGATCAACATAATCAACGTCACCGGATTTGGTAGTTTTGGACGGGTGTACATTGCCGGAGATGAGGCTGAAGTCCTGGTGAGTAAAGAGATCGTTGAGGAACGTCTGGCCCAACTGGACGGACGCTCGTCCTCCGGCCAAAAGGAGTAGTTTGTGATCCTCGGACGGGTTGTCGGAACGGTTGTTGCTGCAAACAAGGACGTTCGACTGGAAGGTGTGGCGTCACTAATTGTCGAGATGATAGACCCCCGGTCGTGTAAGGGCACCGGGGCGCATCTGGTTGCCCTGGATGCGGTCGGGGCCGGGGTGGGTGAGGTCGTTATGTGTGTCAGTGGATCCAGTTCTCGAATGACCGCTGTGACCGACGGCCGTCCCGTTGACGCCACGATTACCGCTATCGTAGACATGGTCGATTTCGACAGAAACGTGGTCTACCGAAAGGATGGTTCCTGACGATGGTGTTTGCCAGAGTGCGAGGGACCGTCGTCACGACGACAAATGAAGATCGAATACCCGGGGGAAGATATCTGGTCGTCTCTCTTTCCTCATCCGACGGGACCAAAGAGGGAGCGTCGCTCGTGGCGCTTGATCTCGTACAGGCCGATTTTGGCCAACTGGTGCTGGTCTCTCAGGGTTCTTCATGTCGTCAGACGGAATACACAAAAAATACGGCGGTGGACGCGGTGATCGTCGGCATTGTTGATACGGTGCACACCGAAACTGGCGTTGCCCCGGAAGTTGGTGCACATGCGGAATGACGACATCGAAATCCTTGGGATGATTGAGTTTTCCGATACGGCGTCGGCAGTCTCTGCGCTTGATACGATGGTCAAGGCGGCACCGATCGAGGTGTTACGAATTTTGCAGGTAAACCCCGGAAAGACGGTACTCTTCATCGGTGGAGATGTCGCCTCCGTTGAGCTTGCGCTTCAGGCCGGTGAACGGGTCGGGGACGGCAAACCCGTTGACCAGGGTTCGTCGTCATCGACATTGATCGGAACGACGTTTCTGCCGAATGTTCACCCGTCTGTGTCAGCGGCACTTCGCGGACGAAGCGTAGATTCGAGGGATGTCTCGTCCCTTGGGGTTGTGGACGGATCTTCAATTACGGGAATTGTCTTTGCCGCCGACGCTGCGGCAAAAGACGCAGACGTTGTCGTGATGGAGCTTCGAATGGGGGACTCCATGGGGGGACGAGCGTCCATGCGTCTCACCGGTGAGCTGTATGAGCTTGAATCGGCGATGGAGGTAGCAAAGAGCTATCTTGTTGAGCGTGGACAACTTATATCTGCAGTGGTGATTGCAAACCCCCATGATGATGTACTAACGACCCTTGAAAATTGGAGCGGTATAAACAATGACAGGTGATCGCGATCAGATTCGAGCTCTTGTGGAACGTGTGGTCGAGAGGATCGATACAGGGACTCCTGTTGAGTCGTCTCCGTTCTCCGGTGTCTATTCGGATATCAACGCTGCGGTGTACCAGGCGCAGCAGGCGTTTAGGCGTCTTTCTGAAACGCCGTTTTCCGTTCGAGAGACGATGGTCGCTGAGATGCGGCGAATTATACTGGAAAATGCTGAGCGCCTTTCCCGTCTTGCTGTTGAAGAGACCGGTATGGGCCGGGTTGCCGACAAGATCGTCAAGAACACGCTTGCCGCTGAGGCAACGCCCGGTACGGAAGACCTGCAGCCGGTGGCTGCGACCAACGATCACGGCCTGATGATCACGGAACGCGCTCCCTACGGCGTGATCGGGGCCATTACCCCGAGTACAAACCCCACCGAGTCCATCATCAACAACGGAATTGGTATGGTTGCAGCGGGAAATACCGTTGTTTTTCATGGACATCCTGCAGCGAAAAACGTATCCGCCCTTACGGTCAGCCTGCTGAACGACGCAATTCAGAAGGCCGGCGGACCGGAGAATGTAATCACCACCGTTTCCGATCCGACGATCGAATCTGCCGGTGAGATGATGGACCATCCTCTTGTTTCACTTCTGGTGGTCACCGGAGGACCCGGTGTTGTTCGTGCGGCGATGCAGCGGCGGAAAAAGGTGATCGCGGCGGGTCCTGGAAACCCGCCGGCAGTGGTCGACGAAACGGCGGACATCGAAAAAGCGGCGCGGGACATAGTCTATGGTGCCGGGCTGGACAACAACATCATCTGTATCGACGAAAAAGAGGTTCTGGCGGTTGATTCAATTGCCGACGAACTCAAGCGTGCCATGGTGCGGCACGGGGCATACGAGCTGGATGCATTTCAGACTGAACGGCTGACGAAGGCGGTGATCGCCGATCCCGGGCGGAAGGGTCATGAAGGCGCTGCCAACAAGCAGTTTGTCGGAAAAGATGCGAGCTACATCGCCGACAAGGTTCTTAACCTGCAGATTCCCCCGGAGACCAAGGTGCTTCTCTGTGAGGTCGATCGGTCACATCCGCTGATCTGGACCGAGCAGCTTATGCCGGTGCTGCCTCTGGCACGGTTCTCCACCGCCGATGAGGCAATTACCTTTGCCGCCGAATGCGAACACGGCTTCCGACACACCGCAAGCATCCATTCAAAGAACATCGAGCGGCTCTCCCGGATGTCCCGGTTGATGAACTGTTCGCTCTTTGTGAAGAACGGATCCAACTACAACGGAATGGCCGCAGGGGGACCGGGCTTTACATCGTACACGATAGCCAGTCCTACCGGAGAGGGCTTCACCACGGCCCGGACCTTTACTCGGGAACGGCGATGTTCACTCATCGGGTATTTTGGAATTGTGTGAGGTGACGGCGTGAAACTGGGTTTGGTTACCGGATCAGTTGTCTGTTCTCCCCTTGAAAAGTCCCTGAGGGGCGAACGGCTCCTTCTTGTACAGCCGTTGGACAAGGACCACAATCCGGCCGGGGAAGTGGTGGTTGCCTGTGATACCGTGCAGGCCGGTCCTGGAGACGTTGTGCTGTGGGAAGGAGGGCGTGAAGCGGCCATGGCCCTCCGCCATTCTTTTAACCTTGCCGATGCCGCCGTCATTTCAATCGTCGACGCGGTGAACCGCGAGGATGGTGCGTCCCTGGAGGGTGGGTTGTGACGCTGTGTGATGTGGTGGGAACGGTGGTGGGAACCCAACACCACCCCGTTCTGGACGGCCGGAAAGTGCTGGTGTGCCTTCCCGTTGATCCGCGGAGCGGACGACGTATTTCGACGAAAGAGATAGTCGCCGTCGACACCGTTCAGGCCGGCATTGGAGATCGGGTACTGGTGTGCGACGAGGGAAACGCAGCGCGACTGGTCCTCGGCGATAAAACCGCACCGGTCCGAACCCTTGTGGTTGCCGTTGTGGACCAGATTGATTTGAGCGAGACATGAACTACAGGCGGTACGATATGGAACATGCGGCGGATATAAACAGGCGTGACACGGTTCACCGGGTAGCCTTGGGTTCTGATCACGGCGGATACGTCGGTAAAGAAGTGCTGAAACGGTATCTGGAGCTTGGGGGGTACCGGATTGTCGACGTCGGGACCTTTTCAGAAGAGAGTGTCGATTATCCCGATTACGCTGTGCTGGTGGCGCGGGCCGTTGCCGACGAGTCTGTTGACCGGGGAATCATGATCGACGGCGCCGGGATCGGTTCGGCTATGGTCTGTAACAAAGTGCGTGGTATCCGTGCGGCGATGTGCTATGACAGAAAAACGATTATAAACTCACGAGAGCATAACAACGCCAACGTTCTCACCCTGGGAGGCCCCCTGCACGGTCCTGACGAGCTGTGTGAACTCGCCGAACTATGGCTGAAGACGCGGTTTGAAGGTGGGCGCCACTGGCGGCGGATCAACAAGATGATGGCGGTAGAACGGGGAATACGTTCGCCTATGGGAGAGAAATAATGGACCGGAAAGAACTGGTTGAACAGATAACTGACGAGATCATGCGCCGACTGGACGGTACCGGGGCGGGGCAGACGGCCGGGACGGTGACGAGTGGTTCGGTTCCGGCATCGGCGACCGTCGATGCAGACGTACCGATGCTGGGGTCTGAGGTGGCCCGGTACATAGACCACACCCTTCTGAAACCGGAGGCAACGGCGGAACAGCACGACACCCTGTGTGATGAGGCTATCGAACACGGGTTTTACAGTGTCTGCGTCAACTCGAGCTGGGTCTCCCATTGCGCAAAGAAGTTGCAGGGGACATCGGTGAAGGTGTGTGCGGTAGTCGGGTTTCCCCTTGGGGCGATGTCCGGACGGGCAAAGAACTTTGAGACCCGCCACGCTATCGAAGACGGGGCTCGTGAAATAGACATGGTCATAAACGTAGGGGCCCTCCGGTCGGGGGACCTTAAACGGGTGGAAGACGATATACGGTGGGTACGCCGGGCATGTGGCCGAAACGTTGTGATGAAGGTGATCATTGAAACGGCACTTCTTGCTGACGAGGAAAAGGTGATCGCCTGCCAGATTGCGAAAAAGGCGGGTGCCGACTTTGTAAAAACGTCCACCGGTTTTTCGCACCACGGGGCGACGGCACACGATGTTGCGCTTATGCGCCGCACGGTGGGACCGAAGCTCGGCGTAAAAGCAGCCGGCGGGGTCAGGTCCCTTCAGGACGCTATTGAGATGATCAAGGCCGGGGCAACCCGGCTGGGAACGAGCAGCGGCGTCAAGATCATTCAGGGTGACACGGTAGACGGTGGTTATTGATCCGGTGGCTTCTGATCTTTTGCTTCTGGGCGTATTATGAAAAAGGCCGACCGAAAACAGACTATTGTAGAACTTCTGCAGCGGGAAAACGGTCTCCCCGTGCGGGTAATTGCTGAAAAACTCAAGGTCTCTCACATGACGGTCCGGCGGGATGTAGAAGAGCTGGTCGCAGATGATCTTGTCCGTAATATCCACGGGGGGGTGATTTTGAGCCCTCGGCTAACGGGAGGTCATAGCGCCGGTGGGCAGGTGAACGGGCCGGTGGAAAGTCCCTATTCCCTCCACACTGCGGGGACCAAACAGCCTGAGGAAAAGCGGGTCATCGGCCTGCGCGCTGTCGAGCTTATTGAAGACGGTGATACTTTGATCATCGACAGTGGTTCGACCACGGAGTTTCTGGCGATGCACCTGCCGGAGGACAAAAACCTGACCGTTCTCTCCTATGCCCTGAACATCATTACCCAGACGGTGAAAATGGAGCGGGTTCGATCGGTCTTTGCCGGTGGTGTTCTGCACCAGAACACGTTGATGTTTGAGAGTCCCGAGGGACTGGCTCTTATCAGGCGGTTCAGGGCGGCAAAGGCGTTTATCTCGGCGGCGGGGGTTTCTCTTGATCTTGGGGTTACCTGTATGAACGCCTATGAGCGGGAGAGCAAGGAGGCGGCTATTGAGTCTGCAGCGGAGCGGATTCTGCTTGTGGACTCGACGAAGTTCGGGGTGATCCGGTCTGAGTACTTTGCCGATGTTGACCGGTTTGACACGGTGGTGAGCGACAGCGGTCTGGACGGCCGTATGAAGGCGGCTCTTCAGGAGCGGGGTATTCGGGTTATTCTGGCATAGACGGGGTGCCGGGCGTAAAAAAAAGCCACCCCGCGGCAGGCGGAGTGGCTTACGTTATGAAAACGTCCGGTAAACTGAGGTGTCAGGCTCAGTCTTCTGGGACGAACTCGGGCAGTGTGCCGGTTGTGGCGTACTGTCCTGCGATATACCCGTGGGCTACACAGTCTGAAACGGCGTTTGAAC
>Ga0172382_10009895_pt1 | contig 12899 bp, 10 predicted proteins | sample Leawel138RmetaG_FD_122245 | JGI IMG/M metagenome (GOLD analysis project Ga0172382, IMG submission 122245) | Leachate microbial communities from a municipal landfill in Southern Ontario, Canada - Leachate well 138R metaG | ecosystem: Engineered > Solid waste > Landfill > Unclassified | place...
TCTAGGCAATCTTCAACAGTAACGCGAGCCATAGTATTCCTCACAGAAAAAAACAGCGCCAAACAGGGCGCATAAACACAGACAGTTTAAGAAATAATGCGTAACAAAGAAAGTAGCTTACCGACTCGTCACGCAGATAGAGCTATCGTAGCAGGTCGCACAGCAGTTGTGTGTGACGTTTTTGCTGACTGCTCAGCTGTAATTGATTACAGCGGAAGATAGCTTTTAAATCTTCAAGTGCGGTCGAGAAGTTATCATTGATAACAATGTAGTCATATTCAACATAATGACTCATTTCGGCAATGGCTTGTTGCATGCGTAAATCAATCACATCGGCCGCATCTTGGCCACGATTATTTAAACGCTGACGTAGATCTTTGTGCGTCGGCGGCAAAATAAAAATAGATTTTGCTTCAGGCATCAGTCGGCGCACTTGCTGTGCACCCTGCCAGTCAATTTCTAGAATTAAATCATAACCTTTAGCTAAGGTTTCTTTGACCCACGAATGCGAGGTGCCATATAGATTACCAAACACTTCTGCATGTTCTAGAAAGTCACCTTGCTCAAGTAAGGTAATAAATTCTTCACGCGGAGTGAAATGGTAATTGACGCCATCAATCTCGCCAGGACGCATGGCACGCGTGGTATGTGACACTGAGACACGGACTTGCGCCATGGTATCGATCAGTGCTTTAACTAAGCTTGTTTTCCCCGCGCCCGATGGCGCAGAGACAATATAAAGCGTCCCAGTAGTGGTCATGCAGTACCTATTAAAAGTTCAAAACGCCGCTGACGAGCATAAAGTGCTGGCTATGATGCAGAAATTTTACCTGAAAAGGTAGACTCAGCACTTTTATAGGGCGATGCGTTACAAATGAAGGCCATTATTCTAACAGCAAATGTTCGGGCGCTTCATCTGTAATTGTCGATGGCTACTGAGACGGTGATTAGCGGTAGACACTGGCAATTAAGCTCACCATGCTATCTGCCGCACCAATATGTGGCAGAACATGGATGGTTTTATCCGGCCACTTCGTTTGTGCAGCTGCTATTTCACGAGGTACATCGCTGACCACATGGCTACCTGAAGATAAAAAATAGGGCAGCACGCTCACTTCATTGACACCGCGTTTAAAACAATCATCTAAGGCCGTTTCTATGGACGGCAAAGCCAGCTCTAAAAACGCCACTTGTACCTTTTCGATAGGTAGTTGCAAGTGCTTGGCAACCTGTTCGGCCAGTACTCTGACTTCATCGTTGGAGGCTGTGCGGCGGCTACCGTGCGCGACAATAAGTAACTGCTTCATAGTTGGTTTTCCTGTGTGCTAGAGCTGAGATAAGCCTGCAATATTATAGGTTTTGCTCTGAGTCTAGGTGAGCGGTTTGATCAACAAAAATTAATTTATCTGTAGCAAAACCGAGCTTAGTCATCCGTTCAATCAGGCGTTGCTGCTGATCGTGCTCCAGAGTTGGTGTTCTCGACAATAACCAAAGATAAGATGTGCGGGTACTGGTCACCAGCGAGTATTCGTAGTTTTCACCTAAATCAAAAATAATATAGGAGCCATAAAAGGGGCCAAAGAAAGAAACTTTTAAGTAGCCGGTCGCGCTGTCTTCAACAAAATAAGCTTTGCCTTCAGCGTCTTTCCATTCTTGTTTTTCATTGTTAAAACCACGGTTTATCACCTTGATCCCGCCATCCTCGCGCATGCTGTAGTGAGCGGTCACTTGCTGCATATCACGCTCAAAAGAATGGTCTAAGCGTGCGATTTCATACCAGGTACCTAAATAGCGTTCTGCCTGAAAATCTTTAACGGGCTGAATACCTTCTGGAATAGAAACGCAACCCGATAGCAGCAGTACTAAGCCAAGCATTAAGTAGCGCATGTCATTCAACCCCCTGTTGTGGTTAAACAGTTTAAGCGATCTTGTTTAATAATAGTTATACAAATAACATTGGTGTACAAGAATTATTCTATGCATTATAGCTTTATGTATAGGTTTTTCCAGTTGCTATTCGCTGCTCCTGGGTTGTGTGCGGTGTATTAATTTGTAGGTTGGATGATGAAAAAGGCACATTTACCCGAAAAGATTTGTCCAGTGTGCCAGCGCTCATTTACGTGGCGCAAAAAATGGGAAAAAGACTGGCTGCAAGTGAAGTACTGCTCCAAACGCTGCTCCGGTCAGCGCTCATTATGAGGTATTCAGTATGACTAAAACTTACCAGCGTTTGCGTCTGATTCTCGGCGATCAATTGAATGCCAGCCATTCTTGGTTTAAAGATAACGATCCAGACACGCTGTATTTAATAGCCGAGCTGCAACAAGAAACCAATTATGTTGTACATCATGTACAGAAAATCTGTGCATTTTTTGCCGCTATGCAACAGTTTGCCGAGGCACTGACTGCGGCAAGCTTCAATGTTTTGCATTTGGATTTAGATGATAGCCAAGCCTTTGCTGACCTGCCGCACTTGCTCGCGCATTTAATCGATAAACATCAAATTCAACAGTTTGAATACCAACTGCCCGATGAGTACCGCTTGCGTCAACAGTTAGCTGAGTTTAGTGCTGGTTTAGCGATCAGTAGTTGTAGTGTTAGCAGTGAGCATTTTTATCTGACTGATCAAGAATTACCCAAGTACTTCAGCACCGGCAAAAAGCATCGTATGGAAGCCTTTTATCGCAGGATGCGTCAGCGCTTTCAGATCTTAATGGCGGATGATGGCAATCCCGAAGGCGGGCAGTGGAATTACGATGTCAATAACCGTAATACACTTAAAGCCAGTGATCTTGCACGTGTGCCCACTCCGCTGTTGTTTGCTACTGATGTGAGTGAGATTTTGGCGCGCTTGGAACGCCATAAAATTAAAACTATAGGTCGTGCTGAAGCGTCTTTGCTGTGGCCGGTGAATCGCCGACAGGCTAAAGAGTTACTCGATTACTTTTGCCGTTATTGTTTGCCGAGCTTTGGTACCTTTCAAGATGCGATGACCCGTCAGCTGAATCAGGCCGGAAATAATCGGCAGTGGAGCTTGTTTCATTCACGCTTGTCGTTTGCCTTAAATAGCAAAATTATCAGTCCGCAGTGGGTGGTAGAGACAGTATTGGCCCATTACCGTGCACAAAAAGATCAGTTACTCAGCTCAGAAGCGCCTATTAATATTGCCCAAGTAGAAGGTTTTATCCGCCAGATTCTCGGTTGGCGTGAGTTTGTTCGCGGTCTGTATTGGATGAATATGCCTGAATACGCCAGCCTGAATGCCTTGTCGGCCACTCGCGCGTTGCCCTCATGGTTTTGGACTGGCAAGACTAGAATGAGTTGCCTAAAACATGCGATTGAGCAGTCGTTGGATTATGCCTACGCTCATCATATTCAGCGCTTAATGATTACCGGCAATTTCTGTTTATTGGCCGGTATTGACCCTGATGAAGTCGATGCTTGGTACCTCGGTATTTATATTGATGCATTACAGTGGGTCGAACTGCCCAATACTCGTGGTATGAGCCAGTTTGCTGATGGTGGGATTGTGGGCTCCAAAGCTTACGCCGCCAGTGGTAATTATGTTAATAAAATGAGTGATTACTGCGGCTCTTGCCATTACACCGTTACGAAAATCACCGGCGCGGATGCTTGCCCGCTGAATTCGCTATATTGGCACTTTATGCACGAGCAGAAAGAGGCTCTGGGCAATAATCCACGCAACGCTATGGTGTATGCCAACTGGCTGAAAAAATCACCTGAACAGCAGCAAGCCGTGTTAAAGCACGCTACCAACTGCTTAACTCAGATCGAGCAGTTGTAAAAATGGCAATTGCTATTGTTTGGCTTAAGCGTGACTTACGTTTAACAGATCACCAGCCTTTGGCTGACGCCGTGGCCAGTGGCTTGCCGGTATTGCTCTTGTATTGCTTTGAACCTATGCTGCTTAGAGACCCACATTACTCGGCGCGGCACTGGCGCTTTGTCCGTGAGTCGTTGCAGGATCTACAGCAACGTTTACTTCTGGGTAGCTTGTATGTGATTAAGCAGGATGTGCTGGTTACTTTAGAACAACTGCATCAGCGCTTTGGCATTGCTCAGCTGTTTTCCCATCAAGAAGTCGGTTTGGATAACACCTTTGCCCGCGATAAAGCCGTGCAAAGATGGTGTAACGAACACCGTATCGATTGGCAGCAAGCGCCTTACGCGGCCGTGGTGCGAGGACTAGCACAGCGCGATGATTGGGATGCACATTGGCAAAAAGTTATGCGTGCGCCGCTGGTTGATGTGGATTTAGCTCAGGTGCAGTGGTTTACGCATGTTGCACAGCTGCCAAACTTTAAATGCGTCACCGATTATCCGGCGACGCGCGCTACAGCTTTTCAAGAAGGTGGCGAGCAGGCAGCTTGGCGGACCTTGCAGTCATTTTTTTAGGAGCGCGGTAAACGCTATTTCTCTTCTATCTCCAGTCCAGAACTGAGTCAAACTCACTGTTCACGATTATCTGCTTATTTAGCTTGGGGCAATTTCAGTCTACGTCAGGTTTATCAAACCCTACTCAGCCATTGGAATACGCCAGGTTGGCGGCGCAGCTTAGTGGCATTGAGTGTACGCTTACATTGGCATTGTCACTTTATTCAAAAGTTTGAAAGTCAAAGTGAGATGGAATTTTACCCGGTTAATAGCGGTTATGAGTTATTGCCTAGAGTCACAGGTGAATTGACCGAGCAGCGGTTAGAGGCATGGCAGCAAGGCAAGACAGGCATTCCCATGGTCGATGCCTGTATGCGCAGCTTGCAACACACGGGCTATTTGAACTTCCGTATGCGCGCGATGTTAGTCAGTTTCTTATGCCATCACCTTGAAGTGGATTGGCGTTATGGCGTGCAGCATTTAGCACGCTTGTTTTTAGACTTTGAGCCGGGTCTTCATTTTGCTCAGTTTCAGATGCAGGCGGGCGTCACCGGTATCAACACTATCCGTATTTATAGTCCCGTTAAGCAAGGTGAAGAAAAAGATGCGGACGGCAGCTTTGTGAAAACATGGGTTCCTGAACTAACCAATATCCCTGCACCTTTAGTGCATACACCTTGGCAGCTCTCACCGATGGAGTGCTTGATGTATAACTTTGAGTTGGGTAAGGATTATCCGCAGCCGATTGTCGACCTTAAACACAGCTACGCCCAAGCCCAAGAACTGCTCTGGAGTTGGCGCGAAAAGCCCGAAGTTAAGCGCCAGGCTTATAGATTGCTTAAGCGTCATGTGCGTTTGTCTGCGTCAGGGAAGGCTTAGGCAATTGCCTAAGAATAATAGACTATTGGTTTAATTATTTTATTTGTGTAGCTAAAAATAAGCTGCGTAGCACTTTTAACAATAGCCGATACGCTGGTATAACTGACCTTTACGTAAAGGTGTTAAGCCAGCTCTAATTGCCCTGCAAAAAAATACTCTGATATAAGCATTAAGAACAGCAGCAGCTAGTACCTTTGAAAATGACTCAAAGAAGTCAGATTTCACGATTTGCTTATAAAAAATATAAAAAGGAAAAACTATGAATACTCTCGTACAAAAACCAACGGTTTTACAGAAAGTAAGTCAGTTCTTTGTCACCTTGGTGCAACGTTATCTGCCGGATCCCTTTATTTTCGCTATTGTGCTGACCTTCGCCGTATTTTTATTGGTGATGCCAAGTACCGGGCAAAGTCCGATGCAGGTGGTAAATGCTTGGGCCGGAGGCTTTTGGGATTTACTGAGTTTCTCGATGCAAATGGCGATGGTGGTACTCACCGGACATGCCATGGCCAGTGCGCCGGCGTTTAAACGTAAGTTAGCCATAATGGCAGGTATCGCCAAAACTCCGGGCCAAGCTATTATTTTAGTAACCATGGTCAGTGCTTTAGCCTGCTGGGTGAACTGGGGTTTTGGTCTCGTGGTCGGGGCAATTTTTGCCCGTGAAATTGCCGCCCGCGTACGAGGTGTGGATTACCGCTTGCTCATTGCTTCTGCTTACAGTGGTTTTTTGTTTTGGCATGGCGGTTTATCGGGTTCGATTCCTTTGACGATTGCGGGTGGTGCGGATCTGTCTAAGGTGACCAATGGCGCCGTGACTGCGGCCATTCCAACCTCGGAAACACTTTTCTCACCAATGAACCTGACGATTTTAGCGGTGATGTTTATCACTATTCCGCTGTTGAATCGCTTGATGCACCCAGCGCCGCAAGACGTCATTAGCATTGATCCAAAACTGCTTGAAGAAGAAGCAGAAGTTGTTGTTGTCACTGGCGCTAAAATGACGCCAGCTGAGCGCATGGAAAACAGTCGTGTTCTGTCGATGACGCTCGGTGCGATGGGCTTTTCTTACATCATTTATTACTTTATTAACAATGGCTTTGCGCTGAACCTGAATATCGTGAACTTTATCTTCTTGTTCACTGCGATTGTGCTGCATGGCACGCCCAAAAGCTTACTGGGCGCGGTCTCGCAAGGCGCACGTAACTGTTCCGGTATTCTGCTGCAGTTCCCGTTCTATGCTGGGATTATGGGCATGATGACGGCGACTGGTGATGGCGGCGCTTCTTTAGCTGGCGTGATTTCGCAAGCGTTTGTCTCAATCTCCAATGAAACCACGTTCCCGCTCTTTACCTTCTGGAGTGCTGGAATTGTTAACTTCTTTGTCCCTTCTGGCGGCGGTCAGTGGGCCGTACAGGCTCCGATCATGATGCCTGCTGGTGCAGCACTTGGCGTTGATGCGGCAAAAACTGCGATGGCCATTGCTTGGGGTGACGCTTGGACCAATATGATCCAACCTTTCTGGGCATTGCCAGCCTTAGCTATTGCCGGTCTCAACGCTAAAGACGTGATGGGCTATTGTTTGATAGCCTTGATTGGCTCTGGGGTGATTATTTCGCTGGGTTTTTTGATCTTTTAAAAATTGACTTGTTATGAGCTGAAGTAACTAAAACCACTGTCTGGGGATACCTAGGTAGTGGTTTTTTTACTGGTTATCTACAATTTTAACTGGTGATGGTCTCTTTTATCGCTGTGCAAAGCCCTGTAGTACCTAGCAAATACAGTCTGTTTTGATAGAAAACTCACAGTAGGCTACAATAATTTTGTAGGCGGAAACCGTGGCACTGCAGAGGGAGTTTCTTATCCCTAACTTATATTATCCACCGGGACGGGCCGGCTCTTGATTACATTTAAGAGTCCTCGTAGGCTCAGTGGAGTTTCAGTTGATAACCTTAAGTCCCATTAAGCGCCGTCTTGTTTATGTAACGATTTTTGAGCTGCTCGGTATTTTATTCTCAACCATGGTCCTTATGGCCTTGAGCGGCGGTGACGCTGAAGAATCACTACCGGTTGCCATTATTGTTTCCAGTATTGCGGTCATTTGGAACTACATCTACAACACAGGTTTCGAATCTTGGGAGTCGCGCTGCAACGTCTTGGAGCGCACATTCAAAATACGTTGTATCCATGCCATAGGTTTTGAAGCAGGTATATTTTTACTCTGCCTCCCGCTGTACATGTTTTGGTATGGCGTTGGCGTATGGAAAGCTATTGCAATGGAATCGACGCTACTGCTGTTTTTCTTAGTGTATACCTTTGTTTTCACCCTACTGTTCGACAAGGTGTTTACTCGGCAGCATCAGGTGAAAGTGGCTGATGTGCCTCTAAGCTGAGAAAACCTCAGGTGCGGCTGTTCTGCTCATAATAAAGGTCACTCTAAACCTTATGGCGCAACCGCTCAGAAGCAACGACAGGGCTATCAATGTCCAGCTGTCACATAAAGTCAGGCCATTTAGGTTGTTACCAGATCCACCCAGGTGTTGTCATGGGTATGCCTAATAGTGATGTGAGTGAGCCGATTAAGTGCGCTATTCGGCTCATATAGTGAGCTAAAAAATAGCTTTATTCAGCTCAGCGGCAAGCGGTGTTGGAGAAATGCAGGTGGTGAGTTGCTTGATACTCTCATTAGTCGTTACGCAAGACAGTCATTAGCTCAAACCGTATAGTGAAGCAGCAAAATACACCTAGGACTCAGTTATGCAGCAAATAGGGATTTATGAGCAACTCATCACTCAGCTGGTCGCTTCACGCTTAAATCGTGATACGTTTTATGTGGGTGAGCGCACTCTTGAAGCTGCTGAAGCATCGGTTTGGTTGTCACGTTTTTTAAGTGGCATTCTAGAACATGCGGTGGGCTTGATTCCCAATGATAACAACCGTTTAGAAAAGCAAATTGAGCTGGCGAACCAGTTGTTGCTGTGGCTAAAAGCGCAGCTGAATGATGAAGACTTTTTCGATGAAAATCTGCTGGACAGTCAAGGCAAAATTTTAACCGCCTTATATGAGCTAGAAAACCCCGTTGCTGCTGATCTTAAAAAATATGTCGAGGATATTTTTCCGCTAACCGGCCTGACCCAAAGCGAACTGTTTTGTGGCAGCAATGCGGGTTTGTCGTTAGAAACAGAGCTTAAGCGTGAAATCCTCTCATCCGATAAAATTTACTGGCTGGTGTCCTTTATTAAGTGGACTGGGATTCGTATTTTTCGCAAAGAACTGGAAGAGTTCACCCGCAGTGGTCGTCAGCTCAAGGTCATCACCACCTCCTATATGGGTGCGACTGATGCTAAAGCAGTTGAGTTTTTAGCCACTTTGCCGAATACGGAAATAAAACTGAGCTACAACACGCAGCGTGAGCGACTGCATGCTAAGAGCTATTTATTCTTGCGCAATACTGGTTTTCATACGGGTTATATTGGTTCTTCCAATCTGTCGCATTCAGCGCTAACTAGCGGCTTAGAGTGGAATCTGAAAATCACTTCGCAAGAAATCCCACATATTATTGATAAGTCACTAAGCACCTTTGAAACCTATTGGGCTTCGAATGATTTTGAAGTGTTTGACGGCGAAACTGAAAGTAAAGTCAAACTCAATAGCGCACTGCGTGAAGCGCGTGCTGGTTATTCTGATACAAACGCTTATTTCTTTGATTTAAAACCCTTTCCGCATCAGCAAGAAATACTTGAGCAGTTAGCCGTAGAGCGTGGTTTGCATCAGCGTTTCCGTAATCTTGTGGTGGCTGCCACAGGGACCGGCAAAACCTTAATCTCAGCTTTTGACTTTGCCCATTTTCTACGTAATAAACCGGATGCCAAGTTTCTCTTTGTTGCCCACCGCCAAGAAATTCTCAAACAAGCGCAAGCCTCGTACCGTGGTGTTTTGCGCAACAGTCATTTTGGTGAGTTGTGGGTGGCTGGCGCAAAGCCTGAGCACTATCGACAGCTGTTTGCCTCGATTCAAACGCTGAATAGCCAGCTCGCAGACTTATCTTTGTCCGCGGATTACTACGATTACATCGTGATCGATGAGGTGCACCATATTGCAGCCAGTAGTTATCGGGCGGTGCTGGAATATTTTACCCCGAAGATTCTACTGGGTTTGACGGCCACCCCGGAGCGTCATGACGGCAGTGATATTTTAGCGGATTTCGGTGGTGTGATTGCTGCTGAGCTTCGTTTGCCGGAAGCGATTAACCGCCGTCACCTGTGCCCGTTTCAATATTTTGCGGTAGATGACGACACCGACTTGCGCAGCATCTCTTGGAGTCGTGGGCGTTATGATATTGGCCAGCTCACCAATCTATATACGCACAACCATGTGCGGGTGCATAAAATCGTGCAGAGCTTGCAGGAAATTGTCACCGATATTGGCAGTATTCGAGCACTAGCCTTCTGTGTTAGCCGAGAACATGCCGACTTTATGTGTAAGCAGTTTCTGCTCAAAGGCATTAACAGTGATGTGCTGACTAGCGATAACAGTGGTCAACGCCAGCAGAAACAACAAGCACTGCGTTGCGGTGAAATTAATGTGTTGTTTGTGGTGGATATTTTTAACGAGGGTGTGGATATTCCCGAAGTGGATACGCTGCTGTTTTTACGCCCCACGGAAAGCCTGACCATATTTTTGCAGCAACTGGGTCGTGGTTTGCGCTTATTTGACGGTAAAGAATGCTGCACCGTTTTAGACTTTGTTGGTAACTCGCGCCCTGAGTATGACTTTGCCGATAAGTTTAGAGCTTTAGTTGGCAAAACCAATCGCGCGATCAGCGATGAGATCAAACAAGGTTTTCCGCATGCACCTTTAGGCTGTCGTATTGAGTTATCAAAACGCACTGAAGAAATGGTGCTGAGTCATATTCGTAAAGCGACGCTGAACTTAAACCGCTTAATGGGTTTGATTCGCAAGTTTCCATCTGACTCGAGTCTGCCGTTAACCCTGGCTAACTTTTTAAAAATACACCCTAATTTAAAGCTAGAAGATATTTATCAGCGCGGAAGCTGGACTCGCTTAGTCGCGCTGGCTCGCTCTAAGCAAGCGCGTATTAGTGCGGATGAAGCGCTGATAAAGGTTTACGAAAGTGCGATTAAAAATAAATTATTAAGCTGCGATTGCTTTGATTATCTGCAGTTTATACGCGATTTAGCGGCCAATGATTTCACTTTAACCGAGCTGATGAATCCGCGTATGGCCGTGATGTGTCATTACGATTTTTGGCAACAGTCTGGGCCAAAGCTAGGCTTTGCAACGCTGGCAAAAAGTCTGCAAGGGTTAGACCATCCAGAGTTAAAAGCTGAGCTGACAGACCTGCTGAGTCTGTTGATTAACCGTATTCACCATGAGCAATTTGCTTTGGTTAATTTGCCGCAGAATCCATTAAAAGGCCATGCGCGCTATACCCGTGAACAAATCTTAGCTGGTTTTGCGGTGACAACCTTTGGCTATCAAAAGCCTGCGCGGGAAGGCGTGTTAATGATTGCAGAGCAAAATATTGAGCTGTTGTTTGTCACGCTTAATAAAAACGAAAAGCAGTTTTCACCGACCACCATGTATCACGACTACGCGATTAATGAGCAGTTGTTCCATTGGCAATCACAAAACAGCGCGCGGCCAGATAGCGGCAAAGGCTTAAGCTATATTCAGCACAAGCAAACCGGAAAACGTCTATTTTTATTTGTGCGTGAGCAAAGTAAAGATGAGTATGGCAGCACCATGGGTTTTGTTAACTTTGGGGAGGTTGAATACGTATCGCATCATGGCAGTCAGCCGATGAGTATTACTTGGCAGCTAACACATCCAATGCCAGCGTTTATGTGGAAGCAAGCAGCGAAATTAGCGATGGGCTGATAAAATCAGAGCAGTTGCTGCAGGTAAAGCCAGTGGTTACGAGCAAATGTCTTAGACATTCGTTCATATTCGTTCGGTTGCATGCATTTGCGAACGTTTAATGTCGTCGTCTACAAACCCCGCTAATCGAAGGCATGGCCTCTTCGTAAAAGAGTAGCCGGGCGCGTTCTTTTACACTTGCTGACGTATCGATCAGCTAGCTTTTATAAAAAAGCCCTGAAATCTCAGAGCTTGATCAAATCGTTGGTCAGCGTTAAACCATCACTCAATATTCTGCACCTGAATATAGAGTAAAAATTAAAAGTGCTTTTAAATCAATGGGTTGTGTTTGTTATTTGTTTGATTTAGAAAAAGTACCCACCATTGCACCCACCGTTTGAATTCAAAAGTCCCTTATTCGCTCTCTTGTGCACGTTGACGTATCGCTGCTCTGTCTAGAGCCTCTTTTATGTAAAGCTCGTTTTTTAACTCTTCGATAATCAGAATTGATATTACTTCTGTTTCGTTCAGGTTGTTTTTATTAGCGATTTTCTTGAGGGAGCTAATAATATGAGCTGATAGATTGAAGCCCTTCTGTTTTTTTCCTGAGTTTCTACGGTACTGCTTTTGTTGCCAGCTCTTAAGTATTTTGTCTGTAATTGCTGAGCGTTCTAGAGGGTTATCGCTAAATGTATCCAACCATATTAAAGCGTCTTCAATTGTCTCAAGATGAATGGGATCGAGTTTTTTTAAAGTAAATGTATGAACGTTTTCTGAGATTATTTTCTTAAATGCTTTAGAAAAATACTCTAGGAATTCTTTTGTATCTGCGTCAGCTATGCTTTTTAGCTCGTTTAGGCTTTTTATATTGGACCAGTCATTTTTCAATTCTCGTAGGGAGCTTTGGCTTCCCCGTCTGTCCCGCCTGCTTCTTCTCCTGCTGCGAATTACTTCCAGGTTGTACATCATTAAAAATTGCTTTTTGTTAGAGATGCCGTCTGTGTCTATCCATCCATAAGAAAACTGATTACGTAAAAATGCTTCGAGTCTTTTTGGCATTGGATCTTTGATCCATTGCGATTGATCGGCAGTGGATGCGTACTCTTGTATCGATCCTAATGTGTTCGTAAGCGTCTTTTTTTTACTTACCCATTTGATTGAGGCTAGCTCATTAATGCAGGTCTGGATTAGTGCGTTCTTGTCTTTTGGTATGGACTTTGGGTATCTCTCCCTCTCCGACAGAAGTACTGCCGCAAGCATTAATTCATCAAGTTGCAGATTCTTGAGTAACTCCCTGCACTCAGGCTCTTCGTCGAAGCGGAGCTTGGCTTCATCTTTTGTATCCAAACTTGAACTCATAATTAAATATCCTTTTGTATAGTAATGAAAATATTCAGACTATTTTTAGATGTTATTTAGATGTTATCCAATTGTTTTTTAGAGTAATTATAGTTGTTTTTTAGTGGTAATCCAGATGTTTTTTAGAGTATATCTAGATGTTTTTTAGAGTATATCTAGATGTGGTAATGGCCACTATAGTCATTGTTTATAGGGGTTTTGGTGCTAAATATCCGTTTCTAGAGATTTGCCGTGGCAGGATGATGTTGTCTAGAAGTTTTATGAGGCGAATTTTTTTGAGTTTTATACTATGCGTAATGACTGGAGCTGCTTTTAGTAGGGTCTGGTGTATAGAGAGTTAAAAAAATACTAACAAGGCACTTGGTATGTCAAAACATACCGAGGTGCAA
>Ga0172382_10009896_pt1 | contig 12898 bp, 13 predicted proteins | sample Leawel138RmetaG_FD_122245 | JGI IMG/M metagenome (GOLD analysis project Ga0172382, IMG submission 122245) | Leachate microbial communities from a municipal landfill in Southern Ontario, Canada - Leachate well 138R metaG | ecosystem: Engineered > Solid waste > Landfill > Unclassified | place...
AGTGGTACGTGAGCTGGGTTCAGAACGTCGTGAGACAGTTCGGTCCCTATCTGTCGCGGGCGTAGGAAATTTGAAGGGAGCTGTCCTTAGTACGAGAGGACCGGGATGGACGCTCCAATGGTGTACCAGTTAGTCTGCCAAGGCTATAGCTGGGTAGCTAAGAGCGGAAGGGATAAACGCTGAAAGCATCTAAGCGTGAAGCCCCCCTTAAGATGAGATTTCCCATTATTTTAAATAAGTAAGACCCCTCAAAGATGATGAGGTTGATAGGCCAGGTGTGTACGCACGGTGACGTGTTTAGCTGACTGGTACTAATAGGTCGAGGACTTAACTTTGCGTTTTATACAATTTATTCAGTTTTGAAAGAGGTCTGGTGACGATGGCGAAGTGGACACACCTGTATCCATACCGAACACAGAAGTTAAGCACTTCAGCGCCGAATGTAGTACTTACGTGCGAGACTAGGACGTTGCCAGGCTATTCTTTCTAAATAAATAAACTAATCCTTGATATTTTCTATCAAGGATTTTTTTTATAATAGATAATTAATTGCAAAATTAACCTTTTTCGCTTATAATTTTACCGACGGATAACTAGGAGGAATTAATATGAAAAAATTTTTTACTGTAGGTATTTTTCTAATCATCGGTTTCATTCTTGTCGGGTGCTCAAGTGGGATTGAAGATGTTAAAACAGAAATTGAGTCAATCGGATATAGACTAACAAAAAGAAGTTCTGAATCAGCAATCTACTTTGCTGGTACCAATGAAATTGTTCAAATTTACAATATTTACGATGAAGATGATAATCAATCAGGCTACATCTATCAATTTGAATCTACAGATGCACTAAATAGAGCTATCGAAGATAATGAAGAATTAGATTTTGAAATTGAAGCGAATAATATTTACAAAAACTTCATTATTTTATCCGGAAAAGCAGATATTTTAGATCATTTTGAGCGTTTAAGTAACAATGACTAAAATCAAAAGTCATAGTACTTTACCCGAAGGTTATAAAATCGATTATTCCATCGATTTACTAAAAAATCGCAAAAAATTAATAATGATAAATTTTTTAGGACTAGCGCTTGCGATCCCAGTCGTATTAGCTTATATATTAGTAATTGTTTTCACAACAAAGACTTTAGATTTATCAGAAATGGAAATATCTACTGTTCAAATGCTTGTTTTTATTATTGTACTGATTGCTTATATCTTTTTACACGAACTTACTCATGCAATCTTTTTTAAACTAGCCACAAAATCAAAAGTTAAGTTTGGATTTCATGGTATAATGGCTTCGGCATCAGTACCAGGAATTTACTTCTACAAAAAACCCTATTTAATTGCAGGATTAGCTCCAGCTGTAATTTTCACAGTGATTTTTGTAATTTTCATGTTCTTTTTGGACAACATTGATTTATTATTACTATTTATTGTTTTTGCTTCCCATTTCACTGGATGTGTAGGTGATTTTTATATTGCTTACAAATTAAAAAAATATCCTGATGATACTTTAATTGAAGATACGGGAACGGGAATGAAATTTTATATAAAAATCGCTTAAAATTCTAAGCGATTTTTTTATGATTTATGAGCTTTTAGTTTTTTTAGGGCTTTGGCATGATATTTAACAAGAACCTTGTTTTTTTTGTTTTCCGTAAGTCTAAGCATCTGTTCTAGATAATCAACCTCTTTTTTTCTCTGATTGTTTTTTTCTAAAACAGCAATAAGATTATCTAATAAATCTACTAACAATGTCAGTACTTCAGATTTATTGCTATTAAAAATATCTCTTAATAGTTCTATTCCTTTTTCATAATAATTAATAGCTTTATCTACATCTTGTTTTTTTAGATAACTTTGAGCTACTACTTTGGTAATATCATAGTGAACTTTGAAATCGTTGGGATAGACTTTTTTATAAATATAATTATAAAAATTTAAGGCGTTTTCACCCCATTCAATGGTTTTATCATATTCTTTTTTTCGATAATAAACTTGAGATAAATAGCCAACTATATGGGCGTATTCTTTAAAAGCAGTAGAAACATTGTTTTTAATAAGTTGGTTAAGATAATTAAGCGGTATTTCATAAATTGAGATGGCATCATCATTATCTTTTCTTTTAAAATAATAGTCTCCTAGTTCTATACAACAACGGATTAAGTCTCCTTGATATTCTTGTTCATCAATTTCAACACACTTCTGATAATAATTGACAGCTTCAAGAAAGTTTAAGTTTAACAAATAATCATCTTGCTTATCAAGGTAGATTTGACCCAAACTATGACTAATTCTTGCTAGATAATATAATGTTTTTGCATCTTCTAAATTGTTTTCTAAGAATGAGTCAGCACTCTCTTTCAAAATAACGATGCTCTTTTCGTACCGGTGATTATTTTGATATAGTTTACCTAAATTGTATAGGTCCTCAGCTAGCATAATTTGATTATTTGGAAGTTCTATACCTTTTCGAAAATAAATAGATTTCACTAAATTTTCCTCAGCTTCAACTAACTGATTGAAATGATTATGAACCTGATATTTAAAACCAAAAATATTTGCCTTTAACTCGCGGATGTACTCATCTTCTAATAGTTTTTGTAAAACACTATATGCTTTATCTAGTAAAGGCAATATCGGAGAATACTGTTTTAGTTCTTGATGGCAAATTGCTTGTCGATAGTAATTTGCAGCTAGTAAATATCGATCAAATTCAACATCTTTAGAAATCATATATAGTAATAAATCCTCTTCATTCTCACAGTATTCTAAAGCCCGGTCATAAAAGGAGTCATGCATAAATAAAAGCGATATTTGTCTTTCTATTTTTGCTAGAGTAATTGCGTTTTCTTTAGCGTTAATTTGAATGAATATATCCATCATTTTTTCCGCTTCAAAAAGATATTCATAGGCTTCATCATATCGGTCTAGCTTAACTAAATCCTCAGAAAACTTCCGGTATATTTCTACGTTTTCAAGTTCATCAAAACAATTTTCTAACTGATTTTCATAGTAAGTATAAAGATAGTGATAGGCTTCTTCGTGTTTTCCTTTGTCTCTTAGAAAAAGATAATACTCATAGTGGAATCGCAAAATAAAATTATAAAAAGATTCAACTTCGATACCAAGTTCATAGATTTGACCAAGTTCGTCCAACTTGGTTTTACTACCAACTCTTGCGGCTAAAGAAAGAAACAACAACTGGAGAAATTCATAAGCCTCATCTGGATCAAAATTTTCGATTAAATTAGATTTTATCTCTTGAAGAAACTCAAGAGGAGTTTTTGAAAGCGCTCCAAAAACATCATTTTTATTTATCAAATCTTGAACTTTATCAATGAGTTCACTCATATTAAACCCCTATGAATTTGCTTGGACATTAACGTCATCATCAAAGTAAAAATCTTCCAACCAAGCTTTAGCTGGTAAGTATCCATTGTCATAACTTAAGGTCATCCACTCCAAACATTCATCGATACTTTCATCAACCTCTAGGCCTTCATAATAAAGAATCGCTAAATCATACTGAGCTTCACGATTACCTTTCTGAGCTTTTTCTAGAGTTTCTTTAAAGAGATTACTAGGTTCCATATACCACCTCAATCAAATCTAGCATTATTTAGCAGTCCAGGATTTGTCCATTCTAAATTTTCTTCTATAATAAGTTTTTCCCTAAGTTTTGGCCAAAACATGTAAACATAACCCATTTTACCAGGTTTGCCTATCTCGTTATGGATCTGGTTCTCTATTTTTGGATAAACATCTGAAAATTTCTTCGTTTTTTCTAAAGGATCTTTGTTAATGAACTGTCGAAAACTTTTAGTTTTTTCGATGATTTCTACTTGATCAAAAGCGTCAATCTTTTCAGCGAAATTTAAAATATCAGCTACTGTATTATTTAAATAAGCTACCATTCTAGAATATGTGTATTTAATTTCGTTAGCTTTGTTCATCATTCTATATAACCTAATTAATTCCCAATATGCTTGATACACTTCTTCAATGTTACCCAAGTTAGTTAAATCTGAGATTATTTGTTCATATTTCTCTATTTTCCATTCATCATCTTTATTTATTTTTAACAATAATTCTAGAATTTTAACTGATTTATTGTCAATGCTATTAAAAGGATCGATTTCTTTCAAGTAACTATCATGAATGCTGTAAGCTTCAACTAAATCTGATAAATCTTCTTCAGTAACTTGAAATTTCTCACAAAAAGCAATTAATTTCAAGGTAATTTGATAAGCTGCTTTAAAATCTTGATTTTCAACTGCTTTTCCCAAAGCAGTAATCTGTTCATGTTTAAAATTATCCTTTAAATTATCCATTAGAATATCTCCTCCTAAGTAAAATCTTTGGTAACAAAAGCTTTATCAAATCTTTTTCTTTTTAAATCCCGCTTCTTTATTGAAAAATATACTACTCCATCAATAGTGCTCAAAAACTCTAAACGATTGTCTTCGTAAGGATCATATTGGAGAAGCAGAACCTCATCACTTGGAAAATCTTTGTTTAACTCTAAGGGCTTTCCTAACATCTTTAATCCTTCTGCGCGTCTTTCTTTGATGAATTCGATAGAGAAGCTTTTGAAGTTAGATATTTTATAAAAATCTTTTGAAAGATCAAAGTCAAGACTATAGATTACTTTTCCAATATTTCCGTCTTCACTGATAAAGAAATATAATATTCCCTCATCAGGCAAAATGCCATTCTTAGGTAGTTCGCTTAGTTTAATCTGCGCCAATAAAAATAGTTTGTCGTTAATAGTTTTTATATCTTTTTCCGAAATACTGGCAGAGCCAAACAATTTTGATTTAAAACAGTTTGTAGTTTCTAACTCATCTTTAATGATTATTTTAATAGATTCCATATACTATTTTCTCAAAAATTCATATTTTCGATGTTTAGAAATCTCTTCTTGATCAAACTCATGTTTAAAGAAATCACTAGTTTGATACTTACCACTTCGGTATTGATCATAGAAACTTTCAAAATCAAAACATCTAACATTTTCCAATTGTAATTGTTCAATTATAATTGGATTAAAACCCTGAAACACTTTATAATCATCAATATCGCTCAAGTAACTTACATAAGGGAAGTTTCTTCCTTGTAGAATTAAAGCTTGACCTCTTTGTTTATCTAACATCTGTAACTGAGATATTGAGATTAAAGGTTCTTCTCGATTAAATACCATCCGCTTACCACATAAAGTTTGAATTTCTTCTAAAAGACTCTTTTCTCTAGAGGTTAAAAAAATCCAATTAGTGCAGTTTCCTTTGATAGTTTGAGCTTCTTCCTGATAGATGTTAAATAGTTGTTGTTCAGATTGAACAACCAAAAAGAAGCGCATATTTCTGCTTCTTGCGGCTGAAATAATTGATGGCATATCTGTTATCTTAGGCATATTTGCAAACTCATCTAAGCAGAAATTAACTCGCTTTATTAAAGCTCTTTCCTTGGTCTTCAATGCCTCATCGATTAGTACTTCATAACTTTGTTTTATGAAAGAAGAAGCCAAGAAGTGTAAAGTGGTTTTTTCATCAGGTATAACTAAAAACACTGCAGTTTTTTCTTTAGAAATATTAGCTATATCAAAACTTGTTTTGGATAAAAGACTGTTCAAAGATTTCGAATTCATAAATGGAGAAAGCATTGTATCTACAGTGCCAAGAATACTTTTTCTCGTGTTGTCAGCGTTAAGAAGTGTGGACAACATTTTTATCGCTGCTAGAGATTGCTTAGGCAAATCTTTAACAAATTTTGCTAGGTTGGATAATTCTACTTCATTAGTTTCCTGAGCATAAGCCGCCATTACAACCACACTCTTCATATTGACCTCTGAAATATCCTTTGCTAATTCAAAAAGCAGTAGAATTACACCGACAATATAATTTGCTGAAGTAATTTCCCAGTAAGGATCTTTTTCGCTTTTGACCTTAGCTTTTAAAGTGTTTACAAAATCACTAACCATCTCAATGGCTTTATCAAATTCTCCAGATTTATATAGTTGATAAGGTTTATAAAGCGGATTCCAATACATATTGCTTTTTTTAGGGTCACGAAAGTTAAGGACTTCAATTCGGTATCCTTGACTTAACAAGTAACCAGAATTTCTTTCTAGCAACTCACCCTTTGGATCGGTGATTATCATCGATTCACTTGCATGAGCTAAAATATTTATTAAAGGCATGCAAAATAGTCTAGTTTTCTTAGACCCTGTTGATCCTAAAATTAGTGTATGGTTATCTTGATCATCGACATATACAGTTCTTCCATCAGAAATTATCGGAACTCCTGCAAGACCATCATTGCTTTCGTTGAGCAATATTTTCTTTAATCTAAACTTCATCTCGTTTTCAGTTGCAAATCTAGAACCAGTTGCCATTTGTTTCAAATACATGTTGTATTTATGTTCGTCAAATATAGCCGGCTTAATCGTTTTAGACATTAGAAATCTCCTTCATAATCAGCTTTTTTGAAAAACCCAGATTTAAACTGCTTTATCCATTTTCCGTCTTTACTGAAAAAAACCAAATCTTTTGAATCAATAATTTTATTTTGGTTTTCACTCAAAGAATACTTCTTATAGGTTATATCTTTAGCTAAATTTTTTAGCGTTTTTAATCCATTATAGTTTCTTTGTTTACTCAAATAATCAACAGTTTCAAGCAGAAGCGCTTTTCCAGAAGGATCAACTTTTAGGCCGAGATTGTTTAGATATTCAAGTAGTTTATTGACTAATGAATCAGATGGGTTGCTTTTAATCTCGATTCTTTCAATTCTAAGAATGGAAGAGATTATTGACTCACAATCTTTAACATGATTTGTTTTTCTACAGTTTGAGACAAAGATAATCATTTGAATATCATCTCTTTTCACCAAATAATGAAGAAATCGAATAAAGCGTTTATCTTCACAAGCTAAGTTTTCTACCCACTCTGTAATATCAATCACTAAAACTCCAGCAAAGGGTTCTCCGTATTGAGATAATCCATGTTCTAAAAGTGTGTAGAGTCTTTCAAACCCAGAAAATGATTCTTTATCTTCTTGGTATTCTAATAAAAATTCTATTGCTTTTTTTTGATTAGAAAAAGGCATTAAACCAAGATGAGATAGTTCATTAGCTAAAATATCTATTAGATGACTAATCCCTGTACCTGGTGGTGAAACAATAAAATAATTGGGTATAATAATCTTGCCATCTTCTAAATGATCGGCAATATTTACCGCGACATTTCTCCAACTATCTAATATTTGTTTTATCTCTTCATATCCGGGTAGACTTAAAAGGTCTTTATAGTTAGAAGTTTCCACATTAAATCCTCCTAATGTTATTTTAAGAATATTATATTATAGATTATTTCAAAAAAATATATCTTCAATAATAATTTTCAAAAAAATAATATTTTATTAAGTTGGTTATTTCAAAAAACCACTAATAATGATAAAATCTAACTAATATATCTATTAATTAGTGAGGTAAGAAAATGAGCGATTTAAAGGTAATCCAGACAAAAGAATTTGATTTAGAAAAACTCAAGCAGGTTTATCACTTAGATAAACTGGTTTATACTGAAGCGATGGCAGGGAATATTGATAGTGATTCCTTAAGGTTTAAAAAAGTACCGGAGTCATTTTTGTTGTTGGAAGAAGGCGGTTTAATCATCGCATATTTATGTTTTTTTCCTGTGACCGACATATTCTTTAAAGGAATGCTTGAAAGCGATAATTTGTACGATAATAATATTGTTCCTAAAGATATGGAAGAGTTTAAAAAAGGAAACAAACATCATATTTTCATCATCTCAATGGTAATTGATCCCGGTAAGAAGGGTCAAGGTTTATATAAACTAATTACCAAAGCTTTTAAAGATCGAATTAAGAAATACCATGAAGATGGCTTTTTGATAAGTGATATTTCTGGATATGCCGTTTCTGGAGCTGGCGAACATATTCTAAAAAGCTTTGGTTGTGATATTGTTAAAGAAATATATGATGAAGAAGAAGGAGAAGCAAAACTCTATATCGGTAATTATGAGAGTTTTTTAAGACAATATAACAATGAATAACGATATTTTTATAATGATTCCTTGTCATGTCGAGGAAAATTTTTCTACTATAACAGAGTTGAAAGTTAATACTTGTGAATACTCTGAGAAATATTTAAAGACTTTAAACAAAATAACTAAGTCAGAAATCGTCGATCGTTTTTCTAAATCTTTTCAACGCTATTTTCTGGGCGAACAAGTTTTAGAAGTTTTATCTGATGAATGTGATGACGATTTTGAAGACAAACCAACTATTGAAGAAGTTAACATTCGTCTATTTTTATCTGGTTGTGAGAAAAATCGTCTAGCAGTATTGACTGTCGTTATAAATGATTACAAAGGTAATCCAACGACAATTCTCGATCAAGTAACAAGAGAAGAAATAGCTATAAAAGGTAAAAAAAGATTAGAAATAGGTGAATTTGTTTTTAACAATTTCAATTTAATTAAAAATGGTGAAGCTAAAGTTTGCTTAATTCAAAATGAAAAGAGTTCTGATGAGGAAATTCTTTATTATATGGCTCAAGAGACTTCAGCTTCTGATTTAACCGATCTTTCTAACACGAAAATCATCTCTGATAGTTATTATAAACTAGCAAGAGACAATGTTGCAGTTTATGATTTTTCTGATATCTATGTTTCTACATCGGTAATCTATCAAGTAATCTATGAATTGGATTTTGAAACTAAACTTTACTATGAAGGACTATTGATATTTATCGTAGAATTATTGGTAATGCAGCTTAGTGCTGTATATAGAACAAATAACAAAGTTCAGAAAGCTTTAGAGGAAAACCAAAGCATTAGCGTAAAGGATTATGAAATCTTCAGCAATGAATTTGCGAACACTTTATCAATTTGGCAGATTAATATTTACCGCTATAATGGAGCTCAAACAGTTGCTAATACGATTGCAGAAAGATTTGAAATAGACAAAGTAAGAGAAAATTATAAACAGAATGATGAATTATTACAAAACATCATCAACACAAGAAATGTTAAAAACGCAATGAAAGAGTCAAACATTCTTTTTTATGTAGCAATTCTTCTGTTTATTAAAGATTTTTATTTAATCGTAAAAAGTATCGTTTTGTTCTTGCTCGGAAATCAGGATTTTGAGTTTAGTGACTTTTTCGCTTTGCCTACTTCAATAGTCACGCTATTATTTGTTTTATTAATTTATCATGGCAGATTTAAAACGCTTGGTAAGAAGAGATAATCATTTTTAAGGCAATTATTTTCATGCTATAATATTGAAGTATCTAAGTAACTGAGTTTTTTATTTTAAAACTAATGTTAGTTTTGGTATAAGGTGAGATTATGGTCAGTAAAACAAGTATTATTTTCATGTTTATAACCATGGCAATAACCCTTTTATTGCCAGTTATTCTAACGATTATAGTTGCTAAAAAGCATAAAAAAGTTCTCTTAGCTGTGGCAAGTGGAATTTTGTCTTTTTTTGTTTTGCAAGTACTAATCAGAATCCCACTTTTACAACTGACTTCTAAAATTAAGATCGAAACAGATCTAGCTATATTTATCTATTTATTTTTTATGGCCTTTAGCGCAGCGTTATTTGAAACCGTTGGTAGATATATCTTTATTAAATTGTTGTTAAAGCAAGATTTTCGTTATGAAACTGGTTTAGCCCATGGGATTGGCCATGGAGGAATTGAAGCGATAGTTTTAATTGGGATGAGCTATATCAATTATCTGATTTTTGCTTTTATAATTAATTCCGGTAACTTAGGCACTGTAACCGATGCCTTGCCCGAAGCAGCTGCACAGGAGATTTTACTCCTAAGAGATACACTTATAAATACCAATAGTTATTTATTTTTAGTTGCTGGTGTCGAAAGAGTATTTACGATTTTTATTCATATCGCTCTAAGTGTATTAATGATGTATGGTTTCAAAACGAAGAAGTATTATTATTTTTTAATCGTTTTAGCTATTCATTTTTTAGTTGATTTCAGTGTTGGAATTATTTCAACTTATATTGGAAGTGTTATATTCGCAGAAATCTTAATGCTGATTATTGCTGGTTTAGCGATTGTTATTATCTTTGGTTTCAAGAATAAATTTACTGAAAATCAAGAGGAAAATAGAGTTGATTTAATCTAGGTTTTATTCTGTAAACGTTATCTTATAAAACTTAAAAAATAATTTAAAAAAATCAGGATTTTTTTCTTGATTTTTTTTGTTTTTGATATATAATATATCAGGCTGAAAAAAGTGAAATAGAAAAACTTGACACACCTAGTATAGTGGTGTATAATAGTTACGCTTTACAAATAATATTATTCTTAGGTTGCCCTGCAACCTTATAAAAATGAAACAAACGCACCTCCCGGGTGTGTGGGTATGAAAGGAGGAAAGCACATGCCAACTATTAACCAATTAATCAAAAACGGTCGTCAATCAAAAGTTAAGAAATCAAAGGCACCCCAATTGAACATTGGCTACAACAGTTTACAAAAGAAATATACAGAAGCGAGTTCTCCACAAAAACGTGGTGTATGTGTTAGAGTTGCAACTATGACTCCAAAGAAACCTAACTCAGCTTTAAGAAAGTATGCTCGTGTTCGTTTGTCAAACGGTGGTGAAGTTAACGCATATATTCCTGGTATTGGACACTCTTTACAGGAACACAGCGTTGTATTAATCCGTGGTGGACGTGTTAAAGACTTACCTGGTGTTCGTTATCATATCGTTAGAGGAACACTAGATACAACAGCTGTCGATAAAAGAATGCAAAGTCGTTCTAAGTACGGAGCTAAGAGACCTAAAAAGTAATTTTTTAGAAGAAAACAAAAATATGATTAAGAATTTTGAAAGGAGGAATTACTTATGCCTCGTAAAGGTAAAATTGTTAAAAGAGATGTCTTGCCAGACCCAATTTATAATTCAAAGTTAATTACAAAGTTAATTAATAGTATTATGTTAGACGGAAAAAAGAATCTAGCGCAAAACATTCTTTATAATGCTTTCAATCGCATTAACGAAATAACAGGAAAAGAACCAATTGAAGTATTCAACGAAGCATTAAATAACATCATGCCAGTCCTTGAAGTTAGAAGTCGCCGTATCGGTGGTCAAAACTATCAAGTTCCAGGTGAGGTTAAAGCTGATCGTAGAACAACTTTAGGATTAAGATGGTTAGTTCAGTATTCTCGTTCTAGAAATGAAAAAACAATGGAAGAAAGACTAGCTAAGGAAATAATTGATGCAAGTAATAATACAGGAGCATCTGTTAAAAAGAAAGAAGATATGCACAGAATGGCAGAAGCTAATAAAGCTTTCGCTCATTACAGATTTTAATTAAGAAAGGAAATAAAGAGTTATGGCACGTGAATATAGTTTAGATAAAACACGTAATATCGGTATCATGGCACATATCGATGCTGGTAAAACAACCACAACTGAGAGAGTTTTGTATCATACAGGAAGAATCTATAAAATGGGGGAAACTCATGATGGCGCAAGCCAAATGGACTGGATGGAACAAGAACAAGAACGTGGAATTACCATTACCGCCGCAGCGACTACAGCCTTCTGGAAAAACCATAGAGTGAATATCATTGATACCCCAGGACATGTTGACTTTACAGTTGAAGTTTCAAGATCTTTACGTGTATTGGATGGTGCTGTAACGGTATTAGATGCGCAAGCTGGTGTGGAACCGCAAACTGAAACTGTTTGGCGGCAAGCAAATGATTATAAGGTTCCCAGATTGGTTTTCGCTAATAAAATGGATAAAATTGGCGCTGATTTCGCCGCTGCAATTGATTCAATTCATAATCGATTAGGTGAAAAAGCAGAGGCTATACAATGGCCTATTGGCGCTGAAGATGAATTTAGTGGAATTATTGATTTAGTAGAGATGAAGGCTTATCATTTTGATGGTGGCCCAGAAGAAAACTATGAAGAAGTCGAAATTCCCGCTAATTTAAAAGATACGGTTGTAGATAGAAGAAATCGACTAATTGAGGTCTTAGCTGACTTTGATGAAGAATTGATGTTAACCTTCCTTGAAGGTGAAGAAGTAACACTTGAAATGCTTAAAAAAGCAATTAGAAAAGCAACATTATCAGTGAAGTTTTTCCCGGTAATGTGCGGATCAGCTTTTAAGAACAAGGGAATCAAGTTTATCCTTGACGCAACAATTGATTACTTACCTTCACCAGTCGAAGTTGCTCAAATTCATGGTTTCAATCATCGCGATGAAGAAGTAACAATCATCCATGATGACAATAAAGAATTTGTTGCACTTGCTTTTAAAGTTATGACTGACCCATTTGTTGGTAGAGTTACCTTCTTCAGAGTTTATTCTGGAGTAGCTAAAAAGGGTTCATATATTATGAATTCATCTAAAGGCAAAAAGGAAAGATTAGGAAGAATTTTACAGATGCATGCTAATTCTCGAACTGAAATTGATGAAGTTTATTCAGGAGATATTGCAGCTGCTGTAGGATTAAAAGATACTATTACTGGTGATACATTGTGTTCAGAAAAGATTGATATTGTTTTAGAATCAATGAAATTCCCAGAACCAGTTATCTCAGTAGCTATCGAACCTAAGACGAAAAAAGACCAAGAAAAAATGGGTGTTGCTCTACAAAAGTTAAGTGAAGAGGACCCAACATTTAGAACTTACACTGATCAAGAAACTTCACAGACAATTATTTCGGGAATGGGAGAATTACATCTTGAAATTATTGTTGATAGAATGAAACGTGAGTTTAAAGTTGAAGCTACAGTAGGTAATCCGCAAGTTTCTTACCGTGAAACTATAACCCAAGAAGCTAATTGCGAAGGTAAATTCGTTCGTCAATC
>Ga0172382_10009898_pt1 | contig 12895 bp, 10 predicted proteins | sample Leawel138RmetaG_FD_122245 | JGI IMG/M metagenome (GOLD analysis project Ga0172382, IMG submission 122245) | Leachate microbial communities from a municipal landfill in Southern Ontario, Canada - Leachate well 138R metaG | ecosystem: Engineered > Solid waste > Landfill > Unclassified | place...
AAACAAAACAGTGTTTGCTTACACTTAGCTTGTTATTTTTTACAGGACAGCAGATGTCTTTTGCTCATACTAACGGCAATAACAAAGCAAAAACTGTAGAAACAGATTGTGAAGTTCTTACTTCCGGATTTTCAGAAAATTTCAATGATGTTGCTCCGGGAGCTAACAGCATTCCGGATTGTTGGAATTTTATAAAAACAGGTTCAGGAATCGGGCAGGTAACCTGGCAGTATGAATACTTTATTTATAATATGTCAGACACTTCAAGTGATTATATCTTAGTTTCTCCCGAAACCGAAAACTTAGGTAACGGAACAATGAGAGTACGGTTTTCTGCCAGAACAGGAAACCCGGGAACCGAGACAGTACTTCAATTTGGTACGTTGAGCAATAATACAGACGGAAGCACCTTTACACTGATAGAAAGCATTACGTTAACGTCAAATATATATACTCCATACGTTGTTGATTTACCTGTCGGAACCGATGATTATTTTGGTTTCCAACACGGGCAAAATGCAGCTTCAACATCTATATACTTAGATGACATAGTGTATGAACAAATTCCATCTTGCTTGGAACCTTCATTTCTTTCTCTGACGGCTACCAATGTTACCCCTACATCAGCAGATTTGTCGTGGACAAGTATGGGAGTTACATTCGATATAGAATACGGACCAAAAGGATTTACTCCGACCGATACACCAAGTCAAACAGAAGTTTCTAATCCTTATACACTTACAGGACTGAATCATTCAACCACTTACGATTATTATGTTCGTCAGAACTGTGGAGAAGGTGATACGAGTCTTTGGGTTGGACCTTATACCTTTACAACAGAATGTGATGTATATATTTCAGAGTTTTCAGAAAACTTTGATACTACTGCAGTTGGAAGCTCTACAAACCCGAGTACCCCAAATTGCTGGAGCTTTATACACGGAGGATATTCAAATGCTTATGGGCAAACAACAGCTTCAAGCACTCCTCACACGGGTTCAAACCATTTCAATATCTGGAACAGCCTTGATACAACTGGAAATTATATCTTGGTTTCTCCTGAAACAGATAATCTGGGCAACGGAACTGCTAGAATAAAATTTTATGCCCGTTCAAATGTTTCGGGAACTACAATCCAATTTGGCACACTGAGCAGCAATTCAAACGGAAACTCATTCACAATGCTGCAAACCTTCACATTAAGCAATACTTATGCTGAATATATTGTTGATATACCTTTCGGAACAGATGACTATTTCGGATTCAGACACGGAGGAAATTATTCGTCAAGAAATGTCTTTATTGATACAATAACTTATGAACAGCAACCATCTTGTCCCGATGTCTTGCCTTATACTATGGGTGCAGAAAACATCACTCCAAATTCAGCAGAGTTATTTTGGGAAAGCGCAGGAATAACATTCGATATAGAATATGGCATGTCAGGATTTACCCCTGCAGGTAGCCCGAATAGTGCAGAAGTAACAGGTGTTTCAAATCCTTTTACCTTAACAGGTTTAAGCCCCAATACGGCTTATGATTATTATGTTCGTCAGGATTGCGGTGATGAACAAAGTATATGGGCAGGACCTTATACTTTTATGACCGGATGTGATATTTATACTTCCGGATTTTCGGAAAATTTTAATGTTGCTCCGACAGGAAATACTACAAATATGACCGTTCCGAATTGTTGGAGTTTTATAGCTACAGGAGCAGGATACGGATATGTGTCTACAAGTAATGTTCATAACGGTACAGGAAAGAGTTTTTATATGTATAACAATACAGCTCTTACCGGTAACTACATTCTGGTTTCCCCTGAAACTGAAAATCTGGGTAACGGAACTATGAGAGTGAGGTTTTATGCCCGTTCTTCTTCGGCAAGCACAACGATATTACAATTTGGAACATTGAGTGATAATACAGACGGAAGTACATTTACTCTGATACAGCCTTTTACTCTTACAACCACATACACCCATTATACTATCGATATACCTGCAGGGACAAGTGATTACTTTGCATTTAAACACGGTTTGGGAGCAACATATCGGGGTATTTATCTTGATTCCATTGTATATGAAGAAATACCATCTTGTCTGGAAGTTAATCCTCTTACGATGAGTGCAACCAATTTTACCCATAATTCAGCTGAATTGTCGTGGACAAGTGAAGGTATCGCATTTGATATAGAATACGGAGTATCAGGATTTACTCCCGAGGGTATTCCTAACAATGAAGATATAACAGGTGTTTCCAATCCTTTTACCTTAACGGGATTAAATCCGATAACTACCTATAGTTATTATGTTCGTCAGAATTGTGGTGGTGGAGATACGAGCACCTGGGCTGGTCCTTATACTTTCACAACAGAGTGTGCACCATATATGACAGCTTTTTCAGAAGGTTTTGAAGGACTTGCAGCAGGAAACAGCTCAAATCCGAATCTTCCTATATGCTGGAGTTTTATAGACGGAGGTGCAGGATGGGGGCAAACACAAACATCTCCTGCCAATTCACATTCGGGCACAAACAGTTTTTATCTTAACAAAGGCTCTGATACTACGGGAAATTATATCTTGGTTTCTCCTGAAACGGATAACTTAGGCAACGGAACAATGAGGGTACGGTTTTATGCCAAAGGAAATGCTGACGGAACTATATTGCAGTTCGGTACATTAAGCGACAAGTCAGATGCAGCTACATTTACAGAATTAGAAAGTATCATACTGACAACTTCGTTTATTCAGGGTATTGTAAATTTGCCGGCTGGTACAGATGATTATTTCGGGTTTAAAGTTGGAGGAAATGTTGCCCGTGCAATTTATGTGGATACTATAGAGTATGAAGAAATACCGCTTTGTCAGGAGGTTTCGCCTCATACTATGAGTGTGTCTGACATAACAGCTTTTTCAGCAGATTTGTCGTGGATAAGTGAAGGTGCAGTATTCGATATAGAATACGGAACTGCAGGATTTACTCCTCAGGGTATCCCTAACAGTGTGGAAGTAACAGGAATTTCCAATCCTTTTACCTTGTCAGGATTAAATGCACAGACAAATTATGATTATTATGTTCGTCAAAATTGTGGAGGAGGATATAGCAGTTGGTCAGGACCTTATACTTTTAAAACAGAATGTAATGTATTTACAACTGCCTTTTCAGAAAATTTTGATACTACTGCGACAGGAAATACTATAAATCCAAATGTTCCTAATTGTTGGAGCTTCATAAAAGAAGGCTCGGGATACGGATATACAATTGCATCTGCGGGGATAAATCCTGCAAATACAGCCCCAAATAATTTTATTATTTCTACAGGGAATCTTCCTTCAGGTAGCTTTGTTCTGATTTCTCCGAGAACCGATAATCTGGGTAACGGAACAATGAGAGTAAGATTCTATACACGTACAAACAGTGCCTTCAATGCAGCCGTATTACAGGTCGGTACGCTGAGTGACAGTACAGACGGAAATACATTTACGGAATTGGAAAGTATTCCTCTTACGACCACATATACTGAATATACGGTTTATCTGCCTGCCGGTACAGATGATTACTTTGGGTTTAAGCTCGGAGGGATTATAAGTCGTACTGCTTTTGTAGATAACATAGTATATGAAGAGCAACCTGTTACCTGGACAACTTCCAATAATTGGCTGAACAACGTGGAGCCAACGATAGAAAAAGAGGTTGTTATTCAGGGTAATTTATCCGTAGGAACGGACTACGAAAGTTTCTCCGCTAAAACCCTAACGGTCGAAGAAGGTGGAAGCCTTATCATTGAAAGCGGAAGTGTGGTAACGGTAAAAGAAATCATAACCAATAAGGCAGAAGCAGCAGATTTTGTTGTAGAAAACAATGGGATATTACTCCAGACAAACGAAGCAGAAAACCAAGGAGCTGTTACCATATTCAGAAACAGCAACCCGATGAAACGCTTAGATTACACCCTTTGGAGTTCGCCTGTTGCGGGAATGTTGCTCAAAGATTTTTCGGAAGTTTCTCCGTCAGGCGGATACGGAACTCTTTGGAATCGTGTATATATTTTAGAGGAAACCGCTTGGGAGCAAATATGGAGTTCTTATGCTGAGGCAGAGGCAGGTAGTTCTACTTTCGATAAAGCAAAAGGATACTTATACCGTTCTCGAAACGATTATCACCCGACCGAAACTCAGATATTCGAGGGGGAATTTACAGGAGTTCCAAATAACGGAACGATAAACATTGCTGTTCCTTTGTCTTTTGAGTCTATCGGAAACCCGTATCCGTCACCGATTGATGCAGAATTTTTCCTTGACCAAAACCCTGGAGTCCTGTATTTCTGGACAAATGTCAATGCTCCTGTTGACGGAAGTTATGACGGAATTAACAACTGGGCTTATTATGTGGCAAATGTAGGAGGTACCGGAGTAGATGGGCAGTTTGAGCCTGAAGATAATATGCTTATCCAGCCAGGACAAGGTTTTGTAATAGGAACAGAAGAAACAAGCGTTACTTTTGATAACTCTATGAGAAGAAATGAGAACGGAAGTTTTTTCAGGCAGATGATTACCGAAAAACATCGTTTTTGGCTGAATCTTTCAAATGAAGAAGTAACTTTTAATCAAATCCTGGTAGGTTATATCCAGAATGCTACACAAGGTGTTGATACGGGGATTGATGCGAAAATGTTTGGTTATGAGGGTAATGCAATTTATTCTATTATTGAAAACAACCAGGAAAATTATGTGATTCAGGGGAGACAGCTTCCGTTTACGGATGCTGATGTTGTTCCGCTCGGCTTTCGGACCATAAATGCTGGAAGTTTTACCATTTCCTTAGACAAATTTGACGGTTTGTTTGAAGAAGAAACTATCCAAATTTACCTGAAAGACAGCTATACACAGGCTTATCACAACCTGCACAGCGGAGCTTACACTTTCCTGAGTGAAGAAGGTATTTTCGACAATCGTTTTGAAGTGATTTATCAAACTACAATGAGTGTTGAAAATCCTGATGTAAGTAATGCAGACTGGATTGTTTACAGAAAAAATGACGGTTTTCAAATCCAAACTAACGAATTTGAGATGAAAGAAGTTGCTGTTTATGATCTTTTGGGAAGAGCTGTTTACCTTTCTGAAGCAGACGGAGCAACACATCAGATTCCTGCTTTGGGAGCAGATGGTGTGTATATCGTAAAAATAACAACAACCGAAGATAAAGTACTAAACAAAAAAGTGAGATAAACACTCAATTCCAACGGAGTTTTAAACTCCGTTGGAATTGTTAAAAATTAAAGATTATGAAAAATAAATTTGCAAGTAAAGTATTGATGGCAGTGTTTTTCTTCATTACTGCTAACCTTAATGTTTGGGCAGAGCCATTACCAACCCCAAGTCCTTCTTTTTTTCCGGTTAGTCCGGATGGAACGGATGATCCCGGCACACCAATCAATCAAATTACCATCTGGCTTTTAATAGCAGGAATTTTGTTAGCCTGTTATTTTATCCAAAAACAAAAATCAGCTATAAAAATCAGCTGACACATACAAGCTCCTCTTTGATACATTAGGGTTTTCTGATACTATATCAGCTTAGGGGAGCTGTTTTTTTAAGCAATAATGTCATGAGTTTCTTTAAGAAAATACTTTTTTACCTCAGAGCAGGAAACCACCAATTTGATAGCGATATCTGGAAGCGGTTTCCTAAGAATCGCAAGCTTTTTGTCAAAGATATTGTTGAAAATGAAATTGCTCTGGGAATGACCAAAGAGCAGTTGGTTCGCTTTTTCGGAAACGATAGAAGAGAATATGTTGACAATGTCTGGGCTTACCCGATTTCTGTTTTCAGAGACGGAGAAATAAAAGAAATGCTTTGTTTTTATTTTGATGAAAACAATATTGTAAATCACATAAAAGTGAAATACCGAAGGCGGTTTTGAAGGCTTTATATACTCTGTCAGAACCGGGTGTTCTGACAGAGTTTTTTCTGTTTTAATATCCTCCCGCTCCTGCAAAAGTGCTGAAAATTGCCATACCAAAAAGTGGCAGAATAATCAGTAGCCACAGAGCAATCATAATAACAGCGATGAGCAGATTTCCTTTTGCCCAATTTGAGCGTTCTTTGTTGCCATCGTTTCCGAAAGCCCAAACAAGTAGGAGAATAAGCCCTACAAGGGGTAGAGATGCCAGAAAAATCCGGATTGCCCAGTCTTTTACACTGGTAATTTGTGGTGTGTTTTGGTGTTCCATAGGGGTTAATATTTAATGTTTCGGCTAAGATATAAATTATTAGATAACTTTTAAACATCTTCCGATATATTTTGAAATACCTTATCTTTGTGCAGCAAAATTAAAGTTATGAAACACATATTGACCTGGGCAGTACTATTGTTTTCGTTGTCTGCCATTGCTCAAAACGGACAGGCATACCAACTATTTGATACAAAAGGAAAAAAAACCACCTATAAAAAGCTTCTCAAAGCTTCAGATAAAGCAGAACTCATACTTTTCGGAGAATATCACGACAACCCGATTTCACACTGGTTGCAGCTAAAATTAACCAAAGATTTACATCAAACCCAAGCCTTGGTTTTGGGAGCCGAAATGATCGAACGGGACAATCAACCGCAACTCAACCAATATCTGAAAGGCGAAATCAATCAAAAAGCTCTCGATACGTTAGCCCGCTTGTGGAACAACCACAAAACCGATTACAAACCCTTGGTAGATTTCGCAAAAGACAACCAAATTGCGTTTGTGGCTTCCAACATCCCCAGACGTTATGCAAGTCAGGTGTATAGAGGTGGTTTTGAGGCTTTGGAAACCCTTTCTGTTGAAGAAAAATCATGGATAGCTCCGCTTCCTGTAAAATATGATGCTTCGCTTTCGCAATATCAGAAAATGCTGGAAATGGCTCAGGGACATGGCGGAGACAATCTCCCGAAAGCACAGGCAATCAAAGATGCCACTATGGGCTATTCTATCGTAGAAAATCTGAAACCCAACACGGTTTTTATACATTTCCACGGTAGTTATCACAGCGATTTTTATGAAGGGATTTATTGGTATGTAAAACAAGAACGACCAGAGCTTAAAATCCTGACTATTGCTACGGTTTCTCAAAAAGACCTTTCAAAACTCGAAGAAGAACATCTCGGAAAAGCCGATTTTATCTTGGTGGTTGATGAAGATATGACCAAAACCTATTGATGTCGGGTGTCAGATGTCAAACACATCCAGCACCTAACTTTCTTTATAAGGAACAAAGATATTTATCCAGATATTTCGGGAAACCCGCATAATTACCCCATAAAAAACTATCAGTGTGCCAATAATAGCCATTAGCGAATTAAAAAGAGTTGCTCCCAAAAACCAGTAACTGATGACGAAAGCGGCAAACCCGAAGGCGATTCCCACACCATAACTCACATACATAGCTCCGTAGAAAAATCCGGGTTCTATCATATATTTCTGACCACAATGAGAACATTTTTCGTGCATTTTTGCAGCCTTGAGAATGTTAAACGGGTTTTTACTGATATACATACTTTCATTTTGGCATCGGGGGCAGCTTCCTTTGAGAATACTGTTTAATTTTGAGCCTTTTTTACACATAACAGAATTTTTTACAAAGGTAAGTATTACCTTTGCCACTTTGAAATTTTAGAACTTAAAAATGCTTAACATACATAATTTATCGGTTGCTTTTGGGGGCGAATATCTCTTTGAAGAAGTTACTTTTCGCCTTGGGGCAGGAGACAGGGTAGGGCTGGTCGGCAAAAACGGAGCGGGAAAATCTACAATGCTCAAACTTTTGTCCAAAGAAATGCAACCCGATAGCGGAACCATTGCGGCCGAAAAGGAAATCAAAATCGGTTTTTTGAAGCAGGATATTGATTTTGTAAAAGGGCGAACGGTGCTCGATGAAGCCTATCAGGCTTTTGAAGAAATCAAAAAAGCAGAAAAACGTCTGGACGAAATCAACCATCAGCTTGCCACCCGAACCGATTACGAAAGTGAGGCTTATTCAAAACTAATCGAAGATTTAAGCGATGTAACCCACCATTACGAAATTATTGGTGGCTATAATTATGTAGGCGATTCCGAAAAAATACTTTTGGGTCTGGGTTTCAAAAGAGAAGATTTTGACAAGCTCACCGACACCTTTTCGGGCGGATGGCGAATGAGAATCGAGCTGGCAAAACTGCTTTTACAGAACAACGATGTGCTGCTTCTGGATGAGCCTACCAACCACCTCGATATCGAAAGTATCATTTGGTTGGAAAACTTCCTGAAAAATTATCCCGGAGTGGTGGTGATTGTGTCTCACGATAAGATGTTCTTGGATAACGTAACCAACCGAACTATCGAAATTTCCCTTGGAAAAGCCTATGATTTCAACAAACCCTACACCCAATATCTGGAACTGAGAAACGAAATCAGAGAAAAACAGCTGGCTACTCAAAAAAATCAGGAGAAAAAAATCGAGCAAACCGAAAAACTTATCGAGAAGTTCAGAGCCAAAGCTTCTAAGGCTTCGATGGCTCAGTCGCTTATCAAAAAATTGGACAAAATCGAGCGAATTGAAGTCGATGAAGATGATAATTCGGTGATGGCTGTGTCGTTTCCGGTTTCGATAACTCCGGGAAGGGTAGTGGTTGAAGCAGAAAATGTTACCAAAAAATATGGTGATAAAACCATACTTAAAGATATTTCCCTTTTGGTCGAAAGAGGCAGCAAAATTGCCTTTGTCGGGCAAAACGGACAAGGAAAATCTACGTTCATAAAAGCGATTGTAAACGAATTTGAATTTGAAGGAAATATCAAGTTGGGGCACAACGTTCAGCTGGGTTATTTTGCCCAAAATCAGGCCGATTATCTCGATGGCGAAATCACGCTTTTGGAAACAATGGAAGGTGCAGCCAACGACAACAACCGCTCCAAAGTGAGGGATATGCTCGGAGCTTTCCTTTTTAGAGGAGATGATGTGCACAAAAAAGTAAAAGTACTTTCCGGAGGAGAGCGTAACCGCTTGGCTTTGTGCAAGATGCTTTTGCAGCCCATCAACGTTCTGGTGATGGACGAACCCACCAATCACTTGGATATCAAGTCGAAAAACGTATTGAAAGCCGCTTTACAAAAGTTTGAGGGAACACTTCTTTTGGTGTCTCACGACAGGGATTTTCTGCAAGGTCTCTCCAATGTGGTCTATGAATTCAAAGATCAAAAAATCAAAGAATATCTGGGAGACATCAACTTCTATCTCGAGCAAAGAAAAGTTGATAATATGCGGGAAATCGAAAAGAGAGATGTGGTTGTAAAACAGCCTGTAAAGCAGGAAAAATCACTTTCTTTTGAAGAACAGAAACAGAAAAAAGCATTGCAAAATCGCTTGAGTAAAATTGAAGGTGAAATTCAGAATCTCGAAAAACAAATCGCCAAAGACGATCAGTTACTGGCTGAAAATTACCAGAAAATGATGAATGATCCTTCGTTTTTCAAGGCTTATGAAAAGAAGAAAAAAGATTTAGAGAATTTCCTTAACGAATGGGAAACTGTTCAGATGGAGCTCGAAGAGTAAAAAGCTGTTATTCAGGAGTTTTTCGCACTCTTTTCAATTGCAGTAAATTGAGCGGATTCACACCTAAATTGGCTACATTTTTGCCCGCAAACCGAACCGCCTTATCATAAAACAGCGGAATCACGGGAGCTTCAGCTATGATAATGCTATCCATTTTTTGGTAAAGCTCAAAACGCTCTTCATCATCGGTTTCCAGAAAAGATTTTTCGTATAAATCGTCATAAACTTCGCTTTTGAAATGGGTGTAGTTAGGGCCGTTGGGAGCGAAATTTTTGCTGTAAAACAAAGAGAAATAATTCTCCGCATCCGGGTAATCAGCTATCCAGCTGCCTCTGAAAAAATCGACTTTTCCGGTTGCCATGCCTTGACGTAAAGCAGAGTTGGGCATCACCTCAATAGCCACTTCAACCCCTATTTTCTGCCATTCCCGTTGCAGGTATTCTGCAATATCAAGATAGGAAGCATTGTGCTCAGGGTGATTTTTATCGGATTATTGGTTTCGCTTTTATAATCTTCAATTAGGTTTTTGGCTTTTTCGTAATTGTATTCAAAACCGTTTTCATATCTTCCGTTTAGCCCCAAAGGAACAAATCCGTTGGTGGCAGGAGTCCCGATATTGTTTCTCAAATAAGCCACCAATTTTTCTCGGTCGAAGCCGTAATTCAGAGCCAGACGAATCCGCTTGTCTGTCAAAACCGACTGATTGTCAAGCTTAAAGCCCAGATATTCCGTATTGAGATAAGAGCCCGAAAGCATTTTGATTTTGTCGTGATAGGCAGGTTGCAATTCGCCTTTCGGACTGAGAATTTCGTCTTTATAGGAGGCATCAAGTCCCGAAATAAAATCAGATTTTCCCTGAACAAACTGCATAAAACCGCTTTGTTTGTCGGGCAAAAACGTAACGGCAACGGCTTCAAGATAGGGCAGGGGATTTCCGTTTTGGTCTTTTTCAAAATAAATCGGATTTTTCCGCAAAACCAGTTTCACGTTTTCTTCCCAAAATTTAAAACAAAAAGCTCCCGTCCCGATGGGTTTTTTCCGGAAATCATAGCCGTTTTCAAACCCTTCTTTCGGGACAACCGAAGCATATTTCATCGTCAGCAAACCCAAAAAAGCAGGAAAAGGCTTTTCCAAATCAATTTCAAAAAGCGTATCGTTAAGAGCTTTAAAATCTTTCACATTCCGCATAATCCAAGCACCCGGAGAGGCGGTTTGCTTGTCTTTAAGCCTTGAGAAACTGAACTCAAAATCACGAGCGGTAACCTTTCGGGTACTGTCTTTAAACGTTGGATTTTTATGAAAAAAAACATCGCTACGGAGCACAAAAAGATAGCGTTTTCCCTGTTCAGAAATTGTCCATTCTTTGGCAATATCGGGCAAGATATTCAGGCTGTCATCAAGCTGTACGAGTCCGTTAAAAAGCTGGTTGGTTATCCAGATTTCTGCCTGAGTTCGTGCAAAAGCAGGGTCTAAAGTTGCAATGTTTGAACTTTCGTTATACCGAAAAACAAGGTGTTCCCTGTCTTGGCTTTGCTTTTCTGAACACGAAAAAACAAGCCACAAAACAGGGAAAAACAAGAAATACCTAAAATTTAACTTCATTATTTGTTAAGCCAAAAACCCGACTTCTCTTTTGTATAAAGCATATTTGCCCGCTCCCAAAAAGAACAGTGCCAAAGCAGTCAGTAAATAAAGCAAATTCAGTTCTATCATAGGTGCTCCCGATTGCCCGAGTTTAAAGACATCAGCAGCGTGTACCAGATAGATAGAAAAAAGCATTACCACACTCACCACAAGAGCAGAAATTCGGGTGAAAATGCCAAAGAGAATACAAAGAGGAGCCAGAATTTCTCCTACGGGAACTCCCAGCCACAAAATTTCAGGCAGATTGTTGGCACTGAGCAGGTCTTTAATCCCCTGAAATCCGTTAGTCAGCTTAAAAATTCCGTGAAAGAGCATCAAGCCTCCTACTCCGAGGCGGAGCAGCAATTTTCCTAAGTCAAGTTTAATTTGTTTCATAAGATAAGGTTTAAAAAATCACGGTCTAAAGTTACAAAAAAGTTTTATTCTTTAACAAAATTTTAATTTTTTTGAGATTGAAGTTTACTCACAAGGGTTATTTTCAGCAACAGAATGAGTACCTTTGTTGCTGTGAATTAAACTGATTTTTCGTGACCCAAATAAAAAATTTAAAAATCAAAAATATGGTTTGCGACCGTTGTATAATGGTGGTAAAAGATGTTTTTGACCGAAACAAAATTCCGGTGTCTGAAGTGATTTTAGGTGAAGCTACTCTTGCCGAACCCATTACGGAAAACCAAAAAGAAATCCTTGACCAAAAGCTGAAAGCGGTAGGTTTTGAAATCATCGAAACCCGAAAATCTCAAATTGCAGAAAAGATAAAAAACGAAATTATTACTTTGGTTTTTGACCCAAAAGGAATCCGTTTGACCGAGAATTTATCGGATTATTTAAGCGATAAAATTGGGTTGGAATACAGTTATCTCACGTCTGTTTTCTCGGAAGAAGAAAACCTCTCTATCGAAAAATATTTTATTCTCCAAAAAATCGAGCGAATCAAAGAACTTATCAGTTATGACGAACTGTTGCTCAAAGAAATTGCCGACAGAATGCAGTATTCGAGTGTGGCTCATTTGAGTTCGCAATTCAAAAAAATTACCGGAATGTCACCTACCCAATACAAACAAAACCAAAACCGACTTCCGATTAACAAACTGTAATCCTATAACATATACTGAAAATTGTATAAATTATATAGTGTAACTTTGTATTGCCTAAAAACAACTACAACATGACACTATATATTCCTTTGCAAGATGTTGACAATCAGCATTGTGCTATGATTGTTCAAAACGGACTAAAAGACCTTTCTGATATTGATTCTCTGAACATCGAAATCAATAACCAACGAGCTGTGGTTGAAACCGAAAAACCGGAAGAAATTCTCCCAAAAGCAGTTAAGACCATTCGTGATTTGGGTTATAATGTGCCGACTTTGGTCAAAACCTATCCGGTTATGAATCTTTCGTGTGCTTCCTGTGCCGGAAATACGCAAGCCGTGCTCAATAATCAAATCGGAGTGGTAAAAGCAGAGGTAAATTATGCTAATACTCAAGCGAAAATTGAGTTTATTCCTTCGCTTACTTCTTCCGAAAAATTAAAACAAGCTGTGCAGGCAGCAGGCTATGATTTGATTATTGACGAATCAGACGAGGCTAAAGAATCCTTAGAGCAAATCAAAGAAGACAATTACAAAAAACTTAAAAAACGAGTTATCGGAGCGATGATTTTTGCTGTTCCGCTTTTTG